>Ga0335071_10008766_pt1 | contig 10364 bp, 3 predicted proteins | sample Lox_Sample_15_FD_206724 | JGI IMG/M metagenome (GOLD analysis project Ga0335071, IMG submission 206724) | Soil microbial communities from Loxahatchee National Wildlife Refuge, Florida, United States - Lox_Sample_1.5 | ecosystem: Environmental > Terrestrial > Soil > Wetlands | place: USA: Florida...
GGGGTATAAGCGGTATACGAAGTGTTTGAGAGTGCCGTCGTTCCCACCCAATTCCCTGCGCTTGCCGTGACCCCGCTCGCATAGATGTCTGATCCGTTATTCGTCACTTTCCCGGTAACATTGGTCCCGCCTTCGCAATAGACCTCGAACGACGTTATGGTCGCGTTGAAGGGCATTTTGGTGTAAGTCGCGTCGTTGATCGCCGGGCTTAAGAAAGCGGATCCCTTTGAATCGCTGATCGAACTCACGCTCCAGGTGCCGGAAGAGACCTTGGCAAAGCCGGTCGAAGCGGACGAATCGATGCCAGTGCCGCCGTAAGCCGCCCCCACCGCGTTGCCCGACCAGGTCGAACCGGTCGATATCGTTTTATTGGTCATGGTCTGGGCGTCGGATGTGCCGACCACCGCTCCGCTAACGCCGTGCACTCCCGCTGACGCGCCGGTATGCGCCGTCAGTGCGGAATTAGCGGCGTAAGTAGATGAAGCGTGGGCCGAGGTTTCGAGCGTACCCAGCGTGTTGTTCAGGGCCGAGATCGTTTCCAGGGTGCCGATGGAAGCGCCGGTCGCGTAGGTGGATGAGGCATGCGCTGAAGTTTCGAGCGTTCCGATCACGCTGTTCAAAGAAGCGGTGTGCGCGGAAATGGTCTCGAAAGTGCCAAGCGAAGCGCCGGTCGCATAGGTCGCAGCGGCGTGCGATAAGGTTTCCAATGTCCCCAATGTGCCGTTCAGGGCGACAATGGTCTCATAGTTGGCAAGGGAAGTGCCGGTCGCGTAGGTGGATGAGGCATGCGCTGAAGTTTCGAGCGTTCCGATCGCGCTGTTAAACGCGGCGATGGTCTCAAACGAGCCCAGCGCCAAGCCGGAGAATGCCGATAACTGGATCGTGCCGTCCGGGAACTTGAAACCTCCCGCGACGGACTCGATCGTTCCCGCGACCGAAAGCGGCTGCCCAGGATTGGTCAGGCCGATCCCCACCTTTCCGTTGGCGTCGATCCTCATCCGCTCGTTCTCCGCCAGTGTCCCGCCGGTATGGAATTTTATGGCCGTATCGGTGTTCGCCGTGCCAATGGTCAGATTTTGTCCGGCAACCACAAGGTACGCGTCATTTGGCCCTTGTATCGTATAGTCAGGATTATTGTATCCGGAAGAGTTTATCCCGACATCCACATAATTACTATTCTCATCCCCGTTGTTTGCCGTGGCTACGAGGTCCGATGAAGCGTTGGCTCCGGCATTGCGGTTATGGATATTCAACTGGAGATAATTATCGGCGTCCCCTGCTCCGCTCACGACGTTGAAGGAGCCGGTGATCGCCTCGACCTTCAATCTTTCCGGATTGGTCGCGTCAAAAGTAGAAGTGCCGATACCAACATTGCCAAAGATCAAAGCGTTCCCGCTGCAGTTCATTCCGGTCCCGGTAAGGGAAGACGCGCTCAGTGCGGCGGCGGTTATTACGCCTGTTGTGAATATCGAATCGCCCGCCGTGGTCGGACTGATAACCGCGCCGGACCGGGTCCAGATCTCATTCGCCCAGACCGGGTTCTGCCCGGAACCTCTCGATTCCAGCCGGTTCCCGCTCGTTCCCGGAGCAAGCGACACCCATTTGGAGCCGTCATTGTAAAGCAATGATCCTTGTGTTGCCGCCGAAGTATCGCTGCCCAGGCCTCCTTTGGAAGTCCCCAGAACGCCGGTCGAGATATTGGTCGCGCTAAGGTTGGTCACACCGGAACCATTGCCATAAAGGGTACCACTGGTATACAGGTTGGCGTTGAACTCGAACCTGGAATTGCCGGAGCTCCACTTTAGGGTCTTGGTCTGCGAATTATCGAAGTAAATGTTCTTGTCGCTGTTGAGTGAAACCTCGTCACCGACATTTGACGGGCTGAGGATCGTTCCGGTCCTCGACCACAAGGCGTTGACCCAGACCGGGTTCTGCCCGAGGCCCCTGGTCTCCAGCAGGTACCCGTTGGCCCCGGCCGGAAGATTTACCCAGTTCGAACCGTTAAAGTACAGGATATCGCCCTGGGCCTCCGTTGATAAGATTAGATCGGCCGCTTTGGACGCGGTGCCGGTCAATATGGCGTAGTTCGCGGTCGTCGCGTTGACCCCTGTAAGTTGCGAACCACTGCCGCTGAAAGCCGTCGCGGTGACAATGCCGGTGGTTGAAATGTTGATATTGGACGCCAGCTTGCTCCCGTCGATCGCGGCGTTGGCGATCTTGCCGGCGGTTATCGCCAGGTCCTGAACCGCGTTCGTGTCGACCGCGTTATCGGCAATGGCGTCCGCGGTCACGGCATTGGTCCCTATCTTCACGGCGGTAATCGCTCCGGCCGCTATCTTGGCAGAGGTTATACCCAGATCCTTCACCTCGATCGAACCGAGCACGTTGAAATCGGCGGAGAGGTTGTCGACCTCGATCGTACCGGTGGTACCCGGAGGTGTGGCCCAATCGAGCGTGCTCCCGTTCCATCTCAGATATTCGCCGGAGGAAGGCGTTCCCGCCGCGAGCGCCGATTGAGTGACCGAACCGGTGCTCAGATTGAACGCGGAGATGGAGTTGATCGCGATCGCGCCGCTGGTGACCGAACCGGTCTGCAGGCGCGCGGCGTCTATCCCTCCCGGCATGACCTCGAGCGAACCGTTCGGATTGATCGAAATGGTCTGGTTATCGACCTCATTGCTCCCAAAGGACGGCGTCATCCACTCCATTGCGCTGCCATTCCAGGTCAAGCGTTGGTTCGCGCTCGGCGAATTCACGGCGGCAAGCGCGTCTTTTGTGACCGACGCGGCCCCCAGGTTATCGGCGGTGATCGTTGCCAGCGCGATCTTGGCGGAAGTGATCGCCCGGTCGCTCACGGTCGCGGCAGAAGAAGCGGTCCCGGCCAAAGTAGCGTAATCGGCGATCGGAGAACGCATGACCTCTATCGAGCCGTTGCCGTTCAGAGCAATGCTGCTGTTATCGATCATCAATTCGATCGTTCCAGTTAAAGTTGTCAGTGGACCGCCGGCCAATCCGGGGCCGGTATCTATATGCAATCCAAGCGCCGGCGACAACCAGACAGGATCCGTTCCCGGTCCCAGTGAACCAAGATGATAGTATGGGGTGGACGACGGCGGCAGGGATTGCCATTTTCCATCGCTTGCCATATATAATATGCTTCCTCTAGCAACCGCGGAAGTGTCCCGGCCAAGCCCCCCCTGCGCCGGGGACAATGTCCCCTGGGTTATGTTGGAAGCGTCCAGGCTGGTCAGATAGGTGCCGACACCTTCAAAATACCCGCCCTCACCGTATTCGTTGCCCGCGTAAAGCACGCCGCTCAATTCAAGCCGGTTCTCCGCCGAATCCCACCAGATCGCCTTTGTGTGCGCGTTGTCGAAATAAAGTTTTGCATCACTGTTGATAGCAAAGCTGTCGCCAACGTTCAAAGGAGTGAGGATCGCCTCGGTCGAAGTCACTATCCTCGATAAGTTGAGGTTGGTCCAGACCGGGTTCGCTCCTGCGCCGAGCGACTTAAGGAACATGCCGCTCGTCCCCGGCGCCAGCGCCACCCATTTGGCCCCGTCGTTGTAAAGCACGCTTCCCTGGGTCGCCGCCGCAGTATTGCTTCCCAGGCCGCCGTTCGCAAGACCGATAATCCCCGTCGATATTTTGGTGGCATCCAGACTCGTCAAATAGGTCCCGTTACCAATGAACGATCCGGCCGTATACACATTATCATTGAACTCGAACCGATTATGCAAAGTGTTCCACTGCACCGTTTTCGTGCGCGCGGTGTCAAAGTAAAAGTTCTTATTGCTGCTGATCGCCACCTCGTCGGCCGCATTGGTCGGGCTAAGGATGGAACCGTTCCTGGTCCAGTTCGGGCTCACCCAGACCGGGTTGGCTCCCGGTCCCTGTGTCGCCAGTACATATCCGCCGGTCGATTGCGCCAGATTTGTCCAGTTGGTCCCGTTGTAATAAAGAATGTCCCCCTGGGCCTGGCCCGGGATCAAAAGGCCGGCCGCGGTCACGCCCGACAGTCCCGCCCCGTTCCCGCTGAACGCCGCCGCGGTCACGGTCCCGGTCGTATTTATATTAATACCGGAAGCCAATTTATCACCGATCAGGGAACCGCTCACCAATTGTCCCGCATCAATGATCTTATTGGTAAGGGTTTGCGCGTCGGATGTGCCGACTATCGCCCCGGTTACGCCATGGACCCCTGAGCTGGCGGAGGTATGTGCGGCGAGCGCGATGGAAGTGGCATATGTTCCGGAGGCGTGCGCCGCCGTTTCCAGGGTCGACACCGCTCCGTTAAGTGAAACGGCATGCGCGGCAGAAGTTTCATACGTTTCCAATGCCGCATTCAAGGATGCTATATGATTGGCAGAAGTTTCGTAAGTGGCGAGCCCGGAAGTAGTGGCGTAAGTGCCGGAAGCGTGCGCCGCCGTTTCCAGTGTCGACACCGCTCCGTTAAGTGAAACGGCATGCGCGACAGAAGTTTCGTATGTCCCTAATGCCGAACTCAAGGACGCCATATGATCGGCAGAAGTTTCGTAAGTGGCGAGCCCGGAAGTAGTGGCATAAGTGCCGGAAGCGTGCGCCGCCGTTTCCAATGTGGCCACTGCCACGTTCAATGACGCGATATTAGCGGCGGAGGTCTCGTATGTCCCTAATGCCGAATTCATTGATGCGACATGACCCGTCAGAGTTTCAAATGTCGCGAGAGCGCCATTGAGCGAAGTATTATGGTCCACTGTCGTTTCGTACGTCCCCAGCGCCAAAGCGGGAGCATAATATTCCGGAAGATTTCCGCCCAAGCGGACGGCATTGTCCGCCGTGCCATTGAACGCGCCGTTAAAGGCCGCCGCCGTCACGATGCCGGTGGTGCTCATTCCGGCCGAACCGCCGATTGTGCCGGAAGTGATCGCGTTACCCGATACCTTTCCGGGAGTCGTTATCTGGCTCAAGGAGTAGTCGGTTATATTAAGGAATGCATTATCATTGCCATCGATGGTTTTATTGGTCAACGTCTGGACATCGGAAGTTCCCACCACCGCACCGGTCACGCCGTGGACGCCGGTCGATGCGCTGGTATGCGCCGTTAAATTAGCGGCTGTCGCATAGGTGGCGGCAGCGTGAGATGAAGCTTCCAGGGTTCCGATCGCATTGTTAAGCGAAGCGGTGTGGTCCGCCGAAGTTTCATAAGTGCCAAGCGCAGAACCGGTGGCATAAGTGCTTGCCGCGTGCGACGCGGTCTCCAATGTCCCAATAGCTGAGAAGGTGGCGTATGTCCCGGACGCATGAGCAGCAGTTTCCAGCGTTCCGATCGCATTGTTCAAGGATGCGATATGTGCGGTAGAAGTCTCGTATGTCCCCAAAGCATTATTCAGCGATGCGGTATGGTCGGCCGAAGTTTCATAAGTGCTAAGCGCCGAGACTGAAATATATGTGCTTGCCGCATGCGATGCGGTCTCCAATGTGCTTATGGCTACATTAGTAACATAAGTGCTGGAGGCGTGAGATGAGGTTTCCAGTGTGCCGATCGCCGCGATCGTTGCATAGGTGCCTGTCGCGTGGGACATGGTCTCGAACGTGCTTAAAGCCGGGCCTGAAACATATGTGCCGGCCGCATGCGATGCGGTCTCAAAAGTTCCTAATGCGGAATTTGAAATATAATTTGCTAATGCGTGCGATGAAGTCTCATACGTGGCCAGAGCATTGTTCAATGACAGGTCATGGGCCGCAGCGGTTTCGAAAGTAGCGAGAGCCGCGATTCCAATATAGGTCTGGGCGGCATGCGATACCGTTTCGAACGTTGCCAAGGACGATATCAAGGCAAAGCTGCTGATGGCGTGCAGGGATGTCTCGAAAGTCCCCAGTCCCGCGTTCGACGCGTAAAAATCGGGGAGGTTCCCTCCCAGCCGGTCGGAATCTTCCGCCGTGCCGGTGAATGTTCCGAAAAAGGTCCCATTAAAGGCCGAAGCGGTCACCACCCCCGTCGTATTGATGTTCGTGTTCCCTCCGATCGTCCCGGAAGTGATGGCGCCGCCGATCACTTTCCCCGCGGTCGCGATCACGGGCAAATGTGCGTCGCTGGTGAGCGTTCCGGTGACCTGGCTGGAAAGGTTGACCTTATTGGCGTCGTTCGGGGTGCTGATAGTGTTCCATTTCTGGGTACCGGTGTGATTGGCGCGGTTAAGATAATAAGATCCAGGATTCCCTTCAAGCGAAATGGCATTGGTCGCGACGATTCCGGTCAATGCCGAACCGTTGCCGGTAAAATTCCCGGCAGTGACATTGCCCGTGGTATTGATCGTAATATTGGAAGCGAGTTTGCTCCCGGAAATGCCGCCGTTCTTAACCTCAAGCGAAGAATTGGCATTAAATCCAATGGTCAGGTCGTCTACTTCTACCGTTCCTCCGCCTCCGCCGCCGGTGGTGCTGATCGTAACCTGCCCGGTGCCGGAGCCCTCGTCCCCGCTGATATTGATATGTGGGCCGGCGATTATCCTTTTAACGAAATTGCCGCTCGCCGCTTTTACCGCCGTGATCGAGCCGTCCGCCACGTTATCGGCGGACCCGGCCTTGAAAGCGTAACCTACACTTACCAGTTGGGTAAGAGGCGTCAGTGTCTCATAGTTGGTGGAGCTGCCGGGATTTGCCACTTCGATCCGCAGATAGCGCGTATCTCCAGAGAACACCTCGGAAGAGATCGCGCTCACGATCCCGAGCGTTACTGAAAAAACACCGTTAGATACGGTCACGCCGGCCTTGTCCTCGGGCCCCCATAATATGTTGGAACCGAGCATGTCCGAACATATGGCGAACCTCATGTTGTAGTAACCGTTAACGGGACTGCCGGATGAATCGGTCAGCCGGCCGGCATAATTTATCTTGCCCGGTATTCCTGCGGCAATGGAGATCGACGCGATCAGCAAACTTAAGATGAAAGATAAAAATACTCTTTTGAACATCTCTGACTCTCCTTTAACGAGCAGTGTTTCTCTGATATTCTGCAAAGCTATTTGCGGATAAGGCGATTATATCACCGGAATATTTTTGTAAAGCCGCAATTTAAAAAATCGTTCTCGTATTTGCCGGGCCGTAAATCCGGCCCGGCCCGAAATGTGTTAAAATCAAAATATGGAGAACACGCCATGGCGGATCATTTTTATCGGTGCCGGAGCCTCGCTGGTCCTGCTGGTGCTGGTCTATTTTATTGCTCTGCCCAAAACCGCTGACTACGATGCGGAGAAGATCGACCGGATCATGGAGTTCCATGATTCGTTCTTTTCCGGCCACGAGAACGGCCGCAAGGTCTGGGAGTTCAGAGCGGACCGGGGGTGGTCGGGTAAGGACCGCGAGGTCACCTATTTTGAAGGTATAACGCGCGGGCGCTTCTTCAGCAGCGGCGAGGTGATAGTCAAAGATCTTATCGCGCCGCGGGTCCAGGCGCGGAAATCGAGCAAATTAATAGAAGCTTTCGGGATGCTCGAGAACGATCTGATTAAGCGCAGCCGTTTGCGCGCGGTCGTCGCTTTCACCCCCAAAGGCAAAAGAAAGTTCGCTCTGCTCACAGCCGACCATATCACCTACGATCCCAACGCCAAGCGTTCGATGCTTGATGGGAACATCTCCTTGAAAGATAAGGATTCGGACCTGATGGCCGACCACATGACGATCGACCACGAGAACGAAGTGGCAACGCTCAGCGACCATATCCGGACGGTAAGGAAAGAACTGGGGCTCACCTCCGATTCGCTGAATTACTTCGCGCGCGACGAACGGATGGTGGCGGGAGGCCATGTCCGCTGCCGCATCGCCGGCAAGCCTTCGCCCACTCTGGTCAGCTGCGGTCTTATGGAATTTTATATTGACCAGGGCCGAGACGTTAACGCCTCCGGAAGCCTGGAGGTCATCCAGGGTAAAAAAGCGGTCGTCGCCGAACAAATGACCTACCGAAATCCCGCCAAAGAAGTAATCCTTTCGGGCAATGTGCGAACGGTCATCCAGAAGGCCGGTTCGATATTTAAGCCGGGGACGGCGGCTAAGATAAAAAGCGGCGAGGCGCGCAAACTGCTGGCGGAAAAGACCTTTATCACATCCGATTCCCTGACCCTTTCGACCCGCGTTGGCGACGCCGTCGCTGCTGGGAACGTCCATGTTTACCAGAAGGGACGGGAAGGCAAGGCCGAAAAAGCGTCTTACTCCGATCCCAGCGAGATCCTTACGCTTACCGGACAGGTTTTCCTGAAAAAAGAAAAGCAATGGATCAAGTGCCAGAGCATCCAGGTATCGGTTAAGAACGAAACTTTTAACGCGGTCGGCTCGGTCGAGGCTGAGTTTAGAATAAAGAAATAGGCCTTTGTTGATAGGTTGTTATAAAATTCAATCAACCCGTCCACCTATGGGCCGAACGACCCAAATCCTAACCGCCTTTCTTTTTCAACTTTTCTATTAATAGCGCGACCTTTTCCTTTGCTTCTTTTGTCCGGCGCGATTCCAGCTTGATCTTGAACGTAAGGATGTCGCTTTCTTTGGTCCCTTCGGGCAGGAAGGGCAGTGATATCTCGGCCGCTTCCCTTTCTTCCTCCCCCATCAGCACGACCGCTTTTTGCCCTTCGATCCGGTCGACCACCGCCTTGAACTTCTTTTCCGCTTTCATGATATCCTCCCATGAACTCACCCCGTGGGTGAGTTAAAATATCAATTTTTGCCTTCGCATCGCGATGCTTTGCAGAATGCCGATCACGATCATGTTGACCACCAGCGAAGTGCCGCCATAGCTCACGAAAGGGAGCGGGATCCCGACCACCGGCAGCATTCCCATCGTCATCCCCATGTTCACCAGAGCGTGGAAACCGATGTAAATGGCGGCGCCGGCCGCGAAGATGGAGCCAAAATAGTCCTCCGCTTCCTGCGCCAGCGTGATCGACCGCCAGACGATGTTGAGGAACAGACTTATGACAATGAGCGAACCGATCAGCCCGAGCTCTTCACCGATCGCGGAGAAAATAAAATCAGCGTGCTGGATGGGGATGAACTGCAGCTGGGTCTGGCTCCCGTGGAACGGCCCCTGGCCGAACAGTCCCCCCGCCCCGATCGCGATCATGCTCTGGAGCGTATGATAGCCCAGCCCATGCGGATCAAGTCCCGGGTTAAGGAAGGTGACGATGCGCATCTTCTGATAATCCTTCAGCATTCCCCATAATATGGGAAATGCCGCCCCCGCCGCGATATTAAATCCCATTATCATTACGATATCGAGGGTCCGCACGCGACTGAAGTACAGGAGCGCCCAGAGAACGATCAGGTACACGATCCAAATATAGATATTGCGGCTCATGACGATCGAAAAGAACGGGGTCGCCACCATGGCGAGCAGGACCGGCGAGTTCTTGTTCCAGAGCAGCATGCCGACCGACAGGACCCCTATTACCAGCGCGGTCCCCAGGTCCGGCTGCTTGAAAATGAGTATGAACGGGACCGCGGTCAGCAGCAACGGACTGATCAGGTCCGACTTTTCCTTCCTGATATCGAAGAACGACGCCAGAGTGATGATCATGATCAGTTTTGATATCTCCGAAGGCTGGAACGATAACGGCCCCAGATTGATCCACCTCTGCGCCCCCTGCGAAGCGACACCGAAGAAATGGCCCGCCACCAGCAGAAAAAGCATGAAAATGTATAAGAACGGGGCCAGCCGTTTAAGGTGATGATAATCGAAGAAGGCGGCCGCGACCATCAGGATCGAACCGAAAATGAAAGCGCCGAACTGCCGTCTTATGAACTGGAACGCGTCGTGCCCCGCCTTCAGCTCCGAAAAGTAAGTGGTGCTGGCGATCATCAGCATTCCGATCGCGACCAGCACAAAAACGGAAATAAAAAGGCTTTTATCGGATACCCGGAGCATCCGGAAATTGATCATTGCGCCAGTTCCACCGCTTTAAGCATCCCGCGGGCCTTGTTCCGGGTCTCTTCAAACTCCGCTTCGGGATCGGAATCGGCCACTACTCCTCCCCCCGCTTGGACATACGCCTTCCCCTTTAATAAAAGTATGGTGCGGATAGTGATGCAGGTGTCCATCTCGCCGGAGAAGGAAAAGTATCCCACCGCCCCGGCGTACGGCCCGCGCTTCGTGTTCTCCAGCTCGTCAATGATCTCCATTGCCCGCACTTTGGGCGCTCCCGATACGGTGCCGGCCGGGAACGAGGCACGGAACAGGTCGATCGCGTCCTTGTCCTTTTGGAGCGTACCGGTGACATTGCTGACGATATGCATCACGTGCGAATATCTTTCGATCGTCATCAGTTCCGTTACTTCCACGCTTTTCGGTTCGCAGACCCTTCCCAGGTCGTTGCGTGCCAGGTCCACCAGCATGA
>Ga0335071_10008769_pt1 | contig 10362 bp, 8 predicted proteins | sample Lox_Sample_15_FD_206724 | JGI IMG/M metagenome (GOLD analysis project Ga0335071, IMG submission 206724) | Soil microbial communities from Loxahatchee National Wildlife Refuge, Florida, United States - Lox_Sample_1.5 | ecosystem: Environmental > Terrestrial > Soil > Wetlands | place: USA: Florida...
CTCTTCCTGGATGGCGGGTTTCTTCGGGTCTGCCGTAGCGGCGGTGAGTGTCCCCTTCACGGCCTTTAGATCAATCGTATAGAACTCAACATCTTCATATTTTTCCTGCCGCTGGTTGATGGCATTCGAGAGGATGGCCAGCGTAGCGCCGTCGGGAGATACCAGCAGATGCTCGGCGCGCAACGACATTTTGGCAAACGGGATCGCCCCAGGGGTGAAATCGGATTCGTCTTCTTCGTCTTTATCGTTCTTTTTTGAAGTGCTGTCTTTCGCGGGCGCGGCAGTGTGACGGGCCAACGCGTCTGCGATATTCAAGGCAAAGATCGTGTCACCACGCTCGGCGGTGCGGTACTGCTCCACGTCCTTCCACTCTTTTTTGTAGCTGTCTTTTTGCGACTGGGTCCAGGGCTGACGCGTGGCAAAGTAGATGGCCTGCGAATCGGCGGACCAGGCGAAGGAGTGAACTTCCTCGCTGCCTTCGGTGATCGGAAACGCTTCTCCACCGTTCGGTGAGATCAGGTAGAGCTGGGCAGCGTCGTCTTTTTTGTCATCATCGGAGTCGCCGCCTTTGGCTGTCGAAGATTTACGCTCGGAGAGGAAGGCGATCCAGCGCCCGTCGGGCGACCACTTAGGCTCAGAGTCATGGCCGGACTGGGTAAGCTGAATCAATGTCTTGCTCTCGTCGCGGTAGAGCCAAAGATCAGTGCGAAAAATCTGCTGGGCCCAATCGGCGCGCTCCGCGGCGATGAGAACTGAGTTGCCGTCGGGTGAGAGTTCGAGCGCCGGGAAGGAGACGGAATTGAAAAATTCGTCGAGCGTGAGTTTGGGCTTCGCAGCGGTTTGCGCGAGGGTTGATAGCACACAGCTGAACGCAAGCGTGAGGGCGACAGCAAATTTTCGGGTTGGCATAGGGTCCCGGGTGGGAAAAAGCGTTATACAACGCCGGATTCGGTTTGAGCAAGTTCCGGAAGAGCCCTGACCACGAAGTTCGCCGAGAAGTGCAGAGGTCGTTAAGAAATTCCACTTACGCTGCGATTTGCTTCTGATCCGCAATCCGACTGAGCGACCACAGCAGGAGTGCAAACACTACCACCGAGACCTGGAGGTGGGTCCATCTCGCGACGGGCCCGAAGAGTGGGAGCAAAACTGCCAGATACAGCAGGAGTTTGATGGTTGACGAGATCTTATCGCGACGGGCGCAGGCCCAGTCAGCAAGCAGGAGCAGAACTGGCGCCAGGACCAGGAGGTCGTAGATAAACAAATGCGGGTTAACCAGCAGGGCGCCGAGTGTCAGCCCACTAAACCGGACGGCGAGCGGCGCGGAAGATTTCCAAACTGCGGTAGCGATGGCGATCGCGGCGATTGCAGCAACCGCATAGAGCGCAAAAGAAACTTTGGGCGAAGGGACCAGGAGACTCCAAAAGGCACGCAGCGAGTGCATCTGCAGAGGGGCGAGCGTGACTTCTGCGGCATTTAACCAACGGGAGGCGTGAACAAGCGTATCAAGGTACGCGTGCCAGGTCGCGGGCCCAAAGTACAGGCGAGTGAAGGCAAGTTGCAGCCCGGAAGAAGCCAACACTCCCACCAGCGAGCGCCACGACATCGAGAGCAGCAGGATCAGCGGGATCGCGATGAGGAACTGCGGTTTAAAAGCCAGGAGACCGAGAGCGAAACCCGCAGCCAAGTTGAGCTTGGCGCGGAATGCGAGATAGGCGGCAGTGAGACAGGCGAGGACGATAGCGGAATTTTGTCCGCGAACAAACAGATGGAAGACGGGCGGGTAGGCAACCGCTATCAGCGCGACGAATCCGGGAAATATTGCGAGGTGCTCGCAAGTTCTCCAAACTACATACACGCACGCGGCAAAAAGGAATAGGTTAATCACTGCCCATGCCGGCGCGGCGGATGGAAAGGGGAGATTGGAGAGCGGCGTCAATATCCACGCGACTTGTGGGCCATAAAGATACGGCAAGCTCGCGTGAACGGGCTGGCCGATCGCCGCCTGCATCGCGTCGTTCTGCATCTTCCGATCATACAAATCGGCTGCGTGACCACTCTTCACCATTTGCGCCGCAGCATAGAACGGAAGGAAATCCTGAAACTTGAGATTACCGGCACGATCGAATGGGCCCGGCTGAGAGAAATCCACGACACAAACTCCCCATAAGCAAACGGCTAACAGAATGGCATGCGCACGAAGACGTCGGGGAGTGAGCCAAGCCGCTGCGGATGCTACCCCGCGGCTGGCTTTCGAGGAGATGTCGCTCACGGCGTCGGCTCGGCGTTCTTCAGGGAGTCGTCGAGTGTCTGCGCGGGCTGCGGATTGTTCTGCACGATACGCCAGCCGTCATCGTATTGACGGAATCGTACGGTCGAATGGAAGTGCACGTCGGCGGAGTACAGAGCCGCGCCGATTTCGTTGAGCGGAACCCATTTCCAACTGAAGTCGACGTCAGCGGCAATTCCCTGCTTACTGATTCCTGTGACCGAGATTAGTTCTCTTCGGGCCGTAGGGACGGTAATCGAGGGCTTTTGCGATTCTTCGGCAGACACCAACGAGCGGACAGTCTCCACTCCGGAAGGAGTAAGACGGACATCCCAACATGGCGATGGAGTGAGGCCTTGGGAGCAGGGGGTATTAGTGGCGTTGATCCAGCCGTGACGTTCAAGGACAAGGTATTCGGGAGAAACGTAGTCTTTGTTCGAGATGACGCCTGTTTGCAGCACGTAGGTTTGCGAGGTTTTGAATGGGACTGAGCCGGCAAGCAAATCGAAGGCCAAGCGGCGCGAGAGAAAGTCTCGCGGCGAGCAAGAAGAAAGCAGAATTGTGCCGATCGACAACGCCGCTATGAGAATTCTTCGCATACTTTGCGAATGACATCCTAACAGCTTGTGTCCGGGATAAATCAAATGCTCGGACCGCAAAGGTTGCGGAGGCGAGCCAAGAGCACCAAAAAATCAGCTACCGTCGGCAAGGATCGTGAACAACCGGGATCGTTTCTGGGGACGGAAAGGACGGTCGGTGATTTGTCCTTCGAATTTTGCGGCCCAGCGTCCGTGAATCTGGTAGGAACATTGGGGGCAGCGGCCATCCGGAGTGAGGTCGTAGTTTTCGATGAAGTAGCCGCAGCGCTTGATGAGCGTCTGGCGGCACCGCGGGCAGCGGGTGTCTTCCCATTCGCCGACCATGCCCGGGAGATTGCCGGCGTAGATGTATCGCAAGCCAGATTCGCGGCCGATTTCGGCGGCTTGGAGTAGGTCGTCCGCATTGGTGTCACGCGGTTCATTCATCTTGTAGTCGCCGTGGAAAGCAGTGACATGCCATGGAATGTCGGGCGAGATGCCTGCCAGGAATTCGGTGAGGCGGCGAATTTCGTCAGCGAAATCGTTGAAACCGGGAATTAGGAGCGTAACGATCTCCATCCACAATCCCATCGAGTGGATGCGGCGGATGGTATCGAGGATAGGACCGATACGCCCGCCAAGCTCGTGATAATGGCGGTCATCGAAACTCTTGAGGTCGACTTTGTAGAGATCGAGCCAGGGTCGCAGATATTCGAGGACCTGCGGAGTGCCGTTGCCGTTAGAAACGAATCCCGTGAGCAGGCCTGCGGCCTTCGCTGCTTTGAAAACAGCAACGGCCCATTCGCTGGTGATGAGCGGTTCGTTGTAGGTACTGACTAAGACCTCTGCGCCTTGCTCCAAAGCATCGCGCACAAGCAATTCGGGACTCGCTTCAATCAGCGGTGACACAGCGTTGGGATCGCGCAGCGCCTGCGAGGTGACCCAATTCTGGCAATAGCTGCAATGGAGGTCGCATCCCAACATGCCGAAGCTGTAAGCAAGCGCGCCCGGACGCGCGTGGAAGAACGGCTTTTTCTCGATGGGGTCGCACTGCATGCCGGCGGTGTAGCCGTAGGGAACATAGAGTTTGCCGCCGCGATTGAAGCGGACCTTACAGACTCCGGCTTGACCTTCGGGGATAGGGCAGGCGTGTCCACAAGAATAACAACGGACTCGATGGTTGCCGAGATCTTCGACTAGCGACGGTTCTGCCTCGCGGACGCGCGTTTCGAGGATGTTGCGCAGGGTGGGCACGGCTTTTCATCATTTTACGCCCGCAAGCACTAGCGAAACCAAACCTGGATGCAGAGCGCGCGGAGGGCTTGCATTGGCTTCGTCTGGTCAACTGTTCCGTCCTGGGGAGGACAGCGATGCAAGGAGACGAGGAAGTCTAATTAGCGGAGGGTTTGGTGCGGTCGTGTTGCTGGAGCCATTGCTGTGCCTGGCGCTCGATCGTAGTGGCTTGATCGCGCGTCAACTGACTGTGCAGGTGTTGCGCCCAACCTTTGGATAGATTGACTGCCGGGTCTTTTGCCGCACTGTCGGGATGGTCACAGGCAATCATGGTCCACAGATAGGCCTTGTTCAAGTCTTTGGGTACGCCGCGGCCATCCGAGTAGAGGAATCCTAATTTCGACTGCGCGGCCACGTAGCCGTTCTCCGCTGATCGTGTGAACCAACGAGCGGCCTCTTTTTCAGCCTCGTTTTGATCGACACCGTTTATTTCATTGCCTTGAAAACGCAGTCCGAGAGCGAACTGCGCGGCAGGATCGCCGCCGTTGGCCAATGGCCGCAATTGGTCGAGAGGCATGTCTTCCAGTTTGGAAACTTGCGATGCCGCGGAGGGCATCTCTGGTTTGGCAACTTCGGTCTTTGGTGCGCTGGTAGACGCAAGCACGGTTTGCAAGTGTGGATGGCTGTGTTGCTCAAACTTCGCCTGCAGCAATGGAGCAGAAAGATAGCCGAGCACTCCGGCGACAATCGCCAGGCAGCACAGCAGAAGAACAAGATGCGACTTCGGAAGTCGGATCCCGTGAATCGGATTGTCCGAGGACGCCTTTTGATTCTCCTCGTCTGCCGCGGCGAATAGAACACTGCCGAGCGGCGTGAAACTTGCGCTCTTCGACTCGGTCACTTCGGGTAAATCCGCGGCGCGCGTGGTGCGGTTTACAGCGGCGAGCACGATTTCTGCGAGGCGTTGCAGCACGTCATTGTCGTTGTCTGTAAAGACGTTGGGGTGCGCGGCAAACACTTCCAGGATTCCGACGGATTTTTCGCCGGAGCGCAGCGGCACAGCAAGAATCGAGCGCAGGCCCAGAGCGCGGCAGCGTTCGCGATCGACGCGGGAATCGACCTCGGTATCGTCGCAACGAAGGGTCTGACCGGTCTTGACGCATTCTCCCGAAAACCCGGAACCGACTTGCAAACGGGCGCCGACGGGCGGGGCGTCGGGACCTGAAGTAGCACGGCACTCCATGAACTCTGGATCCTCGGTCGAAAGCGCGATCGCCGCTCCGCTGGCGCGGACAAGCGATTGGGCTCGCGTGGCAACGAGTTGTAGTACCGCTGGCAGATCCGCGCCCAGGCCTTCTGCTTCACGCTGCACGGCGGTAACCGCAGCCAGCGTATCGGTATAGCTCGGCTTGGGCGGAACATGGCGCGCGATCGATTGCGCGAGCACGATCGCGTCGGCATTGGCAACTCCCGCCATCGCGTTGAGGAAAAGCCACTCGCGGAGACGGAACAAAGATTCCGCCGGGAGTTCGGTGAAATGCATCCCCACGCGGCCCAAACCATTCGACCAGATGACTTTCCCGGTAGTGAATATTTGTTCGGGGCACTCGGCCAGATCGAGGCAAAGGCTGATTTCGCGATCCTTATCTAGTTGTTTGGGGCAGTGGATGGCAACGCCTTCTTCACTGATGTCGACGATTTCGTAGAGGTCGAGCATCGCGCCTTGCGATTCTGTGGTGAAGGTGGCGTAGGCAGGAGTTTGAATCTTGTGCCGGACGCGCCGGCGACGGTTCGGCTTGGACACTCGCAATTCGGAGGTGATTGCCGCCATGGGGAAAGGGCCCGTTTTGCTGCGACACCATATTAGCGCGGCTTTCGGGAAATGTGTGCAGGGATTAGAGGGAGGCGGCCGTGGCTGTCGAAATCGGTGGTACATACGGATCCGCGAGCCCCGGAGCCTGAGACGAAGGTTGGCGGCGAGTCCCGGGGATATCGGGTAAACACCTGAGATTGGCAACCCCGGGCATTCCCAACTCCTCTTAACGATATCGCTCGTCCAGTCAATACTCCGGAGGCCCCAGTGAAGGTCAGATTCTTGTCTGCGCTTGCAGCGCGTTGCGCACAGCCTCACTTAGCGATCGGCATGGCGTTGGTCGCAATTTCTATGAACGCATTCGCGGTTTTGGGAGGGAGTGAAGCTTCGGTACAAGCCGATCGGACTCACATGCAGGCGAGTTTGAAAATAACGCCAAAATCGGCCTACACAGTGCACGAACTGACGCTTCCGAGCGGGACGATTGTCCGCGAGTACGCGGCGAACGGAACAGTGTTTGCCGTGGCATGGGAAGGGCCATGGCCTCCGGATCTCGAGCAACTGATGGGCAGTTATTTTCAGACATATCACGAGGCGGTGCTCGCACGGAGCGGAAATAACCGAGGGCGTAAACCCGTGAACATCGAGTTGCCGGGGCTTGTAGCGAGGATGGGAGGGCATCCGCGATTTTTCAAAGGGCATGCCTACGTGCCGGAGCAGATGCCGCAAGGAGTAAAGGAGGAGGAAATTCGATGAAGAGCACACAGAGAATTTCCCTCGTTCTTCTGCTTGCGATCTGTGGGTTGGGCGCGGCATGCGGAGGTGGAAGTTCCGCGAAATCGAACTCCAGCAATACGATCACGGCTGGCGGGCAAAACGTGGCGGCCGTCTCGGTGAATGGTGGGCCAAATAACGACTATGCGAACGGCGTGTTTGTCAGCGTGACGGTGTGCGTTCCGTCCACCTCGACATGTCAGACAGTGCCCGATGTGCTAGTGGATACGGGATCCTCTGGCTTGCGCATTCTGTCGTCAGCACTGACGATTTCCTTACCGCAGCAGCAGGGAGCGAGTGGCCCGGTGGCAGAATGCCTGCCCTTCGTCAGTGGATTCACCTGGGGACCGGTGCAGACGGCGGACGTTTCCCTGGCCGGCGAAAAGGCGAGCGGTGTTCCGGTGCAGGTGATCGACACGAGCACGTTCCCGGTCCCGAGCCAGTGCAGCGCTTTCGGCAGTTCCATGAATACGCTGTCCGCGCTGGGATCGAACGGGCTTCTGGGTGTGGGATTGGCTGCGGCGGATTGCGGAACGACGTGCGCGCAGACTTCATCTCCGGATCTTTACTGGCAGTGCCCGTCATCGGGATGCCAGCCGGCTCTCGAAGCTGTGGCGCAGCAGGTCACGAATCCGGTGGCGATGTTTTCCAATGATAACAATGGCGTAATCCTGGAATTGCCCTCGGTGAGTTCGCCCGAGCCGAGCGTCAGTGGATCGCTGGTGTTCGGTATTGGCACGCAGTCGAACAATGCGTTGAGCGCGCAGACTGTGTATACCGTGGATCAGTTCGGGAACTTCACGACCGCCTACAAAGGCCAGTCGTACAACGGTAGTTTCCTTGACAGTGGCTCCAATGGATATTTCTTTCTCGATCAGGCTACGACTGGAATTCAGGATTGCACAATAGCGACAGGCTTCTATTGTCCGTCAACCACACAGAATCTGACGGCGACTAACCAGGGCACGAATGGATCATCCGGGACGGTTAACTTCAGCGTGGCCAATGCGGAGACGCTCTTCAATTCGAATAACTTCGCATTTGGCGATCTAGGCGGACCGGGCCAGGATTTCGATTGGGGTCTACCGTTCTTCTATGGACGGAACGTCTACGTGGCGATTGAAGGGAAGAGCAACCCGGGCGGAACAGGTCCGTTCTGGGCGTATTGAGAGACGTCCATAACCTGTGCTTCCCACGTCGCGCGGTACAGTGAGACATGGACATCCCGTAGCACGTTTGCCTGTTAGCCCGCCTTGCGTAGCGCGTTTGCCGTACGCAGGCTGGAAATTCTCGAAATAGCGGCGACCATCATGCTGGAAAGCATTTGCATAGTGGTGACGTCCTTCTCGTCGAAGGCACCCGGCGATGAAGAGAGTACCTCGAAAATGCCCAGCGTGCGGCGATAGTGGCGCAGAGGCGAAACAAGAATTGAACGAACCCCGAGACGGCGGCAACTCGCGAGATCGACGCGCGGGTTGCGCTCGGCATCGTGACACAGCATGACTTCGCCGGAACGGACGGCTTCCGCGGAGATACCAGCATCGGTCTGCAGGCGAACGCCGAGATCGGGCGCGGTGCGGCCAGCGCGGGCGCGGCAAACGATTTCGTCCCCGGCTTGAAGCGCGATGGCGGCCCCGGTGGCTCCCGTCAGATGCTGAGCACGTTCGGTGATGGCGCTGATCGCCGGCTCGAGATCAAGTTCAGCGGCGTGAATTTCAGTTTCTTCGACGGTTACTGCACGAAATCCAGCCACAGGATGGGCGGCGTTGGCCACACGCAACTGGCTGCGCATGGCAAGTGATGGCATGCGCGAGGAAAATTGCTCCTCTTCGCTCTGGAACGCCGGCTCCGGCACGGTTCGGAGCAGATCACGTACGAGACTATTCAACTCTGAGTCGGTAATGAGATGCGCGGTCTGCTGGTGGCGCAGTGATCCGCCCAGCATGCGCGACAGCCCAATGACTGCATTGCTTCCGCAGGCAATGCAATAGGATCGGCTGTTAGAACAGATCAGCTCACACTGAACACAGAATGTGGCGGACTGCAGGGGGACAAAAGGAATGTCCTTGAAAGTCGTGCCATAAACACTCTTGCCAAACATGATTGCTGATTCCTCGCTTCTATCACGGTGCCATCGAAGGTAAACAGAGAGCGAAAGCGCAGAAAGTGACGGAGCAGGTTCCCGTGTGGAAAAACGGGCGTGAATTGGCCCAAGGTGTGCAAACTTTTGCAAGCTGGAACAAGAGAAAGTTGCAAGAAGCTTCACGCGAGATTAATTTCTGCGCTAATCAGGCCAATTTCGTTGATTTCTCCAGGAACGTCGACTATTCTTGATCCACTTCGCGGCGCTCGCTGCGAAAATTTCCTGGGGGTTTTTTATCATGCAATGGACCGCACCTGCTTTTGAAGAAGTTTGCCTGAACTGCGAAATCAACTCCTACGCAAGCGCGAAGCTGTAGGCTCTACACTCCCCCGCGTTTCTTTTCTGCTAAGTCTCTTGGCGTCGCAGGATAACGTCCGCGATGCGCTCGGAGGCGTTTCCGTCCCACAGCGGCACTCGACGGGTTGAGCCTTCTCTTCCCTGCCTTCCGCGCTGAAGTATCTTTTCTGCGGCTTCTTTCAGTCGTCTCAAATCTCTGCCGACGAGTTGGTTCGTTCCTTCGCTGATCGTCACCGGGCGTTCCGTGTTTTCGCGGACGGTGAGACATGGCACGCCGAGGAACGTCGTTTCTTCCTGAATGCCGCCCGAGTCAGTAATGACCATGCTGGCGCAGCGTTGCAACGCCAGGAATTCCAAATATGGCAGCGGTTCCTGGAACTTAAGTCGATCCTTTCCGCCAGTTAACCCGAGTTCGTTGAGGCGCTGGCGAGTGCGAGGATGCACGGGAAAGATTACCTCGAGATCACGGCTTAAATCAGAAAGCGTTTGCAATAGTTCACGCAGCCACGCGAGGTCATCTACATTGGACGGGCGGTGCAAGGTTACCAGCGCGTAGGGAGCGTGCGCGGCACCCGGAAGCAGATTATCGGTTCGCGGCAGCAGTCGAACTAAAGTGTCGATCATGACATTGCCGACTCGATGAATCTTCCCCGGCGCGATGCCTTCCTGCAGCAAGTTTTCGTCGCCGTCGATCGAGGGTGTGAACAGAAGATCGGAAAGCTGGTCGGTTAGCAGGCGGTTGATTTCCTCGGGCATGCTGCGATCGCGCGAGCGGAGGCCGGCTTCGACATGACCGACTTGGATGCCGAGCTTCGAACATACGAGCGCGGCGGCGACGGTGGAATTCACATCTCCGTAGACGAGGACGAGTTCGGGTGCTTGATCGCGGGCGACCGGTTCGAAAGCAAGCATGATCCGCGCGGTCTGCTCGGCGTGCGTTCCGGACCCGACGCCCAAGTTGAAATCGGGAGAAGGCAGTTCCAGTTGCTGGAAGAAGACGTCGGACATGGCTGCGTCGTAGTGCTGCCCGGTGTGGACGAGAGTCTGGAGGATGCCGTCCCGCTTCGATAACGCGCGGAGCACGGGCGCGGCTTTCATGAAATTCGGACGAGCACCAACGACGTGCAGGATGTGCATTGATCTCATCAAGGCAAAGCGAGATTGTATCTGGTTTGGCGGAGTAGTTTAGCCGGCTTGAGCAGTGACGAGGGATCCGTCTTGATCAGGCAGGGCGATGACCTGCGCCGAATGAGCCAGG
>Ga0335071_10008770_pt1 | contig 10362 bp, 10 predicted proteins | sample Lox_Sample_15_FD_206724 | JGI IMG/M metagenome (GOLD analysis project Ga0335071, IMG submission 206724) | Soil microbial communities from Loxahatchee National Wildlife Refuge, Florida, United States - Lox_Sample_1.5 | ecosystem: Environmental > Terrestrial > Soil > Wetlands | place: USA...
GTCAGCAGTTCGGCATGAGGATCATCACCGAGGCCATCGATCACGAATCTCTCGATCTCGTTGATGAATACGCCGACGTGATCCAGATCGGCGCCCGCAACATGCAGAACTTCTCTCTGCTGAAACGTGCTGGGCGTGCCCGCAAACCCGTGCTCCTCAAGCGAGGCATGTCGGCCACCTTGGAAGAATTCCTGATGGCCGCTGAGTACATCCTGAGCGAAGGCAACTACAACGTCGCGCTTTGCGAACGTGGCGTCCGCACCTTTGCCGACCATACTCGCAACACGCTCGACCTAAGCGTAGTTCCCGCGGTACAGCGCCTGAGCCATTTACCGATCCTGGTCGATCCGAGCCATGGTACCGGCAAGAGAAACAAAGTCACGCCGCTTTCCCGCGCTGCGGTCGCAGTGGGCGCCGACGGCCTCCTGGTCGAAGTGCACGATCGCCCGGACGAGGCTCTCTCCGACGGTCCGCAGTCCCTCTTCCCCGATCAGTTCGATGAATTGATGAAGCAGGTACGGCAGATTGCTCCAGTCGTAGGACGAAGCGTGCCGGCGATCGGAGCTTGGGAAGTTGCGGCAGCGAAGTAAGCGAGCTTCGCTGCCACACAGGCTCAGGCGGGAGCGCTACATTCGCTCCGTCATCGAAAAGCTTGCGGTGCTTCCCTACACCGAGTCCACTGCGCTCCAACATGCTCAAATCTGGGCGACTCTAGAGGCTTCGGGACGAATGATCGGCTCCTACCATCTCATTGTTGCGGCGACGGCTCTCGAACATGGAAGTGCGGTGACCACATTCAATAAGAGGCATTTTGAATGCGTGGAGGGTTTGAGAGTAATAGAACCGTTGTCATGACCGAGACCGCTCACTCAGAGACTTCCCTATTCTGCTAATCTTTCTCTTCCGCTCCCGCGGCGTCCATTTTGCGCAAGCTCCTTTTCATCGCCGTCCTTCTACCCATCCTCGGTGGCATCGGATGGTGGTACTTCCGCGAGCAGTTTATTACCAATTACAGCCCTGCATTTCGTGAATACGCCTACGTCACCAACGGCAAGAGCAACACGGTCAGCGTCATCGATCTCCGCACATTCGCGCTCGCGAAAACGTTACACGTGGGATCCGAGCCGACAGGCGTGGCTGCGAATAGCAAGAGGAATGAAATCTACGTCGTCAACTCCGCCTCTAACACGGTGAACGTCATCAACGCCGAGACTAATACAGTAGTTGCGACTATCGGGGTTCAGGGAAAGCCATATTTCATCGACGTTTCGAGCGATGGCAAACGTGGCTACGTCGCCAATTCCGGATCGTCAAACGTCAGCGTCATCGACCTCGAGAAGCGCACCGTGATCGCAAATATTCGTGTTGGATCCGCTCCGGGGTTGGCGCGCGTCTCGGCCGATGGCGCTACGGTTGTTGTTTCCAACCGCAATGACAACAGCGTCTCGCTCATCGACACGAAGTCGCTCAGAGTCCGCACCACGCTTCCGGTTTGCAAGCATCCGGAAGACATCGCAATACTTCCGGATTCCAGCAAGGCATTCGTCTCCTGCTCCGGCTCAAATCAGATCGCTTCCATCCAACTAAAAAGCGCGGGGCCGTCCGCCAAAGAAGACCACGTCCTGGCGCTGATCGACGTCGGCCGCACACCGGTAAGCCTCACGCTCAAGCCCGATGGCGGAGAGATGATCGTCTGCAACTTCGATTCCGACAGCATTTCTGTGATCGAGACCGGCACTGACGAGGTCGGGAACAGTCAGGAGATCGGTCAGCATCCGTCGCGTGGCGTAGTGACTCTCGACAACTCCCGGCTTTACGTGTCCAACTACGGGTCCAACAGTGTTGTCGTCTATGACATCGACATGGGACGCCGTATCGGCGCTCCCCTGAACGTAGGCAGCCATCCTGATGGACTCGCCCTGACGCCCGATCAAAACTATTTGCTTGTACTCGGCACTGAGTCAGGCGATGTCACGGTCATCCAGAAGCGCACGCCGCACCGGACGCTGGAAACCTCTGAGTACTCCCTGATGACACTGATTCCCGTTGGCGTGCAACCGAACGCGATTGTAGTCAAGGCGTTCATGGCGAGCGGAAAGTAGCCCCTAGGATCCCATCATTCCGATTGCTTCACGCAGCGTAGCGGAGGAATCGGCTGTTTCCCGGCGCAGGCACAAAGCAGAGTCCTCGCGCTTCGCGCATCGGAATGACGAAATTAAACCGCCGAAGGCTTCGCGCAGAATCGATCGAACGCCGCCTTCAAATCTGCCGCAATCGCCGGCGCTTCGCGCGATTCGATATCCCGCCGCGGCATCATATACACAAGCTGGCCATCGCGAAGAATCGCGATTGAAGGCGAGGAGGGCATCTGACCCGTGAAGTAGCTGCGGGCCCGCTCGGTCGCTTCTTTATCCTGTCCCGCAAACACTGAATAAGAATGGTCCGGCCGAACTGAATTCTGCATCGCCATCCGCACCGCCGGACGCATCCGCCCAGCTGCACATCCACAAATAGAATTGACAACGACCATCGTTGTCCCTGGATGCTCCTTCAGTGCCTGATCCACCTGCTCGGGCGCTCGCAGCTCTTCGATTCCCACACGCGTCAACTCCTCGCGCATAGGAATCACCATGATCTCCGGATACATCGGCATATTTTAAAACCCCTTCGGTTGGTCTTGTCTCATTGTAACGTGAAGCCGGCAGAGAACGTCCTGCGGTTCGGCCGGACAGGAAGATTCGCTGTACATATCGCTGCTGTGTATATTGAACTCGTTATATGCTTGTGCAAGAAAACGTCCCGCTCGCGCCGCTCACGACCTTTCGCGTCGGCGGCCCGGCTCGATATTTCGTCGAAGCAGCCAGCCCAAGTGAAGTATCTGAAGCAATCCAGTTTGCGGATTCACGGGACCTTCCGCTCTTCGTGCTCGGCGGTGGCAGCAACCTTGTCATCTCAGACGATGGCTGGCCTGGACTCGTGCTCAAGATCGCTCTCCGCGGCATAGATCGCCTTGCTTCAGAGCAAAATGGAAAAGTCCTCTTCGACGTGGGTGCCGGTGAGTCTTGGGACGGCTTCGTTGCGCAAGCTGTCGCCGCAAACTGTGCCGGCGTGGAATGCCTGAGTGGAATCCCAGGGACTGTCGGCGGAACTCCTGTTCAAAATGTTGGAGCCTACGGGCAAGAAGTTTCGCAAACCACCGAAACAGTGCAGGCCTTTGATCGCAGGCAACATCAGATCCGCGAACTGTGCAACCAAGCCTGCGGATTTTCATACCGCTCCAGCATCTTCAACTTGATCGAACGCGATCGATACATCATTCTGCGCGTGACGTTCGCCCTCTCACCCGGCGGACGCCCCTTTCTCGATTATGCCGACCTCAAACGCTATTTTGACGGACGCGCTGCCACCCTTGCCGAAGCACGCGATGCCGTCCTTCAGATCCGTGGGCGTAAAGGCATGTTGATCGTCGAAGGAGAACCCGACTCCCGGAGCGCTGGATCATTCTTCAAGAATCCTATCCTCTCTGAGGCGCAGCTTCTCGACATGCAGAAGCGTGCTCATGCGAGAAGTCTGCAGATTCCGGCTTATCCGGCGCTGGCGCAAAGCCACAAAGTGTCGGCCGCATGGCTGGTCGAACACTCCGGCTTCAGCCGCGGTTACTCACTCGGACACGTTGGTATCTCGAGTAAGCACGCCTTGGCGATCATCAACCGCGGCGGAGCCTCCGCAGCCGAGATCATCGCCCTCAAAAATCAGATCCAGCAGCGCGTCGAAGAAACCTGGGGCGTTCGCCTCGAACCCGAACCGGTGTTCCTTGGCATTTAACCTCCTGGCCGTCATTGCCTAGCGCCAAGACCGCTAACTCACTGACTGCGGTAACCGCAAGTTATAGCTCCTCCGGACGTTCTCCCTCAAGAAATTTCTGAACAAATCGTTCGCGCAGGCGGTCTTCATGTTTGAGGGCAAACGGGTGCTGGTAGGAGAAGCGATCCTGGACCAGGTGATGACAGGCGAGCGCGATCAGTCGGACGTCCGGCCCGCCACACTCGAATCGCTCGTACGTGAGCATTCCCGGCTCGTATACCGGATCGCCTTTGCTGTCCTTCGCAGTCACCACGATGCCGAAGATTCGACTCAGGAAACCTTCATGCGGGTATTGCGCTACAGTTCGAAACTCGGCCAAGTCGAAGATCCAAGAACATGGTTGGCACGCATAGCCTGGCGTGTGGCCGTGGACCGCAGCAAGCGGCGTCGAGCGACCCGCGAGATTCCGCTCGACGACCCGGAAAATCCTGTCGCCGAAATTGCATCGCACGCAATTGCAGCGGACCGAACTGCCCTCAGCTCCCAAGTGAGCTCTCTGCTGGAGAAGATGATCGCCGCACTACCGGCCAAACTGCGCGAACCACTCATTTTGTCGACGATCGAGGAGATGACTCCTCGGGAAGTGTCCGAGACTCTCGGGATCAATGAGGCCGCCTTCCGCTCGAGGGTGTTCCGCGCAAGGCAGATACTCAAAGACAAGCTGGCGCAGCGAGTAGGCCTGAAATGAAGGGGTAAGAGATGCGAGACGCAAATCACAAACCGGGCGGAGATCAAGATCAAACGCGCGAACTCGACGGCCTGCTGGATGCGGCCCTCGCTAAGTATTCGGCTGTTGAACCACGCGTCGGATTAGAAGACCGTATCCTCGCTCATTTGCATTCTGAGCCCATACGGCCCCAGCACGCGTGGCTGCAATGGGGATTCGTCGGCGCAGTGGCGGTGGTCACGGTGGTCGCTATTTTGGCTTGGAGATCAACCCAATCTTCGCATCCCGTAACCGCCAATCATTCCGCCGCGACTCAGCCACCCTCGATCCGAGTGACAAAGCCCGTGCCTGACCCCGCGGACGCAGTCGCGACCCCGAAAGCTGTTTCGCTGCCAAAGCCGAACGCGAGCCGGACGCTTGCAGCAAGACGGATGGCACATCCAAAGCTCGACCAATTCCCTTCCCCGCAGCCGCTGAGCAGGGAAGAAATTGCGCTGGTCCAGTACGTGAAGAACTTTCCAAAGGAGGCTCGACTTATTTCCCAGGCACAAGAAGAGTTCGCTCTGGAAGCGCAGAAAGAAATGAACGACGCCGGGTTAGACGCCCAGGCCGCCGATTCCATTCAACAAGAAAGGTGAGCAAACATGAGAAGAACGATTGCACTTTTTGTTGCTGTGATTTTCATTGGACTTTGCTGTGGGGTAAGCACTGCGCGAGCCCAAGATGAATCGAAAAAAGAGGCGCCGGCGCAAACCGCAAAAGCCGAACCGGTGAAGCCATACCGTATGGACTTTTCCTTCAACGAAGTGGCGGACGGAAAAATCGTGAACACGCGGCACTACTCGATGAATCTGACCGCCACCGAGTCTAATGAGATCAAGATTGGCACCCGGGTTCCAGTACCCTCTACATCCACCGCCTCCAATGCCTCTGCACCGGCACAAGTCCAATACCAATACATCGACGTGGGCACGAACATCTGGGCCCAACTGAGGGAGCACGGCGATGAGTTGGTTCTCGTTGTGCGGAGTGAGGTCAGCAACCTGGATACGAGTAATGATTCCCCATATACGGACAGAGCGCTCCCCATCGTCCGGCAGATCAAAATCTCCGGTAGTACCTTGCTGGTTGTGGGCAAGCCGATACTCATCGGCAGCATGGATGACCCCAACTCCAAACGTAACTTCCAGTTGGAAGTAACCGTGACGAAACTGAAGTAAAGCAGTTCTCAAATGATTCTTGATTGTTGAATGAATTCCGGGTCTAAGGTTTTCATTCAACAATCAAAAATCAACAATATCCCCAAAAGCGCCGCCCCGGATCGCAACCCAGCATTGGCTGTAACCTCGTCGAGAGGAAAGTTCCTCGATCCGGCTCAAGCGGCGCTTGCTTCACTCATCGGCAAGTTTTCTGGCCTGCTTGAATATCTTCACGAACATATCCCGCGTCAGCTTCCCGGTCGCTGTGTTCTGGTTCGACGGATGGTACGACGCAAGCAACGTCTTACCGTTTGCCATCTCATAGTGCGCGCCATGTTTGAAAAGGAAGGGCTGACGACTCGGCAACTTCCCTGCCCTTTTCAGATAGTTCAAGTATGCGTCAAACCCAATTTTCCCCAGTGCCACGACCACCTTCACGCTCTTCAGTCCCGCCAGTTCGCGATCCAAAAATATTGAGCACTCTGCTAACTCAGCGGGAAGCGGCTTGTTGTCCGGAGGAGCGCATCGGACTGCTGCGGTGATGTACAGATCCTTCAGCTTCAAGCCGTCGTTGCGATCGGTTGCCGTGGGCTGGTTGGCAAATCCCGTTTCATAGAGCACCGGATACATGAATTTTCCGGATGCGTCGCCGGTGAACGGACGGCCAGTGCGATTTGATCCGTGGGCTCCCGGCGCGAGTCCCATGACCAGAACGCGGGCTCCCGGGTCCCCGAAGCCCGGTACCGGCTTGCCCCAGTACTCCCATTCCAGGTAGGCGCGCCGCTTCTCGCGTGCAACGCTCTCGCGGTATTGGACGAGGCGCGGGCAGCGGGTGCAGGCAACCACCTCGTTGTTCAGGATTGTGAGCCATCCCACAGGTTCATTACATCACAACCTTTGGCGGTCAGACGGAACGCCGAAGCGAGCACCTGGAGCTATTGCTTGCGGGCTGTTGCGCTTTGGAGACTAGATGAACAGTTGATCTACTGGACGCTTCGAGACAAAAACCGAATGTTCAAAGCCTCACAGTGTTTTCCGATAGTGCACACAGCGGTCTACGACTTCGTATCCCAGGGCTTTGTGGGCGCGCTGCGAAACTTCGTTGTCAATCCAGGTATCGGACGCGATCTCAAGGCATCCCTGATTGCGGGCCCAGCCTTCCGCGGCTGCGACGAGTTTCCTTCCGACTCCCTGATGCCGATACCCGTCCTTGACGTACCATCCCTCAATGTAGCCGACCGGATGCGCCGGGTTGCAACCATCGGCATGTGATCGCAAATCGACTTCCAGAAACCCGATCAACTGATGCTCAGCATTTTCAGCAATCAGAATTACCAGAGGCATCGTCAAGGCTGCTTTTCCCTCCAGGAGGGCGCTCACCTCAAGGTCGTGTTCTTCAACGGATGACTGGGGCCAGAGCGCCACCCGCATGCGCACCAGATCCTCACGATCCGACAGCTGAACGAATCTTACGCAAATGTCCGGCATGATACGGAATCTGATTATTCCGCATCACGAAAGTTACAAATCATTGAGTAGATTGCGAGGCGCCGGCGGGCCCCTCGCTTTCAAAGCATAGAAACGGCTACTGGCGAACCGCAGGAAATAGGCCGTATCCATTTGCGGGATTGAACGTCGTCGAACCGCCGGCTGATACCGTTCCATTGCTGGGGTTGAACAAGTACACCTGCACCACGCCGCTCGCGCTATCCACGGCATAGATGCCACGATCTTCCGGACTGAAATACAAATAACCATTCCCCGGAATCAAATCCGTTCGCACGATTTGTTTGTTCGCTGCATCGATTCGCCCGATCACAATGTCGGTGGGATTTTCCGGCAGGAACACATAGTTCTGGTCCACACTGATCCAGAAGTTGTAAGCCACGCCGCAGGCGTTGAGCATCGATTGCGTACACACGAACAATGGCTGCTGCGGGTTCTTCACCGCCGGATAGACATTCAACACCGAGGGCTGCACGTTGTATTCATTATGCAGATTGAGAATGTATTTCTCGGTGAAGTATTGCTGGTCCAGCCCATCGAAGTTGCTGGGAGCGAAGATCGTTCCGACATCCGGTCCCAACTGGCCGGTTGTCGTGTTCACTGGGTGGAGGCTGTAGTCGTAGTTGTTTTCGTGATCGAAGCTCACGCTCCAATCGTCCACCAGGCGCGTCCCAGATTTGTTGAAGCTGACCAGCGACTCCTGCCAGAAATAATCCGGCCCGTATGTCGCCTGGATTTTCGGGTCTTTCGTGAGGACTCCCGTGTTTTGGTCCACATGATAGAGGTAAAGAGTAGAGCTGTATTCCTGATCTCCGGACGTCGTCTGAAGCACATAGGCGAATTTCCCGCTGGGATGCATCATGAACTGCCATCCCGCGGCCGGAAGCGTTTGTACCGGCGAACTGTGCGGGGCGCCTGAAACGTCGGTGGCATAGACCGAGAGCGAGGCGTTGAAGTTCGCGTCCGTCCACAGAACATAAATGAAATGGTCATTGGGGCTGGGAGTAATGGCAGCGATGTATTGCGCGCCGGAAATCGTTAGCTGGGTACCTACCTGCGTTGGAACTAACGTGGTGGGGCTGACATTGTAGGTTTTGATGACATTGCCGGTCGTCAAATAGAAGAGATGGCGCGCAGCCTGCGCCGCGAAGATTGCCGGAGAAAATCCCAGCACGATGAGAACAACATAAATCCCTTGCAGAACCCTTGCAGGCATTGCGGAAATGAACCTCCAGGAAATTTGCGATCGCGTTTTCAGATGAAGAACCCGGGAGCTAAGGTTGGAGCGAAAGCCGCTCTGGACTTGGGTTTTGAAGCGCATCGATTGTGCTGAAGCACATCTTCAGAACACTTGTACGTTGAGCACGTTGTGTTGCTGTGTCCTGGTGAGCGTCTTGCCGATGATGAAGGGGTTTCACTGCCTAGTTGAGTATTCCCAAGTTAAACAGCGAAGTGGTGAATACGAATCAAAACTATTGGTTCGGTTTTTGTTGAGGTGGGTACCCCCTCCCCCCTCGGTATAGTGGAATCATCGAGTTAGGGGAAAATTGCGAAATAATCTATAGGGCTCAATAAGTTGCGGGTAAAATCTTCATTCGCAAGGAGTTAACTCCTGCTGGATGATTTGCCCGCCTACCGCTTTCGCCTTGGCTAGTTTCTGCCGCTTGAGTTTGAAAAGATAGGACCAGGGTCACATAGGGCTGTGATTCCAGGCGGAGGATTTTGAAGTCGTGAGCGTTGCCCCGGACCTTGATTTCCGGGATCGGGTTCAGTAGGCATATGTCTTAAGAAAGGGGGTAGTCGCAGAAAGAGGGAGTAGTCGCGTTTTTGTGCTGTGGTCGTCCCTGGGTTCCTCCCGGCTCTTCATTCTGTCCGTGGCTTTCCGTTCCGAAGATCAAATCTCTTGCGGTCGGCAGCATCGTGCCCGCCCCGCAGAAATCGCGGGAGCGGGGCACCCATTTTCATTTGGGGCGTGCAGGAAATAGAAAGGGCGGGGCACCCGGCGAAATCAAAACCCGGGCCACCCGCCGTTCCACATCTACGACAAGTATTCGTCAAAATTGCCGAAGCCTCCTGGCTGGCTTCCCCTCAGAACGATGGAAGATGAGATCAATCGCATTCTGTCGAGAGTCGAGAGCAAGTTCTGCGCGCCCAATGGAGGAGTGTGCACAAGCAAAACAGTCGGCCTCCTAGTGCGCAGGCACATCGTTGCGGGGGAGTTCCACTTTATCGGAAAGGAAGCATCTACGCGCTGGGCTGGTGGTGTCGATCTGTCGATGTTACCTGCTGCGGGAGCGCTGGACCCTGCGGATGAGACGTGCCGCGAGTACAAAAGAGTCGTAGATGAAAAATATCTAGACGAAATTCGAGCACAAGCGAAGCAATTCTCCACGAAACTCCTTTCCCGACGATCCAGAGTTGCAGAGTGCGCAATACGAAACTTTAAGAAGGGGAAAAATGTCATCAAGCCCCTCACCTTGCGGAAGCTGACAAAAGCTATCCATGCCCTGCAAAACAAAAACGCCTTATAGAAAACATGTGAGCAGACCATAATAGACACGGTCGCCAACTGAGCGACTGCAACCCATTTAGAACCTGGGATTTTCTGGTCTGCATTCCGGCACTTCGCCTTATCGCGTCAGTCTGCAATGAGCATTTGACAGACCCTCCGGCGTGGTTCGATTTGAAGTAACCGGTTTCCTCGTCATTCGAGCTAACTCGATTCGGTCCACTTGAGACCGGCGGCCTCCTTCTACGACATTTCGGAGCCTCTCCGAAATATCGGGCTCCTCGTCTGTTCATCAAGATCGAACTTTCGCACAATATGCTTGTTTTCTGCGCATTGCCGCGAATCCATGTGTCTCTCGAGTTGGCGGGCGGTTTGCAAGTTGATATCTGCTGCGAGTAGCGAGGCGTCATCCGGGAGAACTCATCGTCCAGGGTGAATGCAAACTCGCTGTCGAGAGAAAGGCATTGTGGGCGGCGAAACTGGCAATCCGACAGAGATTCTCGGCCGATGTCCGGCGGAGCCAAACTCGGATGGCATACGACAACGGAACCCGGTTCTGCGATGAGTTGGAGGCAACAGGCAGAACAAGTCCAGACACAGGCTCACGTCTTCTATCT
>Ga0335071_10008771_pt1 | contig 10362 bp, 4 predicted proteins | sample Lox_Sample_15_FD_206724 | JGI IMG/M metagenome (GOLD analysis project Ga0335071, IMG submission 206724) | Soil microbial communities from Loxahatchee National Wildlife Refuge, Florida, United States - Lox_Sample_1.5 | ecosystem: Environmental > Terrestrial > Soil > Wetlands | place: USA: Florida...
CCGCTGGGCCGTCCTGGGCCTGGCGCTCTACGGCGCGGGCGCGCTGAGCCCCCAGCCGCTCGACACCCTGTCCCTGCGCCTGATGCGCGACGTGCGCGCCGATCCCATGATGGTCACGATCGAGGAGCTCCGCTCGTGGAGCTGGACCGAGGACCATGCGCAACCCTTCAGCGCGCTCGTGGCGCTCGCCGTGGCGGCCGCCGCCCTGGGAGGGCGACGGGCCTGGCGCGCCTCGCCCCCCCTGTCGCTCGCCGCACTCGCCGGGCTGGCCGCCGGCCTCGTGTCGTTCCGCTTCCGCGCGCTCGGGGCGGTCACGGCGCTGCCGGTGCTCGCCACGGCCCTCGCCCCGCACTGGCCCCCTCCCTTCCCGTTCGCCGGGACCGCCGCCCGGAACGGGCATGGCGGCCGCGCCGCGCGGCTCGGAGCGGCCCTGGCGCTCCTCGCCGCCGGGGCGGGCGTCGTCTGGCTGCTCGCGGACCAGAAGTACTTCCCGCCCGGCGCCGCGCCGTTGCTCGACTCCGTGCCGGTCCGCGCCGTGGCCCTGGCCGACTCGCTCCGGCTCGACGGTCCCGTGCTCAACACCACCGAGTTCGGCGGCTACATCCTCTGGACGCGGGGGGAGCGTCACCTGCCCATCGCCGACACCCGCCACCTCGGCAGCGCCGAGTTCCGCTCGCGTTTCGTGCGCGCCCGGCTCGATCCGGCGGCGCTCGACACCCTGCTGTCGGAGTGGCGCTTCACCTACGCGGTGCTCGAGCCGCCCATGGATCCGCTCGATCACCTGGCGGTGCAGCTCTTCCACCACCCCGGCTGGGCGCTCGTCTGCGCCGACGACGCGGGGCTGCTGTTCGTGCGCCGCGACGTGGCTCCGGCGCTGGCCGCCGCGCGTGCCTACCGACTGCTGACCCCCGACTACGGCGAGATGGGGGCGCTGGCCACCCGCGCCCAGGCCGACAGCACCCTGGAGCGCCTGCTCACCGCCGAGTTGCTGCGCGAGCGGGCGGAGTCGCGCTGGAACGGGCGGGCGAACCTCTGGCTCGGCCTGCTGGCGCTCGGCCACCGCCGGGCCCGCGCGGCCCTCGACTACTTCGACCAGGTCGAGCGCGTCGCCCCGGTCACGCCCGGGCTGGCACTGCGGCAGGGCTACGCCCGCGAGCTGCTCGGAGACGAGACCGGCGCGGTGCGGGCCTACCGTCGCGCCCTGCGGGACACCGCGGACGTCGCGGCCGCCCGCGAGGCGCTCGCGCGCCTGCGGCACTGATCCGGGCGGCGGGCCGCCGCGGGCGAGCGGCGCGCCGGCCCGGCCCGCGCGCCGATGCCGCCGGAGCCCGCCCGTTGACGGGCCCCACCGCCGCGGGCTAGTGTCCGCGCCATGGCCGACGTGACCCTGCGCACCTACGTCTTCCTCGACGACCTCCAGCCCCAGCTCGCCGCCTTCATCGGCACCACCGCACGGGGGTTCCTGCCCGTGGCCGGCGTCGCCTCGCTGTTCGTCGAGGTCGCGCCCGGGCTGGTCATCAACCGCCTCATGGACGTGGCCCTCAAGGCCACGCGCTGCACCCCCGCCATCATGGTGGTCGAGCGCGCCTTCGGCATGCTCGAGATCCACGAATGGGACAAGGGCCAGGTGCAGACCGGCGGCCAGGCCGTGCTCGACTACCTCCAGCTCGAGGAGCACGACCGCATGAAGCCGCGCGTGGTCTCGGACCAGATCATCCGCTCGGTCGAGCCCTACCACGCCCAGCTGATCAACAAGATCCGCTACGGCGACCAGCTGCTGTCGGGCGAGTCCCTGCTCATCCTCGAGACCGAGCCCGCCGCCTACATCGCCTTCGCCGCGAACGAGGCGTTGAAGGCCGCGCACGTCAAGCTGATCGACGCGCAGCTGTTCGGGGCCTACGGACGGCTCTACCTCTCCGGCCCCGAGGCCGAGATCGACGCCGCGCGCGACGGCGCGCTGCGCGGGCTCGAGACCATCCGGGGACGCGAGGGGCCGAAGGGCGAAGGCCGGTAGGCCGACGCCGGGACGCGACGAAGCCCGCGGCGAGCGCCGCGGGCTTCGCGCTGTGTGGACGCCCGGCCCCGGTCCGGCGTCCTCCGGGCCCGTGCGCCGCCGGTGGCTACTTCGTCTCCCCCGCGCCGAACTCCACCCACGGCTCCGACGGCCGGCTGCGCAGGATGTCCTTCATCCACTCGTACTGCGGATGCTCCCGCAGGAAGCGCGGCGCGTCGAAGGCCGTGCCGCAGCCCGAGCCCCACCGCGCCGCGAAGCTCATGCGCTTCGCCATGCGCGCGTCCACGACCTTGGCGTCCACCGTGCCGCCGGGCTCGTTGGGGATGCGATTGAGCGCCGCCGGGGCGCGCTCCAGCTCCGAGTGGCCGCACAGCGAACGGTTGCCGGGGTGGTCGCGCTCGAGGTAGGCGTCGTAGTGGTCGGCCTCGAACCGCTTGGCCGCCGCGAGATCGATCCGGCCCGCGTAGCGCGCCATCAGCTGCTTCCAGCGCAGCCGACGGGCGACCGACGAGTTGCGGATGTCGGTCTCCCTCGCGCTGGTCTCGAGCCGCAGGACCCCGAGGTCCTCCGCCACGTTCGAGCCGCTGAACCAGCCGTCCCGCGTGCGCTCGAAGCCGACGTGGCGCAGGCCCAGCTCGAGCCGGGCGATCTCGCCGGTGTTGACGTCGCCGAGCAGCCAGGCGTTGGCGTAGGCGCCGTTGTTGCGGCGCCGCATGATCCCGCACCACTCGTCGATGCTCCCGGCGTCCTGGGTGGCGCGGCGCATCCGCGTGAACTCCGGCGCGCTGTCGCGCTCGAAGCCTTCGAAGCCGCCGATGGTGGTCTCGGCGCCCACCAGCCCGGCGTCGGTGACGAAGAAGTCGGTCCCGCTGTGGATCCAGCCCGGCTGGGATTGCATCAGGATGCGGTGGCCCCGCTCCGGCGCGATGTCGAGGATCAGGTTCGCCAGGCCGCCCTCGTAGCCGCACATGGTGTTGTGGCCGAGCACGACGCCACCGTCCGCGGTCATGCTCCCGGTGGCGATGAAGGCGCTGCAGGCCTGCTTCTCGGGCGCCGTGGCCGAGGCCTTGAGCTTCTTCAGCTCCCCGGGCCACCAGTAGCCGGTCAGCTCGATGATGCCGTTGTAGGCGACCAGCTCGGCCCGGGACGACGGCACGCCGGCGGCCGCGAGACCCTCGATCATGCCGTCGATCTCGGCGAGGTCCTCGGGATCCATCTGGGGCGTGAAGAGCGAGTCCGCCCGCCTCACCAGCCAGTCCCACGACATCGAGGTCTCGTGGGTCCAGCCCACGCGGGTGTCCGCGAGGTTCCGGGCGATCTCGGGCGCGAGCAGGCAGCCGTGCTGGAAGCCGCGCTCGCGCGGGCCGCCCTCGATGTGCAGGTAGATCCAGCCCGCCTTCTCGTGCCGCGCGGCGCGGGCGAGCCAGGCGCGCCGCGTCTCCGGCGGGATCGGCGCCGCCGGATCCGGCCCCGCGCCCGCCGACGCGGGCACGGCCACCGTCGTCCCGGGCGGGGCGACACCCAGCGCCTGCAGGAGGAAGGCCGCCATCCGGGCGGTGTCCTCGATCCGCGCCTGCAGCCGCGTCCCGCCGCCGTGCCCCGCCGTGCCCTCGAGTTCGAGCAGCGCCGGCGCGGGCCCGGCCTGGGCGGCCTGCAGCGCCGCCAGGAACTTGAACGAGTGCCACGGTGCGACGCGCGTGTCGTGGTCGCCGGTGACGACCAGCACGGCCGGGTAGTCGGTGCCGGGACGCACGTTGTGCAGCGGCGAGTACGCGCGCAGGGCGTGGAACTCCTCGGGGACGTCCACCGAGCCGTAGTCGCCCTGCCAGCCCCGTCCCTGCCCGGCGAGCTGGAAGCGGAGCATGTCGAGCACGCCGACCTGGACCACGACCGCGCCGAACAGGTCCGGACGCTGCGTCAGCGCGGCGCCCATCAGCAGCCCGCCGTTGGAGGCGCCGCGGATCGCGAGGCGCCCGGGCCGCGTGTAGCGCCGGGCCACCAGCCACTCGGCGGCCGCGATGAAGTCGTCGAAGGTCGTCTGCTTGCGGGTCCGGATCGCGGCCTGGTGCCAGGCCTCGCCGTACTCGGCGCCGCCGCGCAGGCACGGCACGGCCAGCACGCCGCCCTGCTCGATCCACCACGCGTGGAACGGATCGAAGCGCGGCCCCTCGGAGTTGGCGAAGCCGCCGTAGCCCGTCAGCAGCGTGGGCCGCTCGCCGTCGAGCGCGAGTCCCCTGCGGTGGGCGAGGAACATCGGGATGCGCGTGCCGTCCCTGCCGGCGTAGAAGACCTCCTCGACCTCGCAGCCCGCGGGATCGAGCACGGCCCGGGGCGCGTGGAACGGCTCGCTGCGGCCGGTGGCGGGGTCGTAGCGCAGGATGGTTCGGGGCGCGGTGAAGCTGGTGAAGCTGTAGTACGCCCGCGGCTGCCCGGGGCGTCCCGCGATCGGGGCGGCCGTGCCGATCCCGGGCAGCGCGATCTCCCCGCGGGGCGTGCCGTCGAGACCGAACATCTGGAGCCGCGAGCGTGCGTCCACGAGCCACGAGACGTAGAGCCGGTCGCCCGAGCGGACGACGGCGTCGATCGGCTCCTTCCCCTCGGACACCAGCGTCCTCCAGCCCGACCGGGCGGGACGGCGCACGTCCACCGCGATGACGCGCCGGCGCGGCGCGCCGTCGTTGGTGCTCAGGATGAAGAGCGGCCCCTGGTTGGCGACGAACCGGTACTCGGCGCCGAACCCGGTCACCAGCGGGACCGGGCGGGCGCCGGGCCGCCGCAGGTCGAGCAGGTGGACCTCCTCGAGCCCGCGGTCGCCGACCTGTCCGTCACCCGTGGTGATCACCAGCCACGCCCCGTCGTCGGTGGTGGTGACGTCGAACTGCCAGGTCGGGTGCGGATGATCCGCGTACACGACCGGGTCGCCGGCGACGGGCGTGCCCAGCCGGTGGAACCGCACCTCGCAGCCGAGATCCGGCGCGGTCAACTCGCTGCCGGGCGCGGGGCGCGGGAAGCGGCTGTAGTAGAAGCCCGACTCATCGGCCTTCCAGGCCGGCTCGTAGTACTTGGTCCACTCGACCCGCTCCGGCAGCTCGCGGCCGCCGGCGACCTCGAACACCCGCCACTCGGTCCAGTCCCCGCCACCGTGCGAGAGCCCGACCGCCACGTAGGTGCCCCGCGGGCTCGGCTGGAATCCCGCGAACGCCAGCTTCCCGTCGGGCGAGAGCCGGTCGAAGTCCACCACCGGCCGCGGCGCGTTCCCGTCCGCGTCCGAGACGCACAGGATGGGTTGGTTCTGCAGCCCGGAGTTCCGCGTGTAGAAGACCCGCCCGCCCCGCTCGACCGGGGCCGAGACCTTCTCGTAATCGTACTCCCGCAGCAGCTCCGCGGCGATGCTGTCGCGCCCGGGCACTGCAGCCTCCCAGCGCGCGGTGAGCGCGCGCTCGGCATCGAGCCAGGCGCGGGTCTCAGGAGCATCCAGGGCCTCGAGCCAGCGATAGGGATCCGCGACGTCGACGCCATGGATCCGGTCCACCACGTCCCCGCGGCGGGCGGGCGGGTAGGACAGCGGCGCGGACCGCGCGGACAGCGGGAGCAGGATCAGGAGCAGCGGGAACAGCCGGGCGAGTGCGGCATGGGGTGCGCGCATTGCGTTCCTCCGCGACCGGGGCGGCGCATGCGAGCCACGCGCGCCCGAGAGGGACCGGACGTCCGAGCGTAGTGCGGCCGGCGCGCGGCGGTCAATGCACTCCGTGGCTCGTCCGCGGGCGCAGGCCCTGGACCGCGCGGGTCTGATCCCGAGCGCGGCGCAGGCGCCGAAGTGCCCGGTTGCTCCGGACCGCCGAACCGGTCCAGACTCCGCTCCCGGGGTCGTGCGGCGGCTCCGGGCCGCCGTGACCGCGAGATCGTTCGTCTCCACCCGACCGGGAGGCATGTCATGGGCAGGGCGCTGATCGGCTTCATCCTCGGACTCCTCGTGCTGCCCGCGATCGGGGCGGCGGTCGTCTTCTCGGGACGCTTCCCGTTCGAGGCGACGAACCAGCCGCCGCGCTGGGAGCGCCGGCTCGCCAACCTGGCGCTCGACCCCGCGGTGGAGCGCAAGGCCGAAGGTCTCGTCAATCCGATCTCCGCCACCGACGAGGAGTTGTTGAAGGGCATGAGACTCTACCGCGACGGCTGCGCCCGCTGTCACGGCGAACCCGGCAAGCCGAGCCGCTGGGGACGGCACGACTTCTACCCGCCGGCGCCCCAGCTGGCCGACCGTGGCGACCGGGACCCGGTGCCCGAGATCTTCGTCGTGGTGAAGAACGGCATCCGCTACACCGGGATGGCCGCCTGGGGGGATGTGGCCTCCGACGACGACCTGTGGCGCGTTTCCCTGTTCCTGAGCCGTGTGAAGTCCCTGCCACCGGCGGTGGACGCGGCGTGGAGAGCCGGACCCTGATCGCCTCACGCGGATCCGACCGCTAGCCCGGTCGGTGGAAGGACCGCTGGGAAGGGGCGCCGGGCAAGGCACGCGCCACGGGGGCCGGCAGGTGCGCTGTCAGCAGGTCGCTCATCGCCTCGGTCGCTCCGGTCCCGACATCGCCCGGGCGGTGCGTACCGCGGTGCGCGCCTCATCGAGCATCCGGCGCACCGCCGGGTCGGGCTGGTCCCAGGTCTTCTCGGCCACCGCGAGGTGACGCTCCGCGTCCGCGATGCGCCCCTGCTTCGCGTCCAGCAGCGCGAGCCGTCGCTCCACGTAGGCCCGCGCGGCGGCGCCCTCGTCCACGCCGGTCTGGACGTGCTCGAGCCACCAGGCCGCCGAGTCCGGCCGGCCCGTCTGCTCGAATGCATCGGCCAACCACCACCGCGCCCAGACGAGGCTCACGCCGTCCACGGTCGTGGGCGTGGCGAAGGGCCGGAGCAGTCGCACCGCCTCCTCGGGCCGGCCGGCCAGCGCCGCGAGTCGCGCCTCGATCAGCGGCACGGCGAGGCGGTCGCGGGCTAGGTCGCGAGGCGGATGCCGCCGGAGGATGGCGAGACAGCGCTGCGCCTCCGGGACGTCGCGCGCGGCGACGGCTTCGAGCCCGCGCACGACCACCGCCCGCGCCGACGTGTCGGATGCCGGCACGCGCGGCGGCGGCGGGAACGCCCCGTCGCTCCAGACCCGGAACTCGGTCCACCACCGCGGAAACCAGTCGACCGCGAACAGGTCGTGCCTCCGTTCGAGGGCGTCGATCGCGCTCGCGAGGGCTCCGGCGGCGTCGGTGACCGCGCCCCGGGCGAATCGCGCCGCCGCGAGTCCCGGCCAGGTCCCTTCGGGGTTGTCATCGGTCAGGCGCGGATCATCCAGGTTGGCCCGGGCGAGGCTCTCCGCGGCCGCGTGGCGGCCGTCCATCAACTCGATCCAGAGGCCGACGCCGATCTTGTAGATCCCGGTCTGGCGCTGGTTGGCCTCGCGCGCCTCGGGGTACCGACCGAGACGCGCGAGGCCGAACGTCTCGTTGATCCGCATGCCCTCGGAGGGTCCGAAGGGGCTCAACTCCATCGCACGGCGAGTGCGATCCAGGGCGTCCCGGTTGCGCCCGACGGCCCACAGGTCGTCGTTGCTCTGGGCCAGGGCGTATACGTTCCCCGGGTCGTCGGCCAGGATGCGGTCCCACGCCGCGACCGCGCGACCGTAGTCCCCGTCCAGCCCGGCCAGGGTGATCTCGGCGCGTTCGCGCATCCGTTCACTCAGTCGCTCGGGGTGGCGCAGCGCCTCCTCGATGCAGGCGCGCGCGGAGTCGCTGTAGCCGAGGTTGAGGTACGGGTAGGCCATGCCCATCCGCGCCGAGGCGAATCCCGGATCGAGATCGAGCGCCGCCCGGTAGCGCCGCAGCAGGTCGCGGTTCCCGGTCTGGAGGCGGTACCGCTCCAGCGCCTCGGCGTAGATCCGGTAGGCCTCGAAGGACGGAGTGGCGACCAGGGTCATCGGTCGCGCGGCGGCGAGCGCGGCGCGATTCTCCCCGAGCCCCTGGCGCAACTGCTTCGCCAGCTGGCCGAGCGCGGGGATCAGGGAGTCGTCGTCCCGGGCCGTGCCGCTCCGGGTGATGAGCACCCGCGACGTGTCCGCATCCACGACCTTGAGGACGATGGCGTAGCCCTTCCCCAGCCGGCTGATCGTGCCCTCGAGCACCGCGCGCACCGCGCTCCGATAGGCCAGTTCCTGCGCGAGCTCCGCATCCACGCGCGTGCCCGGCGGCTTCCCGGCCGACCGGAGCGCTTGCCGTACCTGGTCCGGCGGCACGGTGGCGACGATCCGCGACTGGTCGAGCGCGGCGCTCAGCAGGCTGCGCGCCGCCGGGGCGAGCGTCGAATCGCCGGGCGGGCCATCGAACTCCGCCACCAGGATCCAGTCCTTCTTCACGGCGGGCGCAGGGCTCCCCCCGAACGGCCACCAGTGGCGCCACGCCGCGACCGCCACCAGGACGAGCACGCCCGCGAGCGCCGCCGCCACCCACGGAGCGCCACGCCATCGCGCCCGCGCCGGCGCGGCCCCCGACCGCTGCGCCGTGTCGAGCGCCGCGACCAACTCCGCGGTCGTCGCGTAGCGGTCCGCCGGCGACTTGGCCAGCGCCTTCGCCAGCACCGCATCCAGCCCCGCCGGCGCCGCGGGCCGCATCGCGCTCACCCGCGGGGGCGCGGCGTTCAGGTGCTGGAACACGATGCTCTCCGCCGTCGGTCCCGTGAACGGCGCCTCGCCCGCCAGCATCTCGTAGAGCACGCAGCCCAGGCCGTACTGGTCGGCCCGCGCGTCCACCGCGCCGCCCGCCGCCTGCTCCGGGCTCATGTACATGGGCGTGCCGACCGAGACGCCGGTGGCCGTGAGCTTCGCTCCCCCGGCCGCGGCCGCCCGCGCGACCCCGAAATCCGCCACCAGCGCCTGGCCGTCCTGCAGCAGGATGTTCTCCGGCTTGACGTCCCGGTGCACGATCCCCTGGCGGTGGGCGTGGTCGAGCGCGGCGGCGATCTCGCGCGTCAGCCGCAGGGCGACGTCCACCGGGAGCTGCTGCTCGCGCGCGAGCCGCTCGCGCAGCGACCCGCCCTCGACGCAGGGCATGACGTAGAACAGCAGGCCGCCCGCCTGGCCGGAGTCGTGCAGCGGCAGGATGTGCGGGTGGCTCAGGCCCGCCACGGTCTCGATCTCGCGCAGGAAGCGCTCGGGGCCGATGGCCGCCGCGACCTCGGGGTCGAGCAGCTTGATGGCGACCCGGCGGTGGTGCCTGAGGTCCTCGGCCAGGAACACCGTCGCCATGCCGCCCCGACCGAGCTCGCGCTCGATGCGGTAGCGGTCGCCCAGGGCGTGTTGCAGGCGCTGCGACAGGTCGGGCAAGGGGCGGCCTCCGGGTCGCTCAGCCCGCAGAATCTAGCACACGGGCGGCCGTCCGCGACCGCCCGAGGCCGCGCTCAGCTCACCCGGCGCCCTCCACCCACTCGATCGCTCCGGTCCAGCCGAAGTGGGGCTTGAACCGCAACGAGTCCGCGACGCGCCATGCCGCCAACGGGCGGTCCCAGGCGGGCACGTTGCTGACCGGTGCGATGTCGGCCTCGCTCCCATCGGTGAGCGGCCAGCGATGGGGCTCGCGGGCGCCGCGGATCAGCGCGAGGCGCCGCGGGTCGAAGCCCATGAGCCGCGCGCACACGGTGTCCACCGCGACCGGATCGGCGCCGGCGATCACCAGTCCGGCCGCGCGACGCTCGCCCGCCACCGGACCGTTGCCCTCCATCGCCGCGATGCCGTCCACGAGCGAGAAGTAGCGCTTGGGCCGCGCCGCGTCGCGCAGCGTGCCGTCGGGGTCGCCGTAGAGCAGGATGCGGTTCAGGTCGAGGCACATGCGCCACACCGTGTCGTTGCCGTGCCAGTTGCCCGAGCGCACGACCTCCTCGGTGTCGCCGAACCACTCGTAGCCGACCTGCTTGGTGCGCCGCGCCAGCGACTTCATCCCGGGGGCGTTCGCCAGCAGCAGGCGCTTGGCGGGGCGCACCACCCAGTTCTCGAGCCGGCCGCGCAGGGTGTCGCGGTCGAACTGGTCGCCGCCCGCGCCGGGCCCGCCGAAGGCGTAGTGCGGCAGCCAGTTCTTGTCGGCGTTGATGCCGACCAGGCTCTTCAGGTTGACGGTGAGCCCGCACTTCTTGTGGGTCTTGAGCTTGGGCAGGTTGATGAAGACGTCGGCCTCGAGCGGCGAGCGCGAGATGCGGTACTCGTGCCGCCCGCCGCGGTGGTGCGCGTTGGTCTCGAGCCAGTCGTAGTAGGCGCCGTAGTAGCTCGTCCGCCGCCGGTCGAGCGGGCGGAACATGCTCTGCTCGCCCAGGTCGAAGGAGACCCC
>Ga0335071_10008773_pt1 | contig 10361 bp, 7 predicted proteins | sample Lox_Sample_15_FD_206724 | JGI IMG/M metagenome (GOLD analysis project Ga0335071, IMG submission 206724) | Soil microbial communities from Loxahatchee National Wildlife Refuge, Florida, United States - Lox_Sample_1.5 | ecosystem: Environmental > Terrestrial > Soil > Wetlands | place: USA: Florida...
TCTGGCCCTGCACCTGCTCGCCGGCCGCGCGGATGCGCAGTGCCCGGCGAGCGCCCTCACCTTCCCGAGCATCCCGCAGTTCCTCGTGAACGCGGCGGTGTTCGACACCACGAGTCCGGATGGCGGGCGCATCCGTGCCGACCTCCACACCCTCGAGCTCTTCCTGCATCACCCGGGCAGCCTGAGCCCCACCGACCTGGTGGCGCGCGACCGCTACGACGTGACCGGCGTGCCGCCCGGCACGCCGGTGCCGGTCACGGTCCACTTCGACATCGTCGGCTTCGCCCACACCGAGGGCTGCGGCGGGACCGGCTGCGGCGGCGAGTTGGTGGCCACGCTCCGCGCCGGAGCCGCGAGCTCGCAGGGGACGTTCTTCGGCTACAGCTTCGTCGGCCGCGGCGACTTCTCCGGGCGCGTGGATCTCCCCGTCACGCTCGTCGCCGGCGTGCCCGTCGTCCTGGAATTCGAGCTCTGGAGCCGGCGCGTCCCGGGCGGCAGTCACACCGTGGACGCGAACGGCCGGGTGTCGTTCGAGGGGGCGGACCCGAACGCGACCATCGTCTCGTGCCAGGGCTACGGACCGCGGACGGTCCCGGTGGAAGGGACCAGTTGGGGACGGCTGAAGCGGATCTACCGTTGAGATGGAGTGACCTTCCGCCGACCGCCGATCGCGACCACCTCCCTCGGGGGGTGGTCGCCGGGCTTTCGGCTCGAAGCGCGGCACGGCGGCGCGGCCGGGCGCGCGGGACCGTGTGCTAGAGTCGCGGCGCCGCGGGACCCGACCTCCACCCCTCGCCACGGAGTCCGCCATGGATGCCCTGACGCAGTACCTCGAGAGCCACCAGGAGCAGTTCCTCGACGACCTCAAGGCCGTGCTGCGCATCCCGAGCGTGAGCACCGAGCCCGCGCACCGCGAGGACGTGCAGCGCTGCGCCCGGCACGTGGCCGAGGACCTGCGCAAGGCCGGCATGACGCGCGTCGAGATCGTGCCCACCGCGGGCCACCCGGTGGTCTACGCCGAGTGGCTGGGCGCGCCGGGCCGGCCGACGGCGCTGCTCTACGGGCACTACGACGTGCAGCCCGTGGACCCGCTCGAGCTGTGGCGCACGCCGCCGTTCGAGCCGACGGTGCGCGACGGGCGGATCTACGCGCGCGGCGCCTGCGACGACAAGGGCCAGGTCTACATGCACATGGCCGCCATCCAGGCGCACATGAAGGCGCACGGGAGGCTGCCCATCAACCTCAAGTGCGTGATCGAGGGCGAGGAGGAGGCCGGGAGCGCGAGCCTCGAGCGGTTCCTGCGCGAGCGGCGGGCGCAGCTCGACGCCGACGTCATCGTGGTGAGCGACACCGGCATGCTCGGCCCGGACCAGCCGGCGCTGTGCTACGGCCTGCGCGGGCTGCTCTACACCCAGATCGACGTCACCGGGCCGGCGCGCGACCTGCACTCGGGCGAGTTCGGCGGCGCGGTGCAGAATCCGGCCAACGCGCTGGCGACGATCATCGCCGGCCTCAAGGACGCCGACGGGCGCATCCGCGTGCCGGGCTTCTACGAGCGCGTGAAGCCCCTCACCCCGGCGGAGCGCGAGGTGCTGGGGCGGGTGCCGTTCGACGAGGCGGGCTTCCTCGGCGAGGCCGGCGCGCCCGCGGGCTTCGGCGAGCGGGGCTACTCCACGCTCGAGCGCGTCTGGGTGCGGCCCACCTGCGACGTCAACGGCCTGGTCAGCGGCTACATCGGCGAGGGCGCGAAGACCGTGCTGCCGTCGTTCGCCTCGGCCAAGGTGAGCATGCGGCTGGTGCCTGACCAGGACCCGAAGGACCTGTTCCCGCGTTTCGAAGCCTTCGTGCGGAGCCTCGCGCCCCCGGGCGTGACGTTGAAGGTCCACGACCTGCACTCGGCGCCGCCCTTCATGACCGACTTCGACCACCCGATGCTGCAGGCGGCGGTGCGCGCGCTGGCACGCTCGTGGCCCAAGCCGCCGGCGATGATCCGCGAGGGCGGCTCGATCCCGGTGATGGCGACCTTCCAGGAGACGCACGGCCTGCCCAGCATCCTCATGGGCTTCGGCCTGGCCGACGACAACCTCCACGCCCCGAACGAGAAGTTCGACCTCGCCTCGTTCCACGGCGGCACCAAGAGCTGCGCCTACCTGTACGAGGAGCTGGCGAAGGGCGCCTGAGCCGGCATGACGGCCGCCGCGCAGATCCGACCCGGACCCCGAGACGGATGCCCCTCCGCTCCCACGCCATAGGCCTGCTCCTCGTCTCGGTCGCCGCGCTCGCGGCGCCGCTGCGCGCCACGCCGGCGTGCGCGCGCGCGGCGCACTTCGTCTTCACCGGCAGCGTGGTCGAGCCGGGCGGCCGGCCGGTGCGGGACGCGCAGGTCCTGCTCCTGGGCCGGCTCGAGCCCGCGGCGGTGACCGACGCCGAAGGCCGCTTCGCGTTCACCTGCGACGTGCCCGACCTCGCGGCGCCCGGGGCCGCGACGCTGCGGTTCGCGCTGCACGCGAGCCGCAGGGGCTGGAACCTGGCCCTGCCCTCGGGTGCCGCCACGCTGGTCGTGGAACTCACGCGCGTCCGCGCGCCGGACGGCGGCCCGCGCCTCGAGGTTCGCTCGAACGAGGCGGCGGTGGCGAAGGCGGTGGCGCTCGCCCTCGGCGCCGCCGGCGACGCGACGGTGGCGCTGGACGGTCGCTTCACGCGGCTGGTGGGGAAGGAGGACCGCGCGGAGCCGGCGCTCACCGCGCTCGAGACCGTGGCGCTCGCGGCGGAGCCGGAGCGGACCGTGGCGGCGGCGCCGTTCCTCTCGCGCGGGCCGGCGCCGGTCGCGGCCGCTCCTGCGGACACCGCGCCAGCCGCCGCCATCGCCACCAGGGCGCCGTCCGCGTCACGGTCCGCGCCATCGCTCGCGCCACCGACCGCGTCAGCGTCCGCGCCGGCGCCGGCGCCACGACTCGCGCCACCTTCCGCGTCACCGTTCGCGCCATCGCTCGCGCCACCGACCGCGTCAGCGTCCGCAACGGTGCCGGAGCCACGACTCGCGCCACCTTCCGCGTCATCGCCCGCGCCACCGCTCGCGCCGCCATCCGCGCCGCCGCCGGCGCGGCCGTCCTCCCCGCCCGAGCGCCCGGAGTCCATGCGCCTCTTCCCGAGCGCCCCGGACCGCGGCGCCCCTCCGCCACCTCCGCCGGCCGTGTCCGCTCCGCACCCGGACACGCTGCCCGCGCCGGCCCCGCGCCTCATCAAGCCGGCGGCCGTCCGGTCGCACGTTCCGGCCGCGCCCGACACCGCCGCGCGCCCCGGGATCCGTCTCGTGGTGGAGCCGGACACCGCCGGGGTCGCGCCGGGCACGGGCACCGCGGGCGGACGTGAGGGCGGGGGCGGCGTGCTGCGCGTCGCGCTCGGCCGCGCGGTGCCCGACGCGCCCGCGGTCGGGCCCGCGCCGAAGGTCTGCGAGTGCCGGGTGAAGGGCACCGTCGAGGTGCGCTCCGACCGGGCGCTCCCGGGCACGCTGCGCGTCGTGGTCTCGCTGGCGGACGCGCCCGCGATCCGCGACACGGTGGATCTCTTCATGGGGCCGCCGCGCCCGTTCGACCTGGGGCGCGTGCCCTGCGGCATCCACCGGCTCGGGATCGAGCCGCTCTCGGCGAAGCGCTACGTGGTCCGCGCGCCCGGACTGGACGCATTCGACTGCGCGGCCGGATGGTCCCACCAGGTCCGCGTGATCCTCGAGCCGCGCTAGCCCCGGCGACCCGCGCGGGCGCCGCCGGTGCGTGCCGCTCGCGCCCGGGCGCACCCTCGACCACCGGAGCGGGACGAGCGCCATCGCGTCGGGCGGGGCGGCGGCCGCGGTCCCCTGATTGAGCCCGGGCCCCTGCCGGGGTAGCCTCGGCGCATGGCCGTCCGCCCGTCCGCCGCACCAGCCACCGCGCCACCGGGAGACGCCGTCGCGCCGCAGCGGCTCACCGCCTGGCGGCTCGCGCAGCGCGTCACCGCGGGCGTGCTCGAGCACCAGTCCATGGGATCGGCCGCGATGATCGCCTACTACATGCTGTTCGCGACCTTCCCGTTCCTGCTCACGCTCGCGAGCCTGCTGGCGTTCCTCCCCATCCCCGACCTCATGGACCGGTTGCTCGCGGTCCTCGGCCAGATCGTCCCGCCCGCCGCGGTGGACCTGATGCGCCACAGTGTCGAGCGGCTGGTGACGCGCCAGCGCAGCGGCCTGCTCTCGGTCGGCATCGTGGTCTCGGTCTGGGCCGCGGCCAACGCGGTCGAGGCCTTCATGCAGAGCCTCAACCGCGTGCAGGGACTGGGCGAGACCCGGCCGTTCTGGAAGACGCGCGGCATCGCCATCCTGCTCGCGGTGGGCGTGTCGCTCTTCACCGTGCTGGGGCTGATCGCGCTGTGGTTCGGCTCGCAGGTGAGCCACTGGTGGGCGAACCGCGGCGGGCTCGGGCCGCTCCCGGTGCAGGTCTGGGACACCGCACGCTGGCCGCTGGTGCTGCTGTTCCTGATCGTGGCGATCGACCAGCTCTACTTCATCGGTCCGGCGTCGCGTCAGCGCTGGCGCTGGGTCACGCCGGGGGCCGTGGTCGCGGTGCTGGGCTGGGTCGGCGCCTCGCTCGGCTTCTCCTCGTACGTCCGCCACTTCGGCTCGTACAACGCCACCTACGGCAGCATCGGCGCGGTCATCATCCTGCTCACCTGGATGTACCTGACCGCGTTCTTCGGCCTGCTCGGCGCCGAGATCAACGCGGTCACGGGAGCGGGACGGGAGCGCCCGCGGTGGGCGGCCGGCCGGCGTCTCCCCGGCGCTTCGGCCGACGGGCCCCGTCCATGAACGTCTTCGTCATCCCGTCCTGGCACCCGCACCGCTGCTGGCCGCTCGAGGGCATCTTCCTCCACGACCAGGCGGTCGCGCTCGGCGACCTCCGCCCCGATTGGAACGTCGCCGTCAGCCTCTGGGGCCAGGGGACGCGCCACCTCTCGCTCGCGCACCTGCGCAAGTCCCCGCGGTGCCTGTTCGACGCGCTGTTCACGCGGCCGGACTTCGAGCGCGCCGCGCGACCCAACGTCCTCGAGTTCATGACGCCCGCGCTCAGCTGGAACGAGCGGTTCCTCCACGGCAACCGGGACGCCATCCTGGCGGCCAACCGCCGCAACCTGGACCGCGCCGCACGGCGCCTCGGGCGCATCGACCTGCTGCACGCGCACGTCAGCTATCCGGCCGGCTGGGTCGCCATGCGGCTCGGCGCGGAGACCGGCATCCCCTACGTGATCACCGAGCACATGGGCCCGTTCCCGCTCGAGGTCTACGAACGCGCGGACGGGGCGCTGGCGCCCTACCTGCGCGAGCCGCTCGAGCGCGCCGACGGCCGCATCGCCGTGAGCCCCGCGCTGTGCGAGCGGATCGCGAGCTTCGGCATCCCCCGGCCCGAGTACGTGCCCAACGTCGTCGACGAGCGGCTCTACGCTCCCGGGCCGCCCGCCGACGCGGGTCGGTTCACGTTCTTCACGCTCTGCCAGATGGAGCCGGTGAAGGGCATCCCCGATCTGCTCGCCGCCGTCGCTGCGCTGCTTGAGCGGTCGTCCGCGGCGGACCGCGCGCGGATCCGCTTCCGGCTCGGCGGGACCGGCTCGCGCTTCGGCGAGTTCCGGGAGCGGGCCCGCCGGATGGGGCTCGACGAGTGGATCACGTGGCTGGGCTTCATGCCGCGGGAGGACGCGCGCCGGGAGTACCGGAATTGCGACTGCTTCGTGCTCCCCAGCCGCCACGAGTCGTTCGGCATCGTGCTGGTGGAGGCGGGCGCCTTCGGCAAGCCGGTGATCGCCACGCGCGCCGGCGGGCCCGAGGCGATCGTCACGCCCGAGACCGGGGTGCTCGTGGACGTCGGGCGACCCGAGGCCCTGGCCGCGGCGATGCTCGCCATGTTCCGCGGCGAGCGGGCCTACGACCCGGCGCTGATCCGGGAGCAGTTCGTGCGCCAGTACTCGCGCGGGGCGGTGGTGGATCGGCTCGAGGCCATCTACCGGCGCGCGCTGCAGCGGGGACGGGACCGATGAGGCTCGAGCTGACCCACGGACCGCTCGACGCGCGCCGGCTCCAGGCCATCGCGGGGCTCTATGGCGAGTTCAATCGCAAGTATCGGGACGCCGACTTCTGCCGGCGGCTGTTCGACGAGAACCCGTGCGGGGCCGCCCTGCACGCGTTCGCCCTGGACGGCGGGGGCGAGATCGTCGGGCACTACGCGGTCGTGCCGCTCGACGTCGTGCGGGACGGCCGGCGCCGCCGCGCGGGCAAGGGCGAGGCCTTCGTCGTGCGGGCGGACCGGCGCATGGAGACGATCTCCGTGGACGGCGGCGCGCCCATCGCGATCGGCCTCGCCATGCCGCTCCAGCTCTACCGCCACGCGCTCGAGCAGGGGCTCGAGCTGGTCCACATGATCGCCGGGCCCGAGGTCGGGCTGATCCATCGCCTGACCGGCTGCCGCGAGGTCGCGGTGCGCCAGCCGCGCGCCGGGCTCGCGCTGCGTCCCTTCGCGCCGCCGCCGCCGGGGCGGTCCGCCTGGCGGCGCGCCGCGCAGACGGCGCTGGCCACCGGGCAGGCCTGCGCGTCGGCGCTGGCGCGGGCCGCGACGTTCCCGGGGCTGGGCGCCACGCGCTGCGTGTCGGGGGCCGGGCTCGATGCGGCCTGGCTGGCGCGGATCGTGGCCGACCTGCCCGCAGGCGACGGCTGGACGCTCGCCGTCGACGCGCCGCTGCTGGCATGGCTGGCGCGGACCGGCGGCCTCGAGCTCGTCGCGCTGGACGACGGGTCGGACGACTACGCGCTGGTCTGCGGGCGCGCGGGGGAGGGGCGTGTGATGGAGGTCGTCCTGTGGCGGCAGCGCAGCGCCGGGCTGCGGCCCGCCCTGCGGCTCCTGGCCGCCGTGGTGCGGCGCGCCGGCGAGTTGGACGACCTGCGGGTGGAGGTCCCGTTGACCGCGGCCGCGCGGGACGGCGAGCGCGCCGGCCTGCGGGCCGCGGCGCGCCTCTTCTGCTTCCAGGAGCGCGAGCAGGCCTGGGGGATGTACGTGCGCAGCGCCGACCGCTACTATCTCGATCCGGGGCACCTGCGCTTCACGCCCTTCTTCTATGCCACGTTCTGACGCCACGCCCGGGGCCGGCGCGGGGCGCAGGGGGGACGCACGGATGGCCAGCCTGTCGGACGCAGCCCGGGCCTTCGCCCGGAGCCACATCGCCAACGTGGTCGGTTCCGCCGCGGCGGCCGCCACCGCTGGCCCGGAGATCGAGACCCGGGTCTTCCGCGAGTTGTCCCGGACCCCCGAGACCGAGACGACCGTGCGGGACGCGTGGGGGAACTGGGACTTCTCGTTCGGCGAGTCCAACCTGCGCGGACAGCTCTACCAGCCCTGGCTGGACCGGCCCCTGGTCGAGTTGCGCGGCCGGATCGCGGCGGAGCAGCCGGCGCTCCCGCTCGAGCCGCCCTGGCCCGGGGGCCGGCCCTTCGCGGTCTGTCTCACGCACGACATGGACTACGTCACGCTGCAGCCGTCCTTCGCGCGCGCCACGCGGTCGCTGGCGCGCGACGCGCGCCTGCTGCTGGGACCGGATCGGGACCCCGCCGCGCGCGCGACCGCCCTGCGCGGGATGCTGGTCGCCGCCTGGCAGGTCGCGTCGCTCAAGGTGCTGCGCCCCGGCCGCGAGCGCGGCTACGACGAGTGGCTCCGGCTCGAGGACCGGTACGGGTTCAAGTCCACGTTCTTCTACTTCCCGGCGGTGGTCTCCGCTCCGCACGTCTACGACTGCCTCTACGCCTACGACGACCCGGTCACCTACGACGGCCGGCGCATGACGGTCCGGGACATGATGCGCGAGATGGCGCGTTCGGGATGGGACATCGGTCTGCACGGCAGCTATCACTCGGCGCTGCGCCCCGGCCTGCTGGAGGACCAGCGGCGCCAGGTGGAGACCGCGGCCGGCCGGCCGGTGATCGCGACGCGGCAGCACTGGCTCCACTACGACGTGCGCGCGACCCCCCGGCTGCAGGCCGACGCCGGCCTGCGCGCCGATTCCACGCAGGGTTTCAACCGCAACGTCGGGTTCCGAGCCGGCACCGCCTTCCCCTACGCCTGTTGGGATCTCGAGCGCGGCGTGGAGTTGCCGGTGCTCGAGGTCCCCCAGCACGTGATGGACGGGGCGCTGTTCACCGCCAACGCGCTGGAATACGACGTCGAGCTCGCGGTGCGGCACTGCGTGCGGCTGCTCGACGAGGTGCAGGCGGTCGGGGGTTGTCTGACCCTGAGCTGGCACCCGAATTCGATCCAGGTCCCGCGCTACTGGGAGGTCTACCAGGCGGTGCTGGCCGAGGCCGCCCGGCGTGGCGCCTGGGGCTGTTCCGTCGCGGACCTGTACCGCTGGTGGGCCGAGCGCGCCGCACGCATCGCCGCGCGGCCGACCGCGCCGCAGGCCTAGTCACGGGCGACCCGCCACGGCGGGGCACGGGGGCAGCGCGCCCGGAACGACGGACCGCCGCGGCCCGTGCGCCCGGACCGCGGCGGCCGTCCCAGCGACCGCGTCAGCGGTAGCGGCTCTTCAGCTGGCCCCAGGTGCCGTGGTGGGCCGGGGTCGCGGTGTCGTTGAACAGTTGGAGACGGGCGTTGTCCCACTCGGCCACGATGATGTCCCCGTAGCCGCTGATCGCGACTCCGCTGGGCGTGTGGAACTGCCCGCTGCCGGTCCCCAGCGAGCCCCACTTGGTCAGGAAGCTCCCGGAATCCGTGAACTTCTCGAGGCGGTTGTCCGCCGTGTCGCAGGCGTAGAGCACGCCGCCGGTCACGACCAGGCCCTCCGCCCCGAGGAACTGGCCGTCACCCACGCCGGGCGAGCCGATCTGGCCGATGAGATTCCCCTCGGAGTCGAACTTCTGGATGCGGGCGCCGGCCCCTTCCGCGACGTAGATGGTCCCGAACGCGTCCACGGTGATGCCGTAGGGTTGGATCATCTGCCCGGGCATCGGGCCGGTGGCCCCCCAGGTCTTGAGCCAGGCTCCGCCCGACGTGAACTTCTCGACCCGGTCGTTCCCGGTGTCGGTCACGTAGACGTAGCCCGCGGCGTCCGTGGCGACGGCGACCGGATAGATGAACTGGCCGGAATCGTAGCCGGGGCTCCCGATCGTCCCCATGAACACGCCGTCCTTCGTGTACGTGTCGACGACGTGCGTGTGGTTCATGACCACGTAGACGAGCCCGTTGGGCCCGACCGCGATCCCGCTGGGGTAGGTGTTGTAGCCCGTCGGCCACTCGCCGACGAACGTGCCGTCGGAGCGGAACTTCTCGACCCGGAAGTTGTGCTGGTCGGTCACGTAGACGAAGCCGTCGGAGTCCACGGCGATCCCGAACGGATGGTCGAACTGGCCCGGCCCGGTCCCGAGATCGCCCCAGAAGCCGATGAAGGCCGGCGGGCTGCCGGAACCGGCGGGGCCACAGACGAGGAGGAGTCCCAGGCAGGTGAAGGACACGGCTGCGCACAGCGATCGCATGATGGCGGCCTCCTTCCGAGGTGCGCGTCGAGACGCGGGAAAGGCGATGCCGGCGCGCGGGCGGTTGATATCGTGCACCTCCGGGCGAAGTGTATCACCCCACTCGGATGACCAGCACCGGAGAAGTACGAAACGCCCGTCTCGGACCCGGCGCCGGTCGAGGAGGACGAAGCTCGACCGGCGGGCCCGGTGCAACCTAAGCGCCTGTGCCGCGCCGTACTGTGGAAGGCCGGCGCCCGCGCGCGGGGATCCGCAGCAGGGCGGTCACCTCGAGCGCGTCCGCCAGCGGGCCGCCGCGCAGGACCTGCCGCGCGACGTCGGCGAGTCCGAGGCGCTGCGATTCCCAGAGGTAGCGTCGGCCCGCCGCGGCCGCCGGCAGGAAGGCCCAGTCCACGTGTTCGCGGGACAGGCGGACCGGCGCGTCGGGCGCGACCTCGGCGGCGAACCGCGGGTAGGCCCGCATCCGGTCGCGGCCCGCGTCGTAGAAGATGGTCGGCGCCTCGAGCGCCCACCAGCGGCGCGGTGTGAGCCCGGACTCCTCGCGGACCTCGCGCGCGGCGGCGGCCAGGCCGCGCTCGCGGGGCCGGCGGCGACCGGTGACGGGCTGCCAGACCCCGGGCAGGAACCGGGCGCGCCCGCGGCGCAGGCAGAGGAACTCCACCCGGCGGCCCCGGCGGCGGAAGACGTAGACCTCGATGAAGGCGCTCGGCGAGTCGGACACGGTCGCGCAGCATAGGCCGTCGCTCTCCCGGGAGCCAGCGCCGCCGCGGGCGCCGCGGTGGGCGTGGCTCCACGGCGGGCGCCACGGTGGGCGCCGCGC
>Ga0335071_10008774_pt1 | contig 10359 bp, 7 predicted proteins | sample Lox_Sample_15_FD_206724 | JGI IMG/M metagenome (GOLD analysis project Ga0335071, IMG submission 206724) | Soil microbial communities from Loxahatchee National Wildlife Refuge, Florida, United States - Lox_Sample_1.5 | ecosystem: Environmental > Terrestrial > Soil > Wetlands | place: USA: Florida...
GCGTGGAGTTCCGCAGAAGCCTGGTCGTCGGTAACACCGGGACGCAGGCGGGAGACAATTTCGAGGCCGAACTTGCCGTTGATGAGAGGATCAGGTTTGCCGGTGGAAACGGCTTGCAGCTCGCTGAAGGGGAGCCACAGCGACTGCGCAAGACCTCCATAGATTCCGGTGAAATGCTCAGGCGCTACGCCGATCACAGCGAGAGGCTGGCGGTTGACGGTGATGGTGCGGCCGACGATTCCGGGGTCGCTCTGGAATCGGGAACGCCAGAGGTCATAGCTCAGGACGACTTCCGACGCGGAGCCGTAGGCGCGGTCGTCATGCGGCGCAAAGAACCGGCCGAGATACGGCCGGACACCGAGGAACTGAAAATAATTGCTGGCTACGATGCCGGACCAGTAACGCTGCGGACGCGAATCGCCACCGGAGAGATCAACCGGGAACATCTCATGCGCGGTGAGCTCGGAGAATCCGGTATGGTGTTGGTGGAGGTACTGGAGTTGGGTGTAGTGCAGGGTGAAGCCCCGGTCACCGTGGATGCCGGCGTCGAGGGAACGGATTTCGCTCGCACTGCGCACTTGTGGCCAAGGGTTAAACAGTACGGCGTTGGCCCATGTGAACACCGTGGTAATGGCAGCAATGCCGAGCGCCAAAGTGAGGACGGCGACGACGGCGAAGCCCGGACTCCTCTGGAGCTGTCGCAAAGCGTATTGCAGGTCTTGACGCATTGAGATACCCCTTGGCCACGGGGTTCCGGAATCCGATCCCGGGTTTGCCCGAAAGTAGTTTTGCAACCTCCCGTCCAACACTTTCATGTTTGATTTCAGCGGGTTACGGACCGACCCTCAGAGTGTTTGTCCGCTCGCGTAACCAAATGTCCGGTGGTGGACAGGAGCTACTTTGCGATATACGTGTTGTTGGTTCCGCAGTTCGAAATTAGTTGGTCGCGTCGACCCAGATGGATCGTCGAGGCTAACGATCGGTGGTGGCTAACGCTTCGATAGAATTAACGCCAGGCTGTTCAGTTCTGGTGAGGGGAGAGGATACAGATGGCGCAGGTGAAGATCACGATTCGGAAGAACGGGCCGTATCGAGTGGAGGCCCCGGAAGGGACCATCGAGCTAGTGGATTCCGAGGGTAACGCATTTGACCTTACCGGAAAACCTGCGTTTTCCTTGTGCCGCTGTGGTGGTTCGGTGAACAAGCCGTTCTGTGACGGGACGCACTCGAAGATTGGATTTCAAGGCGCGGAGCTGGCAGTAAAGAAAGCCGATGATCCGGCGTCTTAGTCCGATCTGCGGGCTGCGCTACGGTTTCGAAATCGCCGCTGAGGTACTCGCGCGGGAGTTGGCGATGGACTCGAGTAAAGCCTTAGAGTCCGACGAATGCGGCCCACTGGGGACGAGCTCCAGGTAATGCCTAAAGTATTCGCGGGCTTTGTCAAAGGTGAATCCCGTGATCTCGAGCGCGGCCAGCCTTAGTTCACAAAGGCCTGTCCAGTAGTACGCCTCGTTGATTGCGGGGACGGAACTCGCGGCAAGGGCGAATTCCGCGGCTGCTGAACGCAGGAGCGTGGTGACGCCGGAATCCGATTGCGATTCTGATTGCTTCAACAGGGCTACACCAAGGTTCAAATGATAAAGGGGAACGTAGTCGGGACTTGCGTTCTGGGCGGCGCGGAACTGGTCGGCGGCCGCAGCCCAATCGTTCAGCGAGGAATAGGCTGTGCCGAGGTTGTTGAAATAGGCTGCCTGCGGAGAAATCGCGATGGCGGTCTGGTAGTGGAGGACGCAACTCCGCAAAGCGTGGGGAGAATGCGCGAGGTCGCTGCCGGCTTTTGCGCAGTAAACGCTGGCGACCCAAGCCCAGGGAAGGTCGCGGCTGGGGTCGATCTCGGCGGCTGCCTGGGCGGCGGTGAGGGCGTTGTCCCAGTCGCCCGATTCCAGGAAGGCTTTGGCGGCGCCGATCTTTTCGTTGATGGCGCGCGCGGTCAGAGCCTCGATCATCGAGCGCGCATCGTAGGCGTACGGTCCGTCGGGAACCAGTTGCAGGTATCGAGTGAACGAATCACGCGCACTCTGGAACGTGAATCCCTTGGTCTCGAGAGCCGCAAGTCGAAGCTCGCAAAGCCCCTTCCAGTAATATGCCTCGTTCATGGCGGGAACGGAGCTTGCGGCGGCGGAGAACTCCGCGACCGCCGATTGCATCTCGGCACCGGCAGTGGAGGTTGCCGTCAGTTCGGATTGCCTCAGCAGGGCAATCCCAAGGTTCAAGTGGTAGAGGGAGATGTCGTTGCTACTAGCCTTCTGCGCGGCACGGAACTGATCGATTGCGGCGGTCCACTCATTTAACGACGCAAAGGCACTACCGAGATTGTTGAAGTAGGCGGCCTGCGGGGAAATCGCGATTGCGCTCTGATAGTTGCGGATGCAGGCTTGCAATGACGAGAGGGCCTGGGCCGGAACGCGGCGCGCTTCCTGGCAGTTAACGTTGGCGAGCCAGGCCCAGGGAAGGTCGCGGTTCGGGTCGATCTCGGTCGCGGATTTGGCCGCAGCGAGGGCCTCATCCCAGTTGCCGGAGTTCATCGCCGTCTGGGCGGCAGCAATCTTTTCGTTGATGGCGTCCACGGTTGGGTCATAACTCGTGCGGTTCGAAGGAAGCGTGGGCGGCGGCGACTCGCTTCCAAATGTCTCAGCCAGTTGTACCTGACGGCTTATTTTCACGGTCTGAGCGCCCAGATCAATGTCGACAAGAAGCGGACGTGCACTCCACTCCAGGTCGATATCGGGGAAGCTCGCTGGTCTTTGGCTGTGGCGAATTACTTCAAGCCGATAGTGAGAGGGTCGTACTGCAATGTGGGTAAAATGTCCGGCGCGATCGGTCGTTACTTCGAAGTGCCTACCGTTGGTGGTATCGGTAAAGCGAAGCACCGCACTCGCGCACGGCTGACCGTCTTCGTTCACTACAGAACCTGTGACGGCAGCCAGCCAGTTAGTGGCTGCCATCGCCGGTGGCAGACAAAGCAATGCTAGAGCAGTGACTGCTTGGGAAAGAGCGTTTGCACGAGACCAAGTCCACGTTCTCACGGCATGCAAAATCTCGACCCTCAGGGGAATCCGAAAGCTTTGAGTGGCCCTGCTTCCTCACCTGTCTGCCTAGTGTACCGTCTTTGTCTTCCGTGACATATAGTCCATGAGCAGATACTGGCCCAGCGTGTACGGCGTGGTGAAGTAGGCTTTGCCTCGGCACATCTCGGTAACTTTCTGCACGAATTGGATGAGTCCGTAGTCTGAAGCCAGCATGAAAGTATTGATAAGGATGCCGGAACGCTTGCACTTCGATACTTCCTGCAGGGTTTCGCTGACCACCATGGGATCGAGGCCGAAAGCGTTCTTATAAATCCGGCCGTCTTCGAGGGTGAGGGCCGAAGGCTTGCCGTCGGTGATCATGACAACCTGCTTCATGTCCTTACGCTGACGCTGCAGAATGCGCTGCGCCATGCGGAGGCCTTCGCGGGTGTTGGTGTAATACGGACCGACCTGTACGCGCGCCAACTGTGAGAGCGGAACTTCTTCGGCAGAGTCGTGAAAGAGCACGAGCGAAAGCGAGTCGCCCGGATACTGGGTGCGAATCAGGTGAGACAGTGCCATGGCGACTTTCTTGGCGGGGGTGAAGCGGTCTTCGCCGTAGAGAATCATGGAGTGCGAGCAGTCCAGCATGAGGACTGTCGCGCAGGAGGACTGGTATTCGCACTGATGAACCTGGAGATCGCTGTACTCGATGTTGAGCGGCAGCGTGAGGCCTTCGCGCTGGATGGCATTCGAAAGAGTGGCGGTGATGTCGAGGTTCAGGGTGTCGCCGAATTCGTAGCCTTTGGAGGCTCCGCTGGTCTCGATGCCGGTGGCGGTGTCGCGAGTGTCATGTCGGCCGAAGCTGGACTTGCCCAGCGAACCGAGCAAGTCGCGGAGGGCGCGGAAGCCGAGGAAGTCCAGACCCTTGTCGGTGATCTCGAACTTGGCCTGCGCCTGCGACTCGCCGACCTGTCCGCCAACTGACGAGTTGCGAGACGGATCGTGCGGCTGATCGATGGTGATGTAGTCTTCCTGCTGCATGCGATCGATGAGCTGCTCGACAAGCTGTTCGAACTCCTCGGCGCCCATGGATTCGAGCTGCTCGCGCATGCGCTCGTCGAGCATGTCACTGTTCAGCAGTGCGTCGGCGATGGCATTGCGCAGGTCGTCGAGCGTTTGCTGGTCGCTCTCGGGGTCGTAGTAGTCGCGGTGGTATTGGCGCTGGAAGCCACTCTGCAAGAGCTGATCGGAGAGCGCGGCGAGCAGGTCCTCGAGGCTCATCTCAGAGGCGGGCCCGGGAACGTACTTCTTGTATTTGACGAATTTCATATCGACGCCAAGCCACTAGTTGAACGGTCGCCGCTGGCGACGAATTTCTCGCTCCTCGTCTTCTTCGTGGAGATTCTGTTTCTCGCGGCGCGGTTGTTTCTCGCCGGCGGTGAAGACTCGTTCTTCGCTGCGGCCGATGCGCTTATGCGCGTACAAGCCCTCGAGCACGAACTCGGCTGCCGAGACCAACACCTCTCCAGGTTCCTTGCCGCTGAGACCGAGCGCGCTGAGCTTGTCGAACAGGCCTTGAATGCCACGGAGCTGGTGCAGCATCTCCTGAGCGGCGGCGCTGTCGCGTAATTGAATTTCACCGCCCAGGTCGAACCATTGCACGACCTGGTTCAGGTTGCTGTTGCCGTGGAAATAGCGATCGTAGGTGCGGGCCACGGCGGCGCGAATGAGATCGCGCGCGACGTGATCGGCGCCTTTGAGTTCGCCTTCGTACTCGAGTTCGAGCTTGCCGGTGATGGCGGGCATGGCAGCATAAATATCGCCGACGCGCGGCACCACGATCTTTTCTCCTACGCGAATGGCGCGACGTTCGGCGTTTGAAATGACATTCTCAATGGCGCTGATGGGCAGGCGCTGGCTGACGCCGGAGCGCTTGTCCACGCGTTTGTCTTCGCGGGCGACGAAGGCAGTCTGCTCGATGACTTCGCGAATGAAGTCGGGTACTTGCAGTTGGTGTCCGTTGCGCTCAATCCATGCTTCCTGGCCCGTAATCGCCATGCCCTCCTGCAGCGTCGCGGGATAGTGCGTGCGTATCTCGGAGCCTATGCGGTCCTTGAGCGGCGTGACGATTTTGCCGCGCGCAGTGTAGTCCTCGGGGTTGGCGCTGAAGACCAGCATCACATCGAGCGGAAGTCGCACCGGGTAGCCCTTAATCTGGATGTCGCCTTCCTGCATGATGTTGAAGAGGCCGACCTGAATCTTGCCGGCGAGATCGGGAAGCTCGTTGACGGCGAAGATGCCGCGGTTGGCGCGCGGAAGAAGGCCGTAGTGAACAGTCAGTTCGCTGCCCAGTTCGTGACCACCCTTGGCTGCCTTGATGGGATCGATGTCGCCGATAAGGTCGGCGATGGTCACATCGGGAGTGGCCAGCTTTTCGACATAGCGTTGATCGGGGGAGCGGTAGGCGATCGAAACCGTCGCCGCATCACCTTTCACCAGCTGTTTACAATGTGAACAAAGCGGCGCATAGGGATTGTCATAAATTTCGCAGCCCGCAATGTAGGGAAGCTGCGGGTCGAGCAATGTGGTGAGCGCGCGAAGGATGCGGCTTTTGGCCTGACCGCGCAAGCCCAGCAGAATGAAGTTGTGACGCGACAAAATGGCATTCACGACCTGCGGCACGACTGTGTCATCGTAGCCGACGATGCCGGGGAAGACAGCATCATCCGCGCGCAGACGAGCGATCAGGTTGTCGCGAAGTTCGTCTTTTACGCGGCGAGTAGTGAGGCGTTCTTCGCTGAATTGAGGATGGCGCCGAAGCTCAGCTAGCGACTGCGGAAGACTGCTCAAGGCGGGGTACCTCCAGGGTCACGAGCGGCCCCGAGAGGCCGATCGATTGCTGGTATTCTACGCCACAGTGCAGGGTTCGATGTTGCCGGAGGGGGGCAGTGGTGGAAATGTGGGCGGCGGGCTACACTTCCGTCGGTTCCTCAAACCGATTCGTCTCGCTCGGGCGCAGCGCCTCGCCCGCGCCTCGATCCACCGTGCGCAAATGCAAGTCGCGCTGCGGAAAGGGTATTTCGATTCCGGCATCGGCCAACGATTGATTGATGTCCACCGCGACTTCGCTGGTGATTTGCAGACCGTTGTTTTCCTGCATGACCCAGAAGTGCAGTTCGAAATCAAGTGAGCTGTCTCCGAAGCCCTTGAAGTAGGCGATGGGCTCGGGTTTGCTCAGCACCAGTTCGTGGCGCGCGGCGGCGTCGCGAAGAATCTTCAGCACGGCTTTCGGATTGGTGCCGTAGGCGACTCCCACTGACAATTCACGGCGTCGTTGAGACTCGGAGAGGGTCCAGTTGATGACCTTGCTGGAGATGAGATTGCCATTGGGAATGATCACTTCCGCACCCTGGAACGTCTTAATGGTGCTCGACCGGATACCGATGCGCGTGACACGGCCAATATTGTTGTCCACTTCGAGGATGTCATCGAGGTGAATGGGCCGTTCGAACTGCAGGATGAGGCCGGAGACAAAATTGTTGATGATGTTCTGCAGGCCGAAACCGACGCCGACGCCGAAGGCGCCGGTCAAGACCGTGAACTTGTTCAACTCGATTCCGCCGGCATTTACCGCCGCCAGCGCCACCATCAGCATGAGCAGGTAATAGATGATGGTAGCGATGAGCTCGGGCAGTCCGCGCGACATGTGAAAGCGACGCAGGACCTCTTCACGGAAAAAGAACCGGATGCTGCTCGCCACCGCATAGCCAACCGCGAGAATGAGGAAGAATCCCAGCACCCCACCGAGGGTGGCGCCACTTGTGCCTCCGGCAAGATGGAAGTCAAACACGCTGGCAAGTACAGCATTCACGCTGTCGGTGATTGCCAGCAGGTCGAAAGTACCTTTCAACCAGATCAGGAGGCCGAGAAGCTTGAGGACGCGCGGCACCCATCGAGTGATGCCCGCCCGATGCAAACGTACAATGGCGAGACGCTCCGCCATGGGAGAGCGAAGGCTCACGGTGAGAAGCAGGGTGAGCACGCGGTAAACGGTGTAGATGCTGATGGCGACGAACGCACTGTAGATGCAGGCCAGCGCGAGGTAGTGTGCCAGCTTCAGGTAGCCCAGCAGATTGGCCACCAGTGCTGCACCCCAGACAAGGGCAGTGACTCTCAGTCCGAACAGGAGCATCCGCTTCCAGCTGTCGCTCAGAGCCAGGTTCGCGCCCGAGGGACGAACGAGGTAGATCAGGATCAGCAGCACCGCGACGCCGGTAAAAAACTCGATTTCACGCCGCGGCGCCGCAGCCAACCCGGTCCACGAGATGAGCCAGATGAACACATAGGCTGCCGAGAACAAATACAGGATCCGACGGAATGCCGGGTCGAGTAACGGCGGAAGTATGGCGAGTATGGGGAAGAAAGAAAGCAGAATGACGACACCCAGCAGGCTGACGGGTGCGGCGGGCGCCAGAACATAGCCAAGCATCATCGGGGGAAGCAAACCAACTGCGATCCAGTGCCTGAATATGCGGTAGGTCTCGGATTCGATCTCGTCAGCAGGTTGCTTGTCGTGAGTCCGTTCGCAGAGCTTTCTGGAGGCGATCAGAGATAGCACGAGAATCATCGCGAGGATGAAGACTCCGCCCTTGTTTTTCTTTAAGAATGTCGCGATGGAGATCCAACGTCCTGTTACCGAGCGGAAGGCCGATGGATTTTCACCTTGCATGCGGCGCAGGTTAATGCGCCAAAGCGGCAAGCTGTCGCGATCGAACAAATGACCCTTGAGTTGGGTGCGGGCTCCCTCCAGTTGAGAAAGAACGGTAGTCGCGGTCGAGTCGACGTTGGCGACTCTGATTTGAAGGTTGACGGCGAGCTCAAGCGCTTCCTTCGCCTGCTTGCGCACCTTGCGAATGTCGGCGAGATTGTTCTCGATGACGGCAAGAACCGGGCCGAGTTCCTTATTGCCCCTATTGAGGTCGAGCGTCGCTGACCATGCGGGCTCCTGGGCGTCCAGCATGTTGAGAGTGGCCTGGGCGGAGTTAGCCCACTGAAGCAACTTTTGGTCCCAGTCGGCGGTTGAACTCTCGACGCCCCGCCAGAAGCTCTCTTCTTCTCGCACCTCAAGTGAGTTGGGCGAGGCCGCGAGCATGGCGTTGACCTGCTCAACCTTGGTAGTGAGACTGGGTTCAATATCGGCCACCGCGGTCACGATGGCGTCGAGCTGGTCTGGTGTCGGGAGCTTGGACGAGGCTTCCCTCAGTTGCTGAGAGAGCTTCAGCGAGCGTGCGGCGACCTCAGGCAAGGGAATTGCCGTAGGCAGTTCAGGAATTTCCGCCGGTAATTGCGGCGCCTCGATCGGGACCTTGGGTTTCTGCTGTAACAATGCCGACAGCGGGTTGCCGGCAGCTTTGGGTGGCATCGCTCCGCCACCCGTTTGCATTGCCGCGGCCCACGGCGTAACGCCGAACATCGCAGCCAGCGCCAGCATCCTCGCCGTGGCAAAGTTATGACCGCGCCATGACCGGTGACGTCGAGGCCGCGGTCCAATAGATCCGCGAGATTCGCGCATGACCGAACAATTATCTAACATTGGCCGGCGCTTCCGGCGGCGAAACTCACAACGAGAGCGGGTGGATCGAGCGACCAGGTCCCTGCGTTGATACTGCGCTCTCATTCGCGGGTTTGCACGTCCTCGAGCATCGCTTCCATTTCCGACAGCGCGTGGCGATTGTTGGTCTTGCGTGCGGAGTCGATGCCCTTCAGCAGCATGTGGCGGGCCTCGGTAAGCTGTCCATCGCGATCGAGAACCTGGGCCGCCATAAAGTAACCGTTCGTGTAATCGGGGTGGGCCGCCAGCAGCAAGTTGAATTCACGCAGCGCCGCTTGCGAGTCTCCGGAGCCGGAATACTCGAGGCCGAGCGCGTAGCGGGCGAAGGCGTCGTTAGGATTGCCCTTCAGGAGCTCCTGCAAGGCTGAAACGCGGTCTTGATCCACCATAATGCTAACCCGATGTGCAAAATGCCATCGTATCGGATAGCTGACCGCTGCACAACGCCGCAGCAACCAGCATCCGCGAGGCACACAAAAGCCGCTAGAATTAAGAGGACTTCAGTCTTGCACGAAAATTTCATGACACTGGTGGTCTGCAGGGTTGTGGCATCGTTGAATTACGACATCGCAGTATCGATCGGGAGTGCGAATGGAAAAGAACCAAATGTCGCTGAGGGCTCGGACGGTCAGCGAGTCTAAGTCGGAGATGATTGAGCTGGTTTTACCCAATGACACCAATCCGCTGGGCGCGCTACTGGGCGGCAGGCTGATGCACTGGATTGACCTTGCCGGCGCACTGGCGGCGCACCGCCATTCGCACTCCTACGTGGTCACGGCCTCGATGGACCACATCGACTTCCTCGTCCCCGTACACGTGGGTGACATGGTTCTGTTGCAGTCGTCGGTGAACCGTGTGTTTCACACCTCGATGGAGGTGGGCGTGAAGGTATTGGTCGAAAACTACATTTCGAACACTCGCCAGAAGGTGGCACGAGCCTATTTGACGTTTGTTGCGGTCGATCGCCACGGCCGCAGGCTGCTGGTGAATCCCGTGGTTCCGGAAACAGAAGACGACAAGCGGCGCTACGAGGGTGCGCTGCGACGCCGCGAAGCCGCTCAAGCGGAAAGGGAACAGCAGCGGGCTGCGAAAGCGTAGCGCCGGCAGTTACGTCACAGCGGCCTGACACCCTGCACTCTCGCTCCTGGTCTTCGCCCGAACCAAAGAGTGCCTCGAGGCTGCTAATCCCGCCGATATAGTCGGTACCGTGTGCGAAGTCCTCGGGTGATAGTGTTACGGGCCTAGCCATCATGGCAGAGCCCCGGTTGCGACGCGCCACGAGCTAGTCGTAGCGCTCGAAGACGATCTGCTTGCGGTCCCAGCCGAGCTCGTCTTTGAGGAGCTTGCGGTTGGCGTCCACCATATCGTGCAGCCCGCAGATGTATGCGTGAATGTCTTTGCGGGTGCCGACGATTTCGCGAACATGCTCTTGTACGTAGCCCCGAAGTCCTTGCCAATCGCCTGTCGCGCGACTTAGAGTTGGGACGTAGTGAAGGTTCGGGTGGGTGTTTTCGAGCGCCACAAATTCTTCGCGATAATAAAGCCCGGTCTCGTGCCGAGTGCCGTAGAGCACCCAATACTCCCGGTCCGCATGACGCGCGGATGATTCGAAGATCCAGCTGACGATTCCACGGACTGGCGCAATGCCCGTACCGGTGGCGATGAAGATGGAATCCT
>Ga0335071_10008776_pt1 | contig 10359 bp, 8 predicted proteins | sample Lox_Sample_15_FD_206724 | JGI IMG/M metagenome (GOLD analysis project Ga0335071, IMG submission 206724) | Soil microbial communities from Loxahatchee National Wildlife Refuge, Florida, United States - Lox_Sample_1.5 | ecosystem: Environmental > Terrestrial > Soil > Wetlands | place: USA: Florida...
TTGCGCCATATGCCTTTGTAGCATGTTGAGCAGCCAAATCTTCATGTCTTCATCCACGTTCAAGATGAGAAAAACCGGATCGTAAAGACTTAGAATCGCGTCAAGATGGCGTAATTCGGTGCCATGGTTGCCGAAGAGAAAGCTTTGGTTGAGAACATTCAGAGCCCATTTTGATTCCTGGTTAAGAGGATGTGCCCTGATAAAAGCTACTATATCCGGAACTAGCGGACCAATGTCGGTCCCTTTCCCCTGAAGCATTCTGTGGATGACGTCAGGCGTCTCTTTTTCCCGGTACACCGCTTCTCCTTAGAAGAGAGGAGTAATCCACAGGGCCCTGAGGCCTTTTGGGCGGTTCCCTGGATGTTTCGGGTGCCCAGAACATTAAAGACAGAACGACCATGATCGCTATTAGCCGACATCGGAGGTGACGCAAAAATCGGTTGGTAATAGCAAGCAGTCGTGAGATTGACAAGAAGTGCATGATTCCTGCCTTCAAACGGGCAGAATCGAATCGATCAACAGAACACGATTGGTGAGATTCGGCCTATAATGGATCAAATGAAACTCTAATGAGTTTACGTTACCTTAAGGCGTCTTCTAGCGATAGGAGTCTTATCGAACTGAAAGCCAGGATAAGCCACGCGACTGTGATAGATGGAGGACAAAGTCTCCAGGAAGCTGAAGGTGATGCGGTCAATTTCAGCCAGAGTGATGTCGCAATCTGAAAATTGGCCATCTTCGGTCGTGCTGGTGATTATCTTCTGAATCAGGTCGAGGAGCCTCTCCTGAGAATGATTCTCCAGCGTTCGTGCGGCCGCTTCCACACCGTCGGCTAACATGAGAATGGCGGCGGCTTTGGTCTGTGGCTTCGGACCCGAGTAACGAAATTCTTCCTCCCGCAACAATGCCCCTTCTGCCGCTGCCAGCTTTTTGGCCTTCTCGTAGAAGAAATGCAGCAATTTAGTTCCGTGATGTTGGGGAATCAAATCAATGATGGAAGGAGGCAGGCTGGCCTCTCTAGCAAGCCGGATCCCCTCCGTAACGTGTGCCTTGACAATCTTAACACTCTCCTGCGGGCTGAGCTGGTCATGCGGGTGTACCGCCTGTTGGTTTTCGACAAAATGCTGCGGTGAAACGGTCTTCCCGATATCGTGATATACGGCGGCTACTCGCAGGAACAGGGGATTTAAGCCAATTGCTTTGGCGGCTCCTTCCGATAGGGTCCCCACGGAGATGCTGTGATTATAAGTGCCGGGGGCTTTGAATATCAGCTCACGGATCAGGGGGAGGTTTAGATTGCCCAGCTCGGAAAGACGAATTTCCGTTGTAACCATAAAGAGACGCTCGCAGAAAGGGAGGGCGAAGGCGAGCAAACTGGCATTGACCGGACCGGATAAAAAAGCCAAAGCAGCTCCGAACCCTCCGTTGAGCAGACCCAATGGCTCCTGTTTGGAGATTTGAATTATGAAAAAAACTCCAATGGCTGCCAGTCCCAGCTTGAAGCTGGACCCGACGATTTCAATCCTCTGCTTGACGTTCCTCACGGATATGATCCCGAAAAGACTGGAGGTCAATATATAAAAGTATCCGTAAAAATCACTTCCGACGGATTGTCCGGCAAGCAGGCAGTAGAAAATCAAATAGAGTTGGGCGCACCGCTCTCCGGCCAGGACCGTAATGAGCATGGCTCCGGAAGCGAAGGGGAGGGCATAAAAGAAGGTGGCCCGCTCATTGAAGGGCGGAGCTACTAAATTCCGGCTGATGGATTCGCAGGTGAACCAGGAGATTTTGAGCAGCAGAATGTTGGCAAGCATAGCCAAACTGCATAGACCCACCAGCCTGAGATAACTCCATTGGCTGATCGAGAGCAAACGGAGAAAGAATCCAAACATTGTGAGGAGCAGAGCAATCAGCATGCCCGAGCCCAGGGTCTGTTTCAAAGACAACCCGCCTGGTGAGAGTTTGCGTATGGCTTCAATCTCATTCAATTGGTCGAGCCCGACCTCATCCCCCTGGCGTAGGATGATTTTTCCTTTTTTCAATTGTCGAAGAACCGGGTCGACGTTCTCTGCCGCCTGGGCCTGCCTGGTTTCGGTTGTCTGCAAGTCGAATTTCAAATTAGGAAACAGCAAACTGTCCAGCATTTGCCGGATCAGTGGCCTTGAAGCGGGGGGGATGTCGGCGTCCCGGTCAAGAAGATCACCAACTTTATCGCCAGCTTGCCTAAGAGTTGTGACTTGGGACAACGGTACCGGCCCTTCTTTCGCGGAGACAGTGTTCAAAGTCTGGATCCTTCCTTTGTCACGGATGAGACTCTTTTCATCAAGAACAACAAATCCCGCCAGGACCTGCCTCAAGATGCGGACCAGCCGGTCTTGCAGGTCGACATTGAAGTCCTCCCTCACCAACCATTCCAAGAGACCCTCTGAGACCGGCTCCATTCCGGCTGACTGAAGCGCCGACAGAAGCCTGTCCCGCGAGTCGGGTGGAAGTTTCTGTAATGTGAGCTGGGCAGTCCGTTTCTTTGAGACATGCCTGGTCACGATGTTTTCCAGGTAACCCCTGCACTGAACAAACAAGCCCGATAGCTTGGAGATGCTCTTATCGCTCGCTGACGGATCGAAACGGTAAACGGGCAAAACGGCTTTTCTGGCTTCCGCCCTTCGGGCTCGAGTCGCTTCCTCATCCTTGATTAGAATGTCTGTCGGAACGACTACATCTGCGCGGGCTATGTCGGCAACCTTATAGGCCGGAATCGCGCGAGTGTAATTTCCCGAAATAAGGAAGCCCAATAGAAGCGACAGACTTACCAACAGGCAGAGTAGGCCTATAAGTTGCTTCCTTTCGAGAGAACCGCCCTCGCCGGCTGCCAGCCGCTTAAGGGATGTAAAGGTTTGAACTCTGAATGAACTCATAGGTGACGTCCCCACTAGTTCGCGCGCAGCCTCTTAGCCGATCCCAAGATGCCAGCATTCCCCAGTCTTGCCGACGTCAACAAGGAGATTCTGTTTGACGCGGAACTGCGCTTAATTAATTATCCTATCGCAGGGAAGACGATTAGCGAACTATTCCGTGAGGTAAAATGAAGACTTGGAGGGAGGCGAAGGACCCCAGAGTGATTCCCCGGTTGGAGAACACCGGGTGAGAGGAGAGCGCAACACATGTTCAGGCTCCCATTAATTCGCTGGCAGAATGTCTTTGACTTCATTGTGCTCTCGGTAGTGGTCTACGGGTTGCTGAGCTGGGCAAGAAAAACTCGCTTGTTGAGGTTCCTACTCGGGATTGCAGGGCTAGTCATGGCTGGCAGCCTGGCAAGCCGGTTGGACCTGATTGTGACTGCCTGGGTCTTGCACGCGGGGGCTGTGGCAGTCGTGGTCATGATGGTCGTCATCAATTATCCTGAAATCCGCCAGGCTTTGATCCACTTCGATCCCTTCAGGCGATTGATGCGATTTGGATCTTCAGACCAGGTTCCGGATCGAGTCCTCATTACGGAAGCGGCTTTTGCTCTGGCCGGTATCCGTTGCGGGGCTTTGATTGTACTGACCGGAAGAGACTCTCTGGAGAACCGGTTAACCGGGGGCGTCCCCCTCGACAGCAGAGTTTCCCGGGAGATCCTTGAAGCGATTTTCCGCAAAGTTTCCCCCCTCCACGATGGCGCCGCCATCATTTCGGGTAACCGAATCGCCCGCGCTGGGGCTTTTTTACCTCTGACCCGCCGTGAGGACCTTCCCAATTACTATGGGACTCGCCATCGGGCGGCACTAGGTCTGGCCGAGGAGTCAGATGCCAAAGTCATCGTTGTTTCCGAAGAAAGAGGGGAAGTCAGCCTCGTGGAAGGAACCAGGATATTCCGGACGGGGAATGCACTCCAACTCGCACAGCACCTTGAAAGTGCCAGGCTCAGACCCTCTTTGCCGTCCAGTCGGAAGTTGCTGGGGGGATTCTCTGGAAACATCAAGTTGAAGGTCTCCGCTGTTGCACTCTCCTCATTGATCTGGGCAGTGGTCTTTATGACCGGGACCTCCGTACGGACCTTCACCGTCCCCATTGAATTCAGGGATGTCCCCACGGGCCTGGAAATTGCCACGCCTTCTCAGGATATGTTGACCATCCAGCTTCGCGCGGCGTCACGGCTCTTTGACTTTCTGAATGAGAACCAGTTGGTGGCCACAGTGAGTTTAAAAGGGATGAATTCCGGAGCTCATCGAATCACATTTCAAGCGGATAACTTGAATCTTCCCCCGGGAGTCTCCCTGGAAAGAACCGTCCCGGCAGCACTCGGCTTGACCCTGCTACCTCGGCTGCCTGTCAGTGCACAAGCAGCCTCCGGGAGTACGAATGCCACTTCTCCGGAGGGCGAGAGCCCGGGTACCGCCGATCAAGAGACTTTCCAGTCCGCGACCCCTTCTGTGAATCCTGCCAAGACTGGAGCTGGTAAGTCCCAGGCATCAGGAGCCGGTAGTAGTGGGACCCCACGCAAGCGCAAACCGGTTCCTTCCCGATCTTCAGGTAGCCAGTAGGAGGGTCTGTGGGCGCCGCTCCGGGCAATGTTGTTTGACAGGGCATGCCGAAGGGCTCAAAATAGTATCTTGAATTGTGATGTTTCCAAGAGGATCGTAACTAACCGCAACTGAAGACGATGTTCCACAGTCCACTTCCACGCCCCCTCCGGATTATTTTATCGATCGCGATTATTAGTGTGGTTATCCTGATTTGTAATTATCTCCCGCAATTAAACCGGACCGCTGCCTCATTGAGTTTGGTATTGGTCACACTGGTGATCGCCAAGGAGTGGGGGTTTGTCGAATCGCTGGTGGCTTCGATTATGGGAGGCATAGGGTTTGATTATTTTTTCCTGCCGCCTCGTGGAATCGTGGTAACGGACCTCCAGGACTCTGTAGCCCTGCTGTTCTTTCTGGCCACGGCGATCATCGGCAGCCAGCTCTCAGCCAGCGTCAAGAAGAGTGCCAGGCGCGCGGAATTGCGTCGGAAAGAAGTCGAGAAACTGTACATGCTGCAGTCCCTGGTCCATAAGGATCACGACCCGTTGAAAAACCTCCGGAGGATTTGCGAACAGATCGAGCAGGTTTTTGCTTTTGAGGGAGTGGCAATCTATCTGGAAGATGGGAATGAGATATATCGTTCCGGTAGCGCCGGTTCTCTTATTCCCGAAGACGAACTCCGGAAGGTCGAGCGGGATGGCACAACCTTCCAGACCGGGACCAGCAAAGTGAAAATAGTCCTTCTGGACCTTGGAATGCACGTCAAGGGGACTCTGGGAGTTTGCGGGAATTTACCAGAGATCACCCTTTTGCAGGCCATTGGGAACATGGTGGCTGTATCCCTGGAGCGGGCCCATGCTACGGAGGAAGCCCATCTGGCCGAGGCCGTTCGGAAAAGTGAAGAACTCAAATCGGTCCTGCTGGATTCGCTGGCCCACGAGCTGAAGATGCCCTTGACCTCCATCAAAGCGGGAGTCACTTGTCTGCTCTCCCAAGATCATGACTCCAACCGGGAAATACTGGGTATGATCAACGAAGAGACCGATCGCCTGAATCGTCTCGTGGGGGACACGATCGAAATCGCTCGCATCGAAGCCGGTAAAATCCACCTGGACAAAGACCTGTACAACATCCATGAACTGGTGGAGGCGGTGCTGAGCGAGGCGGAGCCGAGGCTGGCGGGCCGACCGGTCATGGTCCAGTCTGCAGCGAGCCTGCCCGAGGCCGAGTTTGACTTTGGTCTGGTCAAGATCGTTTTGAAGCAGCTGCTGGATAACGCCGTGAAGTTCTCTCCGGCCGGTTCCCCGGTGACTCTGTCCTGTGGGATAGAAGAGGACTCAGTGGTGGTGCGCGTGGTCGACTCCGGGCTGGGCATTCCGGAAGAAGAACAAGGCCGCATTTTTGAGGACTATTATCGTTCCACTGCATATTCAAACGTCCCCGGCACCGGGATGGGGCTGGCGATCGCACGGCGGATCATTGAGGCCCATGGGGGGAGGATTGGGGTCACCTCCCGGCAGGGTGCCGGGTCGATTTTCCACTTCTCTCTACCTTTGCACAAGGAGTTGGCGCTATCAGCGAAGCTAGGATCCTGATTGTCGATGATGATCCCCAGGTCCGCAGGATGATGAGGGTCACCCTGACGACCAGCCGCTACGAGGTCCTCGAGGCACGGAGCGGCGAAGACGCTCTTGAAAATTTGCGCGTGGAAATCCCTGACCTGGTCCTTTTAGACCTGAATCTGCCTGGCATGGACGGATTAGAAACGTGCCGGGAGATTCGAAGAGTTTCCATTGTCCCCGTGATTATCCTCTCGGTGAGAAAAGAGGGTAAGGACAAAGTGGGTGTACTGGATGCCGGTGCCGACGATTATGTCACCAAGCCGTTTGCCATGGAGGAGCTACTGGCACGCATCAGGGCTTGCCTGAGGAGAGCCAGGGCTTCAAAGGGTTCTGAACCCAAGCGGCTGGTTCTTGACGACCTGGACATCGACTTCGAGAAGCGGGAGGTGCTCAAGGCCAACGGAGGTGTGCATCTGAGCCCCAAGGAATTCGAACTCTTGCGCCTTCTGGTGGGCCATGCCGACCACCCTGTATCGCATCGCAGGCTCCTGCAAGCTGTCTGGGGGCCGGATTACGGCGACGAGCTGGAATGCCTGCGGGTGGTGGTTCGACAGCTTCGAACCAAGATCGAAACGGACCCCTCCCGGCCTCGCTATTTGTTGACGGAACCCTGCGTGGGTTACCGCTTCGTGTTGCCTTCCCCTGATGCTTTAACTACCTCTTAATTCCGTCCGACGTTCTCTCCAAATCGACAGGAAGATCTAAGGAAATTCTAATCTTTTTCTTATGCCTTCCTAATGTCTCCCCGACTAAAGTTATCGGTGTTATTTGGCAACCTGGAATCCAGGGATGCCAGCATGGCGTGTGCAATTGGATCGGCCGGTAATCCATCGGTTAAGAGCCATATTCCATTACCCCTCCTTCAACTGGGGGGTAATGAATCCATTTTGAGGGTCAGTTCCAGGCCGGAGATCACTTCGCCATGCTAGGCGTCCGGGTGATTGGGATCAGCCAGGGTCAATAGTATTTATACGCTTTGGAAAGGAGCCAAACTATGTCGACTGAAACGAAAATGGCAAAATCAGAAGAGAGCAAATCCCTCGCCCCCAAGCGGCCTTTCGATCTTTTTTCCCGCTGGGAACAGGATCTGGAGCGGATGTTTGATGACGTATGGTACCGGCCCTTTTGGGGCTTGCGAGGGCCAGGCCGTCGGCTGGCGGCGCGAACGGCGTTCACAATGATGCCCCTGCTGGATGTTTATGAGGAGAAAGAAGATGTAGTTGTAAAAGCCGAACTGCCAGGTCTGTCCAGGGACGACATCGACGTAAACCTCACCGGCTCTACCTTGACCATTCGGGGGGAAAAGAAGAAAGAAGAAGATCTGCACGAGGACGACTACTACTATTGTGAACGCTCCCACGGATCATTTTCCCGCAGCATCGAATTGCCCGCCGAAGTCAAGGCGGATCAGATAAAGGCCACGTTCAAGGACGGTATACTTCAGATTCGATTTCCCAAGACTGAGGAGGCGAAGCGAAAAAGCGTCAGCATCAAAGTTGCTTAGATGCCTGGTCCTGAACCGGTAGCCTCCGCTCCCCAGCCTTCGCTGACCGCTCGTGTCAGTTTTGATCGCACCGAAGGTGGCGAGGAGTAGGGAAAACCGATTCATGTATTGGTGGCGCCTGCTTGCCCGGGCGCCACCGGGGGACCATCAGCTTGGGAGGTGTCCCACTAGGTTTCCCCCATTCGTGACTTCAGGAGGGAGGGGGTGAGAAAAAGCCGGAATGCTGCAGCCGCAAGGCGTTGAGATAGTCTCAAGAGCCTGAGCCTGCTGCGAGGGTATTTCGGAAGAGTTTCAGTCTGAGTCCCTGCCCAGCCCGCTTCTTCACAGGTCCAGGGGCGTTGAGAATCCATCCCAGAATTGAAGAAAACTGATTTACCCATAGTCTGGAAAGGGTTGCCATGAATTGGGAGAACAAGAAAGACTCGCCCTGGTCCGTCATTCTGGCCGGGGGAGAAGGCGAGCGGCTGCGGCCGTTCACAGAGCGATGGTTGGGGCGCCACAAGCCCAAACAGTATTGTACCTTTGTAGGAAGCCGGTCTATGTTCCAGCACACCGTGGACCGGGCCGATCAGATCAGTCGAGCGGAACGCAAGATCATCATAGTGGCGAAGGAGCACCAGAATGAAGCGCAGGCGCAGTTAACCGCAACAAAGACAGGTAGGGTTATTCCCCAACCAAAGAACCGGGATACCGCCGCCGGAATATTTCTGGCGCTAGCCCATATCAAGGCTCGGGACCCGAATGCGACAGTGGTTCTCTTTCCTTCCGATCATTTTGTGTATCCCGAAGACCGGTTCCTGGAAATCGTGAGGGTCGCCATAGACGCGGCTCAACAGACACAGCACTGGCTGTTTCTGCTGGGGGTCTCGCCGCATCGGCTCGAACCGGATTACGGCTGGGTTGAGGCGGGGCGCCATCTAGCCTGGAAAAACGGGCATCGCATACTTGCAGCGGGAAGTTTCGTAGAGAAGCCCACGGCGGAAGAGTGCCGCAAAGCCATGGCTGCAGGAGCATACTGGAATACATTGGTCCTGGCAGCCCGCCTGGAAACGCTATGGAAGATGGGATGGAATTGCTTTCCAGAGATCATGAGCCTGTTTGACGCTCACGTCGAGGCCATTGGCACCTCCGATGAGGGAAGCGTTCTGGATGCCATCTATGAAGTCATGCCGGCCCGCAATTTCTCAACTCATTTGTTGGAGCGCACTCCCGATCAGGTGGCGATTGTGGAGATGACGGGGGTCCTGTGGTGCGATTGGGGAAGGCCGGAGCGCATTCTGGAAACACTGACCCAGGTGGGCAGGCGGCCGGCATTCTCCGAGGCCCATGTGGCAGGTTGACCGGACAAGAGGATCGAGATGGTAGCAGCGGCGAAAGCTGGGGCAGGGTGTCCTCCATCCAACCTGACCTGTGAGGCCCAATTCTGGCGGGGGTTCTCGATGATGCCATCAAGCCCGGAAAATCCATGCAAGGTGCAAAGCGGCATGTTTAAGAGAAACACATTGGTGGTGGTTTATGATGGTCTTCAGGGGGCAGCCGAAGCCGTCACCTCACTCCTCAGGTCGGAATTCGACATGAGGAAGGTCTCGGTGGTCGGTAAGGATCTCCACACTGAGGAACAGGTTGTTGGATACTACAGGGTGGGCGATCAGATGAAATGCTGGAGTGAAACGGGCAACTCCTGGGGAAACATCTGGAAGGTACTGGCGGGTTGGGCGTTTTTTGTGATTCCAGGCCTGGGCAGCATTCTGGTAGCCGGGCCTTTGGAAGGCTGGATCCTGCAGGGCCTGCAAGACGCCGCAGTCGTGGGGGGGCTCAGCGCTTTGGGCGCCGCATTATACGGGATGGAAATCCCCAAAGAAAATGTGCGCGGATACGAATCTGCCGTTAAGGACGACAAGATCTTGCTGATCGTCTATGGTGTCGACGGAGAGGTAGCCAGGGCCGGAGACATTATCAAGACGACCCCTGCAATTGACTCCAGTGTTTACGCGGGCTGACGGCTAGAACCCCGCGAGAGGAGATGTGGAATCAAAACCCCCCTGATCTATGACGTCTGAAAGGAAGTAGAAAAGAAGTCCCCCGGTAGTAGAGTCACTGGAATAAATCACTACCAATTTGGGCGATGCGGGAGGGGTCATCCTGGCACGCGCTGTTGTTCAGATTCATAATGTTAGCTGGCTGGAGCAGCCCGGCACCCAGGAAGCACTCTTGCGAATCGCTTCTTTCAGCCAGGGAATTGCCAAGGCCACATCAATGGAGTCAATGGGAGTATGGTCGGTGTCGGTCGGCCAATGGATGCCGCCGACTGGTCCAAAGCTGGGGTCGCCTCCCCCGATTTTTACCAGCATCCGGATGGTCCACGGGGAATTTTCTTCGTCCGGCAGAAAGTGATGATAATCCCGCTCGACTTCCCCGAAGAACTTCCGGGGCCAGTGGCATTGCTCACAGGTTTCGCGGGCGGGGCGTAGGTTCTCTATGGGCTTAGGAATCGGGCGCGGGTACTTGTCCACCAGGGTGGCATAGACCTGGTACGCACTCGTGAGCCTCCTCGCGGCCGGCTTCAGAATCTTTAGCGAATCGCCATAACCCGTCCGCCTGTCTTGAGGCCTTAAGAAAATCCTAATTATTTCCTTACACATTTCTAATGCTGGGGCGACTAAATTGTTTGTTGTCTTTCCCTAGTTGGGGTTTGGGGGGGGCAGGTTAGCTTCTGAGGGACCGCCTA
>Ga0335071_10008777_pt1 | contig 10359 bp, 7 predicted proteins | sample Lox_Sample_15_FD_206724 | JGI IMG/M metagenome (GOLD analysis project Ga0335071, IMG submission 206724) | Soil microbial communities from Loxahatchee National Wildlife Refuge, Florida, United States - Lox_Sample_1.5 | ecosystem: Environmental > Terrestrial > Soil > Wetlands | place: USA: Florida...
CGGACATCTCATTCAGTTTTAAGGCAGGGACCTCCATGCTCGCCCCAATAGCAATAGTAAACTCGGAATTCACAATGTCTCTTATGTCCTCTACCGAAGTCCCGCCGACGGCCAGGGCTGATATCCTCTTCCTGCTTCCGTCAAGGGCCGAAAGGTCAGGCAGCATAATCGGCCTCAGCCCGAAGGATTCAACGATCTCACTCAACTCCGTAAAGTCCGCAGGAGTGAGGTGCGAACCTGCAAGGATGTTGACCTGTCCGCTTTTACGCGTCGTCCTTCCGGAGATCGACCTTCCGGCGATGTTTGCTATAAGCGATTCGACCGCCTTTGCATAGCCGGTTTCGAGTCCGCCTGTATAATCGGGCGTCGATACATGAACTATCTCTGTCGTGCAGTTGGTCATTTTCACTGCGCCGGGTATGTCATCACCCTTGACCTCGGACAGCCCAGTCGTAAGAATGCCCACGATATCAGGCGCATTCTTTTCAACCAGCTCTCCGACTGTCCTGATGAGATTCTCTTCGCTTCCCATCACAACATTTTCGACAAAAAGCTTTGAGCTGACCATTGCAATAGGCTCTCTGAAGTGGTTTGTAATAAGCACCTTTCCGAGGAAATTGCAGCCCTGCGCGCCGTGCACGACCGGAACGGAATTATGAATGCCCTGGAATGCAATCGCAGCGCCGATCACCTGGGAATGCTTTAAGGGATTTACGAGCAGGTCAGCCCTGTCATTTTTCATCTCCGACCTGCAACACGCGAACACTGTATCCGACCTGGTACCGGTAGCCCGCCCGTAGAACTGGATTCCCCGACTCAAATCTTCCGCAATATTCACGAGACCTTCATATCCGGCATAAGGGCGGTGCCTTTCCTGATTCACATCGATGAATGGGTAGCCTTCTTTAACGGCAAGATATTTATTCCTGCCTCCCGCCACAAGCATGTCGGCTTTGTGCTCCTTCAAAAGCCTGAGAAGGTTTTTCGGCGTCACATCCTCGACCAGAGGCGCATCGGGGCCAAGTATGGCCTTCATCTTCTCCTCATCCTCAAAGGTGCTCTTTTTTGTACCCACAGCAACTATCTCTATGCCGAGATCAAGGAGTGCCGAGATGAAAGACCAGCTCTTTACCCCGCCGGTATACAGTACCGCCTTCTTGCCACTGAGATGAGCATATTCCGCGAGCCTGTCATTGAGCTTTTCTTCCTCCGAACCTATGACCACTTCAACCTTCCCGATCAGGCCGCTGTTTGCGTCAGGCGCCAACCCGGAGAGTTTCTGAGCAATGGCCCTGAGTGCACCGGACATCTCGGTTTTTCCGAAGAACGACACTTCGACAAACGGAATGCCGTATTTGCGCTCCATCTCTTTTGCAACATTTATGAGTGCCCGACTGCATACCACAACATTCAATTTTGCCCGGTGGGCATAAGTAATCTCTTCAAAAGTCGAGTCGCCCGTAATCCGGGACAATATCCGTATGCCGGCCCGGTTCAGGACCGGCTCAACGTTCCACAGGTCACCTGCAATATTGTATTCGCCTATAAGATTTACGTCACAATCTATAGTTGTCGAGGGCTCGCCCGTGCCTATGACATGCCCGAGCAGGACCTCTCCGGCGATCCTGTTGCCGAGGTTCTTGGGTCCGACGAAACCAGGCGCGTTCACCGGGATGACCCTTATGCCGGTTTCATTTCCGGCCTTTTTGCAGACCGCATCGATGTCCTCTCCGATAAGTCCGCTCACGCAGGTTGCATGAACGAAGATCGCCTTCGGATGAGCGGTTTCATAGGTCCTGAGAATTGCGCGATAGAGCTTATCTTCCGAACCGTACACAATATCGAGCTCCTGCATATCCGTCGTAAAGCCCCATTTGTGCAGATCGCCTTTCGATGACAGTGTGCCCCGTCCCTCCCACGAGTTGCCGCAGCAGGAGATTGGACCGTGGACAATATGCGCCGCGTCAGCTATTGGCTGGAGCACGATCAGCGCGCCGTCGAAAGCGCAGGACTCCCCGCCCCTCGCACGGCAAAGCTTTTCGCTCTTTTCCGTTTCGCAGCCGCTCTGCATCAATTTGTCCACGTTAGTAATCATGATTGTCTCCGATTTTTTCGGGCCAATAAATTGCGCCCCTGAAATTACCTGATTACGTCAAAACTCGTCGTGTTGATCGTCGCGCGATCAAGTTCGTCAAGTACCGTATTCACAATTGTTGTTACAATGTTCAGCGCGCCCTGGTACCCGATGATCGGATACCTGTGCAGGTGGTGCCTGTCGAAGAGCGGGAAGCCGAACCTCACAAGCGGGGTGCCGGTATCGCGCCAGAGAAATTTCGCGTATGAGTTGCCTATCAGCAGGTCGACCGGATCGGTGAACATCAACGACCTGAGATGCCAGAGGTCCTTGTTGATATAAACTTTCCCGCCGGCGCCGTAAGGGCTGCTCGCAAGAAGCATCTCCATCTCCTCTGCAAAAGCCTTGTCGCCGTTTGTGCAGACGATGTGTATGGGCTCGCCTCCCATTTCCATGAGAATGCTGACCATGCCTATCAGCAGGTCCGGATCTCCGGCCAGTGCAAACCGCTTGCCGTGGACATAAGGGTGAGAGTCCACCATCGCATCCACTGTCCTGCCGCGCTCGTCCTCAAGCTCCTGCGGTATCGGCTTGCCTGTGATCCTGCTGAGCTCCGCTAGGAATTCGTCGGTGTTTCCTATTCCGACCGGGACCTTCACCATGGTCTTCTGGCCCCACTCCTTGTTGATAAAGTCCAAGGTCTTAGCAGTGGAATATTTCTGCATGGCCACCGTCGCAGTTGCATTTGCTGAATCGATTGCGTCCTCAAGCCTGGTCAATCCGCGATACATTTTCGCCTGCCCTGTATTCGGCGCGTCGAATGAATCGCTGACATCAGAAAGGACGGTATATTTGATGTCCATCATATTCATGATCCGCTTGATCTCGCGGTAATTGCCTATGTACGGATCGAATCCCGCGATCATGTTTATCCTGCCGTTCGTTTCGCCTTTCTTCCCTGCTGTGAGCGTCTTCAGGATGCCTCTCATCATGTTGTCATACCCTGTAATGTGAGACCCGACAAAACTCGGTGTATTGGCGTACGGCGTCAGAAGATCGGCCGGGATAACACCCTTTTCCTTCGCGCCTTTCGTGTAAGCGTTCAGGTCGTCGCCGATGACCTCAGCTATGCAACTCGTAAATATTGCCGTCATCTTCGGCTTATAGAGCGCGTAGGCATTTTCAAGACCTTCGGTCATATTGTTCAGTCCGCCAAAGACAGCCGCGTCCTCTGTCATCGAAGATGAGACCGCCTGCACCGGCTCTTTGAAGTGGCGGTTAAGATGGCTCCTGAAATAGGCTATGCAGCCCTGCGCGCCCTGGCAAAAGGGAAGCGTATTTTCAAAACCGAGCGCACAATACAGCGCACCGAGCGGCTGACATGCCTTGACCGGGTTGATCTTTATATGCTGCCGTGCAAAGTTCTTTTCTTTGTATTCCTCGGTTTTTGTCCAATCCGAAATTTTCTGCACCTCTTCGGTTGTCGGGCAGCACTCGAATTCTTTCTTTCTTTCGAACTGTTCCAGGTATTCCGGCTCGCAGAAGAGTTCGCTGTGGTCTTTGATTTTCAGTTTTATCATGACATCCTCCGTTTTATTTCTAACCCGACTATTTCTTCCGTCTGATGAGCTTCCATGTCGGGCTGTTCACCGTGGCATCCATATCGCGCGCAAAGACTCCGAATCCGTCGAAGCCGTGGTATGGCCCAGAGTAATCCCATGAATGCATCTGCCTGAACGGCACACCCATCTTGTGGTATGTATATTTTTCCTTGATACCCGCGCCCACTAAGTCCGGCCTGATGCGGTTTGTAAATTCTTCGAGCTCATACTCGGTCGCGTCGTCCATGATGAGGGTGCCTTCTTTCATGACGGAGTACGTGCGTTTGTAATCGTCGTTATGGGCGAATTCATACCCGCTGGCGACTACTTCCATGCCGAGGTCTTCGTAAGCGCCGATGGTGTGACGAGGGCGGAGACCGCCGACGTAAAGCATGACCTTCTTGCCTTCAAGCCTCGGTCTGTACTTCTCGATAACAGCATCCATCATCGGTTTATACTTGGCGATCATCGCTTCGGCCTTCTCCTTTATTGTGTCATCGAACTGCGCCGCTATATTCCGTATGCTCTCATAAATTTTGGTCGGGCCGAAGAAGTTGAATTCGGTCCACGGTGTGCCGTATGTCTCCTCCATATGGCGGCAAATGTAATTCATCGACCGGTAGCAATGGATCAGGTTCAGTTTTGATTTGTGGGCGATCCCCATCTCGTTGACTGATGCGTCGCCTGTCCATTGCGCAATCACGCGCAGGCCCATTTCCTCAAGCATCTTGCGCGAAGACCACGCATCGCCGCCGATGTTGTAATCGCCGATGAGGGCGACATCATAAGGAGTACTGGTTTCAAGTTTTCCCTTTCCGAGTACGTGATCACGTATGGTGTCATTTGCAATGTGATGGCCCAGAGACTGGCTCACGCCGCGGAACCCCTCGCACCGGACCGGGACGATCGGCATGCCGAATTCCTTGACCTTCTTTTTCGCCACGGCTTCGATGTCGTCTCCGATGAGGCCGACCGGGCATTCAGAAAGGATGCCAATGCCTTTTGCAAGCGGGAACATCCCCTTTAATTCTTCCAGGGCGGCATCGAGATGCTTGTCTCCGCCGTAAACAATGTCCTTTTCCTGGAAGTCGGTGGTGATATGCATCGTCCCGAAAGTATCAACGCCGGTCTGCCCGTTATAGTAGTTACGCCGCGACCACCAGCTGTATTGTCCGCAGCCGATTGGCCCATGGCTGATTGTGATCTGGTCCTTGACCGGGCCCCAGACAACGCCCTTCGCGCCCGCATACGCGCAGCCCCTGACAGTCATCACGCCGGGGCGGGACTTTACGTTAGATTTGACCTGGCATGAGGCACACTGGCCTGACGGATCGTTCGGCTTCACATGCTTTGCACGGTCCTTTTTCGTCTTCTCCGGATAAACATCGAGCACTTCATCTATCATTCTCTGAGTTTCTTCTATTGCCCTGCTCATAATTTCCTCCATATATTTGGTAGGGGCGTGTCGCAATACGCCCGTACAGAAGCCTGGAAGTGCCGAAGTCATAAAGTTTGAGACAATAATCTCACTACTAATTTTTGGCCAACGGCTTCCGTTCTTCAGCTTTGATTTATGCCGCTGCTGCTTCGCTCTCCATAATGCCGAAGTCCATCAATAGCTTCTCCAACTCATCCATGGTTATCGGCGTGGGTATTACGAAGTTCGTATTGTCGGCTATCTTCTTTGCAAGCACCCTGTATTCCTCGGCCTGAGCGTGCTGTGGAGAATACTCGATGACAGTCTTTCTCCTCAGCTCTGCGCGCTGCACCTCGTTGTCTCTTGGCACGAAGTGAATCATTTGCGTGCCCAGCTTGCTCGCGAGTTCGGAGATAAGTTCAAACTCCTTGTCGGTCTTTCTGCTGTTGCAGATAAGTCCGCCGAGCCTAACGCCGCCGCTTTGCGCATACTTGAGAACACCGCGGGAAATATTATTGGCGGCATACATAGCCATCATTTCTCCCGACGTGACGATGTAAATCTCCTTGGCCTTTCCTTCCCTGATCGGCATCGCGAAGCCTCCGCAAACTACGTCGCCGAGCACATCATAAAATACGAAGTCGGTATCCGACTCATACGCGCCGTTTTCTTCAAGAAAGTTAATAGCAGTGATAACGCCACGCCCTGCACATCCCACACCCGGTTCCGGACCGCCTGATTCAGCGCACCGTATGCCTTTATATCCGGTAAGCAGCACCTCTTCGATCTGGAGGTCCTCCACCGTACCACGCTCCCGAGCAAGGTCCATGACCGTGTTCTGCATCTTCCTGTTAAGAATCAGCCGGGTTGAATCCGCCTTGGGATCGCAGCCGACGATCATGCATTTGTGTCCTGCCTCGGCGAGACCTGCAACCAGGTTCTGTGTTGTCGTAGATTTGCCTATTCCACCTTTTCCGTAAATAGCGATCTGTCTCATATATTTCCTCCTGTAAAAAAATTTGTTTTTTCCATTCAGAAGGGCAAGGAACATGCCACAATGGTATGTGTTTGAAAAACAGGATTATTAAAGTTAATGGTTAAATTCGACAGGATGTCTAAAATACAATAATGAATCGTTTGATACAAAAATGAATTATAAGGATCAATTTTTGCGTGACACAAAACAGGCAGTCTGCAAAACAAACCGCGGCTGGCCGTCCACGTCGGTCAACTGATATTACTCTTTCATGGAAACAGGCAGAGTGGAATGTCCGGAACATGCCGATGGATTCGACTGAAGTTTATCCGGGTCGACTCAATTAAATAGTGTCAGCAAGAAAGCTTAATCTTCCAAATTCCTTGCAGTACGATGATTACCGATTATACACTTTATAGTAGGCATAAAATTGACCGTCTCAAGAACATGTCTAAATCCTTGCAGCGGCCACATTGAGGTTGGAGACGAGCTTCATACTCCTGTAATCTTCACTTCAGGGACACGACTCACTATTCAAGCTATTTTCCCGAAGTCAATACCTGCTTTCTTCTCCAGAAACAATTGGTGAGACTGATAACATTGACATTTGCCATAACAAGGCATTTGCTTCTGAACTTAATCTGCAATATCACAATGCAATTAATGTCTGCAAATTTTAGTGAAAAATGGTCTTGCCTTGATGTATAATCTTGCAGTATAAAACATTCCCGATAAATCCAAATCTTTCGTGAGAAAGTTGCAGAAAGCAACGCCGACATGAAAGCTGTTTGCCCGTCACAATCTTCAAGTCCGGATCCAAAACAAAATAAAGCCTTGGCGCTGACTCGAACAAAGTCTTAAAATCAAGATTTGAATTCTTCACTTTAAACTCCTTTCATGCAGACTGAGCGAGTGTGACTTTCAGATGCCGATTCCTTATAGGCTGAACCTAAAAAAGCTTACTTAAACAATATCAATAGTTACTATTTTATATAATGAAGGCAAAGAAAGGGCCTTGAAGTGGAGGACTGTGAGGATATCATTTGAATCGACTATACAGCGGCCGCGACGACTTCGACATGCTTATCGAGATTGGCATATTTATGGCAACTATAAAGAGTACATCCGGCATTCATTATGCCGTAATAAATATGATAAGTGCTGCGTGAAGTAACAATCGATTTGGGTGATCTTTCTTTTGACAATCTGGTCGATATGTTCACAAAGAAATTATCAAGCTGCCAGTACAAGAGATTCAGTAATTTTTGAAAACAATCACTCCAGTGCAATTTTTCAGGAACATTCACCCACAGGTAAAGTACCTTTGTTCTTCTTTCTCTGGCGGAGAAATTCGATGGAAAATGATCCTACAATGGAGTATAATTTGAAAAGGAAATATATGCCCCGACAAAGCCAACCCTTCCGTGAGGATGGGGCGGAAAGCAACGGGTCTTGAGAAAAAGACAGCCGTGCTGCCGAAGAATGATGTTTTCGGCTTGCGCGGTTTTTTTTGTTCAAAGGCAAGACACTGGATGCCCCGATCAAGTCGGAGTGTGACATGTTAATCTATTTGCTTGACGGAGCATAAGACAGCCAACTTTAATAATATGATCACTGATTGATAGGAGGGTTATTGATATGAAAAAACTTCCCGGCAATCTTTCAGCAGCTGTTTTGATCCTGCTTTTAATCCATTCTGTTGCATGTGCATTTAACTTGCCCGACACCGGGCAAACGCTGTGCTATAACACATATGAACAAGTAATCAGCTGCGCCGGCACAGGCCAGGACGGCGAGTTCAGCATCCATCCTTTGAGTTTGAGTTACACCGACAACGGTGACTACACTGTGACGGATAACAATACCGGTCTTATGTGGGAGAAGTGCACCATTGGGCAGACTAACAATCCGACACCATGCAGCGGCACAGGTACGATATACTACCCAGGGAATCCGGATCCAACGGTCTGCAGTTCACGCACAACCGGTGGCTATGGTGGCTGGCGAACTCCGTCTAAAAAGGAGCTGATAACCATAGTTGATTATTCTGTTCCGAGTCCTGGTCCGGCAATCATGGCATCCTATTTCCCAAACACACAAGAGGGGTTCTATTGTTCGTCTACCACGTATGTCGGTGCTCCGGCCTCGGGGTGGTTCATTGACTTTTCAAGTGGCGGTGTCTACAACGGTTCTTACCAAGGGGACTCGTGCTGGCTTCGTTGCGTTCGAGACGTGCAGCCCCCACCGCCGCAAAGCTTCCATGACAACAGCGACCTGACGGTGACCGATCAGAAGACCGGGCTCATGTGGCAAAAGTGCAGCGCCGGCCAGACCAATAACGATTGCAGTGGCGGAACAGCTATGCTGTATACCTGGACAGATGCCCTTTCCTATTGCAATAATTTCGTTCTCCCGTCAAGCGGCGGATATGCCGACTGGCGACTGCCTAATATAAAAGAACTTGAATCTATAACGGATGATACGAAATCTACGAGAATAGACCCTGCAATTTTCCCTCATACGCAATCGTCCTCCTATCGGACGTCTACCACGGCCGTCAGCGGCGGCCAGGAATGGGGCTATGCGTGGGGTTTGGACTTCAATTATGGCAGTGTCAACAACTTGAGTGAGGTCAACGGTTCTTTCTACGTTCGCTGCGTTCGTGGCTTGGGTTATTTTGTAAGACTCCTGCACGGAACCGGTGTTAATCCCTATACGACATTCCTCGATGCTTACTCCGCCGCACTTGACGGTGATACTATAGAAGCTCAGACCGTTGTCTCGACCGAGAACGTTACCTGTGATTCGACATCCGGAATTCATGTTTGGCTCAAGGGTGGCTATGACAGCGGATTTACGTCAAACACCGGCTTTACCACCATCGGCAGCCTGACAATCAGCGGCGGAAGCGTTACAGCAGAGAATTTGATAATGCAGTAATCGGATTATTGGGGGGGGCATGCGGTAAACGCATGGCCCCCCTCTATCGTTATTGTTGTTGCGAGTCTATTTTATTGGCTTGATGACATAATTATGAATGGTGTATTTATTGAACTTCCTCAACCTTGCCCTCTCCAAACAACCTATATGGTCCAGTGTATTTAAGCTTTTGCTCTTGATCTTTAATTATTACAATCTCTCTTTTAGTGGGTTTGCCAAAAGAAACCTTTTCACTTTCTTCCGGCTTACTCGACACAGCATAAAGTTTCAGAGTATGCTTTCCGGCATCAAGTTTTATAGTCGTATCACTTTGCTTGGAAACGACCAGCGGTGAATTGGAATCGATCTTGATAGCATATTTTTCAACTGACATCTGATAAGACGGTTGTCTGCATTGAACTATAAAATTGCCATTATCCCCATTAGGTGTTGATAGATCAAAACTAAAATATTCTACATCCGGGGGAGCTGCGGACGACGCAGCTTTCTCAGCTACCATCGTAGAGACGCATCCACATAATGACATTATCAGGAAGCCAACTAATACAACGAGAATCTTTTTCATTTAAATTCCTCCTCGTGATTTCCAGAATGCTAAATCCAGATAATTGTCTATAATACTTATTTTGTGCTGTTTATATTCAATTGCTGACTCCATCTTTTTATAGCATATGCAATTATATTTCGCAATAAATTAAATTCCGACTTTGATGACCATTTTCGACAATTACGAATATCCGGGTACTAACAGCGCTGGATGTCTTCAGTTGATCGTTAGATTCCTTACTGACTATCTCGGGTCTCGATTTCCGCAAATAAACTTTACGAGAGGACATTACACAAGGCTCAGCAGTCAAAGTAAAATATTTACCACAGAGCTGCACGCAAAGGAGTAACATAGGGATACTAACTACAGCTATCATTACGCGTTCCTTCGCGGCGATAGAATGGCTGGCAATAGCAAAGGAGGTACATAATGGGAGACAAGGGTGGGAAAAAGGACAAAGCAAAGGGTGAGAAGCAGAAATCGATTAAACATGCAAAAGATCTGAAAGATAAGAAAGACAAACAACCAAATAGCGATAAAAAATAGGGAGCTGTATTCAACTGCGGGAACAATTATAACACCGAGCTAACTATATTTCTGGTGGTACTCATCGGAATTTTCATGATGCTGCCAAATATTGCTTTCTGCGAGAATATGCGGGCAGTTTATAGAGAAATTTAGATCAGGCAAATTGGATATTCCTTCTAACGAAAGTAATAAGAAGGACACTTTTCAATCATAATGATGTCGGAAACAATCTTCCACTCATGGCAGGAAATTGACTCTCTCAATTATAAGCAGTAG
>Ga0335071_10008779_pt1 | contig 10358 bp, 8 predicted proteins | sample Lox_Sample_15_FD_206724 | JGI IMG/M metagenome (GOLD analysis project Ga0335071, IMG submission 206724) | Soil microbial communities from Loxahatchee National Wildlife Refuge, Florida, United States - Lox_Sample_1.5 | ecosystem: Environmental > Terrestrial > Soil > Wetlands | place: USA: Florida...
GTCCTCGATGATGTTCGACTCGGCTCGCTTGGGCACGACGACGGCGCGGGCGGTAACCGCCGTGTTCTTGACCAGTCCGCCCACGATCAGCATCCCGATCGGGGTCGAAACGATCCCGTGAGTGTCGCTGCGCACATCAAAGGTGTCTTCCGAAATGGTTTCCCAGCGGTTTGTATGCACGTCAAAGTCAAAGGTGAACGCGGAAAACTCTGCCGGTTTGCCGTCTTCGTCCATTCCTTTGAAGTCGTGGACCTTGGCGGTTCCGCCTGAAAAAACAATTCTCCGGTCCTTTTCTCCCGCCCCGGCGACGATGCCGAAATGCGCGGGGCCAGGATGCGGGGGAATCTTGCTCCACTGGATCTTATTGGGATCCTTCTTGTCGATCTTCCCGACCCAGCACTCGTCGGAGGGCACGTAAGGCACTCCACTCCCGGCCGGATTCTTCTTCGCTCCGTCCACGATCACGATCGTGTCGTCGCCCAATCCTCCCGCGAGTCCGAAGACCGGGCTGCCCGGAAATGGTGTCGCCTGGCTCCAGATATTCTTCTCGACATCGTAGAGTTGCACGTTGTTCACGGGGCCCGACTGCGAGCGGCCGCCAATCAGGTAGACGTAGCGATTCTGATTCACGCCGATGGCGGCATTATCCACTCCGATGGGGATGTCCTCGGCTCGATACCAGCGGCGGTTATCCGGGACATAGGCATTGACGTCGGGAACCGTGTACTGGCCGCCTTTGCCGTCGATCAGGTACCCGCCGAACACGAAGATCTGACCCTTGACCCCGACGGCGGATGCTCCAAGTCTCCCGCCCACTCCGGGCACGGGGCGTGCCTCGCTCCACTTTGCCGAGGAGAGGCGAAGCACATAGACCTTATTGGTAATGTCATCCCAGGCTTTTTTGGGGCCGATTCCCATGAGCGAGTAGACGTCAAGTCCGCCTCTCAGGGTGGCGACAGCATTGCTGGCCACCGCCGCAGGCATGGGCGGGATCTTGGGTTGCTGGTCGGCGGCTGAAAGCAGAATTACACACAACACCGGGAGAGGTAACAGGGTAAGCCTTTTCATTGCTGTGATATTACGACTTGCGGCGTATCCGGGGGAAGCCGGACGATCCACTACTCTCTCCTATTGGACCCATCCCTGGCGCACTCCGTGGATAAAGTCTGTGTAGGCGGGGGTCTGCCCACTCTCCCGCATATGACTGGCAATCTGCCCGCGGTGGTAAGCGGAGTGCATCAGCACGTGGGTCAGAACATCTCCGATCGTACTCGCCCAGTCTTCTCCCTTGGTGTTCCTGTAAGAAACGGAGGTGGAAAAGCCAGCGGCATCAAGGCCATGGAGATAATCGCGCCACAAGCCGCCCAATTCGGCAGCGCGCTGCTCGCAGGCAGAAAGATCGGCTTTGGGCCACACCGGAGAACTCTGCGGCTGTCGCAACAAGCGCTCCAGCCAGAGCTTTTCAGCCGAGAGAATATGCGCCATCAACTCCAGTGAGCGCTCGTCGCCTTGAGCGGCGCGGATGGCTGCGAGCGTTTCGCGGTTGGCCCATTCGTCGTATCGAAACTGGCGTTGCAAATGATCGGCCAGGGTCACAATTGTCCCTCCTGTTGGAATCTCCTGCTTCTATCAGGAAACGTAGAGAAACCTGTAACAATCCTTTCACATCTCAAGGCTAAACTCCGAAGGCAGCGTTGTTCTGTCCCTGCGATACTGATTTCATGGCGCGTCGTGAATCATCCGGTACGGCCGAAAACGGCGGCTCGCGCACACGCGCGGGTGCTGAAAAGCAGAAGCCTGGCCATCCCCGTCCGACCCTTCCCGACGACCTAACCCGGCTGGCCCAGAAGGGATTTCTGATCGCGCGCGACGCCGCATTCAATGTTCATGATCTATTAACGCAAAATTCGCGGATGGCGTTTCTTGCCATCAAGGATTGCGAGAAAGAACTCGACCTGATTGAGCGCCAAATCGATGAACGGCTTCCCGCCGCTATTACGCGGGTGAACGAGACTCGCGCCCGGCAATTGCTTTCGAGCTTGAAATGTACGACGGACCTGGAACGTATCGGCGACCTGGTAATGAGCGTGGCGCTTCGGATGCAAGCCAGAACCTCCAGGATCCCGGCGTCCGACGTGCGCCAGTTGGTCGACATGTCTTCCATTCTCCGCGACATGCTGGAAACCATTCATAAGGGGTTTTCCACTTCCGATGTGGAGTGTGCGCGGAAAGTCCTGCAAATGGATAAGGACATCGACCGGATCTGCCACGGGCTGTTTCAGGAGCATCTCGCGGAGAACGTTCCGCAGGGCGATACCTCGGGCTTCGAGATCCTTCTGATGGCGCAGGCCCTGGAGCGCGCCGGCGACCACACCACAAATCTCGCCGAAGAACTCTATAGCCTGGTTGAAGGCCGCAGCCTGCGGCACGCTCCCAAGAAAAAAGCCTCGCAATGAAGCAGCGCGAATTCACAGTTCCTTAACAGTGGGGAAACATTCGCGCAACATTCCCTTCATACATTCACTATAAGCGCCTGTGTCTCTGGTACGCCGCGAGTCGGAGTCCTGATCACCATGCATCTGCCTGCCGAACCCTACGAGCGTCCTCAACCGGGTGCTGCACCCGCGCCGCGGACTTTGATCTTCGTGGTGGAAGATGACGCGGATATCGGCCGGTTGATTGCCCACAACCTGCATGCCGCGGGATACGAGGTACAAACATTTCTGAGTGCGTCCTCCGTCCTTTCGGAGGCACAGCGTGAAGTGCCCGCCCTGTTCCTGCTGGACGTGATGCTGCCCGGCAGCGATGGCTTCGAGCTGTGCCGGCACATTCGACAAACGCCGTCGCTCTCGGCAACCCCGATCATTTTTCTGACCGCCAAAGCCGCGGAATCGGACCGCATCAAGGGCCTGGAACTTGGCGGAGACGACTACGTTACCAAGCCCTTCAGCCCGCGGGAACTCATTGCTAGAGTCAGGAGCGTGCTCCGCAGCAAAGCCCAGGCTCCGGTCGAACACGAAGTGCTGCAACTTGGCGATCTGGAAATCGATATTTCTTCGATGACGGTGCGTGTTCAGGGCCGGTCTGTCATGACGACCGTCCGCGAGTTTCGCCTCTTGGAATACCTGGCCGCTCGCCGGGGCCGCGTGTTAACGCGGGACCAACTTCTCGATGCGGTGTGGAAGGAGACGCCTTTTGTTACGCCGCGCTCGATCGATGTCTATATACGGCGGCTGCGGGAGAAGATCGAGACAGATCCGGGGCACCCGCAATACCTGAAGACCCTGCGTGGCATTGGATACCGGTTCGAAGTCCCGACCAAGATTTGAAGTTCCGTGCAGCTTAGTTAATACTTCATCCCCTGAACCGGAATGTTCCGACATCCCTCTGGCGTTGTGAAGCGCGAGATCCTTCGCTCCGCCTGAAGGACGGCTCTGCTCAAGATGACTCCCCAGGAGTTTGGCAAGATTCGGTCTGGAATTTCTGCGCCGTCTTCGTCGCAACGTCCTCGCGTCGTTTATTCTGTCGTGGATCCTTGAAAGATCCCGACCATGTCATTGAACGCGCGCAAGCCGCTTTGGAAGGCCGACGATCAGACGGCGCGGTTGACCGAACTGACCGCAGACTCTTCTGAACCGGTGAAGGATCACCCGCTGCGACGCGACGTTCGCTCGCTGGGCACCGTGCTGGGCCAAGTCGTGTGCGAGCAGGCCGGACAAGCACTGTTTGAGTCCGTGGAAGAACTGCGGAAGCTCATGATCGAGCACCGCGAAACGGCTCAGCGGAATCCGGAAGCGGCCGCTGACCGCAAGCTCATGCTCCGGGCACAGGAAATCGTCTCCTCACTGCAACTGAACCCGGCATACCAGATCACCAAAGCGTTCGCGATTTACTTCGAACTCACCAACCTGGCGGAAACCAATCATCGCAAGCGCCGCCGGCGGGCCGCAAAACTTCACCAGGAACACGCGCCCCTTCCCGGATCGTTCCGGGGCACTCTGTTGCGGATGAAACAGGCGGGTTTGAGTGCGGAACAGGCGCTCGAAGCTCTCGCACAAATCTGCATCACTCCTGTCTTCACTGCCCACCCTACGGAAGTAGCACGGCAGACCGTGCTGTTGAAGCGGCGCCGCATCGCAGAGCAACTGGAGCAACTCGATCAGCTGCCTCTCACGGACGAGAAGGCCGAAGACTGCGAGGCGGGCATACGGGCGGAGGTCACTTCTCTGTGGCAAACGGACGAAGTTCGGCTTACCAAGCCTACCGTCGACGACGAGATCCGGATGGGCCTGAGGTACTTTCGGCTTTCTTTGTTCGATGCTCTCCCGAAGATCTACCGCGAGATTGCCGAGTCTTTCCACGAAGTTTACGGCGAGAATCTCGATGAGACCGCGCTCCCGACTGTTGTACGTTTCGGTTCCTGGATCGGTGGTGACCGCGACGGAAATCCGATGGTGAAGCCCGAGAGCACGCGGGGCGCCCTGGAGATGGCCCGTGCGTTGATCCTGCGCGAATACCTGGCCGATGTGGAATCGCTGAGTGATCGTCTCAGCTCTTCGCGGCGGCAAGCGGGCGTCTCGAAAGACCTGCTCCGGCGACTGTCGGAATACGAGAAAGCTATTCCCGGCGTTCACATTGCCTGGGGTCCGCAAAACACGGGGGAGAGCTACCGCCGCTTTCTCTCCTACATGTTTCACAGGCTGCAGCAGACCGAGGCCAATGGACTGAACGGTTACAGCGATGCCAGTGAATTTGAAGCAGACCTGGTGCTGTTGCGGCAGAGCTTGCTCGCGAACTGCGGAAAACAGCTCGCCCTTACTTATCTCGATCCATTGCTTCGCCAGTTCCGGACCTTTGGTCTTCATTTGCACGTTCTGGATATCCGGCAGCATGCGAGGGTTCACGCCCACGCGATCGCGGAGCTCGGTCCGAATCCCGGCAAGAAAGATGAGACCCCGGAAACCCAGGACGTGCTTTCGACTTTTCAGGCCATCGCAGAACTCAAGAAGATCTATCCTCCACGCTCCATTTGCCGGTACATCATCAGTGGAGCGGAATCGGAGAAGGATATTTTTTCTGTCCTGCAAATTGCAAAAGCCTGCGGCGTGCGGTTAGCCGGCTCCGGCGCGGATCCCGGACTGATGCCTGTTCCTCTGTTCGAATCCATTGAGGCCCTGCGATCCGCCGCGGGCATTATGCGCCGCCTGTGGAGTGAGCCGGAGTACCAGGGCCTGCTGCAATCCTGGGGAAACTGGCAGGAAATAATGCTCGGCTATTCCGATTCCAACAAAGATGGCGGAATGCTGACCAGCACGTGGGAACTGTTCAAGGCGCACCGCGAGTTGCACCGCGAAGCTCAGGCACAGGGGCTGAAGCTTCGGCTGTTCCACGGTCGCGGCGGCACGGTCGGCCGCGGGGGGGGGCCGACACACTCCGCAATTCTCGCCCAGCCTCCCGGATGCTTTTCCGGGCACATTCGTATCACCGAGCAGGGCGAAGTTCTCAACTGGAAATACGCGGACGCCGTGCTCGCAGAATGGAACCTGGAATTGATGATCGCAGCCAGCCTGGAAGGGCTGACCCGGCCCGGCGAACAGCAGAGCGAGTTTCCTGCGCACTGGGAAGAAGTAATCGAGACCCTGTCGCAGGAAGCTTATCGAGTCTATCGCCAGGAGATTGCCGACAATCCAGACGTGCTTGATTATTTTGAGCAAGCCACGCCGGTGAACGAACTGGATGCGGCGCGCATCGGCTCAAGGCCTTCCCGCCGGAGCAAGGGCAGGAGGCTGGAAGACCTTCGGGCCATCCCGTGGGTGTTCGGCTGGATGCAGAGCCGGCACGCGGTTCCGGCATGGTTCGGAATCGGGTATGCGCTTGAGAAATTCGCCGAATCAGGACCGAAGCAGGACCAACTTCTGCGCCAGATCGCGCGGGGCTTCCCCTTATTCGCAGATCTCATCCGCAACGTGGAATTGGGCATGGCCAAGGCAGACCTCGGGATTGCGCGGCTTTATTCAGGGTTAGTGAAAGATGCCGCTCTTGGGAAGCGCGTCTTTTCCATGCTGGAGCAAGAATTTCTCCGCTCCCGGCGCATGATTCTGCGCATCACGGGGCAGCGTGAATTGCTCTCGCGCAATCGAGTACTGGCCCGCTCGATCCGCCTGCGCAATCCCTATGTGGATCCCATCAGCCTGATCCAGGTGGAACTGCTTCGGCGCAAGCAGAACGGCGATCCTAGCCCCGAACTGGAATATGCCCTGGGTGCAACCATCAACGGGATTGCCGCCGGGTTGCACAACACGGGATGAGATCGTTAGGGGTTCCGCGAAGCCACTTCCTTGTAGCGGAAGCAACTGATCATGTGATCGTTGACCATGCCGACCGCCTGCATGAAGGCATAGCAGATGGTAGAGCCGACGAAGTTGAAACCGCGGCCCTTCAGATCTTTACTCATGGCGTCGGATTCCGCGGTCTTCGCCGGCAACCGTGAGGACGAACTCCACTTATTCTGGCGAGTCCTTCCCCCAACGAATTGCCAGATGTAGCGGTCGAAGCTTCCAAATTCCTCTTGTACTCGCAGAAAGGCTTTCGCGTTCCCCACCGCGGAGGTGATCTTGAGTTGATTGCGGACAATGCCGGGATCGCGCATCAGTTTCTGCACTCTGCGCGAATCGAAGCGCGCAACTTTCTCAGGAACGAATCCATCGAAGGCGCGCCGGTAATTGTCACGTTTCTGCAGGATTGTGTTCCAGCTGAGTCCGGCTTGCGCCCCCTCGAGGATCAGGAACTCGAAGAGCATGCGGTCATCGTGCACCGGCACGCCCCATTCTTCGTCGTGGTAAGGAATCGAGAGTTCGTTGCTGGCCCAGCCGCAGCGAACTCTCCCGGGATTTCTAGGCAAAGTTGACCTGCATGATGAGAAATGCGCTCATCATTCTACTGCAGCGACTTCGGGTCCGACTTGTTGACGGGCGACTTGGCATCGAGTAACGAGACCAGCGGATGGGCACAGGCCGGAATACCGACTTTGCCCTGGCGGATGATTTCCTTTGCCGTGAGCTTCTTGCCATAGAGCTTTTCGTTGGCTCCGCCGTCGGAGCGCAAGGTCGAACCCTCGAGCGAAACGCCGGCGAACAGGCCCTTGTTGCGGGAGTACGAGAGGATCTCGGCATTCATCACGATATCGGTTGCTCCTTCGGCAGTGCGCCCCTTGGGACCGGCGGCGGCCGAGGCGTCGGCGCCCAGCTTCACTTTGCTGTACAAGAGCGACTGCGCGCCCTTGGGGTTCATGACGAGAAGCACGAAATCTGTCGCCTGCCCACCCAACTGAAAGCCGATGCTCACGCCTTCAAGCGCGTAGAGCGCCGGGGCGCCCCACTTGCCTTTGTAGTGCTCGCCGCTGCGGCATACCATGACGCCGCGGCCGTAGCTGCCTCCGACTCCGAAGGCGCCTTTCTTGACTGACGGCAGAATTACGAGGCACTCGGCCTTGTCGAGAAGCTCTTGCGGAATGTTGTCCGGAATGTCCAATATCTCCTTCAGGACGTTGCCAGCATCCTTCACGCGCTCCTGCTCGTGTTCATCGCTCACCGCGAACGCCGTTACCGCAAACATCAATAGGAGACACCCAGCCCATTTCTTCATGAACTTCCTCCGCATGAGATTTTAGGAAAAAGACGGCAACCCGAACCAAGTTTTCGTGCGTGCCGAATCTGTTTGGCCACTGCCGGGTTGGTCAGCCACTGGCGTGCACGCGGTACAATCTGCACGTTGTGGGCCATGACGAAACGTGTGCTCCTTTTGTAACTTGGCGCAACCTGCCAGACAGCCCTAGAGTCAAGCAGATAGCGACACCTCGGCGGGTTGAGGATTTCGGCACCCCGCGTGCATCCAATAGCTTGGAGGTGTCGTTTAAGTCGTTTAGAAGCGTACTGTTGGCAAGCGGCGAATGAAAAATTTGGAGTACCAGGGCATGAAGTACACGGGCGTACATCTTCGGTCTTTTATCCTGCTCCTGGCAGTTTTTTGCCTCGTTGGCATGGGTGTCGCGCAGTCCACGTACTCCCCCGCTCCTAGCGCCTTGCAAGCTTTCAACGGTGTTGCGCCGGCTACGGATAGTTCCGACGATCAGAGCGGGATGATCACCATTCGCGCTCAGGTAAACGAGGTCAACGTTCTTTTCATCGCTACTGACAAGCACGGCAAGTTCGTCCGCGACCTGACGCAAAAAGATTTCACCATTCTCGACGATCACAAGCCGCCTCAGGCGATCGTAAATTTCCATCGCGAAACGGATCTTCCCCTTCATCTTGGTCTACTGGTGGACGTGAGCGGATCGATCGATAGCCGCTTCGATTTCGAACAGACGGCGGCAACTGCGTTCTTGCAACATACGCTGCGGCAAGGTTTCGATAAGGCCTTCGTGGAAGGCTTTAACAGCCACACCCAGATGGCGCAGGACTTTACCGACAACGTGCAACTGTTATCCGCCAGCGTTCACAAATTGCATGACGGCGGCGGTACCGCGCTTTATGACGCGATCTATCGCGCCTGTAAAGAAAAGCTCGCCAAGGACCGCTCCGAGCACCCGGTGCGGAAGGCAATCGTGATCATCAGCGATGGCGAGGACAACCAGAGCGAGATCACCAAGGCGCAGGCGATCGAGATGGCGCAACGCGCAGAAGTGATCATTTACGCCATCTCCACCGATGACAGCGGGCTGGTGATGCGGGGCGACAAGGTTCTCGAGCAGTTGGCGGAAGCTACTGGCGGCCGGGCGTTCTTTCCGTTCAAGATGAAGGACATTACGCACTCGTTCGCCGCAATTGAAGACGAACTGCGCAGCCAGTATGTCGTGTCCTACAAGCCGGCTGACTTCGACGCCGACGGGCGCTACCGCTCGATCGAAATCTCTTCGCTAAAACAGGGCCTCCAGGTCCGCGCGCGTAAGGGCTACTTCGCGCCCCAGCCGTAACTCATTTTGCTCACCTCGTTCGCATTCGCCTAGAGGCCCTACTGCCGTTTCTTTGCCTCCCTTTCTGTGGTAACGTCCCATTGAATTCGGTATTTTACGAATTCTCAAGGAGATCTCATGTTTGGCATCATCATTCTGGTAATCCTGGTCATCATCCTTGTGGTGCTGATCGGCATGTACAACAGCCTGGTGCAGCTGCGGGTACGCGCCGACTCCGCATGGTCCGACATCGACGTGCAACTCAAGCGCAGGCATGACCTGATCCCGAACCTGGTCGAGACGGTCAAAGGCTATGCTGCGCATGAGAAGGGCACGTTCGAGGACATCGCCAAGTTCCGCTCGATGGCCATGCAGGCAACGTCCCCGGCGGACAAAGCCGCGGCCGAAAATCAGCTCACCGGCGCGTTGAAGACACTGTTTGCCGTCGCTGAAGCTTATCCCCAGCTCAAGGCCTCGGAGGAGTTCACGCAATTGCAGGGCTCCCTGAACGAGACGGAGGACTCGATCCAGAACGCGCGCCGTTACTACAATGCGGTCGTGCGCGATCTGAATACGAAGATCCAGTCGTTCCCGACCAACATTCTCGCGGGAACCTTCGGCTTCACGCCGCGCCAGTTCTTCGAGACCGCGGCAGCCGATCGCGAACCAGTACAGGTGAAGTTCTAAGCGGATGGACGCGCACACTGCTGTAGAAAGGTCGGTTGCAGCGTGTTGCCCTTGCGGCCGTGAGAGACGTAAGACGCTACGCCTCTACGAGATCATCGCGGTAGTTCTTCTCTCGGCGGCTCCCTTGGCCGCGAAATCCTGGCGGATCGCCGAGTTCCAGGACAGCATTGATGTCGCGCCAGACGGCAGTGCTGTGGTCACCGAACGCATCAGCATTGTTTTCGTGGGCGAGTTTCACGGGATTTATCGCCAGATTCCGATTGAATATCCCGGGCCGAATGGAAGCAACTACGAACTCTACTTGCACGTGCTCCGTGTGAGTAACGGCGAAAGCTCCGATCTCAAGTACGACTCCTCGGTTTCGCGCGGCGAGCGCAACCTGAAGATCTATATCCCGGGCGCAGTCGATACGACAAAGACCGTCGAGATTGCTTACGAAGTGCGCAACGGAACCCGCTTCTTTGAAGACCACGACGAGTTCTATTGGAACGTGACCGGGAATGACTGGCCCGTGCCTATCGATCATGCGACTGCCAGTGTGCACTTCCCGGAATCTGCCGCGGGTTCGTTGCGGGCTCAAGCCTTCACGGGCGTGTATGGATCCGCTGAACGCGATGCGACGACTAAAGTCGATGGCGCCACCACCGCGTTCGAGACCAACAACCCGCTGCCCATGCGCGGCGGAATGACGATCGACGTCTACATCCCCAAGGGCATA
>Ga0335071_10008780_pt1 | contig 10358 bp, 5 predicted proteins | sample Lox_Sample_15_FD_206724 | JGI IMG/M metagenome (GOLD analysis project Ga0335071, IMG submission 206724) | Soil microbial communities from Loxahatchee National Wildlife Refuge, Florida, United States - Lox_Sample_1.5 | ecosystem: Environmental > Terrestrial > Soil > Wetlands | place: USA: Florida...
GGCCTCGTACTGCCGTCGCGCCTCCTCCGGCATGCTCTCGACGCCGTCGTACTCCTGGCCGTTGAACACGATCTTGGGGCTCATGGCCTCACCCGGTGATAGGTCCGCTGGACCCACTCAAGATACCTTCGACCTCGGCGCGGCCCGCGATCAGGCGTGAGATGTCGGCGCTGACCGACCGCGCGGCCTCGAGCGCGGCCGTCAGCTCGCCGAGGCCGCCGACGCCCGCGCGCAGGCGGAGCAGATCGAGCCGCAGGTTCTCCAGGGCCGTCACGGCGGTCCCGAGCCGCGCGGCGGCCTCCTCGCGCGCCGCGCCCAGCTCGGCGACGACCGCGTCGCGGCGCCGGCCTCCGACCTGCCCCGCCTCGGCGACGGTCCGATCCAGCTCGTCCCGCCGGGCGCGCAGCGCCTGCGCGGCATTTTCCAGCGCCTTGATGACCTCGGGAAGGTCCCGGAGCTGGACACGCTGCTCCTTCGGCAGGGCGTCGAAGAGCTGATCGGCCGCCTTGCCGAGCAGGATCTCCGTCGGCTCGGGCGCGGGGTTGAGTGCGGATTGCTTCTTCCCGTGGCCGACCGCGGCGAGGCGGAAAACCAGCTTCGCGAGCGGGTTCTCCCACACCAGCTTGATGAACCGGTTGCGCCGCGTCTCCATCCGCTCGGGCTTCAGGAGGACCACACTGCGCAGCACTCCGAGCGCCACCAGCTCGAGCGCGACGCCGAAGCCGATCATGATCACACCGCCCGCCGCGGGCCAGAACACTCCGACGACCTTGAGGATGCGGCCGGTCAGGAGCTTCACGAGGGTCGCGCCACCAAGCCAGAGGTAGAAGCCACCGACGACGGCCGCGACCGCTCTCCCCACCGGCCGTCGCACCCAGCGGTTGAGCTTGCCGAACTGCTGGCGGTTCAGCTCGAGGGTGCCGGGGGACAGGGGCGAGAGCGCGAGCATCCCGGCCTCGACGTCCTCCCGCGACAGCCCTTCCCGCGACGCCTGCCGGAGGGCGGCGTACGTCTGCGCGAGGCCGAGCGCGGCCAGGGCCGCCGTCAGGAACCCCAGCGCCGGCGCGTACTCGGGGAAGATCTCCAGTGCCCCGATCCAGCTCACGCCGAGGATGAGGACCGGATAGAAGCCCGTCGTCGCGGCGTCGCGGACCGCGAGGACCGCGGGCGGAACGGGTTTCGCCAGCGCGATCTCGCCCAGGGATCCGGCCAGCGCCTCGGCGCTGGGGAAGCGCGCGTCCGGCGCCTTCGCCAGGCACCGGTCCACCGCCTCCGCGAGCTTCGCCGGCACTCCGGCGCGGACACTGACGACCGGCGGCGCCGCCTCGGTCAGGTGCATCGCCAGCAGGGCGACCGCGGTGGGCGCCTCGAACGGCAGCCGGCCGGTGAGGGCGAAGAACGCCGTGGCCCCGAGCGCGTAGAGATCGGTGCGCCCGTCGAGCGTCGCCCGGGGATCCGCCTGCTCGGGCGCCATGTACTGGATCGTGCCGAGGATCTCGCCCTGCTGGCTGACGGTGCTGCGGCTGGCGACGCGCGCGATGCCGAAGTCGGTCACCATCGCCCGGCCCGACCCCTTCTCGAGCAGGATGTTGTCGGGCTTGACGTCGCGGTGGACCACGCCGCGCCCGTGCGCGTAGCCCAGGGCCCACGCCACCTCGCGGATGATGCGCGTCACCTCGGCGGGCGGGAGCGGACCCTGCCGGCGCACCCGTTCGCCCAGGCTCTCGCCGTCCACGAACGCCATCACGAAGAAGACGAGGCCGGAGCGCTCCTCCACGAGGTGGATCGGGACGATGTTCGGATGACTCAGCCCGGCGGCGGTGCGCGCCTCGCGCAGGAACCGCTCCTTCGCGTCCGGCTGGCCGGCCAGCTCCGCCGGCAGGAGCTTGATGGCGACGAGCCGCTCGAGCGCGACGTCGCGTGCCAGGAAGACGACGCCCATCCCGCCCCGGCCCAGCTCGCGCTCGAGGGAGAAGCGGCCCGCCAGGGCCGCCTGCAGCTGTGTGAAGAGAGAGTCCACCGCGGGCGCCAATGTGCGGCGCGGGCCGCGGCGGGGCAAGCGTCCGCGGACCGGCTAGGGCACCTTCGAGCCGGCCGCGCGCCGCACGGTCCGGCGCGCCGCGCCGGGGGCGCCCGGCCGCCGCCGCGGCGCCGCGGACCCGCGCGCGACTTCACGCATCACCCGGATCACCGAACGCACCGCGGGGCTCGGCTCCGCCTTCCGCCGCAACAGGTCCAGCCCCCACGGAAGGTCGAGCCCCACGACCGGTATCGCCACCGTGCCCGCGGGCGGTCGCTTGAGGTGCGAGCGGAAGCCGAGCGCCCATCCCTTCCCCTGCGCCGCCAGCGCCCAGACGGCCTGAAGCCCGTCGTAGGTGGCGTCCACCAGCGGCGTGAGCCCGAGCGCCTCCAGCGCGTCGATGGCGCGATCGTGGAACCCCGGATGGAAGCTGCGCGCCATGAAGAGGAACGGCACGTCGGCGAGATCGGTCGCCCGGAGCCGCTTCCTCCCCGCCAGCGGGTGGTCGGGGCTCAGCAGGGCCGCCTGCAGCCGGTCCTCGACCACGTGCTCGTGCGCCAGCCCCTCCGGGGCGGGGAGCACCGGGTAGGCGTGGGCCAGGCCGAGGTCGATGTCGCCGCGCCCGAGCGCGCGGGCCTGGTGCGGCGTCGCCATCTCCTCGATGACGACGTGCAGGTGCGGATGCCGCGAGGCACACGTCACGAGGACGCGCCCCAACAGCTCCGACGCGGCGGCGGTCGCGACCGCGCCGATCACGCAGCGCCCTTCCATGCCCCGACGCGCCCGGGACGTGTCCCGCACTATCCGGTCCAGTGACTGAAGCAGCGCGGGAGAGTCGCCAGCCAGCGACGTACCGGCGGGGGTCAGCGCGACGCCGCGGGCGGATCGCTCCAGGAGCGGGAGCGCGAGCATGTCCTCCAGCTCCCTGAGCTGCCTGGAGAGCGCCGGCTGGGTGACGCCCAGGTGCTCGGCCGCGCGCCCGATCGTCCGGGCGCCCGCGACCGCGAGCAGGGCGCGAAGGTGGCGCAGCTCCAGCCCGGGCGGCAGGAACCCGATGCTCCGGCGCCGCCGCCCACCCGGGACGCGGCCCTCCGGGAGCCGCGGCTCGGCGGGGACGCACTGCCCCGGGCGGCGGCGCACGACCTCGAACAGCTTCTCGAGCACGGTGCGGACCGCCGGGCGCCGCTCGGCACGGTGCCAGACGACGATCAGCGTCAGCGGGAACGAGAAACCGTCGAGCGGCACCGCGACGGTTCCCGCCGGCGGCGCCGGGCTGCGCGACCGCGTCATCACCAGCCACCCGCCGGTCGAAGCGACGGCGAGGTGCGCATCGCCCAGGTCTCCGTCCAGAACCGTCAGCGGTGACCTGAGGCCGGCGTCGTGCAGCGCGCCGAGCAGCGCCTTCGTGAGCAACGGCGAGAGCACGCGTTGCGGGATGATGAGCGCCAGCTCGCCCAGCTGCGGCACCGTGAGGCTGCGACGGGATCCGAGCGCATGGCCTGCCGGCACGCAGGCGTGATCGACCATCTCACCCCACAGGGGCTGCGCCACGAGGCTCGGATCGAGCGCGTCCGCGAACGAGATCGCCAGGTCCGCGCGGCCGTCCCGCACCTGCCCGGCGCCCTGCGGCGGCTCGAAATCCTGCACCGCCAGCTCGATCTCCGGGTGGTCCCGGCGCAGCTCCTCGGCCAGGGAGGCCGGGACGCCGCTGGCGATCGCGGCGAGCGGCGCCGCCAGCACGACGCGCCCGCGGCGCCCCTCGCCGACCGCCTGGGCGCGGTCGATGGCCTGCCGCAGGCTCGCGAGCAGCTCCGCGGCGCCGCGGGACAGGGCCTCGCCGGCCAGCGTCAGCGCGACGCCCTTGGGGTGCCGCTCGAGCAGCGCCACGCCCAGCTCGCGCTCCAACTCGCGCATCTGGCGCGAGAGGCCCGGCTGCGCGACGTGCAGGCGCTCCGCCGCGCGGCTCAGGTTCCGCGTTTCGGTGACCGCGACGACGGAGCGTAAGTCCCTCAGCTCCATAGCCTTACGCGCCATAACCCGCCGGTATGGAAGCCCTGTCGGATCGGCATTGGCCCCGACGTTGCCGTAGACCGATACTGCCTGCGTCGGACGAACCCGGGGCCGGACGATAGAGCATACGAGACCGGGCTCCAAAGCGTTAGAGGAATAGTGAAGGCGAAGGCCATCTGGATCGTGGGCCTGGTCGCTCTGGCCGCTGGCTATTGCGTGAGCCGACCGGACAGCGCCCGCATTGCCTACATCAGCAGCGACTCGACGCTGGCCGAGCTGGTGGCGGCGCCGGCCCAGGCGCGGGGCACGTGGGCCACCCCGCTCCTGGTGGCGCCGGCGCGCAGCGCCATCATCGGGCGCGGTGACGCGCGCGACGTGGCGAGCGCGGAGGCCGCGGTCGCGGCACCCGGCGTGGCCGTCGTGGTCGGGCACTCGACCAGCCGCGGCTCGCTCCTCGCGGCGCCGATCTACGGCGAGGCCGGGGTCCCGTTCATCGCCCCGACCGCCACGAGCCGCCGCCTGCGCGACGCCGGTCCCTGGACCTTCCAGCTCGCGCCCGACGACGAGGCGGAAGGGGCGTTCATCGCCCGCTACGCGCTGGACAGCCTGGGCTGCCGCCGGATCACCATCTACTACCTGGTGGCCGACGAGTACGGCATCGGACTCAAGAACGGGATCGGCCGCGCGCTCGCGGCGCGGAGCGGCGCGCCCGCCGACGAAGTGGGGATCCTCGACGACTCCGACTTCGAGCGGCGCGTGGCGGCCTCGTTGCGCCACGCCACGCCCGACGCCGTCGTCATCGCCGCCCGCACGCCGGAGGCGGTCGCGATCGCGCGGGCCCTTCGCGCCCGGCGGATCGCGGCGCCGCTGATCCTGGCGGACGGTGTGGACGGCGGCAGCTTCACCCGGGACGCGGGATCGAGCGCCGGGCGCGCCTACGCCGTCGCGTGGTGGGATCCCGGCACCCCCGACCCTGCCTCGCGCTCGTTCATCGAGCGCTTCCGGCGCATCGCCGGACGCGCCCCGCGCCAGCAGGAGGCGATGTACTACGACGCCCTGATGCTGGCCGCGCAGGCCGCCCACGAGGCCGGCGGCAGCCGCGACGGGATCCGGCGCTGGCTGAGCACGCTGGGCGCGGAGCGCCCGGCGTACCGCGGGATCACCGGGCCCATCTCCTTCGCGCCGGGCCGCCCCACCAACCTCGTGATGCTCCGGCTCGACGCCGCGCCCGAAGCGGCGGGGCCTCACGCGGCGAGCGGGCGATGACGGAAAGCGTGCGCCGGCCGCTGACGATCCGGGCGACCCTGCTGGCGGTCGCGGGCGTGCTCGGGGTCTACGTCATCGCGGTCGGCATCTACATCGCCGCGGTGCTCGCGCCCTCGGCCCAGCACCTCGAGACGCAGGCCGGGACGCTGCAGGACGAGTACGCCGCGCTGAGCGCCCGCGCCGAGAGCCTGCAGACGTCCCTGCGCGCCGTGCACGCGCTGGTCCAGGGCGGAGAGCGGACCGACGCGGACCGGCGTCGCGCCGCCGCGATCCGCGGGACGCTCCGCACCGCGACGGAGCACCCGGAGGGGGTGCAGGCGGGGCGGCTGCTCGTGGGCATCCCGGCGACGGTGCGGGTAGCGCTCGCCGACGCCGCGGGCGCCGAGTCCCGCGTCGCGGGCGTGCTGCTCGAGACGCTCGACTACCTCGATCAGGGCGACCTGGAAGCCGCGCGGGCCCGCATGGCGACCGCGGAGCAGCCGCAGCGGAGCTTCCGCCTGCACCTGGACGAGATGCAGCGGCTCGAGTTGGCCGACGTGGCGCAGGCCGAGCGCGTGCTCGACGCCCGCGCGCGGCGGATCGCCGTCACGATCGCGGTGTGGGTGATCCTCGGCGCGGCCCTCGTCGGCCTGCTGCTCCTGCTGGTGCACCGCCGCCTTTTCCTGCCGCTGCGCTCGCTGGACCACGGGCTGGCGCACGTGGCCGACGGCGACCTCGAGGTGAAGGTCCCGGTGCGGCGCGAGGACGAGCTGGGGCGGCTGAGCGGCCACTTCAACCGGATGACGGACGTGCTGCGCGCCCGGGCGGAAGAGGAGCGGCGGCGCGCCACGAGCCTGCTGGACACGCAGGCCGCGACCTACCGCATCTCGGAAGCGGCGAGCCGGGCACCCACGCTCCGGGACCTGTTCGTCGCGATCCACGGCATCGTCGGCGAGCTGATGCCGGCGCGCAACTTCTACATCGCGCTCCAGGACCACGCGAGCGGCGTCATCTCGTTCCCCTACTTCGTGGACGAGTTCGACCCGACGCCCGAGCCCAAGCGGCCCGGCAAGGGCCTGACCGAATACGTGCTCCGGACCGGCGAGCCGCTCCTGGCCACGCCCGACGTGGCGCTCGAGCTCGAGCGGCGCGGCGAGATCGAGCTGATCGGGGCGCCGTCCATCGACTGGCTCGGCGTGCCGCTCAAGCCGAACGGCGGCACCATCGGCGTGCTCGTGGTGCAGACGTACACCGAGGGCGTCCGCTTCACCGGGCGCGAGCGGGACATCCTGCAGTTCGTCTCGACGCAGGTGGCGATGACCATCGAGCGGCGCCGCGCCGAGGAGGCGGTCCGGCGCTCGGAAGAGCAATACCGCACGCTGGTGAACGGGGTGCGGGACGTGATCTTCGCGCTCGCGGCCGACGGGACGCTCACCGCGCTGAACCCGGCGTTCGAGGAGATCACCGGGTGGTCGCGGGACGAGTGGCTGGGCCGGCCGTTCACGGGGCTGCTGCACCCGGACGACGTCGACCACGCAGCCCAGATGTTCGCGCGCGTGATGACGGACTCGCCGCGCCCGACCTCGCAGCTCCGGGTCCGGACGCGGACCGGCGAGTATCGCCTCGGGGAGTTCCACACCAGCGTCCAGCGGCGGGACGGCGAGGTCACCGGCGTGTTCGGGATCGTCCGGGACATCACCGACCGGGTGCGGCTCGAGGAGCAGCTGCGGCACGCGCAGAAGATGGAGGCGGTCGGCCGCGTGGCGAGCGGGGTGGCGCACGACTTCAACAACCTCCTGACGGCGGTGCTCTCGAGCGCCGACCTGCTGTGTGAAGCCCTGCCCGCCGGCTCGCAGACCCATCTCGACGCGCGCACGATCGGCGACGCGGCCCGGCGCGGGGCGGAGCTCACCGGCAAGCTCCTGGCCTTCAGCCGCCGCCAGCCGCTGACGCTGCGCCCGCTCTCCCTGGGCGCGGCCGCGGCGGACTTCATCCGGATGGCGGAGCGCGTCGTCCCGGAGACCGTGACGATCACGCTCGCGGTCGAGGCGCCGGACGCCACGCTGCGGGCCGACGCGGGCGCCCTGCAGCAGATCCTCCTCAACCTCGTGACGAACGCGCGGGACGCCATGCCCGCGGGTGGCACGATCCACATCGAGGTCGGCCGGCGGACGCTCGACGCCGAGGACGTGCACGCCCACGGCTGGGGCGCGCCCGGCGACTACGTGACGCTCAGCGTGGCCGACAGCGGGTGCGGGATGGACGACGCCACCCGCGCCCGGATCTTCGAGCCGTTCTTCACCACCAAGCCCGCCGGCCAGGGGACCGGCCTCGGCATGCCGATGGTGTACGGGCTCGTGAAGGACCACGGCGGGTTCGTGCAGGTCTACAGCGAGCCGGCGCACGGCACGACCGTCCGCCTCTACTTCCCCGTCGCGCAGGCGGGGCCGGTGGAGGCGGCGCCGAGCGCTCCCACCGAGGTGCGGGGCGGGACCGAGACCATCCTGCTGGTGGAGGACGCCGAGGATGTGCGGCGCGCCGCGACGCGGGTGCTCGAGAGGCACGGGTACACCGTCGTCGCGCTGGCGGACGGGCAGGAGGCCCTGAACGTGATCCGGGCCGGCCACGCCCCCGCGGACCTCATCATCAGCGACGTCGTGATGCCGCACACCGGCGGCCCCGAGCTGCTCAAGGCCCTGCGCCTGACGGGGCTCGAGACCCGGGTGCTCCTCACCAGCGGCTACACCGCGCGCGAGGTGCGGGACCTGCAGGTGGACGCCGCGATCCCGTTCCTGCAGAAGCCGTGGACGGTGGTGGAGCTGCTGCGGAAGGTGCGGGAAGCGCTGGACGCGCCGCCGGTCCTCGAGGGCCCGCCGCGCCGCCGCGCGTCGGACGTCGCGTGACGCGGGCGCGCCGGCCCCGGGCTAGAGCGCGCCGGGCCTGACGGGCGCCGCGGGCGGCACGGCCGCGGCCTCGGGCTCCGGCGTGAAGTCCTCGCCCGGATTGATGAAGCGGTCCGACTCGAAGGCGTACTGCTTGTCGTAGAGCTGGCGGTACCGCCCGCCGGCGGCGAGCAGCTCCTTGTGGCTCCCTCGCTCCACGATCTGCCCGCTCTCCAGCACCAGGATCTGGTCCGCGCTGCGGATGGTCGAGAGGCGGTGCGCGATGACGAAGGTCGTGCGCCCGTGCCTCAGGCGCCGGAGGCCGTCCTGGATCAGCGCCTCGCTCTCGCTGTCGAGGCTGCTGGTCGCCTCGTCGAGGATCAGGATCCTGGGGTTCGCGAGGATCGCGCGCGCGATCGCCACGCGCTGGCGCTGGCCGCCCGAGAGCTTCACGCCCCGCTCCCCGACCACGGTGTCGTACTTCTTCTCGAAGCGGTCCACGAACTCGTCGCAGTGCGCGATCCGCGCCACCTCGAGGATCTCCGCGCGCGTGGCGTGCGGCTTCGCGAAGCTGATGTTCTCCGCGATCGTCCCGTCGAACAGGAAGTTGTCCTGCAGGACCACGCCGAGGTGCGAGCGGTAGTCGCGCAGGCGGAGGTCCGCCAGGTCGCGCCCGTCCACCAGGATCCGCCCCGTCTCGGGGCGCGCGAACGCCATCACCAGGCCGATCAGCGTGCTCTTGCCGGAGCCCGAGGGCCCGACCAGCGCCGTCGTCGAGCCGGCCGGCGCGTGGAACGACACGCCCTTGAGGACCGGCACCCCGGGATCGTAGGCGAAGACGACGTCCCGGAACTCGATCTCCCCCCGCAGGCCGTCGCCCAGCGTGGCGCGGCTCGCGTCCTCCTCGTCCTCCGTCGCCGTCTGGCGCAGCTCGCGGATGCGGTCGAGGCCGGCGAACGCCTCCGAGACCTGCGTGCCGATGGACGCGATCGAGACCAGCGGCGCCGCCACCAGCCCGACGAAGAAGACGTACATCACGAAATCGCCGAGGGTCATCCGCCCCGCCAGGATCGCCGAGCCGCCGACCAGGATCATCAGCACGCCGATGCCGCCGGTGATCACCGTGACCGCCGCGCCGAGGGCCGAGGTGCCGGTCACGGTCGTGGCGATGTTGCGGAACAGCCGGTTCACGCCCTTCGCGAAGACGAGCTTCTCCCCCCGCTCCGCCACGTACGACTTCACGACCCGGATCCCGCCCAGCGACTCGCCGAGCCGGCCCGTGACGTCCGCGTTGATCCGGCCGCGCTCGCGGAAGATGGGCCGGAGCTTGGTGAACGCGTATGCCATCAGCCCGCCGAACACCGCGAGGATGACGATCGTCGCCGTGGTGAGCCGCCAGTTGAGGTAGAAGAGCACGAACAGCGCGATGCTCGCGGTCACGAGGCCGCCGGAGAGCTGGACCAGGCCCGTGCCGACCAGGTTCCGGATGCCCTCGGCGTCGGTCATGATGCGCGAGATGAGGACGCCGCTCTTGGTGGAATCGAAGAACCGGATCGGGAGGCGGATCACGTGCGCCTCGACCTCGCGGCGCATGTCGGTGATCGCGCGCTGGGCGGTCACGCCCAGGACCTGCGAGAGGGCGAAGGACGACGCCGCCTGCACCAGCGTGGCCGCGCCCGCGGCCAGCGCCAGCGGCACGAGGAGCCGCGCGTCGTGCTTCCCGACGACGTCGTCGATCAGGTACTTGGACGTGGCGGGGAGGACGAGGCCCGCCAGGCGGTTGACCAGCATGATGCCCAGGCCGACCGCGAGCTGGGCGCGGTGCTTCCAGATGAGGGTCCGCGCTTCCTGCCACGCGGACGACCAGTTCAGCCGCCGCTTCTTCTCGTCAGCCACGCTCCCGCCGCCCGTGGGGAATGGCTGAAGTGTAACCCCGCGCCCGTGCCGCGGCGACGCGCGCGGTCACGACCTGAGCCGGCGCCCGGGGCGCCTACGCCGCCGCGGCCGGCGGCGCGGGCGCGCGCGCGGGCTCGAGCGGCACGATCACGCTGCCGCCCAGCGCCAGGCCGGGGCCCGCGAACGCGCCGAGGTCGTTCCCGAAATACGCCTCCTCGCCGTGCTCCGAGAGATCGAGGCCCGACAGCTCGTCGTGCACGCTCGCGCGCACGCCCACCGTCACCCGCACGATCGCGTACGACGCG
>Ga0335071_10008782_pt1 | contig 10357 bp, 9 predicted proteins | sample Lox_Sample_15_FD_206724 | JGI IMG/M metagenome (GOLD analysis project Ga0335071, IMG submission 206724) | Soil microbial communities from Loxahatchee National Wildlife Refuge, Florida, United States - Lox_Sample_1.5 | ecosystem: Environmental > Terrestrial > Soil > Wetlands | place: USA: Florida...
TGAACGTCGCGCCGTGCGCGATCCAGAGCGGCAACATCGGAAGCCTCAGCGGCATCCGCTTCTACAACAACACCTTCGTCGCGTCGAAGCCGGTCGCCACGCTGGAGCTCTTCCCGATCGCGTCGCTGATCGCGCCGGGCAACTTCCAGTTCAAGAACAACATCGTGGTCGCCACCGAGCCGCAGACGGATCCACTGCAGTGCGGGAACGACTGCACCAGCAACCTGTTCTTCCAGATGCCGCCGTCGGGAACGGCTGCGGTGGTGGGAGATCCGCAGTTCGTCGATTCGAGCCGGCGAGGCGCCGGCCGCCTCTGGGTCGGCAGCGCCTTCCGCCTGCAGGGAGGCTCGCCCGCGATCGGTGCGGGGGTGCTGATCCCCGGCGCGCCGAGCCGCGACTACTTCGGCGACCCGGTGCCGACCGATGCACCGCCGAGCGCCGGGATCTACGAGCCTCCGGCCGGGCTTCGCTGACCGGGCGCGCCCCACTCGGGGCGCACCTCGACCGTGCCGATCCGCACGATCGGGCAGCGCTTCGCCCACCCGAGCGCGGCGTCCAGGTCGTCGCACTCGATCACGAAGAGCCCACCGAGGCTCTCCTTGGTCTCGACGAAGGGGCCGTCCGTGACGAGCACCCGGCTTCCGTCCTGACGCAGCGACGTGGCGGTGTCGACGGGCGCGAGCCGGAGGCTCGAGCGGAACGCGCCGGCGCGCTGCAGCTCCTCGCGCCAGGCCGCCATCTCGGCGAGCGTCTTCGCCAGCGTGGCCTCGCGCTCGGCGGCGGGAATCTCCGTGTGCGGCTGGGTGTAGAAGAGCAATGCGTACTGCATGACCGTCTCCTCGACCTCGACTCTACGCCATCGCCGTCTTGAACGAGGGCCGGGCGAGCAGCGCGCGGTAGTAGCGGGCGGTCCGGGGCCAGCGGGCGCCGTCGATCTCGATGCCCGCGAACGTGAGGCTCCCGAGCGCTGCGCCGAGTGCCGCGTCCGCGATGCTGAAGCGAGCGAGCACGCTGTCGCGATCGGCTGCGATCTGGGACTCCACGTAGTCCATCACCGGCGGCACCTCGCGCTCGAGGAGCTCCCGGACTCGCGGCTCGTCCGTGGTCTGGTGCAGCACGTGGGGCTTCACCACCCGCTCGAAGAAGACCGCGCCCAGGCTCTCGCCCATTCGGGTGTCGGCGTATTCCTCGAGGAAGAGCGCCCTCGCCAGGTCCGTGGGGCGCTCCGGATACAGAGCGGGCTCGGGGTGCTTCTTCTCGAGATAGGCGCAGATCACCGACGAGTCGGGAACCACGACGTCGCCGTCCCTCAGGATGGGGATCTTGCCCATGGGATGGAGCGCGAGCAGCTCCGGAGTCTTGGGGATCGGGACCAGGTTCTCGGTCTCGTACGGGATGCCCTTCTCCTCGAGCACCACGCGGACCTTGCGGAAGAACGGGGACGGATTGGCGCCGTAGAGCTTCATGCTGCCTCCTCGGGGCGGGGACGGCCGCCCTCTCATCCTGGTCGAACGAGAGGCGTCCGGATCGACCGACGGCAGCGAGGAAACGGAAGTCGATGCCGGAGGGCAGGGGCCTCGCGCCGCTATTCCTTCGGCCTCACCGCAGTTGGCCCCGCGACCTGCATCGCCTTCACGTACGCGGGCCGCTTCCCGATCCGGTCGACGTAGGACAGGACGTTCGGCAGGTCGTCGATGGTGCGCCCGCCGAAGCGCGAGAGCGACGTGAGGTTGAACGTCACCATGATGTCCGCACAGGTGAAGTGGGGGCCGGCCACGTACTCGTTCCGTCCGAGCTGCTGATCGAGGTACCGGTAGTACCCGTCCTCCCGGCGCTTGATGAGTCCGGCCACCGGACCGCCCTCGCTCTGCGCCGCGCGCGCGGCCAGCTTCGCAAAGAACATCCCCTGCACGTTGTTGTTGAAGTGCATGAAGTAGAGATAGTCGGGGTAGTTGGGCCGATCGACGGCAACCGACAGCCTGCCCTTGCCGTAGCGCTGGCTGACGTACTCGCAGATCGCGGCCGACTCAGTGAGCACGCGACCGTCGTCCTCGATCACCGGCGCCGTCGCCGCCGGATGCAGCGCCAGGTACTCCGGCGGCATCAAGCCGTCGGCGCCTCGGTCGTACCACTTCAGCCGGTAGGGAAGGCCCAGCTCCTCCATGAGCCAGACGATGCGATCGGACTGCGAGACGCCCAGATGGTGGATGGTGATCATGGTCGTTGCTCCTTCGTCGGTGCGGCGAATGTTTCCCTGCGGGGCGGGCTCGAGGTGAGCCGGCGCGATGGACTTGACCCGACCGCTCCGCCGGTGAGAGGATGCGCGTGGCCACTCGCGGGACCTTGTCAGAGGATGCCGCAGATGATGAGCCGCGCCTTCGTTCTCGCCGCACTGGCCTGCGCTGTGCTGTCGACCACCACTGCGCGGGCCATCGCCCGACTTCCCGAAACCCACACTTGGCCGACGGATCCGGCGCCCTGCGACGCGGCTCATACGCTGCAGCAGTGCATCGACTCTGCCTTCAGCGGAGACACCGTACAGATCGCCACGAAGGGGCCGATCGACGAATCGATCTCCTTCGCCAAGGAGTTGACGCTCGTCGCGGCGGCTGGCGTTGCACCGGTATTCGGAGGAAATCAGACGATCTCCGCCAGCACGGCCAACTCGGCAGGGGACCAGACCCTGGTGATCCAGGGGCTGACGCTCGAGAGCGGCCACATCGCATGCCTCCAACAGGGCTCGGGAACCGCGACGATCGAGATCCTCGATGACACGATTCAGTCCGGGTTCGCAGGGGGAATCCTGATCACGGCCTCCCCCTCCACCGGGCCCGTCGCGTTCCAGGTCTCACACAACGACCTGGCGGTGCCAGATGCTCAGAACGTTGGCATCTCCGTCGACCTCGAAGGGAGCGCCTCCGCGACCGGAGTGATCGCGGATAACCGCGTTGCGATGGTCAATCAGAATTCGACCGGGCAAGAGCTCGCCGGGATCTACTTGAGCAGCCCGGATGGAGACCTTTCAGCCGACGTGATCACAAACCGCGTCACGGCCGAAGGCGGTGAGGGGCCGAGCGGGATCTCGGTGCTCCGATTCCAGGGCAGCGGAACCTCCGAGGTGCGCATCCTCGACAACCTCGCGACGGGCGCGCAAGTACCCATGACGGCGGGGATCTATGCGAACGCCCTGAGCGGCTCGCTGTCGGTCAAGATCGCCAACAACACCGTCGACGGCAAGGATCTGGGAATCGACGTGGAGAATGGCCCGAGTGGGATCACCGTCGGCAGCGTGGCGAACAACAACATCACCGGAAACGCGGTCGGACTCTTCGTCGGCACCGTCGGCATCGTCTCGAACGACCACAATCTCTTCTTCGGTAACAACACCGACGTGGAGGGCGTCTCAGCGGGACCTGGGTCTCTATTCACAGATCCGCTCTACGCGGGTCCAGGCGACTTCCACCTGCAGCCCGGCTCGCCCGCCATCGACGCAGGCGACGACAGTGCCGTGCCGGCGACCGACCTCGACGGGAACCCGATCACCGACCTCGACGGCCACCCGCGCATCCAGGGTGCTCGTGTCGACATCGGTGCCTACGAGACGGCGCCCGAGCCGGATGCGCCAGTGCTCGCCGTCACGGGTCTCGTGGCACTGCTCGGCCTCGGACGCAGCAGGGGCACCACTGCGTTCCGGTCTCCCGCCCGCCGGGGTTGATTCAGCGGCGGGCGCGGCTCCGGCGCCGACCTCCCAGCCATCTCAGGGCCGGAAGCACGAGGACCAGCTCCGCGCCCAGCCCGCACGCCGCCTTCTCGTTGTTCTGGTAGGGCTCGGTGCACTGCGGATCCGGAGCTGCCACGGCGACGCCGCCGTTCGCCGACGCCCCGCCGTCGAAGTCGACGTATCCGTCGCCGTCGTTGTCGATCCCGTCCTGGCACTGCGGGCTCTCGGTGGGGCTCAGAGCATTCCGGCAGCCCGGGTCGGGCAGTGCGATCGCAACGCCGCCGTTCGCCGACGCGCCGCCATCGAAGTCGACCAGTCCGTCGCCGTCGTCGTCGAAGCCATCCTGGCAGGGCGGGCTCTCGGTGGTCCCCGACGCGTTCGCGCAGCCCGGGTCGGGCAGGCCGATCGGAACGCCTCCGTTCATGGAGGCCCCTCCGTCGAAGTCGATGAACCCATCGCCGTCGTTGTCGACCCCATCGCTGCACTGGGGCAGGGGGTCCGTGACCGTGATGGCCTGGTGGAACACCGAATCCGAAAGCGAGCTCGTGACGGCCGAGAGGTCGATCGTCCCAGGCGTGCCGACGACCTCCTCGTTGCCGGGATAGAGGCCGACCGTGAAGGAGCAGGCGGCGCCGGGGTCGAGATCCACGTCGGCGCATTGGGTCGGGTCGACCAGAGACGCCGACACGGTCGCGCTGGTCGCGTTCACGCTGTACACGTGCAGCGGGACCGAGCTGTCGTTGACGATGCTCGCGTCGAACTGACGAGAGAGGGCGAGCGGCACGGACAACGGAGCGACACCGATCCACGAGTAGGTCGGTGTGACGTCCGGAAGCCCGAGAACGGCCAGGTTGCTGGACGTGGATTCCGCGTACCCGGCGTCGTTCTGGAACACCAATCCCGGATCGGGCGCGGCCGTACAGGCCACCGTCGTCACGTCCTGGAGGGCTCCGGTCAGTCGGTATCGCGCCGTCGCGCACCCCGTGTAGGTGGTGGTGTGGTAGCCGCCGCCGCGGCCCGAGCCGCCGCAGGTCGTCGACGAGGTCGACCAGGTCGTGGCGTACGCGCCGGCGAATCCCGTCGCAATGGTCGTCACCGGCGGCTGCCCGCATTGCCTGCCGATGATCTCGAACGGCGTCAACGGTGGCAGCGTAATCGCGGTCTGGGCATGGGCCGCACCTGCCAGGGCGAGGAGTCCGAGGAATCCGAGTCTCCGATCCATGACCTTCCCCCTCCATCGAGATGGATCAAGCCTCGAAGCGAGATTCTCGCGCAACGAATCCGCGGCGCGCGTGCACGCCAGTGTAGCGTGGCACGGTGTCCACCAACCTCTCGGGCGGAATCCCTGGCGCCCCGGGAGGGACTCGAACCCCCGACCCGCGGATTAGAAATCCGCTGCTCTATCCAGCTGAGCTACCGGGGCGGCCTGCGCCAACCTACTGATCGCGCGGGGGTGCGTCGAGGGCGGGGGCGCGGCCGCCAGGCCCGAGAGCCTGCCAACCCGGTTGCCATGCCGCCGCGCGCCGGACGATACTCGCGGATCCGAGCCGGGAGCGAGGCGTCATCTACCCGCATCACCAGCGCGCGATCGAGGCCGTCACCGAGACGCTGCGGCGCGACCCGGAGGTGGGCGCGCTCCTGCTCGGCGGCTCGATCGCGCACGGCTTCGAGCGACCGGAGTCCGACGTCGACCTGATGCTCGTGATCGGCGACGACGACTACGCGTCCCGGCTTTGCGACGGGCGGCTGCAGTTCCTGACGGCCGAAGGCTGCGACTGGCCCGGCGGCTACGCGGAGGGCAAATACCTCGGCACCGGTCTTCTCGCGGAGATCGCGCGGCGCGGAAGCGAGCCGGCCCGCTTCGCGTTCCAGGATGCACGAGTGCTCTTCTCGCGGATCGAGGGTCTCGAGTCGACGCTCGCGGCGATCGCGCGCTATCCCCTGGCGGAGAAGGCGGAGCGCATCCGCCGCTTCCGCGCGCAGCTCGAGGCGTGGCACTGGTATGCGCATGAGGCGCTGAAGCTCGGCGACCGCTACCTGCTCGGGCTCGCCGTCGCGCGCACGGTGCTCTTCGGCGGGCGCATGATCCTTGCGCACAACGAGATCCTGCATCCCTATCACAAGTGGTTCCTCCGCGTGCTCGAGCGCGCACCCGAGCGGCCGCCGGAGCTGATGGAGCAGATCGCGAGCCTCTACGACGACCCGTCGCAGGCCAACCTGCTCCGCTTCTGGGCGAGCATCACCAACTTCAGGACCTGGGAGGGCGCGGGCGATCCGTGGCCGGTGCAGTTCCAGCGCGACAGCGAGCTCAACTGGCTCGACGGCGCGCCGCCGGTCGACGATCTGTAGCGCCGGCTCTCCGCTGGGTGGATGAGATAGGCTAGGGCTGCGCCCGACCCGGTCGGCCCGACCTCGGAGGCCCGATGCTCTCGAAGCTCGACGACTATCCGATCCACCAGACGCCCGAGCCGATCGCCCGGCCCGCGTCCAGCGATCGCCACGTCTACGACCGCTACTGGTTCAACGGCTACCAGGACGACGGCGAGTTCTACTTCGGCATCGGCGCCGCGCTCTATCCGAACCTCGAGATCATGGACTGCGGCTTCTCGATCGCGCGCGACGGCGAGCAGCACGCCTTCCACGCCTCGCGCCGCGCGCCCAAGGAGCCGACCGACCTCCAGATCGGCCCGTGGAAGCTCGAGATCCTCGAGCCGATGAAGAGCCTGCGCGTCACCATCGACGACAACGAGACCGGCATCGCCGCCGAGCTGCGCTGGATCGCGCGCACCGCCAACATCGAGGAGGGCTTTCAGCGCGTGGCGCGCCGCATCGGCCGCATGGAGGCGACGCGCTTCAACCAGTTCGGCTTCTGGGAGGGCGAGATCCGCTACGCCGGGCGCTCGCTGCGCATCGATCCCGCGCGCGTCTACGGCACCAAGGACCGGAGCTGGGGGATCCGCCCGGTCGGCGATCCGGCGCCGCCCGGCGCGCCGCCGACCCAGGTCGGCGGCATCTCGTTCATCTGGGCGCCGCTCCAGTGGAAGGACCGCTGCACGCACGTCGGCCTCTTCGAGAACGAGCACGGCCAGCCCTGGCACTTCGACGGCATGATCTGTCCCGTCTATGCCCACCCGGACCAGATCCCCGGCGTCGAGGATCCCCGGGTGGAGCTCCTGGCGTCGTGCGAGCACGAGATCGACTTCGTCCCCGGTACGCGCCGCGCGCGCGCCGCGCGCATCACGCTCGTGTCGAACGACGGCAGCCGCGAGCGCATCGAGCTCGACCCGCTGCTCTGCTTCCGCATGAAGGGCATCGGCTACCAGCACCCCGTGTGGGGGCACGGTCGCTGGAAAGGCGAGCTCGCGATCGGCGGCGAGAGCTGGAAGAGCGCGGACCTCGACGAGATGGCCTTCGAGAACCTGCACGTGCAGCAGATCGTCCGCGCCACCAGCGGATCGCGGCGCGGGGTCGGCGTGCTGGAGCAGATCCACATCGGGCCGCAGGCGCGCTACGGATTCAAGGAGTTCCTCGACCCGGCGCGCTGAGAGAGGGAGCGAAGCATGACGAGCGAGACCAGTCCGCGGCGGCGGCTGCGCGTGATCCAGTGGTCGACCGGCAACGTCGGCCGCCGCGCGCTGCGCGGCATCCTGCGGCATCCCGACCTCGAGCTGGTCGGCGTGCACGCGCACTCCCCGGCAAAGGTCGGCAAGGACGCGGCGGAGCTCTGCGGCCTCGACCAGCCCACCGGGATCCGCGCGACGAACGACGCCGAGGCGCTCCTCGCGCTCGACGCCGACTGCGTCTGCTACATGGCGCAGGGCGAGTCGCGCATCCGCGCCACGATCGACGACCTCTGTCGCATCCTCGAGTCCGGCAAGGACGTGGCCAACACGGCGATCGTGTCGCTGGTGTATCCGCGCTTCGCGAGCCCCAAGCTGCGCGACCGCCTGGAGGCGGCCTGTGCGAAGGGGGGCACCACCTTCTTCACCTCCGGCTTCGATCCGGGCTGGTCGGGAGACCTCTTCCCGCTCGCGCTCGCGGCGTGCTGCGAGCGCGTCGACTCGGTGCGCGTGTCGGAGCTGATGGACTACTCGACCTACGACGACCCGGACTTCACCGGCGTCTACTTCGGCTTCGGCCGGCCGCTCGACTTCCCGGCGCCGATGCTGCATCCCGAGGCGCTCAAGGCCGGGTGGGGCGGAATGCTGCTCATGGTCGCCGATGCGCTCGGCGTGAAGCTCGACGAGATCCGCCAGGAGAGCGAGCGCTGGCCCGCGCCCGACACCTTCGAGACGAAGATGGGGAAGATCGAGAAGGGCACCTGCGCGGCCGTGCGCTTCGAGGTTCAGGGTATCGTCGACGGTCGCCCGCTGATCGTCGCCGCGCACGTGAACCGTCTGCGCGACGACCTCGCGCCCGGCTGGGACCGGCTCTCCGGATCCCAGCGGTCGGGCTACAAGGTCGAGGTGAAGGGCTCTCCCTCGTTCACCTGCGAGATCCAGCCCATCGGCGAGGACGGCGACCACAACACCGCGGGCATCACGGGAAGCGCGATGCGGGTGGTGAACGCGATCCCGACCGTGTGCGCCGCGGCGCCGGGCGTGAAGTCGATCCTCGACCTCCCGCTCTACACGGCGCGCGCGGTGCGGCGCTGAAGCGCGCGCGTGGGCTTCCTCGGCGGGGATCGGGGCGACGGCGTGCCCGCCTTTCCGGAGGGCTGGTACCACCTCGCGATGTCGAGCGCGCTCCCGCCCGGAGCGGTCCTGCCGCGCCGCGTCTGCGGCCGCGACCTCGTCGCCTTCCGCACGGAATCCGGAGCGCTCGGCGCTCTCGACGCGCACTGCCCGCACCTCGGCGCGCACCTCGGCTACGGCGGGCGCGTGGTCGGCGAGGCGCTGCGGTGTCCGTTCCACGCGCTGCACTGGGGCGCCGACGGCCGGTGCGTCGGCGCCGACGACGCCGACCGGCCCGGGATCCGCGCACGCGCGCGCGCCTGGCCGGTCCGCGAGCTGCACGGCGCGCTCATGGTCTACTACAGCGCGCGCGGCGAGCCGCCGTGGTGGGAGATTCCGGATCCCGGCATGGAGGGATGGTCGGAGCCGCGCAGCGAGACGCTGCGCTTCCCGGGCCACGTGCTCGAGGTGGCCGAGAACGGCGTCGACCGCCGCCACTTCGCCGCGGTGCACGGTTACACCGGGGTGAGCGAGTTCGACGTGAAGGTGGACGGGCCGGTGATGCACTCCGCCTTCACCTTCGAGAAGGACGGCGTCGCGCAGCGCTTCGACACGCTGGTGTACGGGCTCGGCTATGCGATCACGGACCTGCGCATCGAGCAGCTCGGGATCCACGCGCGCGTGATCCTGCTGAGCAACCAGGTCGATGCCGAGACGGTGGACTTCACCGTCTGCGCGAGCGTCGAGGGCGGGCTCGCCTGGATGGATCGCTTCCTCGCCGCGATCGTGGACGACGTGCGCAAGGATCTGCCGATCTGGGCACACAAGCGCCGGCTCGAGGAGCCGGCGCTCGTCGCCGGCGACGGGCCGATCGCCACCTACCGGCGCTTCGCGCGCCAGTTCGACCCTCCGCTCGACCCGGCCTCGTGACGCGGCGTCGACAGCGTCGAGAGCCCCGCCCATGAAGCCCGCGCTGCTGCTCGTCGACCTGCAGAACGACTACCTGCGCGCGGAGCGCCTCGTGCCCGCCGCGGGGGAGATCACAGCGCGCGCGGCGGCGCTGCTCGACCTCTGGCGCGGCGCGGGCGCTCCCGTCTTCCACGTGTGGACCAGCGTCTCGCGCGAGGCGGACCGGCGCATGCCGCATTGGGTCCGCGCCGAGAGATGGATCTGCGTCGAGGGCACCCAGGGCCACGCGCCCCCGCCGGCGCTCCTCCCCCGGCCGCCCGAGGCGGCCGTCCATAAGACCTTCTTCAGCGCCTTCGGGACCGGCGAGCTCGAGCGTCTGCTGCGCGCGGCCGACTGCGACGCGGTCGTGATCGCGGGCGTGCACGAGCACGGCTGCGTGCGGGCCACCGCCCTCGACGCCTACCAGGCGGGCTTCGCAGTCTGGATCGCCGAGGACGCCGTCGGCAGCGACGATCCGCTGCATGCGGCGGTGACTCGCCGCTATCTCGCGGCGCGGGCCATCTGCTACGCCCCGGTCGCGGCGATCGCCCGGCTGCTCCGGCCGCCCGCCGCTCCGCCAGCACCGGCTCCGGTCGCGCGGCTCGCCTCGTGGATCGGAGGCCGCGAGGTGCCGGGCGATGGCTCGCCGCCCCTCACCCACGCGTCGCCGCTCTCGGGCGAGCCGGTCTGGGAGATGTCCGAGGCGGGGCCCGAGGAGGTCGCGCGCGCGGCGCGGGACGCGGCGCGCGCCCAGGCCTCGTGGGAGCGTGCGCCGCTGGCGGCACGCGTCGCCGTGATCGAGCGCTTCGCGGCGCTGCTCGGCGAGCAGGGCGAGGCGGTCGCGCTCCAGATGGCGAGCGAGATCGGCAAGCCGATCGCGCAGGGGCGCGCCGAGCTGGCGCGCACGGGCGCCCTCGTCCGGGCCGCGCTGCAGCGGGCGGCGGATCCCCTCGAGATTCCCTGCGGCAAGCACTCGCAGGCGCGCTATCGACCGCTCGGCACCCTCGCCTTCGTC
>Ga0335071_10008784_pt1 | contig 10354 bp, 10 predicted proteins | sample Lox_Sample_15_FD_206724 | JGI IMG/M metagenome (GOLD analysis project Ga0335071, IMG submission 206724) | Soil microbial communities from Loxahatchee National Wildlife Refuge, Florida, United States - Lox_Sample_1.5 | ecosystem: Environmental > Terrestrial > Soil > Wetlands | place: USA...
GGCGCTCGACCCGTTCATCCACAACCTCCACGTGGCGATGTGGGTGCTGGCGGGGACCTCGCTGCTCGGCGCGGCCGTCTCGCTGCTGCGCCCGCGGCGCCCGCAGGAGGCCATCGTCCGCCCCGAGGTGGTGACCGCCGATGCGTATCGGTGAGGTGGCGGGCGCGGTCGGCACCACGCCACGCACGATCCGCTACTACGAGGAGATCGGGCTGATGCCCGGCGTCGCCGGCCGGGAGGCCGGCGCGCATCGCACCTACAGCGAGGACGACGTCGAGCAGCTGCGCGAGGTGCTGCGGCTCAAGGAGCTGCTGGGTCTGAGCCTCGACGAGCTGGCCGAGCTCGTCGCCGGCCAGGAGGCGCGGCGCACGCTGCGCGAGGAGTTCCGCAGCGCGCGCACCTCCCCCGCCCGCCGGCGGCGCATTCTCGCCGAGCTCGACGCGATCGTCGACCGCCAGCTCGGGCTCGTGGATCGCCGGCGCGCCGAGCTCGATGACCTCGACGCCGAGCTGCGCGAGCGCCGGGCGAAGATCGCGGCGCGGCTCGCCGAGCTCGCCACGCCGGCGTCGACCTGAACGCCCGACCGCGGCGCACCCCGCTGCGATACTCGCGCGCGTGGCCCCCTTCGTGACGGCCGGCGCAGGCTTCCTGCTCGCGGTCCTGTGGTTCGACCTGATGTTCGACGTCCAGGCCCGCGGCCATGCGGGCGCGCCGCTGCCCGAGCGGGTCCTCACGTCGATCGCCGGCTACTACCGCCGGGTGACGACCGACGCGCGGCCGATGAACCGCCTGGTCGCCGCGGTCATGCTCGCGACGACCGCAGCGATCGTGGCGGAGATCGCCGGCGGCCAGAAGCGAAGCTGGGCCGGCTGGGCCTCGCTCGCGCTCACGCTCGGCGCAATCGCCCTCGCCGCCGCGCACACGGTCCCGAGCGCGGTGCGCCTCGGCGCGCGGCGCGACCCGCCCGAGCGCCAGAGCGCGCTCGCGCGTGCGGTGCTCCGCGAGCACCTCTGCTGCGCCGCCGCCATCGCAGCGGTGCTGGTCGTGCAGCTCGCGTGGGCGTGAGCTCGCGCGCGGCGGTCAGGGGGCGAACCGCAACCTCGCGCTCGGACGCGGTGTACAAGTATCGGGTCGAGCGCGAGATGCCGGTAGCCCAAGGAGAGTGAGAGGAAGCATGACCGTCCCCCGCCGGCGCCTGCGCCGACTCGCCGCCGGAGCGGCGTTCGCCTGCGCGCTGCTCGGCGCAACCGCGGGCGCCGCATCCGCGGACGCCACGTCGGACTACGACACCGGCCTCGCGCTCGGGGCCAAGGCCTACGAGTACGGCATCCCGCTGCTCGACACCGCGCGCATCTTCACCACGGCAACGAGCGTCAACGTCCCGGACGCCAACGGCCACGGGCCCGTCAACCGGTTCGCGAACGTCTTCAAGCTCGCCGACGCGAGCGAGAAGACCGTCAACGCGCCGAACAACGACACGCCCTACTCGATCGCCTGGCTCGACCTCAGCAAGGAGCCGCAGATCCTGCACGCGCCCGCGATCAAGAACCGCTTCTGGGAGTTCGAGCTGCTCGACCCCTGGACGAACAACTTCTACAACATCACCTCGGTGCCGACGAAGCTCGGCCCCGGCGACTTCGGCGTGACCAGAGGCGGCGACTGGGCCGTGGTCGGGCCCGGCTTCAAGGGCAAGCTGCCGCGCGGCGTCAAGAAGGTCGTCTCGCGCTACAACCGCGTCTGGATCATCGGCCGCACCTACGTGCGCGGCAAGGCGGACCTGCCCGCCGTGGGCCGGATCCAGCGCCAATACAGCATCACGCCGCTGTCGAAGTACGGCTCGCGCTACACGCCGCCGACGCCCGCCCGCCCCGACACGACGGTGACCCAGGCGACGATCCCGGGCACGCAGCCGGGCGAGGATCCGATCGCGTTCTTCCAGGCGCTGGACAAGGAGATGGCGACGTTCCCGCCGCCCGCCGCCGACCAGCCGCTGCTCGGCCAGCTGAAGGCCGTCGGCATCGGCGCGGGCCTTGACCCGCTGAGCGCCGGGCTCAGCGCCGACACGCTGCGCGGGCTGCGCGACGCGGTCACGCAGGGCCCCGGAAAGGTCACCGCCGCGGCGCTCGCGTACTACTTCGCGAACTTCGACAAGCACAACGGCTACCTCATCGGTGACCTCGGTGCGTGGGGTACGAACTACGCGCTGCGCGCGATCGGCGACAAGCTCGGCGTCGGCGGGCAGCGCGCGAACATCGCGACCTACCCGCTCACGCTGACCGATCACAACAAGGCGCCCCTGAGCGGCTCGACCCGCTACGTGCTGCATATCCCGAAGAGCCGGCTGCCGATCCCGACGCAGGCCTTCTGGTCGCTGACGCTGTACGACAGCTCGTCGTTCTTCGTCCCTAACCCGCTGAACCGCTGGGTGCTCAACGACCTGTCCCATCTGCGCAAGAACGCCGACGGCTCGATCGACATCTACGTCCAGCACGACCAGCCGACGAGCCCCAAGCAGATGAGCAACTGGCTGCCGGCGCCGGCCGCGGGCACCGGGTTCCGCCTCATCTGGCGGCTCTACGGTCTCGGCAAGGCGCTGCCCGGCGTGCTGAACGGCTCCGGCTGGCAGCCGCCGGCGGTCATGCCGTGCGACGCGACCGGCCACGCCGCCGACGGCACGGCCTGCGCTTCCTGACGCCGGGCACAGATCCCTCCGCCGTCCGCGTTTGCGGAGTGTCCCCGCGTGTGGGAGCGTTGACCCGACCCCGACTTCAGGAGGCGGCCATGCCGAAGTACCTCATCCAGGCCTCGTACACCAGGGAGGGCGTCGAGGGTGTTCGCAGCAAGGGCGGGACGAGTCGGCGGGACGCCGTGACGAAGGCGATCGAGGGGCTCGGCGGCAGCGTCGAGAGCTTCTACTTCGCGTTCGGCGACCACGACGTCTACGTGACGGCCGACCTGCCCGACGACGAGGCGGCGATCGCGACGGCGCTGAACGTCAACGCGGCAGGCGGCGCGACGACGAAGACCACCGTGCTGTTCACGCCCGAGCAGGTCGACGCGGCGGCGAAGCGGACCGTCGACTACCGCGCACCGGGCGCCTGAGCCGCAGAACCGGTTTCGGCAACAGACGGGGCGCGTCGTCCGACGCCCGCAGCGCCGCGTCCCGTCGCCGGCTCAGCACACCGCCGCGGGCTGCGCGGCCCCGCGCCCGCCCCGAACCCGGCGCGGAAGCAGTCCGACCAGCTCGGCCTGCGCGCCCGCCAGCGCCTCGGTGAGCGGGAAGAGGTCGGCGGCGACGTCGCGGTCGGCGACGACGCCGAAGTCCAGGCCCCCGCAGTAGCTCATGACGGTGAGGTTCAGCGCCGTGCCGTCGATGATCCCGGACAGCGGGAACATCGCCTCCTGGCGCGCGCCGGCGATGTACAGGGGCGCCGGCGAGCCCGGGACGTTGGAGATGATCACGTTCACCGCGGCCTGGCTCGGGTGCGAGGTCGCCACGCGCGCGGTCACGCGCGCCGCGCGGGCGAACAGCGCCGGCGGGATCGCGTGGTTGGCGTCCTGCAGCACCGTCGCAGGCACGGCGCGGTGGCGCTCCTTGGCATTGCGCAGCGCCTCGTGGGCGCGATGCAGGCGCCGCTCGGGGTCGGCCTCGTCGGTGGGGATCGGGACCACCATCGTCGAGACGCGGTTGCCGAACGTCCCCAGCTGCTCGCGCGTGCGCACCGAGACGGGCACAAGCGCGAGCAGCGGCTCGGCCGGCAGCTCGCCGCGCTCGGCCAGCCAGCTGCGCAGCGCGCCCGCGCAGATCGTGACGACCACGTCGTTCACGGTCACGCCGAAATGGCTCTTGATCGCCTTGACCTCGTCGAGCGAGAGGCGCGTGAAGGCGGCGCGGCGGTGCGGCGTGAGCCGCCCGTTGATCGCGGTGCGCGGGGCGTGCAGCCGCCGGCCCTCAAGGATCCCGCCGTCGGTCGTGCGCGGCAGCGCGCGCACGACGCGCCGGCTCATCCCGGCGAGCGTGCCCACACCGGGGATCGTGCGGACCGTCGGGATCGTGTCCAGGTGGGGCAGCGCACGTGGGATCGAGCGCAGCGCGCGCAGCGGCTGGCGCGGAAGCCCGGTGAGGCCGCGTCCGAGCATCCCCAGCTGCCCGGGGAGCGGGGCCGGCGCGCCGCTCGTCGGGGTCTCGACCACGCGCCCTTCGGGCGTCGTGTCCAGCAGGATGCCGAAGATCTCCGCGCCGGAGGCGCCGTCGATCGCCGCGTGGTGGAACTTCGTGAGGACCGCCTTGCGGCCGTCTGGCAGGCCGTGGATGAGGTAGAGCTCCCAGAGCGGGCGCGCCTGGTCGAGCGGGCGCGCGATGATGCGCGCGGCCTGCTCGGCGAGCATCGTCTCGTCGCCGGGCTCGGGAAGCGCGAGCTCGCGCAGGTGGAAGTCCAGGTCGAAGTCGGGGTCCTGCGCCCAGTAGGGGTAGTCCAGGTCGAACGGCACGCGCACGAGCCGCCAGCGGAACGGCGGGAGCAGATGCAGGCGCTGCTCGATCGTCTGCCGGATCGTGCCGAGTGTGAGCTCCCCGCCGGGGGCCGTGGAGGGGTCGTAGATCGCGAGCGCGGAGACGTGGCCGGGCATGCGGCTGTTCTCCATCGCGAGGAACTGGGTGTCGAGGCTGGTGAGTTGGCGCATCGTGGGTGTGGGGTCGGTGGTGGGTGTCGCGTGCGAGGAAGGTGCCGGTGCTCAGAGCGAGAGGGTCCACTCGTTCGTGGCGATCAGCTCGGCGCGCTCGAGCGCGTTCGCGCGGTGGACGTGCACGTCCGCGTAGGCCTCGCTGGTGACCATCGAGACGAACGCCGCCGGCGTCGGGTACTGCACGACGAGGATCGCGTCCCACCACGGGCGCGGTCCCTCACCGATGACGAACGCCTTGGCGCTGCCGGCGTACAGGGCCCGCGCACCGACGTCGTCGAGGTGGACCTGCACCTCGCGCGCGTAGGTCTCGTAGTGCTCGAGGCCGTCCGGCTTGAACTTCAGGAGGTTGATCATGATGACCGGCTGGTCCTGCGGCAGCGTCGCCAGCAGCTCGGCCTGCTGGGTCGTCGGGGCGATCGGGTTTGCCATTGGTGGTCTCCGTGGTCGGTGGTGGCTGTCAGGGGTGGGTGATGGGCTCATCGCCGAGCCAGCCGGCGATGCGCTCGACGAGGTCGGGCCGGTCGATCCAGCACCAGTGCGAGGCGTCGGGCACGCGCTCGACGGTCGCGTCGGGGAGGACCGCGCCATAGGCGTCGGCGAAGCGGACGGGGACGTAGGGGTCGCGCTCGCCCCAGACGACCAGCGCCGGGCACGTGAGCTCGGAGAGCCGCGCGCCCGCGCGCGCGAGGTCCTGCTCAGGGGCGCTGCGGTAGAGGCGCAGGATCGCGCGGCGCGTGCCGCGGTCGAAGTGAAACCAGACGCGCTCGAGCCACTCTTCGGGCATCGGCCCCGGCGCCACGGCCGCCTCGCGCGAGAGGACGCGCAGGGCGGGCTTCGTCGCCAGGAGCATGAAGAGCTCGCCTGCCACCGGCGTGCGCCAGATGCGGGCGAGCCGGTGCCAGTGGTAGTCCGGCAGCAGCGGCCCGGCGTCGATGAGGACCAGGCGCTCGATCCGCTCGGGTCGGCGCTGCGCGAAGGCGAGCGCCGCGCCGCCCCAGTCGTGCGCGACGAGCTTCACGCGGTCGATCTGCAGGTGGTCGAGGAGCGCCTCGAGGTGGTCGGCGATCGCCTCGATCCCATACGGGAAGTCGCGCGGCTTGCCCGACTCCCCGAATCCGGGCAGATCGGGCGCGATGCCGCCGGTCCGCTCGAGGAACGGCGTCCACATCGAGCCCTCGTCGGGGACGCCGTGGACGTACAGCGTCGGGGTGCCGTCACTCGGCGCCTGCAGCCACGCGCTGTCCAGCCCGCGCAGCGTGGCGCGGGCGGAGCGGATCGGGCGCGTGATGGTCGTGGAGGTGCTCACGAGCTCGCGCGCCGCTCGTACTCCGCGCGGGCGGAGATGTCCGCCTTGGTCATCACGTCGTCGGCCCCGAGCAGCCGCTTGAGGCCGTCGGAGGCGCGCGGCGGCAGCCCCGCGATCAGCCGCGCCGGCGGGCCGAGCTCGCGCGGCACGAACACCTCCGGCCGGCCGCTGCGCAGCGCGTCGACGATCGCCGCGCCGACGGCGGCGGGCTCGATCACGCGCGTGCCGCGCGCGTTCGCGAAGCCGCCGACCATCTCGGTGCGGATGACGCCGGGCATCACGAGCGTCGTGCGGATGCCGGTGCCGCGCGTCTCGGCCCGCAGCGCGCGGGTGAACCCCACGACCGCATGCTTCGTGGCGGCGTAGGTCGCGGCATTCGGCGGGGCGATCTGCCCCGCGGACGAGGCGAGGTTCACGATGTGCCCGCGCCCGCACGGCAGGAACCGCTCGAGCGCGAGCTGGCTGCCGGTGAGCACGCCGAGCAGGTTGACCTCGACGGTCTGGCGCGTGCGCGCGGGGTCCTCGTCGACGAACGGGCTCAGGAACGCCACGCCGGCATTGTTGACGAGCGCGTCGAGCGGCCCGAGCCCCTCCTCCGCCGCGTCGAGGAACGCGGCGAACGACTCGCGGTCGCGCACGTCGACGGCAAAGCCGAGCGTGCCGCCGCCGATCTCGCGCGCGGCGCTCTGCGCCAGCTCGAGCTCCAGGTCGCCCAGCGCGACGCGCAGGCCCGCGCGCACGGCGGCCTCGGCGGTCGCGCGCCCGATCCCACGGGCACCTCCGGTGATCGCGACGTTCATCGGACACTCCCGGCCATCGGCGCCGGCGCGGGCGCGGCGACAAGCGCGCGCGGCGTCACGGCGTAGGCCTCGACGTCGAAGCTCCGCGTCCACCTGCGGTACATCCAGCCCGACCCGGGCCACACCGCGGAGGGCTCGCCACTGGCGTCCAGGTACCAGCTCGAGCAGCCGCCGATCGCCCACACGGTGTCCTTGACCATCGCGTGCAGCCGGCGCGCGTACTGCTCCTGGGCGTCCTCGCTGACCTCGACCGCGGCCAGGCCGCGGGCGTCGGCGACGCGCAGCGCGTCCATCACGTAGGTGATGGCGGACTCGATCTGCGCGATGTGGGAGAAGTGGCCGGTGCCGGTCCCGATGCTCCCGATGCGGAACAGGTTCGGGAAGTTCGCGGTCGTCACGCCCCGGTAGGCGCGCGGCGAGGCGCCCCACGTCTCGGCGAGCGAACGCCCGTCGCGGCCGTGGAAGATCTCGCCGGCCGGCGGATCGGTCACGTGGAACCCGGTGGCGCAGACGATCGCGTCGACGGGGTGCTCGACCCCGTCGGCGGTCACGACGGCGTGCTCGCGGACCTCGGCGATCGGCGTCGTCTCGACGTCGACGTTCGGCTGGTTGAGCGCCGGGTACCAGGCGCTGGTGATGAGGATCCGCTTGCACCCGATTTCGAAGTCGGGGGTCAGCTTCGCGCGCAGCGCCGGGTCGTCGATCGTCGCGCGCATGTAGGCCTTCGAGACGGCCTCGAAGAACCGCCGCCAGGCGGGCCGGTGCATGACCTGCAGCAGCACGGCGTCGCGGTAGGCCCACTGCCAGCCGCGGATGAGCTTCTGCAGCACCGGGAAGCGGCGCAGGGCGCGGCGCTCGGCGTCGGTGATATCGCGGTCGTTGCGCGGGATCACCCAGCCGGGCGTGCGCTGGAAGACGGTCATGTGCGCGACCTGCGGCTGGATCGCCGGCACGATCTGGATCGCCGAGGCGCCGGTGCCGATCACAGCCACGCGCTTGCCGGCGAGGTCCTCGTCGTGGTTCCAGCGCGCGGAGTGAAACAGCGCGCCCTTGAAGCGCTCGATGCCCTCGATGGCGGGAAGCTTGGGCTCGGCGAGCACGCCGCTGCCGTCGACGACGAACTGCGCGGTCAGCTGCCGCGTGGTCGTGCGCAGCCGCCAATGCGCCCGCGCTGCGTCCCAGCGCGCATCGACCAGGGCCTCGCCGAACCACGTGCGCTCGGCCATGCGCAGGTCGCGCGCGACCTGCTCCTCGTAGTCCCAGATCTGCCCGCCGCTCGAGAACGTGCGCTCCCAGTCGGGGTTGGGCGCGAAGGACAGCGAGTACAGGTGCGAGGGCACGTCGCAGGCGATCCCCGGGTAGGTGTTGGAGCGCCAGACGCCGCCGACGCCCGCCGAGCGCTCGAGGACGAGGAAGTCCTCCGTCCCGGCCTTGCGCAGGGCGTGCACCATCGCCAGGCCGGTGAACCCGCTCCCGACGATTGCCACGCGCACGTGGACGTCCTCGCCGCCGGCGGCGGCTTCAAGACCGTTGCGGGACTCGATTTCGGCCACGCTCGTCGCCATCACGCTCGTCCTCTCATTCGACGCAGAATAGAACACGACTCGTGTTATACTTTGTTATGGCCGGATTGTCAAGCACATGCAGCTCGGCGGCCGCGCGTCGCCTGCGTTGGTGGAACGTGTGCGTTCCTCGCGCGCTCGACGTAGCCTCCCGGCATGGCCGGCACGCCCGCACGCGACGCGATCCGCGCGGTCGTGCACGGAGCGGTGCAGGGCGTCGGCTTCCGCGAGGCGACGATCCGCCGGGCGCTCGCCCTCGGCGTCACCGGCTGGGTCCGCAACGAGGACGACGGGTCGGTGCGGGTCCATGCCGAGGGGCCACGCGAGGCGGTTGCGGAGCTGGCCGCCTTCCTCGAGCGCGGCTCGCGGGCCGCGCGGGTCGACGCCGTCGAGCTGGAGCACGTGGGTTTCGAGGGCCACGAGCAGTTCGCCGTGCGCGGCGTGAGCGCGGGGCGCTTCGTGGTGCGCGAGCATCGCGCAAGCTCAGACCACTTCGACCTGCTCCTGCAGGTCGGCGGCACGATGCGCTCATGGGCGATCCCCAAGGGCCCCTCGATGGATCCGGCGGTCAAGCGCCTCGCGCTCGAGACCGGCGAGCGCGCGGCACCCGGCGCCGAGCTCGAGAGCGACGACGCGATCGTCTGGGATCGCGGCAGCTACGAGCAGGGTGGGCGGGTGCCCTGGCCGCAGGCGCTCGAGCGGGGGCACGCCGTCTTCGTCCTTCACGGGCGCAAGCTGCGCGGCGGCTTCGCCCTGCAGCGCACCGGGGAGGGCGAGCGGGCGCGGTGGCTCCTCGTCAAGCGCCGCGACGAGCACGCCCGCCCGGGCTCGGACGTCGTCGCCGAGCGCCCGGGCTCGGTGCTCAGCGACCGCGTGCTAGGCGAGCGCGGTGCGTCACGAACCTGAGTCCCGCCGCTCGACGACCGACGCCTCGTCGAGGAAGACGCGCATGCGCGTGATCTGGCCCGCGTGGACGCGGGCGAGCAGGAAGAACGTGGCGACGGGGATGCTCTTCGCGGTTCCGGACGAGCGCAGGCGCAGCTCGACGAGGACCTCGTCCCCCGCGCTCCTCGCGCCGACGACCTCGGCCCAGTGGCCGCCAAGCCCGGTTGTGACCTCGTCAAGGCGCTCGACGACGGCATCGCGCCCGAGCCACGTCGAGGCGCCGGGCCAGCCGGGCGGGTCCTCGAGGACGACGCGGCGTGCGAGCCACGGCGCGGCGCCTGCTGCACCCGCAAGGTTCCAGGCGTTCAGGGCCGTCCGCACGAACAGCGCGTGCGGGTCCCCGGGCGCGGCGTCGGCGTGCAGCGCCTCGCGGCGCAGCCGCCTCGGAAGGCCGCGATGCGGATCGGCCTGCCGCTCGGCCTGCAGCAGCCTGATGCCGCTCTCGAGGGCGGTGCGCGTCTCGTCGCGTAGCGCACGCGCGGCGTCCTCGCCAGAGCCGCTCATGGACCGCGGATCGATCGGATCCCCGAACCAGAAGTAGAGGCGCTCGGGGCGCGGGATCAGCGGGCCGAGTCCGACGCCGATCGGCGGCAGCGGCATCCCGACGAGGCGTCTCATGAGCCGCGATGCCTGCGCAAGCACCGGCGTACGATCGTCGGCGACGACGTCGAACATGTTCTCGACGCCGACGGCCGCGAGCGGGACCACCGGGTAGCCGAACTCGAGCGCGAGAGCGGCGAAGCCGATGCGCTCCTTCCACTTGAGCGTGTAGCGCTCGCCGCGCTGCTTGAGCACCTCCCCCGCGCCGCCGGGGTAGACGAGGATGTTCTGCCGCTCGCGCATCAGGACCCGGACGTTCTCGCGCGTGCCGCGCACCATGCCGCCCGACTCGAGCAGATCGCGCCAGACCGGGATGGCATAGTGGCCGTGCTCGCCCAGTCCGCGGACGACCAGCCGCCGGCGCGTCCACAGCTCGGCGATGAGGAACGGCACGTCGATCAGCCCGTAGAGCGTGTGGTTGCCGACCAGCAGCATCGGGCCTTCGAGCCGGTCGA
>Ga0335071_10008785_pt1 | contig 10354 bp, 11 predicted proteins | sample Lox_Sample_15_FD_206724 | JGI IMG/M metagenome (GOLD analysis project Ga0335071, IMG submission 206724) | Soil microbial communities from Loxahatchee National Wildlife Refuge, Florida, United States - Lox_Sample_1.5 | ecosystem: Environmental > Terrestrial > Soil > Wetlands | place: USA...
ATGAGATTTAAATTGCCGCACAACGAACAACACTGATTTCCAATAAAAAAACGCCAGCGCAACTGGCGATTTTTTATGTCAAAAAATTTAATAATCCGCTAAATCCCGGCTTTCTTTTCCAAAACCTCGACTCGGCTTTTTAAATCTCTTATTTCCACGTGATAAACTCCGGAGATGATATCTTTCAATTCTTCCTGTCCGACTTTTAACTTATTGACCTCGCTGGATAGATTGCCAACCTGCTTCCGCAGATCATGCAAGCCATCTTCATTCTTAGCCAAACGGTCTTCAACTCCGTCCAGTCTGCTTTCAACTCCGTCCAGTCTGCTTTCAACTCCGTCCAGTCTGCTTTCTACGCCGTCAAATCTCTTGTCGACGCCATCAAACCCGATCTTAACGGCCCCGGCCAGGTCAGAAATAGAGCCAGCCAAGTCGTTAAGCGTCAATTCTTTTTTATTTTTTGTTTTTCCCCTCATAAAAAATTAAAATAAAAAATTATAAACATATTCTATCACTAAAAATAAAAATTGACAAATTGCGCTAATTTTAAAAGACCGCCTAAATTTGGCGGACTTTTATCTTAAGCAATGGAAGTAATTTTGATCTTGGTGAACGGCTGGCGATGGCCGCGGTTCCTGGTGTAGCGGGTCTTGCTTTTGAACTTGACCACGGAAATCTTGTCATGGCGGCCCTGTTCGATGACTTCGCCTTCGACTTTCTCGCCCAAAAACGGCTTGCCGATCTCGCAATCCTTTTCATCGGCAATCAATAAAGTTTCGAATTTAACCTTATCGCCCTGCTTATTTTCTAATTTTTCAATGTTTAGCAACTGACCAGCAATAACTTTGTATTGTTTTCCGCCAGTCTTGATCACGGCAATTTTAGCCATAAATATAATAATCTTATTAAATAAAAACGGCCTTTCAAGGCTTTAATAGTATTATAATAAATTCCGCCAAAAAGTCAACACCCTGGCCCATGCTCAAAACCTTTCCCCGGGGAATTGAATAAAAAAGCCGCGGCATTGCTCCTGCCGCGGCACCGAACTTGACAACATTTTATTTATTGCTCGACAAAACGGGGACCGAAATAAAACTCCGGCGTTTGCTTGATTTTTCCCGCCGTGGGCGCCTCGCGCGGCGGCAGTCCCCTGTTCTGACGGCTCGTCACGATAATTTTATTACGCTGCCGATGTTTTCTTCCTCGAGAATCGTTGCGTCTCTGGTTAACAGTGGGAAACGTCAAGGTTAAACCTCTTTCCGGTTAAGGTTTAAATGCGTAAATATAAAGAACGATAATTGCCTTAATCGATTTTAGCCTTATTTGCCATGATTGTCAAGACATCTGCCAATAAATATTGCTCGAAAAACAAACTGAAAAAAAATGATTTGATTAAATATATAACAATATTCAGGCGCGAAAAATAATCCTGCAAATGCCAATATTTACGGAATATCAGCTGCTGATTAAGCAGCGATTGGCGCTTCACCGCGCGGCTTTTATTTTTCCGCGCCGCGATCGCCGCCAAATCGCCGCCGCCCGTTCCGGCCGCGGTGCGATCATGATAAACGACCGCCTCGGGCACGCCGGCTGATTTCTGATGGAACAGATAAAGCCGGTAATCCAAATCGCAATCTTCCTTATACATGAACATCCGCTCGTCCAGATATTTTCCGTTTTCTTTTATTTTTTCCAGGGCCGACAAGCGGAATAAACCGCAGGCGCCGGACGGGCCGATAATCCGAGCTAAGTGAAATCTCTGATTATCCTTTTTCCCCTGGCCGACATCGAAAAATCTTAAGCCGCTTTTCAAGCCGAGGCCGTAAGAATCCACCACTTGAGTTTTTTCATTCTCGGCGAAATTCCATTTTAAAATTTTCGGGCAAACCGAACCGAGAGCTTGATCGGCCTCCAGCCTTGATAATAATTTTCCCAAAACATCAGGCTCAAAAATAATATCCGGATTGGTCATTAAAAAATAATCGGCTCGTTCATCATGGGCTCGGGCGATCATCTGGTTATACGCCGCCGCAAATCCCAAATTGGCTCCCCCGCCGATTATTTCTATTTCCGGAAAATTGGTCCGCAGATATTTCACATTCTCGTCTTCGCGCTCGCCATTATTAAAAACGATTATTTTAAAATCCCGGGAAGTTTGATTTTTCAAGCTCGGCAAAAAAAACGGCAGATATTTTGCCGTGGCATTCCCAAAAATGATAAAACCGATAACAATTTTTATTTTTCTATCAGCTAATTCCATTTTATATCATGTAGCATATAGCATGTAGCAGATATTTTCAAAATGCATGTTACATGCTACATATTACCTGCTACTATATTACCATCTTGTCCGCTAATTTTTCTTTGGCCAGATTCTGCGCTTCCAGCAGGCTGTCGAAAGTCCCGGCATCGAGCCAGGCGCCGCTGATCTTGGCGACTTCCAATTCGCCCTTTGCCAAATACCAATTATTCACATCGGTGATTTCCAGCTCGCCGCGGCCGGACGGCTTGAGCGATTTGGCGACGGCGACGGCGCGGCAATCATAAAGATACAATCCGGTAACCGCGTAATCGCTGATGAACTCTCTTGGTTTTTCCACGATCCGTTCAGCTTTGTTTCCGGAAAAATCAACCACGCCGAACCGCGCCGGATCTTTGACTTGTTTGGCGAAAATCTTTCCGCCTTGCCGGAAATTTTTTATTTCGGCGGTAAAATCATCTTCAAAAATATTATCGCCTAAAATCAGCGCGATATTTTCCTGATCGATAAAATTTTCGCCGATGATCAGCGCGTCGGCCAGGCCCTTGGGCTCGTCCTGTATTTCATAAGTGAACTTGGCGCCGAACTCTTTTCCCGAACCGAGCAAATTGGAATAATCGCCGGCATGTTCGGGCGCCACGATGATCAAAATTTCCCGGATACCGGCTTTAAGCAAGGTGTTCAGCGGATAATAAATCATCGGCCGATTATAGACCGGTAATAATTGTTTGCTGGTGATATTGGTCAGCGGCCGCAATCGCGTTCCCAAGCCGCCGGAAAGAATTATTCCGCGCATGATTATTAGCCTAATCGATTGTCAATATTAATAAAATTATATTAACATAAGCAAAAAATAAAATCCAGACGGAAATTAGGCGGCACGCGTCAGGTAACAAATATCATGCTATCTGATACCTATTACCTGCCAAATAGCAAAAGAGGTCGTTTTGCCGACCACTTTTGCGAGTATTTATTCTAAATGATGATTATTTTGTCGTGATTGTCTTGGCCGGGAAAGCTGCCATCAGAGCAGTTCTGGCGCTGCTTACCGCCGTTTTAAAAGCGGCCTCGGCGGCGGCAATTGCCTGTTGGCGAGTCTTAGCCAGCGGAGAAATACTGACCTGCAATTTGGCGATGGTCTGGCGGTTGGCGGCGAAGGCGGCGCGAGCCGCCTTGAGCGCGGCATTCAAATTAGCGCGGACGGTTTTCTTGTCAACATTGGCCGCGCAATCGGAAAACGCCTTGGCATAAGCGGCCTGCGCCGCGTTCCGATAATCGGTCGTCGTCTGACCAACGGTCGAGGTTCGACTGGCCAAGGCTTGGTCAAGACCGGAGCGGTAAGCGGCAATAGCGGCATCGATCGCGGCGCGGCGAGCGGCCACGGCTTGGGTAACTGAAGTTTGAAAAGCGGTGATCGCGGCCTTTTCAGCATCCGTAGTCGCTTTGCCTTCCAATTTGGCGATCGCGCCAGCCCGTTTCTGATCGGCGTTCAGGCGGCTGTCGGCTAATTTTTTATCATTGGCAGCGCGATTGATGTTGAGCTTAGACAATTGATTGGCGCGCCGCGTATCGATCTTGACTTGGCGATCGGCGGTATTTTGCGCCGCCTTGGCCGCTCGGCTGGAATAAATGTTGCATGACTTAAGCGGCGCCGAGATAATTGCCGCCGGAGCAGTGGCGGGCGTGACAGCGGCAGTGTCGGCAAAAACTGCCGGCGACAGCAGAACCGTCCCCAACAGCAGGGAGGCCATAACCGGCAAGACCGTTTTAAAATTATTCTTGATCATAATTTTGAATCAGATTATCAATCGCCGCATTATCTTCAGCGGATAACGATTCCTCGTCAACGTTATTGTCAAACGTTGAATCCTCGTCATCGGCCGAAGCTAAAATGGCGGTTGATGCCGCGTCAACATCGTCGGTTGTTAGCGGCGGATTATTATAATTATTTTGAACCGCGACGTTGGCCGATGATTCCGCCGGCGAAGACGGAACAGCCATCGGACCGATAACCGCGGCTTGACGAACATTTTTCAAACTAAAAGGAAAAGATAAAAAAATTACGATCAAAGCCGTAATCGCCGCGGCGGAAAAGAATATCTTCCCCGGCGAAATGAAATTAAAAAGCGATAGCCGATTTTCGCGGTCAACCGGCCGAGCCGATTTTAAATCCGCCGGGGCATTGACCGCGCTGATAATTTTGACCAACAGTTCGCGCGGCGGCTGGATATTTTTTCCCGCCGCGCCGAGCTGTTCGGAAATAAATTTTTCCCATTGCTGATCGTTCATGGCTCTTGGATATTTTTTTGCTTAAAATATTGACGCAATTTTTTTAATCCGCGGCTGGCTAATTTCCTTACCGCCGTTTCATTCTTGCCCGAAATTTCGGCAATTTCCCGATAAGACAATTCGTTCAAAAATTTCAGGATGATGACTTCGCGCTGATCAGCCGAAATATCTTCCAGCGCCCGGCTGATTTTTTCCATCGCCACGGCGCGCGACACTGTTTCTTCGGCGGTTTCGGCCGGATCGGGAATTCCATTAAAATCATTATCTCCGGCCAATTCAATCGGCTTATTCTTCCGCCAATGATCGATGATCTTATTCCGCGCCACAGTAAAAAGATACGCCAAGGGCGGCCGGGCGCGCTCTTCGTAAGAAGGTAATTTGGCGAATACTTTCAAAAAAACCGACTGGACGATATCTTCCGCCGCTGATTTGTCCCGCACCCGGAAATAAACGTAACGGTAAATTTGGCTGAAATAAGCATTATAAATTATGCCAAAGGCCTCGTGATCGCCGGCAATCGCCCGCCGCATCAATTCGCCCGGGCTGAATTCATCTTTTTCTTCGTTCATATGGATTAACGGCTTAGAATTAATTTTGTGACCGATAACAGGTAGCAGGTAACAAGTATCATGCAACAAGCATCACGAAAAATCAACACCAATGTGTTTATGTTACCTGTTACTTGCTACATGCTATCTGCCTATCCATTCCGCTCCTTGGCGAACCAGCAGTTCGCCGGCCAAAAGCGGATCAGCCATCAATTCTTTGGCTACCTGCTCCATCCGGGCGCCTTGCGACCCCTTGATGAGAATTAAATCGCCTTCCCGCAACCGATCCTGAAGGAATAAACCGGCTTCGTGGTTATGTGAAAAATTAAAAATCGACTCTGACGACATTCCGGCGTCCCGCGCCCCGCGTCCGATTCCGCGCGAGCGTTCGCCGACAGTGATCAGCAAATCAAAGTTCGCCCTGGCCAACGCCTGTCCGACTTGGCGGTGCCCCTCTTCGCTAAAGGCGCCCAGCTCGAGCATATCGCCGAAAACGGCAATCTTGCGGAAAGATTTTTCGGTTTGGATGCGGCCGATAAAATCAATCGCGGCCAACGACGATTGGGGCGAAGCATTGTAACTGTCGTCGATCAATAACGTATGCTTGATGCCGGCGATCAATTTCATCCGGCCTTTGGGCGAAATAAAATTCTGCAACGCGGCGGCAATTTCCACCAGATTCATTTGCAAAGCAACGCCGACGGCGATTGCCGCCAGAGCGGCATAGGCCGCTGACAGGCCGATGACCGCCGGCAAAACCACCGGCACCATCGATCCCTCGAAACTCGCCTTAAAAGTTATGCCCAGCAAACTGTCCAAATTTTTCGATTCTTCGAACTTGAATCGCAGATTGGAAGCGATCACCTGAGCGCGTTCATTGAAGCCGTAAGTCAATATCCTATTTTTCCGATTAACCGCCAATTCGCGCGTCTTTTCATCGTCATAATTCAAGATCGCCCAGCCGTTTTTGGCCAGATTTTCCAAAATTTTTCCCTTCTCTTTCTGGATCTTGTCGAGCGAGCCGAAACTTTCCAAATGGGCTTCGCCGATGGCGGTAATCACGCCGATATCGCAGCGGACAATGCTGTTGAGATAATCCATATCGCCCGCCTTATCGACGCCCATTTCCAAAATCAATATTTCCGGATAATTCCGGTCGGCAAACAAAATCAACCGGCCGGCCTTGCAGAAAACCGCCAGCCAACCAAGCGGATTCTTCCCCGGAGATTCGGCGCCGATGATCGAAAGCGGCAAGCCGAATTCATTATTATAATTTTTAATACTTCCGCGAACGCGAAATTTATTTTCCAATACGCAAAGCACCGCCTCCTTGGCGCTGGTCTTACCCACCGAGCCGGTGATGCCGACGACCTTGGGCCGGTATTTAGCCAAAATCGCTTTAGCCAGAAACTTTAACTTGAAAATTATTATTTTTTTAAACATAAAATTAATCATGTAGCAGGTAACTTGCATCCTGCTACCTGCTACCTGCTATCTTTCTTTCGCCACTTGATAATATTGCAGCATAAAATCCGCGACGGTCTTGAACAGCGGCGTGGCCGTATAGTCAGCATACGGGAAATCTTTGGGATTATCAAATTTTACCAGCATGACGAATTTGGGATTATCGGCCGGAGCAAAGCCGATGAAGGTGTGGATCGTCGCCTCGCTATAACCGCCTTTTTCAGGTATCTGCGCCGTGCCGGTTTTGCCCGCCACATAATATCCGGGTATTTTGGTTTTCTGCGAGTTGCCGCTTTCCACATCGGAAATAAGCATGCCGACCAGCAGATTGGCCGCTTTATCAGAGATTACCTGCCGGACGATTTCCGGTTTGGTTTCCGAATGATTCCCCGAATCATCGACGATATCTTTGACAACGAACGGTTTCATCAACGTGCCGCCGTTGGCGATCGCCGCGTAAGCCATCAGCATCTGCAAAGGCGTGACCGAAATGCCTTGTCCGAAAGATGCCGTGTCCGCGTCCAGATCATTGATTCTTTTCACCAGAAGATTATTGATATTGCCGGAACTTTCCGATTCCAATTCCACGCCGCTGCGGACGCCGAAGCCGAAGGCCTGAACGTATTTGGCAAAGGTCGGCGCGCCGATCTGCTGCATGGCGAAAATCGCGCCGGTGTTCAGCGATTCTTCCAGAACATAAGTCATCGTGACCACGCCGTGAGCTCCGGCCTCGGCATTCTTGATCGGCTGCTTCCAGCCTTTTTCCATGACAAAACCTTTATCTTCATAAGTAGTATCAGGAGTAACTTTTCCTTCATTAAGCGCCGCGGCCATGGTTACCGCTTTAAAAACCGACCCGGGTTCGTACTGCTGAAAAACCACCGGATCGTTGAACACGGCAAGATCGGTTTCATTCTGATAATTATTCGGATCAAAATCCGGCCAGGAACACATCGCGATGATCGCGCCGGTTTTCGGATCGACGGCAACCAGACTGGCTGAATCAGATTTATGAAGCCGCGCCGCTTCCTTCAACTGCTCGCAAGCGTAAAATTCGATCGACCGGTTGATAGTCAAAATCAGATCGCTGCCGTTTTTCGGCTTGACATATTGCTGGCCGTTAAGGATGTTGACATTCGATCCGGCGCTGATATCTGATTTCAAATAGCCGGCCGTTCCGGATAATTCCTTATCGAAAAAACCTTCCAACCCGTAATTGCCGGTCATGATATCATTATCCGAGCGCACAAAACCCAAAAGCTGGGAAGCGACGTCGTTTTCCGGATAATAGCGGAACGACTGCGGCGAATGATAAATGCCGTCAGGATGGATTTCTCTTTCGCCATTACCAGGGAGCTCTTCGTAGACCTTGCCATTTTTAACCGTTAATTTATCATAACTGATCTGCTGGCCGTCCGGATCGGGAAATAAAGAATAAAATCTGGCCAAATCATCGAGGCTGACTTTTTTTTCCAAGGGCGCGTACCGCGAATCGCGGCGGCCCAGGATTTCCAGATAGGCGGCGATTTTGGTCTGTTTGATATTATCGATCGCTTCTTCGCGTTTTTTGGCCCGCAGTTCCACCCAAGTCTTATCGGAATGAAGCAAATTATAATCGTGAGTAATCTGATCAGTCTGGGTTTTCTTTTCGGCGGCGGGCAAGCCGGCCGTGGGCGCCAATTCGGCGGCCAATTCAGCCTGATCGCTCTGGGCGAAACCGTCATCGACTTGTTGATCGGCCGCCGCCTGATCGAAAACAAAAAATAATTTGCCGGCGATATCCTGCGCTTCCGCCTGGTTCTTGATATCGCAAGGAATCGCGTAAAGCAGCGCGAATTGCCGGTTGGTCGCCAAAGGATAAAGCGTTTCGCCGCCCGCGCCGCCCTGATCATCGGCCAGATAAATTTTGCCCCGATCGGGAATGAGCGTGGTTTCCGTCTGCTGCTGATTATTCGCTTCGGTTAGATAAAATCCGTGCCGCAGCACTTGCAAGACAAAAAGCCGGCCAATGATCAGCAAGCCGAATAAAAAAACAATCGCGATTAAAATATTAATGCGATTATTGTGAGTGACATTAGATTTGTTCCCGCGATGATAATTCATCAAATTTGATAATTCGAAAATCGGAATATCCTGTTCGTATATTCGTAAATATTCGTAGTTCGTATAGATATTAAAGGCTCTACGAACTACGAATATTTACTAATATACGAATTTAAATCAATCTGTTTTCCCAAAAAATAATGAGTCAAATCTCAAATCGCAAATTTTCTAATCTATCTCGCCATCGCCACTCCGGCATCGACTTTAAGATAATCAACATTATCCACCGGAACCATTTTCAAATCAGCGACTCTTTTGGCTAAATTGCCATAAGACTTCAAGGAGGCCGTGGCAACATTCAGATTTTGATTTTCCTCGCTCAACAAAGCGACTTTGGTTTTCAATTGCTGCAGAATAAATCCCTTAACCACCAAATCATTAATGCCGGTAACATAATACAATCCGCCGGCGACGATCACGGCGACCAGCGCGAGATTAAGCGTCCGGATATTCAGCCAGGCGGCGCGATTTTTCTCGATTTTTTGGGAATAAACCCCCTCGTATTTTTGTGTCATGTTATTTTTATTTTAATTTTTATTTTAAGCTATTTTGATTAATCATTCTGTAGGCATATCTGATGCGAATACTACCTGCCTACCGGCAGGCAGGCAAATTTTCCGCGAATACAGCAAATTATTTATCGAATTTTCTGACATAAATTCGTTAAGTCCGTTCGTAGTATTCGCGAACAATTCGTTGTATTCGCATTATGTTTCATATTTTATATCTTTTCCGCTACGCGCATTTTCGCGCTGCGGCCGCGGGGATTGATTTTTATTTCTTCTTCGGTCGGCGTCAGCGGTTTCTTAGTGACAATTTTAAGCAAGGCTGAATGCCCGCAGCGGCAAAGCGGAATTTCCGGCGGACAGAGACAGGCGCGGCTTTCGATTTTGAAAAAATCCTTGACGATCCGGTCTTCCAGGCTATGAAAAGAAATAATGGCTATTCGTCCGCCGCTTTTTAGCGCGGTGACGGCTTGCGGCAGAACTTTTTCCAGATTTTCCAATTCCCGATTAACCGCCAGACGCAGCGCCTGGAAAGTTTTGGTCGCCGGATGGATTTTTTCGCTCCACAGCCGCCGGGGAATCGCCTTTTTTATTATTTCGACCAAATCGCCGGTCGTTTCGATTCGCTTTAACTTGCGCCGTTCGACAATTCCCTTGGCGATCCGCCGAGCGTGTTTTTCTTCGCCGTATTGAAAAAATATCTTAGCCAGATCTTCTTCGCGATAACTATTGACGATCTCTTTGGCGCGCTGGTTATCGCCGCTGGAACCGAACGACATATCAAGCGGACTGTCTTCGCGGAAAGAGAAACCGCGGCGGATATCGGCCAGCTGGAAAGATGAAAGGCCCAAATCAAGGACAAAACCGTCGAACAATCTTCCCGCCTCGAATTTAGCGGCAATGATCTCCGCTAAATTGGCAAAATTATCGTTAACTAAAATTACGTTTGCTAACTTTTTTTCAGCGGTATTGGCGATCGCTTGTTTATCCAGATCGATCGCCAAAACTTTTCCACTCGCGCCGGCAACTTGCGCCAAGGCCGAAGTATATCCCCCGCCGCCCAACGTGCCATCGATGAAATATCCGCCGGATTTCGGCCGCAAATATTCCAAAACTTCTTTAAGCATTACCGGCGTGTGCTGAAAATCCATAAGTCAGTAGAACATTAAAACATAAGAGCATTT
>Ga0335071_10008787_pt1 | contig 10350 bp, 11 predicted proteins | sample Lox_Sample_15_FD_206724 | JGI IMG/M metagenome (GOLD analysis project Ga0335071, IMG submission 206724) | Soil microbial communities from Loxahatchee National Wildlife Refuge, Florida, United States - Lox_Sample_1.5 | ecosystem: Environmental > Terrestrial > Soil > Wetlands | place: USA...
TTACTTCCGCAAGACGGATTCCGGCAAGGAAGTGCTGGAAACCATTCGGAAGGTAGCACTCTAGCTGCGCTGACACATTGCTTAGCATCAAGCTATGCAGGGGCCGCGGAAGCGAAATTTGATGTAGTCCCAGCCGCCGGCGACCAGACCTGTTCCCACGAAGAACGTGCAAAGGATTTCATCCATGAAAGCCAAAGTTCAATACAGACAACAGGATCAATTCCCTGCTCCTCACATGATCCCATTTCCATCGCCTCACAAACCTGTGAGCACCCAAGAACCAGGCGAGAGGTCTGCAACGTACGAGATAGTCGGGAACGTGAACGCCGCCAGCTTGTTTGAGTCCGCGCCAGACGCTATGGTGCTGGCGAACCGGAACGGTCAGATCGTAGCTGTCAATTCCAAGACCGAAAAAATGTTTGGATACCGGCGCGAGGAATTGGTGGGGGAGCCAGTCGAGAAGTTGATGCCTCAGCGGCTTCGTAAAAGCCACCTCGCGCATCGCACCCGATACAGCGTGGCCCCGCATGCGCGGCCGATGGGACCGGAGTTGGAACTGTTCGGACGACATCAGGACGGTCACGAGTTCCCCGTAGAAATAAGCCTGTCTCCATTAAAGACCGAAGCGGGAATATTGGTTTCGGGCGCGATCCGCGATGTCAGCGAACTCCGGCGCACCCAGGAACTTCAATCAGGCTTGGAGTTCGAAAAGCTGATGTCCAGGCTGTCAGAGACCTTTGTCAACCTTCCTCTGGAACGGATCGACTGCGAACTGAACGACGCCATTCGAGATGTTGCTGAAGTTTTGGATCTGGACCAAGTCAACATCACTCTTTTCGATTCTGACGCCAAGAGCAGAACCGTCATCCATTCGTGGTCCGGGCCAGAGTTCCCTCCGCCACCAACCGGACGGATCTTCAATGAACAGCTTCCGTGGGTCGCGAGCAGGATTGCCAAGCAGGAAATATGCTGGGTATCCGCGCCGGAGGATTTGCCCGAAGATGCTACTTCGGAACGCGAATATATGCTCTCCACTGGGATGAAATCCTGGTTGTCCGTACCTCTTCGGGCTGGAGGGCGGCATCTTGGCACAATGGGTGCAGCCCTCTTTCGCCGGCATCAGGTGTGGGATTCCCGGCTGACCTCGCGGTTTCAGCGTGCGGGCGACGTTTTTGCCAGCGTGGTTGCACGGAGGTACGCGGCAGAGGCTCAACGTGAAAGTGAAGATCGCTTTCGGATAGTCGCAAACACGGCCCCAGTCCTGATCTGGATGTCTGGCACCGACAAATTGTGTACCTTCTTTAATCAAAGGTGGCTCGCATTTACTGGTCGTACAGCCAACGAGGAATACGGGGACGGGTGGGTCACAGGAGTGCATCCTGAGGACCTGAACCGGTGTCTTGAAACCTATTCAGCGAAATTCGACGCGCGATTGGAATTCACCATGGAGTACCGCTTGCGACGTCACGACGGCAATTATCGTTGGATCTTAGACGTTGGTTCGCCAAGGTTTGATTTGGCCGGGAGATTTCTTGGCTACATCGGTTCATGCATTGACATAACTGACCAAGAGATTTCAAAGCAGGCCATGGCGGAGCAGTTGAAGTTTGAAACAATGTTGGCCGAAATATCGGCGACATTTATCAGCGTTCCCGCGAATCAATTAGATGATCAGATTAGAGAAGGCCAGAAGCGCATTTGTGAAACGCTCGGTTTGGACCGCAGCGCACTGGCCCAGATATCTGCCGAGAATAACAAGTTGGTCACCACGCATTGGTGGGCGGCGAATGGATCTGCGGTTCTTCCGATTTTGACGCAAGACGACTTCCCATGGATGACGCCCATATTGCAGAGCGGGCAACGCGTGAGTTTCGCACGGATTGACGATTTGCCCGAAGAAGCGTCCAAGGACAAAGAGACCTTCCACTTGCTAGGACCGGAATCAAATGCGACATTTCCACTCTCGGCAGGGGGGAAGAACATAGGAGTGCTGGGTTTTGCGTCCTGGCGAGCCGGCCGCGAGTGGCCCACACCGCTCTTGGACCGACTTGGAATGGCGGCCCAGATTTTCGCTAACGCAATCTCCCGGGCTCGAGCCGAGCATGAGTTGAACAATGCCTATCAGGAGATTGCAGAACTCAAGCACCGGCTGGAAAAGGAGAATGTCTATCTCCGCGAAGAAGTGAGGCTTGAGCACCAACACGGTGAGGTCGTTGGCGATAGCGAAGGCATTCGGCGTGTGCTGCAGGAAGCCGAACAAGTTGCCTCCACGGACTCGACCGTGCTCGTGCTCGGTGAGACCGGAACCGGCAAGGAGTTGATTGCGCGCACCATCCACGAACACAGCCGTCGCAAAGGCCGTGTCATGGTGAAAGTGAACTGCGCTGCGCTGCCGGCCACCCTCATCGAGAGCGAGTTATTTGGGCGCGAAAAGGGGGCATTCACTGGTGCTCTCACTCGGGAAATGGGCCGCTTTGAGCTCGCCTCCGGCTCAACCATCCTGCTGGATGAAGTTGGAGAGTTACCCATTGAATTGCAATCCAAACTGCTGCGGGTTCTCCAGGAAGGAGAGTTCGAGCGACTGGGAAGCTCCAAAACAATCAAGGTTGATGCGCGCGTAATCGCGGCGACCAGCAGGAATTTGCAACAAGCAGTACGGGAAGGCAAGTTCCGCGAAGACCTTTATTATCGTCTTAACGTCTTCCCGATCACGATTCCTCCCCTGCGAGAACGGCAAGAGGATATTCCACCGCTGGTCTGGCATTTCCTGAACCACCTTTGCCAAAGAATGGGACGCTCCATCGAGACCGTACACGGCGCTACGATGGATGCCTTCAAGAGTTACTACTGGCCGGGAAATGTTCGCGAACTCCGCAATGTTATCGAACGCTTCCTGATCACGAGCACGGGTACGGTGTTCCGGGCGAAATTACCAGCAGTGGAAAGTGCCGAAGCAGGCACCCGCCCGCAGACTTTCGAAGAAGTCGAGCGAAATCACCTTCTCCGCATTCTGGACATGGTGGGCTGGCGCGTTCGAGGTGAAGGTGGCGCAGCTCAGATTCTAGACCTCAAGCCGACCACTCTGGAGTCTCGAATGCAAAAACTGGGCATTTCGCGACAGAAGTAATCATCCGATATTTCGGAGACTCCCCGAAATATCGGATGATCAAGTCCACTGTTGAGCCCTGTCCGAATCATGCGCACGCTGCAATCCTTTGGCACGTAATGCGTTACCTGCCTTCGCTCTTCGCTCGACCGTTCGGCGCTCGCTTTGCTACGCAAATGGGTGGGAAGCCGCACTTGAAGTTTCTCCTTCAGCTTCTAGAGATACTTCCAGCTCCCAGAGGTGCAATTTGATTATCGAGAGCATACGCATCGCGGTGATGCCTGGCCAGTGCCAACAATTGCTCAGAGGCCTCGTTGCCTGGGCTGGACCTACCGCCGTAGAGTCCGGATGTCTGAGCTGCAGGATTTTTCAGGAAACCAGTGCCCCACAGGCCTTTTGCTATCAGGCGCAGTGGAAGACGCAAGACGACTTATTGCGTCATATTCGCACCGAGCATTACAAGCGACTGCTCGCCCTTATGGAATTGGGCACGACCCCACCACTCGTCGAATTTCACACCGTAACGGAAACCAAAGGACTGGACTTGATTGAGCGCACGCGCAGCTCAGAATTCTTGACATCGACGGGCAAGGCACAAAGGAGAAATTGAGATGAATCGCACGAACCACCTGCTCTCCCGCAGGAGCCGCCTCACAACAACTGCATGCTGCGCACTTGGCACATTCGTCCTGATCTGCTGCGCGCTAACACTCGTCTGGGCACAAGCAGAGAAGACGCCAGAATCGAAGAAGCTGAACGAACTCTATTCCAGCACGGCGTTCGCCCGTGCGGGAGGCGCATCAGGAACGTTCGGCCTGAGCGTGTACATCGATGCATATAGCACCGACGACGAAATCGCCCAACTTGCCCAAACACTGCGCGACAAGGGCAGCAATGAATTGCTGGATGCGGTCTCCAAACTAAAGCCCAAGGGGCGCCTTTCGCCCACTGGCCGTGTTGGCACTGACGTCAAAGTGATCCGGATGCATAAGACTGAGAAAGGACGGCGCATCTTCCTGGTTACGGACCGGCCGATATCTTTTGTCGAGCTCTACAATGGCACGCGCTCTCGCGACTACGAGTTCGGGGTCGTCCAGTTGGACCTTGATGAAAAGGACAATGGCGAAGGCGCAATGCTCGTGGCGACGAAGATCCGGTTCGACACGAACAATGAGCTCGAACTTGAGCACTACGGAATCGATCCGGTGCGCCTGGCCAATGTGCGCAAAGAAAAATGAGGCGCATCGTCTTCATGCACACAGGAGTTCCATTGTAGAGCCCGGATTTCAAGGTCAATCACGCAAGAAAAATCACTTCGTCGTGCGGGTATCGCGCAGAGCGCGACGGTGATACACCTGCATGTGCTTTGGCTATTCCTTTCAACTGGATTGGCTTTGCAGACCAAGTCTTCTTTAGTCGTTGCACATTTTCGGAGGCACTCCGAAATCTCGGAGGCACTCCGAAATCTCGGGCGAACAGGACCCGTGTGCAGCCCTTACCTAACGTCACGCCTGTCTTCAATCGAAAGAACCATAAGCATTTAGTTGAGCCTCACGACGGCACCGAGCGCGGCACGAGCCGTGCTTATTGCACATCGGGTTTGCATTGTGTGGACGGACTTGCCTTAGAGAATGCGCAATCTCATGCGTTCCGAACAGCAAGTCAAAAAGAAGGGTTAATGATGATCACAAGGAAGCGCTTGATCGCAACACTAACATTCATCCTGCTCGCGATAGCAGGTTCTGCTCAGACACAAACTCCCGCGGAGAACGCATGGAAGGTGCTGGAGGTAGGAATGTCTGACAGCAATGCGACGGAACGGGCGGTGGCGGTGCGGGTACTCGGCATGATCCACGACGACCCTCGATCCATCGAGATGGCGGAAAAGGCGCTGGAAGACAAGGATCCAGGAGTGCGAGCAGCCGGAGCTAAAGCGCTGGGGAGGATGGGATCGAATGGCTCAACCGAAAAGCTACGAGCATTGTTGAAAGATAAGGAAAGCTCAGTCGTCATGGCGGCGACCGAATCCCTAAAAGCCTTGGGTGACGCTCATGCGTACGAAGTCTACTTCGCCATCTTGACAGGTGAGCGCAAGAGTGGCGAAGGACTCCTGCAGGAACAAATGAAGATGTTGCACGATCCGAAAAAGATGGCCGAATTCGGATTCTCGCAAGGCATCGGATACGTTCCCTATGCGGGCCTCGCTTTGGGGGCATACAAAGCGATTCACAAGGATGATACTTCCCCACTGCGGGCAATGGCCGCCGTCGCCCTTGCGTCCGACCCCGATCCACGGAGCGCTGAAGCCCTCGTGACAGCGGCATCGGACAAGAATTTGATAGTCCGAACCGCAGCCCTCGACGCGATTGCTCACCGAAACGACGCGAGCCTGATCCCGGCAATCGTGCCTATGATGAACGACGAAAAAGATGTCGTCCGATACACCGCCGCGGCGGCTGTCGTAAGGCTTTCCAAGATGGCGAAATGATCTTCGCAAAACCGAACGTCTCGATCGTATCGAGAGAACATTTCTTAACGTTTCTGTTGCGAATGCAAGATCTCGCGACGCTCAGTACAAAGGAGGACAGAACCAGATGGTGCCCATAACCATGGATCCCATAATCTCACCCGTCGCATTCGCCGTGTGCCTGCTCGCCGGGATGTTGATCTGCCTCGAAATCGGGCGTCGCTTGGGAAAGCGCAACCTGGCAAAGAATCCGCAGGGGCCGGTATCCGGCACCGGGGCGATTCAAGGGGCCATATTCAGCGTGTTCGGTCTGCTGGTCGGGTTCACGTTTTCCGGAGCCCCCGCCAGGTTGAATGACAGCAGACAGATGATCCAGAACGAGGCCAATGCGATTGGTACAGCGTACTTGCGCCTAGACCTCCTGCCTCCGTCATCGCAACCTGCGATACGAGAACTGTTCCGCAACTATCTGGATTCACGGATGGACACTTTTCGTAAATTGCCAAACATCAGTGCTGCGGAGGCAGAGCTTTTCAAGTCCGAAAAGCTTCAGTCTGATATCTGGAAGCAGACTTTGATAGCTGCTCATTCGCCCGATCACGATCCGGACGCACTCAAGCTGCTCGTCCCTTCTCTCAACGAAATGTTCGACGTCGCGTCAACGCGAACAACATCGCGCATGATGCATCCGCCGATCGCCATCTTTGTCCTGTTGTTCTTCCTCGCGCTGGTCTGTTCCATACTGGCCGGTTATGGCATGGCGGACAGCAAGCAGCGTAGCTGGCTGTTCATCGTGGCCTTCGCAGCCGTTTATACCATTTCCATTTACGTCATTCTCGAGGTCGAGTACCCACGTATGGGGATCCTTTCCGGACTGGAAACGAAATACGACCGAGCGCTGCTCGATGTACGGGAAAGCATGAAGTGAAATAACAGAAGCGTGACAGCAATTTGAGGCAGTCGGGAATCGATGGAAAGGCCAGAACCATGAGGCCATTGCCGATGTGGTTGAGGGTAGCGCGGGCAATAGGATCCACCACTATATGGGTTGCTCTTGCGCTCATCACTCTGTGGTCCATCGCCGCCCTCTTCGTCGATTGCCGAATTGGGGCCTTACGGATTCCCGTAACTCTAACTTACATTCTTGGCGCTATCACCATTTTCCTTAAGCTCAGGCGAACTCGTTGGGCGGCGGTCGCCTACATTTCGGGCTTTTGTGTCGTGCTCGCATGGTGGCTTACCCTGAAACCCTCAAACACTGGCGATTGGCAGCCCGACGTTGATCGGACCGCCTGGGCTGAATTGGCCGGAGATCGGGTCAGCATTCACAATTTACGCAACTGCGACTATCGAACAGAAACCGAGTATTCCAATTGCTGGAGCGACCGGACACTCTATCTTTCCCAGGTCCGCGCTGCCGACCTTTTCCTGACCAACTGGGGGATACCCTTCGTGAGCCATCCGATTATTAGCTTTCAATTCGGGGACAAGGAGCACATCGCATTCTCGATTGAGGCACGTTACAAAGTTGGCCAGGATTACTCGACAGTTCTCGGGTGCTTTCGCCAATACGAGCTGATTTTTGTCGCAGCTGATGAGCGCGATGTGATTCGATTGCGCACAAACTACCGCAAAGACGAAGAAGTCTCCATGTACCGGCTTCAGGCAGCTCCGGAACTAGCACGAAAGATGTTCCTCACCTACGTCAACTACCTGAACAGATTGAAAGATCATCCCGATTGGTACAACGAAGTGACCAAAAACTGTACCACCACGATCAACCGACAGCTTGGTGCAGACGTTAACAACACGCAGCCATGGAACTATCAGTATCTACTAAACGGCACGCTGGACAAATTGCTATACGACCGGGGAAGGCTAGCGACTGGCGGGCTTCCATTTCCAGAGTTAAAAAAGCGTGAGCATATTAACGGCGCGGCTCGATCTGCGAATGGGACACCTGATTTCTCCGCATTGATTCGAACAGGGCGGGTCGGATTCTGAATTGTACAGCGAATCGCCGGCGCGAATTGCGTCGCACGATCGAAAGGGAGACACTTGAACAATAAAACAAACGTTTTCCTGACCCTCTTGATCCTCTTTTTCGCAGCCGCGGCAGCGGCCTGCGCCCAGGAGAGTAAGGATCTCGATAATTACAAGTGGCGAGTCAACGCAGAGTGGTGGTTTTCGCACCCATCTGGCTTCTTTGGCGCGCAGGGTAGCAACAATTATTTTGATATCCATCGCGACTTCGGCTTCGGTGACTACTCCACGTTTGCCGGTCTGATTGACTATCGGTTTCGCAGGAAGCACCACCTGTTGCTGAACATTACTCCGAACTACACTTCGAAATCGGCGACTCTGAACCGGGTAATCGATTTTCAGGGACAGGAGTTCGCAGTCGGCGCACAAGTGGACGCTAGTCTCAGCACTCTTAACATCGCGCCCGGATATCAATACGACATTTTTCGACGAAATCGTGGGTTCCTCGGGCTTGAAGTGGATGTCAATCTGATCGACACGAAGGCCAAGCTCGAACTCGGGGGTAGTGTGAATGGTCAGTCGGGCTCTGCCTCAGGCTCGGCATCAGTTCTGGCTCCGCTCCCTGCCCTGGGCCCGGTCTTCCGTTGGTATCCGATGCACAATTCCAGCCGACTTTCATTAGAGGGTTCCGCAAGAGGAATGTACTTTTTCGGCTACGGCGATTTTGTCTCGGCGCGCGGCAACGTCAATGTTGGCCTGACAAACAATCTAGCCGTTCGCGCCGGTTACGAAATGGGAAGCCGGCTCAGTATTCACGGAACCAGCGATCAGATCGGCGTTCGCCTGACCCACAGAGGGCCGACAGCCGGGATTGAATATTCATGGGGTCAGGCCCCCACACCAAAGAAGCACAAGGCGGCCTCCGCGAAAGGCTCAACATCGCCGCAGGTAGGATCGAAAGCGAAGTCTGGATCCGAAGCCAACGACGCACACAAATAAGGCACGGCGCTCAGAACCAGATCGCCAGCCTCGGCGTGCTCATTTGCCCCTTAGGTTTTATCTCCGCAAGAAGGAGCCTTTAACGTGTCGAGATTCCTCCGACCCCCGTTCTCCGCCTCGACTGTTCTCATCGTCTTGGTACTAGCTCTCACTGCCGCCAACGGCAAATCCATAAAGATGATCACCAGTTGGCTCAATCCCAAGTATGAAGGACAGAAATTCCGCAAGATCCTCGTCATCGGAGTCGCTCAAAACCTGAAAGTTCGTGCCGATTTCGAGGATGAAATGGCGGCTCAGATTTCACGTCCGGGTATCGAGACGATTCCAGGCAACCAGATCCTTCTGCGCCCAGACCCCAAAGCAAAGCCGGACCTCGATTACCTCCGCGCGCAGATCCGCAGCAATGAGATCGACGCGGTGGTGGTCTCGCGTCTTCTGCGGGTCGACAAGAAAGTGACCTCGATCCCGAGCTCGACCTACGCGGCGCCCTTTCCCTACTACTACTCCTTCTACGGCTACCTGGGCGCGGTATATCCCGTGGTTTTCGATCCGGGTTACACGCGGGTTGACACAACGGTGAGCGTCGAGACCAATTTCTACTCCACTCGCAAGCCCGATGGTGAATTGGTGTGGACTGGCGTCAGCGACTCGTTCAATCCAAAGTCGGCAGAGAAAGTGGTTGACGGCCTCGTGAAGGAAGTCCCGAAACAGATGGAAAAAGACGGGCTCTTAACGAAAAAGTCCGGCTCAACCTAGAGACATCGCGCGCGGTTTGGATGGAGTTGGGTCAAACAAAAGCAGGAGCACGTGTTCGAGAGCGTGAGAAGTTTGGTATTCGAGGGATTGTCTATGCGAAACAAGTCGCGTTTGGTTTTCAATCAGAACGGAGTCTTCGGCCGCCTAACGCCATGGGCCGCAACGGTAACCATCGCCGCCGTTCTCACGTTGTCACTAGACGCCGCCAGTCAGGTTAGGACGACACCGGACCGTCATCAGGATGAGACCCAATCTCAGGAAATTGCCAAGCAACTTGTGAATCCAGTCTCGTCCGTCAGGAGCTTCCCGTTTGTCAACAATTTCGATTTTCGGCTCGGAGCTAAGGAGGACGGCTTTCGTTACACAATGAATTTTCAGCCTTTGCTTCCTTTCAAATTGAACGATCATTGGAACCTGATTTCGAGGACGATCGCTCCTTTCGTCCACCAGACCGACGTCATCGCAAATAGCAGTCAAACGGGATTGGGAGATTTTCTTCAGAGTTTTTTCTTTTCGCCGCGCAAGGCCAAGCCGTTCATGTGGGGAGCCGGACCCGCCCTGCTCGTCCCTACGGCTACGAGTAAGTTCCTCGGAACGGGGAAATTGTCGATGGTCCGACTTTTGTGATCTTACGCCAGCAAGGTGGCTGGACTTACGGCGCGCTGACCTATCATGTCTGGTCGGTTACTGGCGGCGACGCACGAGCTGACGTGAGTTCAACTTTTCTGCAGCCGTTTTTCGCGTATACCACCAAGTCTGGTTGGACCCTCAATGCAAACTCTGACTCTACGAAGAACTGGACCACGAGCCAATGGAGTCTGCCGCTAAACATATTCTTGACGAAGCTGGTGCGTGTAGGTGGGCAACCGTTAAATGTGGGCGGCGGAGCAAGGTGTTGGGCGACGGCACCGACAGGCGGGGCTCACGGCTGCGGGGTACGTGTCAACATTACGCTGGGATCGTCGCGCTTGTCCCTCTGAACGTCTCCGTTTCCTAAACGCTGTCAACTGTATGGTCTGCCGCCCAACTGCAACAGGCT
>Ga0335071_10008790_pt1 | contig 10349 bp, 10 predicted proteins | sample Lox_Sample_15_FD_206724 | JGI IMG/M metagenome (GOLD analysis project Ga0335071, IMG submission 206724) | Soil microbial communities from Loxahatchee National Wildlife Refuge, Florida, United States - Lox_Sample_1.5 | ecosystem: Environmental > Terrestrial > Soil > Wetlands | place: USA...
CAGCAGTCTAAACTCATCATCGGCAATGTAACCGTCTTCGTTGTCGGTTCGACGGCGGCGATCACGACCTTCGAATATGAGCCCGGATTGAGTAAAGACATGCTCGAGTTCTATGACAGGCTCGCTCCGGAGAAAAAATCGTACCACCATGATGCGACGTGGGGAGACGCAAACGGCTTCAGCCACGTTCGCGCGGCATTTACCGGCCCTTCTCTGACCATACCCTTTGAAGAGGGGAGGCTCTTGCTCGGCACCTGGCAGCAGGTGGTGCTGGCGGACTTCGACAACAGGCCGCGGGAACGGATTATCATCATCCATATCATCGGGGAGTAATGAGGCCTGTTACGGGTTAATACGCCCATGGCGTTGTTACGGGTTACGAGTCAAGGAACAAAGCATGAAACGCGCAACTCGTAACAGCTTTTGGATGTTCAGCGGTAAAAGACTGCTCCGGCGAAGCTCACCGAGGATTTTCCATCAGTCCACTGGTCGTAACTCACAATGTCGCACGATGATCCCTCGAGCAGAGAGAGCTGGAAATACATGGGCGCGAGACCGCAGATCCTTCTTCTGTCCTCTTCCGCGCGGATTGCTGCGAGAAAACCGCCGCCATCCACCTTTCTGACTCTCTCCAGGATTTCTTCATCTTTTGTCTTCGAGTCAAACAGTGTTGAATGGTCCAGGGCGTACCTGTCTCCAAATTGGGCTCCGATGTGAGCCAGGTCAGCGCCGGCTATCACCAAATAAGGTTTGCCATACGCTTCAAGCACCTGCTTCAGGTTGTCGCAGAGATCGCGCAGGATGCCTGTGTCCGGCTTTTCCTCGCTGCTCATGTACTCATGCATAGAGCCGGTAAGAATGCAGAGGGTCTCGACGTTCCTGCCCATGAGCTGATGCTGGATGATGGGAAGCTGGAGCTCGATGGAATGTTCGGTTCTGTGGCACCATTCGTCCAGATGCCTGCTGAGGACGGGATTGGCCCTGACGAGACGTGCCATCTCTCCCGTACAGGGCAGAATACCGAGGGGAGTGCAGAAATCCTTGAGAGAAATATTCCACAGATTCGGGGCGAGGCCATGACATGTTCCGATGATAACAACGAGTTCTTTGTCGGTAAGCGGGAGGTATTTGTACACCTCTCTGTAGACCTTATACCCCCGGGCGTAGTCGATATGGGGAGCAAGGATACCCAGCATGTCTCCCTTTGCTTGAGGACTTTCAGTCCCCGCGAACAACTGGTTGAAGTAAGCAAGCAACTCCTCTTTTTCTTCGGGATAGCTCCTTCCGGAGCAACATGGCTGCCGGTACAGGGCAGATTCATACTCTTGCTTTGCCTTCTGCAGGCAGTTCTGGAAGCGTTCGTTGTCCAGGAGAAACCCTGCGTCCATAGCCTCGACTACGGACTGAATCTGTTCGAGATGGACGAGGGTTCCCGAAGCCCTCGTGTATTCCTCCTGAAGGTCTCTCAAAGAACGCTTGCCATCCATGAGCGCGATCAGAAAGAGCACGTCCCTGGAGACGACAAGCGACGATTCTGTTAATCCTTCGTGATCTTTGAGGTAAAACATTTGCCTGCCGTCCTGGGATACGGGCAGAACCTCGACCCATCTCATTTTGGGATGTTCCTGAGAGTATTCCATAGCGGGCAATATATACCACAGCTCGGGCAATAAAGATAGTTGGCATGGGACGCAACCTATACGTTGCTTTTTGAATATATGCTGCTTATAATAAAAACCACGTCTGTATTCCAAGAGATACTATGCGTAGAATTGCATTCGTTATGGTCCTTATTGGTCTCTTCGCTTTCTGCTGGTACGAGCAAGGAAAGGCCAAGCAGGAGGATTTTCCTGTGCCGCGCCCGCCCTTCAGCGAGGGTATCTTTCCCTGTTCAAATTGTCACGCGGGCATGGAAGTAAATATCAAGAGGCGGGAGCTGAAAGAGGAACACACGAATATCAAGCTGAAGCATGGATCCATATCCCGCTGGTGCCTTGACTGCCATGACGCGGCCAACCGCGATATGCTGAGATTGGTCAACGGCGACCAGATTGACTTCAGCCACAGCTATGAACTTTGCGGCCAGTGTCACGGCCCAACATACAGGGACTGGAAAGTTGGAGTTCATGGGAAGAGAGTCGGCTATTTCGACGGTGGCCAGAGAACGTACTTTCTCTGCGTGAATTGCCACAATCCCCACGATCCCAAGTTCAAGCCCATAAAGCCTGAGCCGCCGCCGTTCAAACCGCTCTACAGATACGATCCAACAGCAAAGACGGGACAGGCAGGACAAACGGGAAAACAGTAATGGCAGGTAAACGTTACTCACGGAGAGATTTCATCAAACTGGCGTCTGTTGCCACGCTTTCGGGTCTTGGCCTGTCAGGCATCTCCTGTAAGAAGGCGGATCTCGAGGAGTTCCTCCAGACGCACTACCTTGAGATGACCGAAGAGGATAAGAAGCGGACGATCGCACGTCTCGAAGAGAAGTACCTTAAGAAGTATGGCAAGCAGTTCACGATAAGCACGAAAGGGGCAAAGCCAGGCACTCTGTGGGCCTATGGCCTTGACCTGTCGAGATGTATAGGGTGCAGACGTTGTGTCTACGGGTGTGTAAAAGAGAACAACAACTCAAGGTACAATCCGCAGCTGCAGTGGATCAGGGTCATACGGCTTCCCGAAGGCAGCCTTATCAATCTTGAGAATGCGGAACACTACTACAACCCGTCGCAGGTGCCTGAGCCGGGTTACGTCTATATGCCGGTGCAATGTCAGCACTGCGAGAATCCCCCGTGCGTGAAAGTCTGTCCGGTGCGTGCGACCTGGAAAGAGCCTGACGGACTTGTTGTGGTCGATTATAACTGGTGCATCGGGTGCAGGTACTGCATAGCGGCATGTCCTTACAAGGGCAGGGTCTTTAATTGGGCTGAGCCGAACATTCCCACAGAGGAGCTCAACACAGCAGTTCACTACCTGGGCAATAGGCCGCGCTATAAGAATGTCGTCGATAAATGCACCTTCTGTGTCCAGAGAGTTCGCAATGGAAGATATCCTGCCTGCGTGGAGGCCTGTCCCACGGGCACGCGTAAATTCGGCAATCTGCTTGATCCGGACAGCGAGATCCGCTATCTGCTCGATCACAAGAGGGTCTTCAGGCTGAAAGAGGATTTGAATACGGAGCCAAAGTTCTATTACTTTTTCGGACTGTGACGGTTGATATGGAAGCGTGGAAATTTTTCAAACGGACGCTGGTTCTTGTAGCTAAAGGAAGACCGGTTTATTACCTCTGGTGCGCCCTCCTGCTTTTTGTGATGGCAGTCGGTCTTTGGTTCTATGTAAAGCAGATGGAAACAGGTCTCATCCTCACGAGCATGAGAGACCAGGTCTCCTGGGGTCTCTACATAGCGAATTTTACGTATCTTGTGGGCGTGGCGGCCGCGGCCGTGCTTCTCGTCATCCCGGCCTACGTCTACCACTTTGACCCTATCAAAGAGATTGTGGTTCTCGGAGAGCTCTTCGCGGCTTCGTCGATTGTGATGGCGCTGCTCTTTGTTACGGTCGATCTCGGGAGGCCTGACAGGTTCTGGCACCTCATGCCCGGCATCGGCAAGCTCGCCTTCCCGAACTCGTTGCTTGCATGGGACGTAATAGTCCTCAATGGCTACCTGGCTTTGAATGTGATTGTCCCTGTATACATTCTCGTCAACTCGTACTATGAGAAAGAGCCGGTCCGTTCCTTTGTGGTGCCGCTGATCCTGCTCTCCATCCCGTGGGCAGTGGGCATACACACGGTCACGGCCTTTTTGTACAACGGGCTTGCGGCCCGCCCTTTCTGGAACGCCTCTATTCTGGCGCCGAGGTTCCTGGCGAGTGCCTTCTGCTCAGGTCCTGCGATGGTGATCATTATTTTTCAGGTGATCAGGAAAGTCTCCCAGATAAAATTCTCGGATGAGGCTTTGTTCAAGATCGCCGAGTTGATCGCCTATGCCATGTTTCTGAATATCTTCCTCTTGGGCGCGGAGGTGTTCAAGGAGTATTACTCCAACACCATTCACCTGGCGCCGCTCCGTTACCTCTATGAAGGATTGCATGGTCACCGGGCACTCGTTCCCTGGATGTGGCTTTCCCTGGCATTCAATATAACTGCGTTTATTCTCTTTCTTGTGCCAAGCACAAGAAGGAGACTCCCCACTCTTAATCTGGGTGCCTTCATGATTATCGTGGGTGTCTGGATCGAAAAGGGACCGGGCTTTGTGGCTCCGGGATTTATTCCCGATCCTCTCGGCGAAATTTATGAGTACTTCCCCAATTTTTCCGAGTTGGCGATCTCCCTTGGGGTATGGGCCTGCGGACTGCTGGTCTTCACCCTGTTCATGAAGGTGGCGATTCCAATTGTACGCGGCGACTTTGTACACTCAAAGTACGCAAAGGACCTTACGAAAATCGAGCCCAGATAGGGGGCTTTCCTGGTGAAGTTATTCTGGTGGGAGTAAGTATGCCTATTGACAGGCGAGCGTCAGTTATATTACTTTACGGGCACTTGTCGGATTGGTTTTATGTGGAAACGCACACCTGAGCAGATACGTCACCTCATCGTTCCTGTGGTCGTACTGATCGTGCTCTATTTTGGCGTCAGGCATCTGCTCATCCCTTCCACGTACGGCCTGTGGGGGCACTACAGGGCTAATTCCGTCATAGAGAATGCTGAGATCCCGGTTAAGTATGCCGGAAGCGAAGCCTGTGCGGATTGTCACAGCGAAATCTCTGCGACGAAAAAAGAAGGCTTTCACCGGGGTCTGGCCTGCGAAACATGCCACGGCGCCGCCTACATCCACACCCAGGACCAGGAAAAACAGAAACCGCAGATTCCTCGCACAAGGGCCAACTGTCTGCTTTGTCATGAATATCAGCCGTCTCGGCCGACGGGTTTTCCGCAGGTTGTATCGGAGTCGCATAACCCGTTGAAGCTTTGTACGGCCTGTCACCAGCCGCATGATCCAAAGCCGCCCCATCCGCCCAAAGGGTGCGAAGCCTGTCATGCCACGATACAGCGTACCATCTCGATTTCACGCCACGGGAGTCTCGCGTGCACGACGTGCCACGAGGTCCCGGTGAACCACAAGCTTTCCCCTCGGGCCAATATGGCAAAGAAACCTCAAACGAGGGACGCCTGCGGCAAGTGTCATGCTCAAGATTCCACGGCCGGAAAAGAAATACCAAGGGTCGACATGGCGACCCATGGCGGCAAGTATCTTTGCTGGGAATGTCACTATCCGCACATGCCTGGAGCACGATAGATGGAAAAAGAAGGGCCGGGAGACAGCCCGGACAAAGGCAAAAGAGATTTCTGCAGGATGATCCTCGTGGGGGTTGCGTCCCTCTCTGTGCCCGGTGCCCTTGTTGCGGCAACGGAAAGGAAAAGCCTGAGTGACTGGTATGGCATCAAGTACAAGCCTGCAGAACATCTCTACGCGATGGGGATTAAAGTCGATCGATGTATCGGCTGCGGCCGTTGTGTTGACGCGTGCAAAAAAGAAAACAATGTGCCTGACTATCCGTTCTACTTCAGAACGTGGGTGGAACGCTACATAGAAACGGAGGATGGTCAGACTACCGTTGATAGTCCCAACGGCGGTAAGGATGGTTTCAGAGCTCCTGTATCGGATAAACGAATTTTCAAGACGTTCTTCGTCCCGAAAATCTGTAATCAGTGTGAGAAACCCCCGTGCGTCCAGGTATGCCCCGTCGGAGCAACGTACAGAACAGAGGACGGTGTGGTGTTAGTCGATTCGAAATGGTGCATCGGCTGTCGTTACTGTATCCAGGCCTGTCCCTACGGCATGCGTTACATTCATCCGACGAGACGTGTTGCGGACAAATGCACCTTCTGTTACCATCGAGTCGTTAAGGGGCTGTTACCTGCATGCGTTGAAGTTTGCCCGACGCAGGCGAGGGTCTTTGGTGACCTCAAGAGCAAAGCGAGTCCTATTATCCAGTTCATGCGTTTCAACAAGACATTTGTTCTGAAGCCGGGCCTCAACACGGAGCCGAAAGTCTATTACGCGGATATTGACCTGGAGGTTCGTTAATTTTGGATCACGAAATTGCGCGTCTCTATGAAACATTGAAACTGGTAGTCGGGTTTATTTATCCCAACGAAATTGAATTGGGATGGAATCTTCTGATCGTGGTGTACCCGTATATCACAGGACTTGTGGCCGGAGCCTTTATCCTCGCTTCGCTGGTGAAGGTGTTCAAAGTAAAGGAAGTGCAGCCCACGTATCGTCTTGCGCTCCTGACAGCCCTGTCGTTTCTGCTCGTGGCCCCTCTGCCTCTCGTGGTTCACCTCACCCACCCTGAAAGAGGATACGAGATGTTCATGACGCCGAGCCCGACTTCAGCCATGGCGATGTTTGGGTTCGTCTACATATGGTACCTGATGGCAGTTCTGCTCATGGAGATCTGGTTTGACTATCGGAAGGACTTCCTGGAACTGGCCGATCAGGAAAAAGGATACAAACGTTTTGTGTACAGACTGCTCTCGCTCTTTACCAAGGATCGGTCTCATGAGGCATTTGCGTTTGACAAGAAAGCTGTTTACGCAATCACGGTTGTCGGTATTCCTTCTGCGTTCCTGCTTCACGGGTATGTAGGTTTCATCTTCGGTTCGGTCAAAGCAAACCCATGGTGGTCGAGCGTGCTCATGCCCATCGTCTTTCTCTTCTCTGCGATAGTGTCGGGAATTGCGCTGGTCCTTTTGATCTACATGGTCGTTGTCCTGTTGAAGCGACAGGAACCGGATATGGCCTGTATTGACAAGCTGGCCAGCTTTCTTTTTTACATGATGATCGTTGATTTCTCCCTGGAATTTCTCGATTTCGTGCACCGTATTTACCAGTCGGAAGAGTCGATCCATATTCTCGCGCAATTGATATCCGAAAGGCTTTTTACCAGCCTGATCGTTATCCAGCTTATTCTGGGCATGATTATCCCGCTCGTAGCGATAGCCCTCATTAAAATGTTCAAGTGGCCAGCGGAAATCAGAAGGCTGAGCTACTTTATCGTCGGTCTCCTCGTCCAGTTCGGGATTTTCAGCACAAGGTGGAATGTCGTCATTGGAGGACAACTTTTCTCCAAGAGCTTCAGGGGCCTTACCGCATACAAGATGTCAGTGGGCGGGATCGAAGGTTTGCTTGTTTCGCTAGTTTTTCTCGTGCTTCCATTTGTCATTCTTTATGTTCTCATCAGATGGCTTCCCCCGTGGGAAAAGGAAGAGACGCCCCCGGTTCAAGGCTGAGCACCTCTCGTCTGTTCGTGTCTTGACAGCATGCTGCGGCAACCTCATCTTATAACAAGCTGTTCCAATCACTAATCAAGAATGCGGGGGTATTTATGAGCGAAAAAATGCAAAAGAAGAATCTCTCGAATCCCGACGAGACCCGTACGTTTGATAAGGGGAGGGTGGAACTCGTCACTATCGGGGGCGTTACCTTTGGCCGCGCAACGCTTGAGCCGGGATGGAAATGGTCGACCTGCGTGAAGCCAATAGCTAAGACGAAGAGTTGCGAAGCTCCTCACTTGCAGTATCACGTATCCGGACGTCTCCATGTGGTAATGGATGACGGCACCGAAGCTGAATTCGGTCCCGGCGATGTATCGCTTCTTCCTCCGGGGCATGACGGCTGGGTAGTCGGAAATGAGCCCGTCGTCGTGATCGATATCTCGGGCATGGTCAACTACGCCAAATCGTGAGGAGCTACTATAAGGCCGAGAAGAACGCATGAGCCGGAACACTGTTCGTTCCACGAAAGTTCTTCCGGCTGGTCCAATTAACCTTTTCGCTCAATGTATTGCAGACACTACCAGGCGAAGCGACCTTAGTTATCCGCTACCCTGCAAGTACGTCGGAGTAACGCGCGACGCAGGCAACGAAGCAGATGGGCTTTTGACGAAGTCGTTGTTCATCCATAATTTCTTGACACGCTTATGCGCCTCCTCTACAATCGGATCAAGGGGGGTGCAGCATGGTCCATTACGCCTGGATAATCGCTTTCACGGGTACGCTTGTCACGATCCTCGCTCACGGCTTCGGCAGGATGTCTTATTCAGTGATCCTGCCATCCATGCGGGAGGGTTTGTCCCTCACCTATACGCAGGTGGGGCTTATCGGCACCGGTAATTTCATAGGCTATCTCTGCCTCTCTATTGTAGGAGGCTTTCTTGCTGCGCGCTTCGGCGTCAGGAGAGTCGTTTTTATCTCCCTTCTGGTCATAGGCATCAGCCTTGTTCTGACGGGATCCTCTAATTCCTTTGTTGCTGCCTTTTTCATGAGATTGATCACGGGTCTGGGGAACGGCAGTGCTTACGTGCCCATCATGGCCCTTCCCGCTGCATGGTTCGTGGCACGCAAGAGGGGCTTGGGCACAGGGATTGTCTCGGGAGGAATCGGGGTGGGGCTTTTTCTTTCAGGGCTGATTCTGCCGGGAGTCATCGCCCATTTTGGAACTGTCGGTTGGAGATACGCGTGGTATTTCATGGGCATCACAGTGTTCATACTATCGTTCGTCTGCTATCTTTTCCTGAGGAACACCCCAGCGGAAAAAGGGCTCACTCTGTACGGGGGAGATGAGGACAGGACGCAGGGGCCTAAGGTGACGCTCTTTTCTGCATGGAAAGATGTTGTGAGAGAACCGGAGATATGGAAATTGGGCTGTGTCTACTTCATGTATGGATTCTCGTATATCATCTACCTCACGTTCTTTGTGGCGTATATATGCAAGGAATGCGGTCTGCGACCGGCTGATGCCGGCAGGATGTTTGCGGTGCTCGGTCTTTTCAGTATTTTCTGCGGTGTGATATGGGGAGGCATCTCTGATCTTCTTGGCCGGAGGTACGGTTCTCTCCTGGCATACCTTACGCTCGCAACTTCCTACGTCATATTTGCATTCTGGCAGAATAGCGTCGGATTCTATGTATCCGGTGTGATCTTCGGTATAACTGCGTGGTCTATTCCTACTATCATGGCAGCAGCATCAGGCGACGCGGTGGGAGGAAGACTTGCTCCTGCAGGGCTCGGGTTCATCACGCTCTTCTTTGGTGTCGGGCAGGCTCTCGGCCCTGCTCTCGGCGGATGGATTAAGGACGCGACGGGCACATTCACTTACGCCTTCTTGCTTTCTGCAGCAGTCTCTGTTGCCGGCGCCCTGGGTTCGCTGATTCTGCGCAAACGCTTCGCCTAGCGAGCAGCTTCGATCATCATCTGCCGGCCATCGCCAGGTCAAAGAAGATCTTTGTCGATAGCCAAAGGCCGGCGGCTGCTGGCCGCAACTTCGCAACTCCTTGACATTTAGGCTTCCAGTGATCAGATTGAATTACATCTAGGATTGGTTCTTAACAAAACGGCACACAAAAGAGGGGGATGCATATGGAACGTACGGGGATAGTAACATTCGCAGGAAATCCGCTGACCCTGCTCGGCAATGCAACCAGGGTCGGGGACAAGGCTCCTGGTTTCACGCTGATCGACAAAGAGTTGAAAGAAGTTTCCCTTTCCGATTTCAAAGGAAAAGTGAAGATTTTGAGCGTCACACCATCGCTTGATACTCCTGTGTGCGATTTGCAGGCCCGCAGGTTCAATGACGAAGCGCAGAAATTATCAGACAACGTGGTTATCATGAACGTCAGTATGGATCTCCCGTTTGCCATAGCGAGATATTGTGCCGATGCCGGTGTCGACAGGGTCAAGGCGCTCTCTGACCACAGGGAGGCTGCGTTCGGCACGTCTTACGGAGTGCTTATCAAAGGATTGAGATTGCTGGCACGTTCGATCTTTGTTATCGATAAGTCTGATACGATCACGTACCAACAGATTGTGCCTGAAGTGACCCATCATCCGGATTATGACAGGGCGCTCCAAGAGGCGGCCAAATTGGTGGGCTGAAAACTCTTGATCCGAAAGGCTCTGGAGCGACCCCGTGCTCAACAGGAGGCAATTCATAGAGGTAGCCGGCATTGGCTTGATGGCCACATCATGTGGCCTGCAGAGAGCATCAGGCAGCACACAAGAGAAGGGAGGAAGACACATGTACACGGCTAAGGACTATAGCAAGTTGATAGGCATGCAAGGTTTCAGTGAGACGCTCCTGAAGAATCATTTCACTCTCTATCAAGGTTACGTTACCAACAGCAATAAACTTATTGAGACGCTGGACGGGATGGGGAAGGCGGACAAGCTGGGCACACCGGAAGCCGCAGAATTAAGGCGGAGACTGGGTTGGGAATTCGATGGCATGCGGCTGCACGAGTACTATTTTGAGAATCTCGGCGGCAAGGAGCCGATCAACAAGGAT
>Ga0335071_10008791_pt1 | contig 10349 bp, 7 predicted proteins | sample Lox_Sample_15_FD_206724 | JGI IMG/M metagenome (GOLD analysis project Ga0335071, IMG submission 206724) | Soil microbial communities from Loxahatchee National Wildlife Refuge, Florida, United States - Lox_Sample_1.5 | ecosystem: Environmental > Terrestrial > Soil > Wetlands | place: USA: Florida...
GCCGTGATAGGAACGGTGAAGGCTCGGATGACCGGGAGAGGAGCCATCAAAGGAACTTGGTCAGCCAACGGGGTAGAGGTCGCAGCATGGACGCAAAGTGTGCCCAAGCAAAGAAGGGAAGGTGAGGCGAACGGTCCGCGAGGGCAAAGACCGCCCGGAGCAAGCCGAGCAGGCCCAAGCGGGACGGAGTTCGTCAGACCGGCGCATCAGGCCGTAGTAGCGATTGCAGGCGCGGGGATAATAAACCATGCCGAGCCAAGGGCCTGTGGGCACCGCCGCCAACCGATATATCTGGACACTGAGCCAGATATGGAAAGGAACGCAGGCTCCGCGTCCAACGCCGCCGGGGACGGCTGCGGAAGGGCGCGCAGCGACCAGGCGGGCTTCCAACCGTACCAGGGAAAACTCGCCGTACGGGATGAGCCGAGGGGGCGGGGGAAACGCCGGCAGGACCTGATGGCTGTTTGCCACGATGCCCGAAAGGGCAGAGCCATCGGAATCCATTGGTCTAAACCGGTCGCGCCTCCGCTCCACTCGACCAGTATCACCGCGGTGTTCCTGGTTGGGGTGTTCTGGAAACGAGCGAGCGGGCGGGCGGCCTTCGTGACGATGGTGTTCGGAGCGGCGATGGGGGCGGTGTGCTTCGCGGCGGACTTCTTCAAGTCCGCCATCTCGGGCGACAAGGGGTTCCTACCCAAAGGCTCGGCGCTGGCTGCCGCATTTGATTGGTTCACCCAAAGCGTGCTCGGCGATTTCATGCTGGCATCCTTCGGCATGTTCTGCATTTGTGTGCTGGTGCAAATCATCTCATCGCTGGTCAGGGCCCGAACCGCTCAAGGAAGAAGCCCGACCGCTGGTCTGGAGCCACTGGACCGATGCGTTGCGCGCCAAATGCGGCGTTGGCCTTTCTGATTACCGGGTAATGTCCGCTGCCGTCCTGCTGGTCTTTGCGACCCTGTATTTCGTCTTCCGATAAACCATTAGAAGAAAGACACACTCTATCTCCCGTGAGCATGTTCGAATCAGTTGGCAAGGCTGCCACTCCCAACAAGCGCAACGAGAACACGTTGCGGAAACTGGAGCGCCTGAACAAAGCCTTGCGGCACGAGGAACCTGACCGGGTGCCGATCAGCGACTTCTTCTGGGGCGGCTTTACCCGGCGCTGGCGCAAGGAGCTGGGCCTGCCCGATGACGCCAATCCTTACCATCACTACGGTTTGGATTGGATTGTCACCGTGCCGAACATGGACCCGTGGATTCGGCCCTTCAAGATGCTCAAGGAAACCCCCGAGGAGGTTGTCCTCCAGACCGGCTTTGGCGCGATCATGCACAAGCATTTCGAGTTTCCCATGCCCGAGATGCGGGCCTGGGAGACCGACACCTTCGAGAAGCTGGAACGGGTCGAGTTCGATGACCCGCGCGACCGTCGCCGCTTCTGCGAGGCGGGGGACAACCAAATCGCCGGGGTCGGCGACGGCTTCGAGCGCAACTCGCCGCCGTGGCTCCAGACCGTCCAATCGCTTCGGCCGGACTTCCCCGTCTATGGCAGCATGATCGAAGCCAGCGAGTGTCTGACCCGTCTTATCGGCCAGGAGAACGCGATGATCTGGATGGGCGAATACCCTGAGCGCATGGGCAAGGTCATCAACCGCCTGGGCGAGCACTACCTGCAATGCGCCAAGGCCGAAATGGACGTCGCCAAGGGCCTGCTCGATGGCTTCGTGATCTGGGGAGACGTGGCCTACAAGAAATCCACCTTCATGTCACCGAGCTACTGGCGCGAGTATTTCAAACCCTGGGTGGCGCAAATGACCGAATACGCGCATGGCCACGGGTTGCCCGTGATTTACCACGGCTGCGGCAACGTGAAGGCCATCTTCCAGGATTACGTCGAGATGGGCATTGACGCCTACAATCCGCTCGAAACCAAAGCGGGCATGGATGCGCTTGACCTGCGCCGCCGCTTTGGGCACCGCATCGGCTTGTGCGGCAACAGCAACATCCAGGTCTGGGAGAGCGGCGACCGCGATGCGATTCGCCGCGAAGTGCTGCGCAAGCTTAACGCGGCCAAAGGCGGCGGCTTCATCTTCCAGTCTGACCACTCGGTGAGCAGCGCCGTCTCCGGCCATACCTACGACTACATCGTCAAGCTGGTCCGCGAATACGGCAGGTATCCCTTGCGGCTTGGAGAGTTTGAGGAGGCGGTATGAACACGATCGCCGCGAATCCGCTGCTGGGCGTGACGCTGCATGGCGTCGGCGCCTTCTTCGCCGCCATATGCTACACGCCGCAGAAGCAAGTCAAACGTTGGTCCTGGCAGAGCTATTGGCTCACCCAGGCGGCCTTCTGCTGGTTCCTCCTGCCGATCATCGGCGCCATGCTGACCATCCCCGATTTAGCAGCCGTGCTGCGCGAAGCGCCCCGCGGCGCCATGCTCAGGTCTTTTCTGCTGGGCGCGGCTTACGGCATCGGCGGCACGGCCTTCGGCATTTCCATTCGCTACATTGGTTTTTCGCTCACCTATGCCATCGCCGTCGGGCTTTCCAGCGTGCTGGGCACGCTGATTCCGCCGATGCTCAAGGGCACCGTTGGGGCTTCGCTCAGCAAGCCCGGCGGCGGCTGGATCATAGCGGGCATTGTGGTGGGGATCTGCGGTATTGGGTTCACCGGGCTAGCGGGACGGCTGAAGGAACTGGACCTCACCGCACAGCAGGGCAAGGGCGAGTTCTCTCTGATGAAGGGCCTGCTGCTCTCGCTCTTGGCGGGAGTCCTCTCGGCAGTCTATGGCCTCGCCCTCGAAGCCGGCGAGCCGATTGCCGACGTGGCCTCGGCCCACGGCGCGGGCGTCTTTCGCGGCAACGTCGTCTATATCTTCTCCAACAGCGGGGCATTTCTGACCACGGCGATTTATTGCCTCGGCCTGCACGCGCGGCACAGGAGCTTTGGCGAACTGGTCGAACTGCCGGCCGGGCCGGAAGAGGCGCGGCTGCCGGTCAACTTCCTCATGGCGGCCCTCACCGGCTTCCTGTGGTACGGGCAATTCTTCTTCTACAACCTGGGCCACGTCCGGATGGGGCACTATAAATTCACGAGCTGGGCGATCCACATGATTATGCTCGTGCTGTTCAGCAATCTGGTGGGCGTGGCGCTGCGCGAGTGGCGCAAATGCCGGCGCGTGACCCACTCCACGATCCAGCTGGCCTTGTTCGTGCTCATTGCCGCCGTGGTGTTGTTGACTTACGGAAACTACGTCGGCGACCTCGCCGCCCAATGAGCCCCCATCCAGAACCTTCTATGAAACGTTACGGCACGGTCATCGGTCTCCACCCGGATAAACTCGACGAATACAGGAAACTGCACACCGCCGTTTGGCCCGTGGTGCTGGCAATGATCAAGCAGTGCCATATTCAGAACTACTCGATCTATCTGCGCCAGCTCGACGACGGCCAGTACTGCCTCTTCAGCTACTTCGAATATACGGGCGCCGATTTCGCTGCCGACATGGCAAAGATGGCCGCCGACCCCGCGACGCAGCGTTGGTGGTCGCTTTGCAAGCCCTGCCAGAAGCCGCTCGCCAACCGCGCCCCGGACGAGTGGTGGGCGAGCATGGAAGAGGTTTTTCATCAGGACTGACTCACCCGCGCAGTGCTGAGTACGTGCGGCGGGCAAAAGCAAATTCCTATCAGTACTTTGAGCGACTCATGCTCTATGCCGGCTGTCTGGGTTTGGCGATGGCCAGTATCATTGCCGCGGCGGCGGCCACCGCGCCTCCTCCCAACATTGTGCTGATTGTGGCCGACGATCTGGGCTACGGGGATACCGGTGTCTATGGGGCGACGCGCATTCCGACGCCGAACATTAACCGGCTGGGGCGGGAAGGGCTGCGCTTTACGGACGCGCATGCCACCTCGGCCACTTGCACCCCCTCGCGGTATGCGATCCTGACGGGGGAGTATCCCTGGCGCAAGAAAGGGACCGGCATCCTGCCCGGCAATGCGGCGCTGATCATCCAGCCGGGGCGGGCGACCTTGCCGGGCATTCTCAAGAAGGCAGGCTACCGCACCGGGGCCGTGGGCAAGTGGCACCTCGGCCTGGGCGGGCCGGGCGGGCCGGATTGGAACGCAGACATCAAGCCCGGGCCGCTGGAGATCGGGTTCGACTATAGCTTCATCCTGGCGGCGACGGGCGACCGGGTGCCTTGCGTCTTCATTGAGAACCATCGGGTCGTGGGGTTGGACCCCAAGGACCCCATCCGGGTGAGCTACGACCAGCCGGTGGGGGACGAGCCGACCAGCCGGGAGCATCCGGAGTTGCTCAAGCTGCGGGCGAAGTATGGTCACGACCAGACCATCATCAACGGCATCGGCAGGATCGGTTACATGAGCGGCGGCAAGGCCGCTCGCTGGGTGGACCAGGACATCGCCGACACGCTCACGCGCAAGGCGGTGGGTTTCCTCGAGCAGAATGTAAACCGCCCCTTCTTCCTCTACTTCGCGACACATGATCCGCATGTGCCACGCGTGCCGCATCCGCGGTTCGTGGGCAAGAGCGGCTGCGGGGTGCGTGGGGATGTCATTGTGGAGTTCGATTGGTGCGTTGGCGAAGTGATGACCGCCTTGGAGCGGCTGGGGCTGACCGGCAACACGGTGGTGATCGTGACCAGCGACAACGGGCCGGTGGTCATGGACGGTTACGATGACGGGGCGCAGGAGAATCTGAACGGGCACCGGCCGGCGGGGCCCTTGCGCGGGGGCAAATACACCATTTATGAGGGCGGCACGCGCGTGCCCTTCATCCTGCGCTGGCCGGGGCGGGTCAAGCCCGGCACCTCGGAAGCGCTGGTTTGCCTGGTGGACCTATCGGCTTCCTTCGCCGCGCTGACGGGCCAAAAGCTGGCCGCCGGCGACGCCCCCGATAGCCGCGACGTGCTGCCCGCGCTGCTTGGGGACGCCAAAGCCGGCCGCGATAAGCTGGTGGAGCATGACGGCGGGAGGGTGCTGGGCTTCCGCGACGGCCTGTGGAAATTGGTCGGGCCGCAACGCGGCCCCGCCGGCAGGCAACGGCCGGCCGAACTCTATGATCTGGCCACCGACCTCGGCGAAGCGCAGGACCTGCACGACAATCGCGCCGAGAAGGCAAAGGAGCTGTCCCGGATGCTGGACCAGGCGCGGCAGCAAGGCGCGGCGCCTTGAGATGCCCGAAAGGGCAGAACCGTCGGAATCCATGGGTCTAAACCGGTCGCGCCTCCGCTCCACTCGACCAGTCCTATCAGTATCAGTTCAGTATCAGTGAAGCGGCGCCGGATCGCGGCTTGAACCTCGATCCGGTCTCGTGGTATGAACCATGTCCTGGGCCGGAGGGCCGCTGGGTCGCGCGGTCCGCGGGCCAGCGTAAGCGAATGAGTCGGCGCGGCTGCGACGACTCCAACAACGCAGGATGCCAATGAGAACGATTCGAGGTGGCGCTGTGGCGGCCTTCTTTCTGGCGAGCCATGGGCTGCCCGTGGGGGCGGCAGGGGCGTCGGCGCCCGGGGCGGCCCCCAGCCGCCCGCCCAACGTGCTGTTCATCATGACCGACCAGCAGCGCTGGGATACCATCCACGCGCTGGGCAATTCCACCATCTACACGCCCAACCTGGACCGGCTGGCCCGGCGCGGGGTGGCCTTCCTCAATGCCTACTCGCAATGCCCGGTGTGCGTCCCGGCCCGCTACACCATCCGCACCGGATGCGAATCCCGCACCACGCGCGTTTTCCAGAATGCCGCGCCGCTTCTCCTGGCGGGTGAGCCGGCAACTATGACCGCGCGCTGCGGACCGTACCTGGCGACAACCATGAAGGGCCTGGGCTACCGCACCTTTGGCATCGGCAAGTTCCACACCTATCCGCGTTGGGATGAGCCGCTGGGCTACGAGGTGCAACTGGATACCGAAGAGATATATGGCAGCGCGGAGCAGCGGCGCCGCGACACCTATGGCGCCTGGATTGCCCGCGAGCATCCGGTGTTCGATTACCTGGAGGGCTTGCGAGGCGAGCGCACCGAGATGTATTACGAGCCGCAGTGCAGCCCCATGCCTGCCGCCCTGACCATGGAAAGCTGGGTGGCCGACCAGGCCGTCGGGCAAATCCGTGCCGACGATGGCCGGCCCTACTTCGGCCTGGTCTCCTTCGTCGGCCCCCATCCGCCCCTGGCTCCGCCGATCCCCTTCAACCGGATGTATAACCCCGACCTCATGCCCAACCCGGTGCGCGGCGACCCGGCGGTGGACCAGATGGACGAACAGATTACCTGGATGAATTACGCGGTGTGGGCCGAGTCGGTCCATGACCCGCAGGCGCGCATCCTCAAGGCGCGTTACTACGGCGAGATCAGCTTTGTGGATGCGTGCATCGGGCGGCTGCTGAACGCGGTGGAGGCGCGCGGCGACGCCAGCAACACGCTGATCTGCTTTTTCAGCGACCACGGCGACCTGCTGGGAGACCACGACGGCTGGCAGAAGGAGTGCTATTTCGAGGGCGCCTGTCACATTTCCCTTCCTGGTGAGCTGGCCGGCGCGCCTGGCCCCCGGGCAGCGGCGCGAGGAGTTGGTGTGCCTGACGGACCTGTTTGGGCTGGCGACCCGCGCGGCGGGGAAAACGCAACTGCGGCAAGGGGCGGATGTGCTGGGCCTGATCGAGGGCACGGCCGCGCCGCGCCAAGCCCTCTTCGGCTATTACGGGCCTCCGAGCACGCGCCAGTTCAAGATCATGGTCCGGCGCGCGGACTGGAAATATATCTTCATGCCCAATGGTGGGCGCGAGCAGTTGTTCAACCTGCGCGAGGACCCGCGTGAGACCTGTAACCTGGCGAGCGGGCGGGCGGAGGTCTGCGCTGAATTGCGCGCGCAAGCGGCCGCTTTCTGCGACCAGCCGGGTTTGGCGGCCGCCGTGCAGAACGGCAAGCTCCGCGCGCTGGCCTTCCAGGCGCGGCCCCTTCGCCGGATTTATCAGTTCGATGCCTCGAAGGGAGTCTATGGCTTTTCCAAGCGGCCCGAGGACCTGTTTAACGCGGGCGACTAACTCGCCGCCGCAAGGAATGATGAGAGGGGGTGGAGGAAACGTCAGCATGATCTGGCGGCTCGAAAGAGCAGATACGCCGGAAGCCGCTGGTCTAAACTGGGCGCGCCTCCGCTCCCCTCGACCCGTTCAATGCATCCGAACAGCCGGCACGAACACCTCGAGTCTGGCGGCAGGGCTCCTGCTTCGGGCCGGGCGAATCCTGACGGTCGCAGCCGTGCTAATTGTTGGCAGCGTCCACGGCGCCGCCGCAGCAAAGCCGATGCGGCTGGAGTGGCTGCGCGTCGGCGAGGTGCTGCCGCGGGGATGGCTACTGGAGCAGATCCGGATGGATGCCACCAACGGCTACGGACCGGTGCTGGGTAAGCTGTTCGACGGGTGCGACATCAATGCGTTCGACTGCCGAGCGAAGAAGGAATTGCCTCCTAACAAGCTGTCGTCCGGGGAGGTGTGGTGGAATGGAGAAACCACCGGCAACTGGCTCGATGGACTGATCCGGACCGCCTATCTTTCTGGAGACGAGGCGGCAAAGCGGAAGGTGGACGACATTGTTGCTCGTGTGCTTGCCATGCAGGAAGAGGATGGGTACCTGGGCACCTATCCGCCAAGGGTGCGCTATGAACAGCCCGTGGCTTCGAATAACGGCGAACTCTGGTCCCAGGCCTGCCTTTTCCGCGGGCTGCTGGCCTACTCGGAGTTTACGGGGCGGAAGGACGTGTTCGAGGTTGTGCAACGGGCCGCGAAGCTGATGATGTCGAAATACGGGCCGGATAAACCTTATTGGAGCCCTGACAGTGTGCAACCAGGCGGGGGGCCGGGCCATGACCTGATGTTCGTGGACGTGTGCGAATGGCTCTATCGGGCTACGGGTGACGGAAGTTACCTCGACTTTGCGCGGTTTCTGTATGACGGCTACAGCAGCCTGCCCAAGTGCCGCGAGTACGACAACCAGCTCTCGCACCTGGCCAACCTGAGCGAGCTGTTTAGCGGCCACGGGGCGCATGTCATGGAACACTTGCGTGTGCCGCTCTTCCTCTACTACGCGACTGGCGATGAGAAGTACCACGCAGCGGCGGACAACGTTTTTCCCAAGACGTTCCGGCATCTTTCCGCCGGCGGGGCGTGCATCGGCGACGAGAGCATCCGCAAGCGGCTTGGGAACCCCAATATTGGCTGCGAATACTGCACGATGCTCGAACTGCTCAACAGCCTGCAATCCGGCGTGCAGAAGACCGGCCAGGCGGCGTTGGCCGACCGGATCGAGGTGCTCACCTTCAATGCCGCTGAGGGAGCGCGTCTGCGCGACGGGAGAGCGATCGAGTACCTGACTCGCGACAATCAATCTGAGATTAGCCGGAAAGCCGCCGGCGGACGGTTCAAATTATCCCCTACCCACGATGACGTGGCGGTCTGCTGCCCCGTGACGGCGCTGAAGTTCTTCCCGTATTTCGTGCAGGGACTGTGGATGAAGACGGAGGGCGGCAAGGGGTTGGCCGCGGTCGCGTATGCCCCGAGCGAAGTGCGGACGACCATCAACGGTGTGCAGGTGCGGATTCGGTCGGAAACGGTTTATCCCTTCGAGGACGAGGTCCGCATGACGGTTGCGCCGGAGAAGCCGGTCGCTTGCAGCATCACGCTTCGGGTTCCCGAGTGGGCGCGCAAGGTGAGCATCAAGGCGTCTGGCGCGCGCCAGGCGGAGGACGCGGGTTGGCGTATTCTGAGCAAGGAGTGGAAGGCGGGTGATCGCATTGTGATCCGGTTCGAGCCGGAAGTGGAGCGGATGGTTATGCCCCAGGGCGAGGTGTATTGGCGGCGCGGGCCGCTGGTGTATGGCTTGCCGATACCGGGCGAGGGAAGGGCGACCAGAACCTACCCTATAGCGGGCTTCGCTGATTACGATTACACGCCCAAGGAGGGGGCTTTCTGGGATTACTCGGTGGAGGCGCAGGGCGGGAGCGTTCGGTTCATCCGAACCCAGCCGCGGGGCAACCCCTGGGAGACCGCTCCGGTGCGGCTGAAGGGGAACCTGGTGAACGGCAAGACAGGGCGGGATGAGGCTGTGGAGATGGTGCCAATGGGCGTGACACTTCTGCGGCGAGTGACCTTCCCGATAGTCACCCGCGCAGCGCTCAGTACGGGCGGGCGCGCGAAAAAGCGATTTCCTATGTGCAGCCTTCACCCTTGAGCATGCTCGCAGGTGAAAGTCCTGCCTCGGCAATGGATGGTTGGGCCGAGTGGTGATAGCAGACACCGGTTGGGGGAGACCCTGGCTGGGGCAAGCTCTGCTGTAAACGGGCGGGTTTGTCGGCGCAGAAGCGTCGGCCGGTAACGGCCCCGGAAGGGCGCGGCACCGGCGGGCTGGGGCTTCCAACCGTATCGGGGAAAACTCGCCGTACGGGATGATCAGAGGGGGCGGAGGAACCGTCGGCACGACCTGCTGACTGTTTGCCACGATGCTCGAAAGAGCAGATACGCCGGAAGCCGCTGGTCTAAACTGGGCGCGCCTCCGCTCCACTCGACCAGTTCTTCGCTTTGAGCGCAAAGGAAAAGGCTGGTCTGCCCGTGTGTCACGGGGCTACCGCGCGCTGGCCAAAGAGCGCAAGGAAGGGCTCGTCTGGTTCTGGATTGGGCCCCACGACGAATACGAGCGCTTAATTGGCGATTGACCACGCGCAGGAGCGCAGTCTCAAGACAGTCTCTCATCGAGCCCCACCCAATCCAGCAGCCCCAAACAGCGGCGTTCGACCGAGCTGCCGCTACGAGGAAAGGCAGAGGTTGGGATTACTTCCGCCGGTGGAGGGGGGGTACAAGGGCGGCAAGGAAACCTGAAGGCTTCCTGGATAGGGGTCAGCTCATGGAAATCATGCAACGCGGTGGCCTGCCCAGGTTCCGGTATGGACAGGAGCGTACTGAGGACAGGACGTTCTCAGGAACCCTTTCCGAGGCCGAAGGCGCTACAACTTACGGGCTGAAGGAGCGAAAGAGCCAAGTCAGGAAGCCTCCCTATTAATTGATAGGTAACTGCTTTTTGTGCGATGAACGTACATTGAGCACAAGTAGGAGTTTCATAAACAGCAGCTCTGGCCGCTCGAAAGGCTCGCTCGGGCAGGCCATCAGTTGGCCTTTCCGCTCTGTTTCTTTGGTTGTTTAGCTCCTGGAACCTCATCGCCCACTGCTTGCTGTTTTTTGACCGGATTGCGGTCAACGATTCCCGGGCGAGTGAACGCCATCGTTCGCTCGTCCACGCAATAGATCTTGGCAATGTCGTTGATGTAACGTTGAGCCTCTTCAGTGT
>Ga0335071_10008792_pt1 | contig 10349 bp, 12 predicted proteins | sample Lox_Sample_15_FD_206724 | JGI IMG/M metagenome (GOLD analysis project Ga0335071, IMG submission 206724) | Soil microbial communities from Loxahatchee National Wildlife Refuge, Florida, United States - Lox_Sample_1.5 | ecosystem: Environmental > Terrestrial > Soil > Wetlands | place: USA...
GATGAGTTATGTATGGGATGTCTTTCACCATCGTCATGCGCTAATGGCATTGGGCCCCAAGGTTCCTAGCTTGTCAATTTCGGCAGCTAAAGATTCAACTGGGCACACAAGAATCATAATAATTCCACCCCACGATTGGCCAGAGGCGGTTGAGAAGGACACCATCTTCCAACTTGGAGCGGTATTGTTTATTAGCTCTCAAGTGGCAGATGTCTACAATGATCGCATCACCTCTGAAGAAAGCAGATCGGTGATGATAAAATTGGCAACTTCTTATGAGGCAGAATATCTGCACACCGTGAAACAGATGGGCTGGAATAACTTCAACGAATATCAACAGAATGTCATGAACGAATTCCCCGAAGGAATTGATTCATCGTTACTCTATGTAAGGAAACCGGTCAATATAGTAAACTAATTATGGCCAGTCAAAAGACAAAATGTTCACAGTGCAGCTACGGACGTGTTCTGCCAACTGGTGTAAAATCAGAACTAAACGACCGCGATAAAAATCGGACCAATCCGAATCTGCTGCCATACAAGAATCAATATAAATGCCCTCACTGTGGGCACCTTGGATGGACGCGAAATCCTGACTTTGTCCAGGCCCCAGTGATTCAAGAAACCATTCAATGACCAAAATCATCAACCTCTACGGAGGGCCTGGCATCGGTAAGTCTGCCACGGCCGCATACCTATATTACCTACTCAAGAGATCTCACAAGAGCGTTGAGTTGGTGCAAGAATATGTGAAAGAATGGGCCTGGGAAAACCGTAACATTAAACCATTCGATCAAATATACTTCTTTGGTAAACAAGTTCGCAAAGAATCAATGCTATTCGGCAAAGTCGAATATGTAATCACAGATTCTCCGGCACTGCTCGGTCTTTGCTACATCAAGAGATGTTGCGACCCAGAGATTGCTAGCGGATTGGAACAGACTGCAAAAGCATTCTATGAGGTCTCGCCTCGCCATGGGGTAAATCATGTGCATGTCGTATTGAAGAGATCTGGCGAGTTCAACAATGACGGACGTATACATTCCGAAGAAGAATCTATAAAGATAGATGCTGAAGTTACAGAAATGCTAACTGCATTTGGGTTTGAGTATGTTGAAACTACATACAACGAATCAGATCTGAAAAAATTGTATTACCTGATTATAGGGGCTTGATATGACAACGCGCCAAGAAGTTATCGATTTCCTAAGTAAACTTCAGATGGGTGACATCGAAACACTGCTCTCTGAAGTAAAGTCGATTGACGAAGGGTTTCCCGATGGACTGCGGCTCGACTCGATGCCCATTCCAATCTACGGCGCAGATTTTCCGGTAGCGTACGGCTGCCTAAGCACTGTAACTTATAACGATTGGGACCACGATGTCCAGCTGGTTAGGGCGGGATCTAGCAGGGCATTGACGATGAAAGTGATTCGAGAATGCACTACGGCAAGTCCCCAAAAAGCAGCCGAGATAGTTGACAGCTTGCCATGGACAATTATCACTAGAGCTTCACGAGAGGAAGCGAAGAGGGTTAGAGATCGCTTCGCTGCTATTGGGGCTTTGGTTGGGGTTTATCTCACTGAGAGCGGCACTGTCGTGACTCTCTAGGGATACATGAAGTAGCTCTTCAGTGAAATATTAGCACTGTTCCAACCATCTTTGTTGATGGTTTCGTGCGAACAAATCATTAGATGGTAGTCCTTCACTTCTCGATGGTGAAGATACGGCCAACAACACTGTCCTCCGTAACAAGAAAACTTTCCGGAGGCGATTGTTGCAGATCGTCCGTTACCGCCAGCTGTATATGACCAAGTACAAGATGGCATACAAGACAAAAGAAATAGACACATTAACAGGGCCAGATACTTTCTCATTTTCGTCCTAGGGCTTGGTAACTTGGAAGGGCTTCAATCCTCTTCATCCCTCCAGAGTTCAACCAATTCTCAAAGTCTTGTTCTTGCGTCTCTGCGGGCGTCTCACCGCCAACAAATCCTTGCTGGGGCTTGAACGAAGCAACATGGCCCTTCTCGTGCGCGATTGTTTTTGCTGTCGCAAGCGCCGCTTCTTGCCCACCCTGCTTCCCACCAGATTCGGCAACAATTCGATCGGCATTCAAATAAATCACCGTTGGGTCCTTGCCCGGTCCAGCTTCAACATGACCGTAGTTAGCAGACGGCCCGATGATAATCTCGCGAACTCCAACGAAGTAGTTTGGATTCCATAACTTGAGAATATCGAGCGCAGCGTTTGCCTCCGGGCGTCCAGGCTGAATCTTCACATTTGGTGTATTGAGATCCGCATCCTGAGCATGCCGATACAACACATCTGCATACCTTGCCAACTTCTTTATGTTCATGCTTCAATACCAAATAATTGCAAGGTGTGGATATATCAGCATAAATACAGAGGTTTAGGTGAAGAAAAACTACATTCTCGATACAAATGTTCTAATTCACGATCCGCAATCAATGTTCAAATTCGAGGACAACAATCTATACATTCCAATTTATGTACTTGAAGAACTAGACAAACTAAAGAGCGAACTGTCTCTTCGTGGTAGGAATTCACGCGAAGCTTGTAGATTGCTCGACGACCTTCGCTGCCAAGGATCACTATCAGAAGGAGTACCTGTAAGCGATGGTAAACTAACCATCTTCGTTCCGCAAGATCGAAAGGTCATCAAAGTCGGCCTTGAACCCAAGAGCATGGACAACGCCATCCTCCAGTGCGCGTCCGAGATCAAAGAATCTTCCGAACTAAGAACGATCCTCGTGACGATGGACATCAATCTCCGCGTCAGATCAGAAAGCATTGGAATTCAAACAGCCTCATATGAATTTCAGTCTGTAGATACTTCACACATGATCACCGGCCATACAAATATGGCAGTTGAATTAGGTGACATCGATAAATTGTTTGAGAATGGAATCCTTGATCCAAGAGATGCTGATGATGAATTGTTTGACAACATTTGCGTATTGCTAAAAGACCCAGCTGGGAAAACTGCTCTCGCAAGATTCAATAAGAGGCACAATCAGTTGATGCCAATCCATTCCAAGAATGATGTGATGGGCATCAAACCTAGGAATGTGGAGCAGAAGTTTGCGTTCGATTTGCTGATGGATGATAACATCAAGCTAATTACGCTGGTTGGAATTGCGGGCACCGGCAAGACGCTTTGTGCTTTGAGCGCTGGTCTTGAAAAGACAGTTGTCGAAGGCATATACACCAGACTTATTATCAGCCGTCCTGTTGTACCAATGGGCAAGGACATAGGATATCTTCCTGGCACAATGGAAGAGAAAATGAACCCGTGGATGCAACCAATTTATGACAATCTTGAATTGCTTATGATGACTGGTGGCGGTAAGCGTAAGGGTCTGAAGTACGATGAGTTATTCCAACAGGATCTGATTAGGGTTGAACCACTTACCTACATAAGAGGAAGGAGCCTACCAAACCAATTCATCATCATCGACGAAGCACAAAACCTCAGCCCACACGAAATCAAGACAATCATTACGCGATGTGGTGAAGGCTCAAAAATAGTGCTGACTGGCGACCCTGATCAAATTGATAATCCTTACATGGACAAGGGCTCGTGCGGCCTTAGCCTGGCCGTTGAAAAGCTACACAACAACCCGCTGGTTGGGCACTTGACTTTGTCCAAGGGAGAGCGATCTGAATTGGCAAATCTTGCCGCAACACTAATGTAGGAATTATGGATATAAATACTAACATGACATACGAATATTGTTGCCTGAATTGTGACCATACTTGGGAACACGAAGCTAAGATTACGGACGAACCGCTGAAGGTCTGTCCCAAGTGCGGGCAGGAAACTGCTAAAAGGTTGGTTTCTGGTGGGCAAGGGTTCCAACTGCAGGGAAATGGATGGTTCAAGGACGGCTATTAATTCGGCAATGATGTATGGCAATGTTAGCAGTCCCAATCCAGCCGGATATTTCGAGGCTATTCCAAGAGTTTGATCTGGAAATGGAAAGAGATCCTTCGGATCACATAACCCTATTCTATTTTGGAGACGATTTACCAATCTCCAAGGTACTGAAGATTATTCCGGTTATATTCGACATAACAAAGGACCTGAAGCCTTTCGGAGCGTCAGCTTCCAACTATTCGTTCTTCGATTCTGATGAAGATTACCCAGTCGTCTGCCCAGTAAAATCCAAAGAACTAATTGATCTGAGAGAGAAAATCAAGAAAGCCTTTGACAAGAAGAAGATTGGTTATGACAAGAAATTCCCTGACTACAAGCCGCACATAACTCTTGGCTATTCAAAAGAAAAACCAAAGAAGGCAAAGTTCCCTAAGGTTGAATTCACAATATCTCAGCTGTCTCTTTATGCAGGAGATAATACTGACACAAAGTTATTCGTGAACTTCCCATTCACAATAAACAAGTTCTCCAAGTTAGATTTGTTGTCATCTCTGTACGCAAAATACATCATAAAATCTGGTCGATCTTCCTGACGACTACAAGATCTCTTAAAAGAAGCGCTGTAGAGGGGGATCATTAATTAATCTCTTTAATTAACCATTAATTAAGATCATTACGTTAGTAATGGGCAGTTTTTAGAGAGTGTTGTTACCAGAGGATAACAGTATTTAATTGACTAGGCCGGCATATCTCTGATGAATTCAGCGCCATTCTATTTACCACAGTCTCAATTAGAAGCTGCGGAGACGGAAAATCTCCAGCGGCTGGCGCGTTATTTGAAGCTAAACAACTTCGAAGAACTTGAACATTATGAGTTGGCCTGGGTGCTTTCAATGATTTTAGCAGATCAGTTTTTTGATGATTGCGATCCCTACCTCAAGAGATTATAGAATTTGATCTATTCCAGGAAACATCAACTTGAGTCTTAGTGGGCTGCCTTCTATTTCAACTATTCTAATTCGGCAGATCTTTGTGCAAGTGAAGGAATATACGGTAGACGGATCTTTTGGAAAATGAGAGTTCTGTAACCATATTGGCAATCGTTCTCTGATCGGATCCAGCGCTTTGGCTTTGAAACCATCTCTGGTAACTATAAGAAGTTCAGAATCAATGCAGTTGATAAATGCGGCTCTAACATTTCCAATAGAGATCAGCGCTTTGACCATATCAGAATAGGTCATGGTTCTTTGATCAAGATTGGATTCTGGATTTTCCATTTACTGCTTCACTTGTCTACAATCTGTTTGCGGAATTACGGTTTTTCCACTAACAAAATATCGTCTGCACAAAACCCTATCGAGAGATTGTGAACAACCGCAATTACCGAAGACATGAGAACTTGGTATTTGATTGTAAGGATGATTCTCATGCGGATACTTCGGATCGAATCTGGCAGGATAGAAAGGAGCGCGGCCGTATCCGTCACAACAGATCGGAATCCCGCATCCACAAGTGCTTGGTGGAGCGCCACAGCCATATTCGCCGCCGCACCCGCAATGTTCGTGCTTGCAGCTTCGATTGACATTGGTGTCGTAGATGCCGAGCTGTCCCCAGTGTAGATATGCTAGGTAGAACGATTGGCCGGTTGGTCCAAAGCAGTTCCTCTCGACATACACCATCGCTTCGCGTACGAAGATCACCACGTCCATTTCAGTTCGATTGGCCGTTTCCCTAAAGTCTCGCATCACCATCACGCGCTGCCGCATGGCGCGCACATCGTGGATGTAGTTGGGGTCGGCCGCGATCCGAAGATCAAGCTCTTGGCCGGTGATTGTCTCGTCAATGTGCAGCTGCACCTGCAGTTGATTCTGCGCACTTGTTGACAGGTCGTTGTTGACCATGACTACAGCACCTGGTAATGCGATTGAGCCCATACCAGTATGCTGTTCTAATAGTCTAGCCGTTCGGCCTATAAAACAAGCGATTGTGCACAATCATCCTAATCAATTGATCACACATGAAGAGTTGACATTGAAAATTGGTTCTTGTACTATCGCTGGAGTGTTAATCTTGTTGCAGCCCAACTGTAACGACTGGAAAGTTTTCTCGGCCAGTGGAAATGAGACAATTGACATAAGCATCAGGAGCTGATATCGTCAGCCGATATTTTCCATTGGCAGCATGGCCGTGTTACAAGGAGATTTCATGTGCTTGGCAAACTAGTTGGTTTGTTCGTGGAGACCGACCAAAAACAGCCCGATCCAAAGGCTGCTAAGCCTGTGGCCAGTGTCCCAGCTGCGCCAACAGCGACGACAACGCCCATACCTGCGACCGTCGCCGCGACGCCCATTGCTCGCGCGGTGCCTATGGTCATACCCGGCCAGGTGGACGAGGAGATGGCCAAGATTCTTGAAGACGCGGTCAGCGAGGCCAACATACCCGGCTTTGACTACCTCGAATTCCGTGATGTCCTGGCCAACATGGCCAGCATCAACATGCCCGAGGCCCAAAAGTTCCAAGCGGCATTCGCCTCCGCGCAGGTGAATCAAGTTACCAAGCAGCAGTTGCTTGAGGCCATCGACTTCTACATTAAGGTCATCGAGACTAAGGGGACCGAGTTCGTCAACTATGTTGCTGGTCTGAAGGCTACAGATGTTGATGGTAAGACTCAGGAAATCTCCGACCTCGAAGCGCAGATCTCCGATGATGCCGCCAAGATTCAGCAGTTGACCGAGCAGATCACTGAGCGACGCAAACAACAAGACGCATTGCGTTTGGCGCAGACTCAGGCCGAGAACGACATCAATAGCAAGAGCGCAGCCTTCGAATCAACCAAGGCCGCCGTCATTGCCAAGCTAGCCTCTGATCGAACCAAGATCGAAAACTACATTCCGAACTGACCCCAATCGAGCGATGAATATGGACACAACAAAACTCAAGAGTTTCTGGGAGAAGCCTCAGGGCACAACTGGCATGGCATTCCTCGCCGGTTTGGGCGTAGTGGCCGCTATTGCGGTTCTCAAAAATCTCGATGTTCTTATTTCGTTGGCTGCCAATACTCTCTATTTGGGATTGTTGCTTGGCGCGATATTTCTGGTCGTCTCTTGTTTGATGAACAAGAAGTTCCGCTTCGTATGCGGATCTATGTTTCAATCAGCAATGACCGCAATCACCGGCATTTGGATTGCTGTCGATCCAATTGGTATCCTCAGAAATTATCTTGAGGATATGAAGGAGAAGATGGCGCGCATTGCCGGCTATATTACACAACTCGCTGGCCAGGTTGGCAAGGTTCAGAATGACATTGGCACCAGAGAGGCAAATGCCAAAGAGCACATGAGACAGGCATCTGCTGCCAAGAAACTTGGAGAAAATGAAGAGGCTACTCTGAAAGCCAATATGGCCGCACGCGAAGTTGAATATGCCGCACGTCGCAAGGTTAGCCTGGAGAAGATGCAGCAGACTCTTGATATCTTGAAGAAGATGGAGAAGGGCTTGAAGTTCCTGTACATTGATACAGAGCATCAAGTTGAAATTCTGTCTGACGAATACAAGGCAGTGAAAGCTTCATGGAAGGCCATGAAGGGAGCCCAAGAGCTGATTGAGGGAGACGACGCCAAAGCTATCTTTGAACAGACTTGCCAATACATGGCCGATCAAATTGGCACAAAGTTGGGCGAGATGGATCGCTTCTTCGAGCAAGCTCATGGCCCGTTGACAACGATGAATATCAACAACGAAGTCTTCAATGAGAAGGGTCTGGAAATGCTGACCGCTTGGGAGAAGGACGGCATCCTAAGTTACAATCCAGGTGCTCTTGAAGCCAATAAGCCTGGTCAAAAAGTTCGTGTTGCTACTACCGATCCCAGTACTGACGAACTTGAAGCTCAGCAAATGGCAGAGGCAGCCGCCAATGGTGACCGCCCGAGTTCGTTCCAAAAGATCTTCGCTAAGAAGTCATGATTTCCGGATGAAAACCACAACAATCAACTGATAGGACAGAACGACAATGGCAAGAATCAAACCAGCAGGCAAAGCACTAATCATGCTGCTATTTGCCGGCGCATTAGTTGCAGTATTCTATTTTCGAAAGTCAATCATCCCTGAGGGGCAGAAGCCTGGCGATGTTACCGGGCTCATGTCCAAGGGCTCCGATTCCAGCGGCGATCTGTCCGATGGCACAGGTAATTCCAATGCCCCTGCGGCCGCGGGTGTAGCGGCTGGAGGTAACCACAAGTGCCTTGAAGTTGGAGTCGTCACTTGGGGCGGCTATGTCGGTGCACAATATTGGAATGGTGGCTTCAAGGATAGTGCGAATTCCCGCTATCGCCAGGACGGCATCTGCGTCAACTTCCACGTAATGGATGACTTTGCAGCATCGCGCGCAGCCTTCCGCAACGGGAGCGTGGATCTCATGTGGAGCACGATGGACTCTTTCCCCACAGAGTCTGGTGGATTCGGTGGGAAAGTTCGTTGGATTCTGCAAGTGGACTGGTCACAAGGTGGCGATGCGATTGTCGTAACCTCGAAGATCAAGTCGGTGCAAGATCTCTCTGGCAAGAAAATCGCTGTCGCCGAGGGTACGCCGAGCCACACTTTCCTGTTGTGGATGCTCGATATGGCGGGCTTGAGCATGATGGACGTGACGATTGTCAAGCAGAACAGCGCAGTTGACGCAGCCACTGCATTCAAGTCTGGCAATGTCGATGCGGCCGTCGTGTGGTCGCCCGACGATGACATGTGCATTCAGGCCGTCTCTGGATCGCACGTACTCATCAGCACCAAGAAGGCCACGCACATCATTGCTGATGGCTTCTTTATCAAGGAAGCTGTCTATCAATCGCGCAAGGCCGATCTTGTCAAGTTGGCTTGTGGATGGTTGAACGGCGCAGAAGAAATCAACAACAATCCGTCTGCGAAGTCGAAGGCCGCCAAGATTCTGCAAGAGAACTTGACCGGTGTCGATCCTGAGTTTGCGGTGCGCGCAATCAACAATGTTCGCTTGACAACCTACGGCGACAACCTGGACTTCTTCGGGCTCAATACAGGCTACACCGGCGTAACTGGCAAGCAACTGTACGAGAAGATGACGACAGTCTATGGCAAACTGAACCTGGCTTCGAATCCGTTGCCCTACGATCAGATTGTTGATCTGGACTTCATCAAGTCTCTGCGTAGTTGCATCAAGGGTTCCGGCGCAGCGGAGAAGGCCGTGACATTCTCGGCCCCAACTGCTCAAGTAGCAAAGTCAGCTGCCATCGCCAGCAAGCCTGTCAGGGTTAGCTTTGCCACGAACAGCACAACGCTGGATGAGAATGCTCAGAGCGTCATCGAGATGCTCTTCGTCGAGCAAGCGAAGGCGTTCCCAACACAGCACATTCGTATCATCGGCAATACCGACAACACCGGCAATGCCTCAACGAACACGCGCATCAGCAAGGGGCGCGCAGCGGCTGTGGTTGACTACTTGGTGACCAAGCAAGGGTTTGATCGCAATCGGTTCGTTGCCGATGGCGTTGGACCGAGCAACCCACTCTGCACAGAGGACACGGATGCTTGCAGAGCGAAGAATCGCAGGACTGATTTCCAGATTCTCGACAACTAAAAAGTAGCAAACCAAGTGCGGTGGTGATAGTATGCGCTGTTGCCACCGCACCGGTATATCAGGGGTATTCCATGGTCCAAATCATAGCGGCTTGCGCAGTTCCCATTCTTTTGTTGGTTGTCGGTATTTGGCTGATCAACAAGTATGTACCGGCATTCTTCGAGATACGAGGGACACTCTCGCCCGGAGCAGCCGCAGGGCTTCAGATGGCTGGGCCCGTCTTACTGATTACGCTTTGGCAAGCCATCTGCCTTACAGGTTGGATTGGACCAAAGATCCTTCCGCACCCACTGGCGGTGATTCAGGCATTGCCAGAACTGCACTTCAAGGATGCGTTGGTGCGAAACCTTATGTACTCGTGCTCACTCAATGGCGCTGGATATATCGAAGCAGTGGCTGTGTGCTTGCCACTCGGGATAGTGATTGGGCTGTTCCCGCTCTTCAATGAGATGTTCACCAAGCCAGTGAATTCGATTCGAGCCATTCCACTTACAGCCTGCACCGGTCTCTTCATGGAGTGGTTCGGCATCGACAACTTGATGAAGATTCAGTTCCTGTCCTTCGGTATCATCGTCTACTTGTTGCCCGTGGTCGTGCAGCGCACGCGAGAAGCCCCCGCCGTATATCAGCAGACAGCGTTCACGCTGGGTGCAACGAAGTGGCAAATGCTCCGTACGGTTTTCTGGCCGTATGTGAGAAGTACAATCATTTTGGATATTGCCGTTCTGGTGGCCATCAGCTGGACCTACATCATCATTGCCGAGATGATGAACAATACCGGTGGCATTGGAGCGATGCTTTACGGATCTGCACGAGCAGGACGAATTGACAAGACATTCGCTC
>Ga0335071_10008794_pt1 | contig 10348 bp, 7 predicted proteins | sample Lox_Sample_15_FD_206724 | JGI IMG/M metagenome (GOLD analysis project Ga0335071, IMG submission 206724) | Soil microbial communities from Loxahatchee National Wildlife Refuge, Florida, United States - Lox_Sample_1.5 | ecosystem: Environmental > Terrestrial > Soil > Wetlands | place: USA: Florida...
CTGGCCAAGACGCTGGGCCAGCCGGAGCCGCTTTCCGTGCTGCCGCCGAATACCCAGGACATTATCCGGGAATGTTTGCTGACCGGTGAAAAGCGGCTCCGCGAGCAGGTCAGCCTCAACGGGCACACGATCACCTGGTCCTTCTTCCCGGTTGTTCCCAGCCAGGTGGTTCACTGTTACGGGGCGGACGTCACGGACATGCTCAATCTGGAGGCGCAATTCCGCCATGCGCAGAAGCTGGAGTCTCTCGGGCAATTGGCGGCGGGCGTGGCCCATGACTTCAATAACATCCTGACCGTAATTCAAGGGTATGCCGATTGCCTGCTGCTCCGGAACACCGGCGACGCCTCCACCGCGAGGCAGTTGAAACAGATTTCTGACGCCGCCCGGCGCGCCGCCGCCCTGACTCGCCAGTTGCTCATGTTCAGCCGCAAACAGGTCATCCAGCCCAAAGTGCTCGATCTGAACGCCGTGCTCCAAAACCTGGCTAACATGCTCCAGCGCCTGCTGGGCGAGGACGTGGCCCTGGAGCTCGAGCACGGCTCGAACCTTCCGCGAATCGAGGCGGACACCGGCATGCTGGAGCAGGTCGTGATGAACCTGGCGGTCAACGCCCGGGATGCCATGCCCAAGGGCGGGAAGCTTCTGATCGCCAGTTCCGTAGCGGAGACTGATGCCACCTATGCCAGCCAACATCCCGAGGCGCGCGCCGGCCAGTTCGTGTGCCTCACGGTCACCGATACCGGCTGCGGCATGGACCGTCAAACCCTCGACCGGATCTTTGAGCCGTTCTTTTCCACCAAGGAGGTCGGCAAGGGCACCGGCCTTGGCCTGGCCACCGTGTATGGCATCGTGAAGCAGCACCGCGGCTGGATCGAAGTTGCCAGCCAGGTCGGCCGGGGCACCACTTTCAAGATCTACTTCCCGGTGGCTCCCCGCGAGAGCCTGGCGAGTGCCGCCCCGGCTTCCGCCGCTCAGGAAGTGCGTGGCGGGACGGAAAGAATCCTGCTGGTTGAGGATGAGCCGGTGCTGCGTGAACTCGTGCGCGAGATTCTGGGCCAATATCACTACCGCGTTATCGAGGCGGGTTCCGGGGTCGAAGCCCTGCGCGCATGGGACGAGCACGACGGGCAGATTGACCTGCTGCTCACCGATATGATTATGCCCGAAGGCATGAGCGGGAGCGACGTGGCGGCCCGTCTCCGCGAGCGCAAGCCGGGACTCAAAGTCATCTTCACCAGCGGTTACAGCGCCGAGATCATGGGCAAGAGCCTGCCGCAAGCCGGCCTGACCTTCCTGCCCAAACCTTACTTGCCGTCGCAGCTCGCTCAACTCGTGCGCCAGTGTCTGGACGCCGCTCCGCCACAGCCGCGCACGCTGGCCCCGGCGTGAGGATTCCCCCAACGACGCGCGAGCATGACGCGCCGACAGGCTGATAAGCTCCGGCTAGGATTTCGGCGGCGGTTTCGGCGGTGGGGCGAGCTGGTTGATCTCGGCCTCGTACCGGGCGGCCTCTGTCTCGTGGCCGAGCTTCTGCGCCAGCGGCAGCAGCTTGCGGTCAACGGCAAGTTTGTCCGGGTAGGAGGGGAACTCCTGCAGCAGTTTTCGGTACGCCTCGTAGGCTTGCTGCTCGCGGCCCAAGGCGAGCAGTTTTTCCCCGAGCGTAAGCAGCAGCCGGATTCGTTGTTCGGGCGAGGGGTTCAACTGAAGCGCTTCCTGATAAGTATAGACCGCCGAGGAGGGTTTGCCCTGCGCAGCGTAGAGATCGGCAAGCTTCTCTGACAGGACCGCGCTGTGCTTGGTCGCAGGCAGCGCTTCCAGCACCGCCACCAGCTCCGCCGCCGGCTTGCCGAGCGCAAGGTTGATATTCACCAGGCGCAGGTACGACCAGTCCACCAGCGGGCTGTGGCGCGCCCCGAGCGCCTGATGGAGCCGGTCCGGGTTCTGTCCGAACGGACGATAGAGCGGATCACCGACCACCGTCGTCTGCCAGGACAGCACGGGCTGTGACGCGTAGGCCGCTTCGCCGAAGGTGAAGCCGAGGAAGATGAGGCGCGCGGTAAAGACCGCCACATCCGGCGTGGCGGACAAGTAGGGTTCCGCCACGCACCCCATGGTGATGGTGGCCCCCTTGGCCAGAAACGGCCCGACCCAGTACTGGTTGGTGGTCCGGAGCGTTCCGGCGCTGTAGGAAAAGAGATGGTACGCAAACGCGCCAGGCATGAACTCCACCTTGGGTTGCGCGAACGGCCCGCAGGCGTCCCCGGCATACCAGCCGATGTAAATGGCGATCTGGCTCATGGGAAAGCCGGCCGGAAACGTGCCGGGATTCTCGTCCACCACCGTCTCAAACCCGAGGTGCCGGCAGATTTCCGACGCGCCGCGAATCCAATCGTCGCCCAGCTTGTAGCCCGGGTCCTTGATGTTGCGCAGATCGAAGTAGGCGCGCCCCCAGAGCCCGTCCGCCTCGGCCTGGAGCGCCTTGTCCACCAGGCCCCGCGCAATCGCCGGCGTCGGGCCGTCGAGCCGCGCCACCATCAGGATGCCGTTGGTCGGATGGAGCATCGCCGCGTTGGTCGTCGTATAGACCGGGTTGTGGAGCGGGCCGCACAGCGGCAGATGCTCTTCGATCAGCGGCAACAGCGCCAGTTCGCTGTCCACCGCCGCGTCGTCGCGCCGCACTTCCGGCCGCAGTTTTTCTGCGCCGGGCTCCTGGAGATTCGGGTCCTTCTCAATCCGCAGCGGGACCCCGTAGCACAGCACAGCGTAGCGAATCTTGGATTCCAGCGGCCGCCACTCCACCCGCGCCGGGTTGTTCGTGGTCGCGTGGATGATCGCCGGCCCGATCGCCCAGAGCTTCTGTTGTTTCAGCGCCTCTGCCAGCGGTTTTTGCAGGGCGTCCCGGAACTCCGCCCGCGACACGATGTCGTTGGTCGTGAGGGGGAAGCCGTAAATCTGGTTGGCCGGCACGTGGCGCCGTTCGGCATAGTAATCCGCCACCCCCTTGGACTCGGGCACACGGGTGTTATAGACGATGATAACCTCGTCGCCTGGATTGGCCGCCCGCAAACCGACCGCCCCGCTGCCGATCAAAAGCAGCAGGGCGGACCAAAGTGCTTTGCTCTTCAACGGATACATGGACAGATGCCAGGCGGATCGGTTCAAGCTGACTGACTGGCAGCTTTCAGGTGCCACACTCGATCTTCAGCCCGTCATACGCCAACTCCACGCCAGGCGGAAGCTCCGCCTGCGCCGGATCATGGTCATAGTCGTGGGTCAGATGCGTAAAGTAAGTGCGGCCGGCGGCGATGCGCCGCGCCGCGGTCAGCGCTTCATCCAGGCACATGTGCGTCGGGTGCGGCTGCCGGCGGAGCGCGTCCAGCACCACCACTTCCACCCCGCGAATTTGCTCCACCGCGTCGGCCGGCACCTCTTTGCAGTCGCTCAGATACGCCAGGCGCTTGCGGCCCCGCTGCCGGAAAAGAAAGCCCCAGGTGTCCGCCGCTCCGTGCGGCAGCCGCAAGGGCACAATGTCCAGATCTCCGAGCGTGAACGGGCCGGTGATGACGTGGGGCTCGGGGATGAAATACCCGCGCGGCCACGGCCCGTCGTGAAAGGCATAGCGGAACACCCGCTTGAGATCGTTCATGGTCGGCTCGTTGGCATAGATCGGCAGCGCCTTGCCGCCGCGCAGGTCGCAGAAGCGGCGGCAGTCGTCCAGCCCCATGATATGGTCGGCGTGGGAATGCGTGAACAGCACGGCATCCAGCCAGGCGATCTTCTCGCGCAACATCTGGATGCGGAATTCGGGCGTGGTGTCCACCACCAGCTTTACCTGCTCGGTCGCGACGTAGATCGAGGGCCGCGTGCGATGGTTCTTCGGGTTGGCCAGGAAAGCCGGCGGATACTCCTTGCCGATGATCGGCACGCCCTGAGAAGTGCCTGAGCCGAGAAAAATGCAGGTGAATGCCATGAAAGTTTCACACTAGTCCAAGCGGACACCGACAGCAAGCTTGCCCCTCGCCCGCATTCTCTCCAAATTCAGCCTCGGCACTGCGACATGCTGACGACCCTGCGCATCAAGAACCTCGCCCTCGTGGCCGACCTGACGCTCGAATTGCAGCCCGGCTACAATGTCATCACGGGCGAGACCGGCGCCGGCAAATCCATTCTCATCGGCGCCCTCAACCTCGCCCTGGGCGAGCGCGCGGACCGCACACTCATTCGCAGCGGCAGCGACAGTTGCTCCGTCGAGGCCGCCTTCGACATCGCCCGCCTGCGCGCGCCCCTGCAAACCTTTCTGGAGGAGAACGGCCTCGATCCTTGCGCCGATCACCAGCTTCTCCTGAAGCGCTCCTTCACCGCCTCCGGCATGAACCGCCAGTTCATTAACGGCTCCCCTACCACGCTCAACATCCTCGGGACCCTGGGCGAGTGGCTGGTGGACATCCACGGGCCGCACGAGCACCAGTCGCTCCTGCATCCCGCCCGCCAGCTCGCGATTCTGGACGCCTTTGGAAACCTGGACGGCGACCGCGAGGCCTTCGCCGCCCTCGTCCGCCGCCGCGCCGCCCTCGAAGCCGAGAAGGCCGCGTTGATCGTGGATGAAAAGACCTACGCCCAGCAGCTCGATCTGCTGCGCTTCCAGGCCAACGAGATTGAGGCCGCCCGCCTCCACCCGGAGGAGGAGGCGCAGGTTGAGCAAGACTACCGCCGCGCCAGCAACGCCGCCAAGCTGCTCGAACTGAGCCAGGCCGCGCTCGGCTTGCTGAGCGAGAACGACACCTCGCTGCTCACCCAGGCGGGCAGCATCGGCCGCATCTTGCAGGAGCTGCAGCGAGTTGATGCCTCAGCCGCTCCGCTCCAGGCGCTGCACGAACAAGCCGTCGCCGCTCTGCGCGAGCTACAGGCCGAACTCTCCCACTACTCGGACAAGACCGACCTTGACCCCGCCCGTTTGCAGCAGCTTGAAGAGCGGCTCAACCTGATCCATTCCCTCAAGCGTAAATACGGCGCCACCGTATCCGAGGTCATTGCCTTCGGCGACGAGGCCCGGCGCAAGCTCCAAAGCCTGGAACAGCGCGATGCCGAAGTCGGCCGCCTCAATGCCAAATTGCAGCAGCTTGCCGCCGAAATATGGCGCGCCGGCCAGGCCCTTTCCGCCAAGCGCCGCAAGATCATTCCCCAGCTCAGCAAGTCCGTGAGCAAGCAGCTCGGCGACCTCGGCTTCAAGCAAAGCCGCCTCGACATTGCCCTCACCACGCTCCCCGAGTCCGATTTCACGCCCCACACCCCACGCCCCACACCCCACGGCCTCGACACCATCGAGTTCCAATTCGCCCCCAACCCCGGCGAGCCCGCCCGTCCCTTGCGCGCCATCGCTTCCTCCGGCGAGCTGGCCCGGGTGATGTTAGCGCTGAAAACGGTGCTCGCCGCCGAGGACCAGATCCCGGTGCTGGTGTTTGACGAAGTGGATGCCAACGTCGGCGGCGAGACGGCCAATGCCGTCGGCGAGAAGATGCAGCAGATCGCCCGGAAGCGTCAGGTGCTCTGCATCACCCACCTGCCGCAAGTCGCCGCGCCCGCGTCGGCCCATTACCTGGCCACCAAGCAGACCAAGGCCGGGCGCACCACCTCCGAGATCACCCTGCTCAGCGCGAAGGAGCGCGTCACCGAGCTAACCCGCATGTTGGGCGGCCAAACCGACGCCGCGCGCAAGCACGCCGAGGCCCTGCTGAAGGAATAATCCGGGCTTTGATTTGCGGACCGGGGCAGAAGACCCCATTTTCCCAGGAAACTGCGGGTTTTGGCCCAAAACGAGGCCTTTGTGGCACTCAGGAAAGGAGTTTCTGCCCTCTCGGACAGACTTTCTGCCGACGAGAACGGCGTCTTTGCCGACTCGGACGGCGCTCCTGACCTCGGGTTTACAGGGGCGCGGGCGCGGGCTTCTTCCCTTCGTGCTCGGCTTGTCTCACGGCCCAACCTCCACTACGTTGGCAGCGTGATTTACGACGCCTCATTGGATGAATTGCTGCACGCGGTCTGGGATGGCCGGCGCATCAACCAGGCCGAGGCCCTGCGGCTCTATCAACTGCCGCTCGAAGAACTCGGCGCGCTGGCCGACCGCCGCCGTCAGCTCGCCCGCGCCACCGCTCACGACGGCCGTGGCAACGAAATCGTCACTTACATCGTGGATCGCAACATCAACTACACGAACGTTTGCAATGTGTATTGCAAGTTCTGCGCCTTCTATCGCACGGAGAAAGATGCCGACGCCTACGTCATTTCGCTGGCCGAACTGGACAAGAAGGTCGAGGAGACGGTGGCGCTGGACGGGACGCAGATTCTGCTGCAAGGCGGCCATCATACCAAGCTGACCAAGCAATGGTATCTGGACCTGCTCGCCCACATGAAGGCCAAGTTCCCGCAGGTGAACATCCACGGCTTCAGCCCGAGCGAGTTCGTGCACTTCCGCGAGGTGTTCCACGAGCCGCTGGAGAAGATCATCGGCGACTTCAAGGCGGCGGGCTTGGGCTCCATTCCGGGCGGCGGCGGCGAGATCCTGGTGGACCGCGTGCGCCAGCACGTGTCGCCCCTCAAAGCGATGAGCGACGATTGGCTGGAGGTCATGGACGTCGCCCACCGGCTGGGCCTGGCCTCGTCCGCCACCATGATGTTCGGCCACGTCGAGACCGTGGAGGACCGCATCGAGCACCTCGAACGCGTGCGCGCGCAGCAGGACAAGTCGAAGGGCTTCACCGCGTTCATTGCCTGGACCTTCCAGGCCGAGCACACGAAGCTGCACGCACCCACCGTCGGGGCGCACGAGTATTTGCGCACCCAAGCCTTGGCGCGCATTTACCTGGACAACTTCCCCAGTGTCCAGAGCTCCTGGGTGACGCAGGGCCAGGAAATCGGCCAGGTCGCCCTCAAGTACGGCGCCAACGACCTCGGCAGCATCATGATCGAGGAAAACGTGGTCTCCCAGGCCGGCACCACCTTCCGCATGAGTGTCGCCGACATGCGCCGCCTCATCTCCGACCTAGGCTACGAACCCCACCAGCGGGATAACTGGTATCGGCTGCTGAACTGATCCGCCTCCCCGGTTTTGGCTTGCCCGGCCCGGCGGGTTGCTGAAACAATGCCCCGCACTTGGCGATGCTGCCATCGCGCTCGGCTGGGGCATAGCGTCTGCCCTGGACAGGGTCAATAATCGCGACGCGCTGGAATTCCCGATGACGAAAGTATTGCTCTTAGGACTGGGCCGCTGGGGTGTCAACCACCTCCGCAATCTCAACGCGATGCCCGTCGAACTCTATGTCGCCGAGGTGGACGCGAAGCGGCTGGAGCCGGCGCGCAAACTCGGCCTGCCCGAGACACGCCTCACGACCAATTACCGGGATTGGGTCAGCCAGATGGACTGCGTCGTGGTGGTCACTCCCGCGCAAACCCACTTCCCGATCTGCAAAGAGTTCCTCGAAGCCGGCAAAGACGTGTTCGTGGAAAAGCCCATCACGCTCGTGTCCGAAGAGGCGCGCAAGCTGACGGCCCTGGCGCTCAGCTGCGGCCGGCTGCTGCAGGTGGGGCACATCTTCCGGTTCGACCCGGCGTCGCAGTGGCTGCGGGACGCGATCCAGGCCGGCCAGTTCGGGCACGTGCAGATCCTGCGCAGCAACTTCAGCGGCTTCAAGCGCCCCCGCAACGACAGCGGCGTCATGTTCGCGGACGCCATCCACTTCGTGGACTTGTTCAACTACTTCATGGACAAGACGCCCGCGCGTGTCTTTGCCGCCACGCAGGATTTCCTGGGCCGCGGCATGGAAGACGCCTCCCTGCTCTCCCTGGAATACCGGAAAGACGACCGCGTGACCTGGGCCACGGTGGAAACGAATTACTTCCTGCCCGGCAAGTTCCGGGAAGTGACGGTCATCGGCAGTGAACTCAGCGCCGTGTGCGACTACAACGTCGCGCAATACAAGATCAAGACCTTCGCCAACCATCACATCAAGGAAGGCAAGGATTTCAAGGCCGTCGAAGGCACGCTTCACCAAGTGGAGAGCCCGCCCGAGGAACCGCTGCTCGCCGAGCTGCGCGCCTTCGTAGATTCCGTTCAGACGCGCAAAGCCCCGCGTGCCGATGGCGCGGCTGGGGTGGACTCCGTCCGCGTCCTCGAAGCCGCGCTGGAATCGGCCAAGACCGGGCGGACGGTTGCACTGGAATGATCCCCATGACCAGTTTGCGGCAATTCGTGTAATTCGCGGATTAATCCCTTTACCCTTTATGCAAAAAATAACCCTATCGAAATGCTTCGTGAATTCAGAAGTCGAGGAAGCCGCCCTACGCGCGATTCGTTCCGGCACCTATATCCTCGGCAAAGAATGCCAGGCCTTTGAAGCTGAGCTGGCGGCTTACACCGGCACCAAGCAGTGCGTCCTGGGCACTTCCTGGACGATGATTGTCTATCTGCTGCACCAGCTTCAAGGGGTCGGACCAGGGGACGAGATCATCGTGCCCAGCCACACGGCCTTTCCGACGATGGAACCCCTCATCCATTTGGGCGCCCGGCCGGTGTTCGTGGACGTGGACGATACCTACGTGATGGACCTCGACCAGGTCGAAGCCGCTATCACGCCGCGCACCGTCGGCATCATCCCTGTGTATATCTACGGCCATCCGGTGGATGTGGATCGGCTGCTGGCGATCGCGTCGAAGCACCATCTGTGGGTGATCGAAGACTGCGCGCAGTCGCAAGGGGCCAAATACAAGGGCAGGACTGTCGGCAGCATCGGCGACTTCGGCGCCTTCAGCTTCTTCCCGTCAAAGAATCTCACGGTGCTGGCCGACGGCGGTTGCATCACGACCAACAATACCCAAATGGCCGACCGGCTGCGCATGCTGCGCAACCACGGGCGCCAGGGCAAATACGATCACGAGTTCCCCGGCTACAACGTGCGGTTCAGCGAAATCAACGCCGCCATCGGCCGCGTGATGCTGAAGCATCTCGATGGCTTCAACGACAATCGCCGCAAGATCGCCGCCCGCTACAACGAGCGGCTTAAGGACATCGTCCAGACCCCGCCCGAGCGCGAGTGGGCCAAGGCCGTCTATCACATGTACGTCATCCGCGGCGAGCGCCGCGACGACCTGCAGAAGTTCCTGAAAGAGCGCGGCATTGACACCGGCATTCATTACCCGAAGCCGAATCATCTCCAGCCTGCAGTGACGGGGCTCTTCCCCTTCATCCCGAAGCTCCCGCGCACGGAGCAGATCGTGAGGGAGATTCTCTCTCTGCCGATTCACGGCGAGATGGGGCTGGATGCCGCCGACCAGGTCTGCGACGCGGTCGCCGCGTTCTACGGGAAGAAGTGATGGCCAGCACCCCCGTTCTCAGCCTGGTCATTCCGTGCTACAACGAGCAGGACAACCTGCGACCGCTGGTGACCGCGATTCGCGCGGCCGTTGACCCGCTCCAGCTCGCCTACGAAATCGTCATCACCGACGACTGCAGCACGGACCAGTCGTGGGAGATCCTTAAAGAACTGGCCGCAAGCGACCCGCGCATTCGCGTGCAGCGCTTCGCCTTCAACTGCGGCGAATCGGCGGCCAGCTTTGCCGGCCTGGAAGCCGCGCGCGGCCAGTATCTGTTCACCCTCGACGCCGATCTGCAGAACGATCCCAAGGACCTGCCCAAATTCCTGGCGGCGCTCAAGCAGTTCGACTGCGTCTGCGGCACGCGGGTCGAGACGCGGGGCAAGGGCGACAACTTCATCCGCATTGCCTCCTCGCGCATCGCAAACTGGGTGCGGAACAAGCTGTCCGGGGAGCAGATCAGCGACGCCGGCTGCACCTACCGCGCCTTCAAGCGCGAGTGCATTGAGAACCTCAAATTCTTCAAAGGCATGCACCGCTTCCTCCCGACCTTGTTCAAGATCGAAGGCTTCACCGTGACCGAGATTAGCGTGACGAACAACCCGCGCTTCGCCGGCCAAAGCCATTACGGCGTCTGGAACCGACTGTTTGCCTCCTTCTACGACCTACTGGCCGTGCGTTGGATGAAGCAGCGGATGTTCCGCTACCAGGTCGCCGAACGGGTTAACTAACGCCCGTTGTTCGTCCCCTTACTACCATCGTTCCCATACTCCCTCCAAGCCGGTGGCATCACTGGTTGGCGCCAAATACATTGTCCAGGATGACCTCCTTGGTCTTCCAGAGCAGGGCCATGGTCATCGCCAGCGGCAGGAGGACCAGCAGAATCAGAACCCAGAAACTGCCTTGTTCGAGAATGGCGGCAAACGTGGCCAGCCAGACCGGCAGGCGGGGGAACTGCGCGAGCGCGGCGTAAACCAGC
>Ga0335071_10008795_pt1 | contig 10347 bp, 6 predicted proteins | sample Lox_Sample_15_FD_206724 | JGI IMG/M metagenome (GOLD analysis project Ga0335071, IMG submission 206724) | Soil microbial communities from Loxahatchee National Wildlife Refuge, Florida, United States - Lox_Sample_1.5 | ecosystem: Environmental > Terrestrial > Soil > Wetlands | place: USA: Florida...
CTACAACATTTTCGTCCATTTCTGGCACAACACGAACAATATCCTCCAGGACGATTTCATCCCCGACATCCCGACCTCGAAATGGGAGAAGGGCAAGGAATACGCCTTCAAGCGCCGGATCTACATCCCGGCGTTCATCGACGAGTTCGACCCCCAGTTCAAGGGCGAGGAGACGCTCCGTCTGTCCGTCGGGTTCTTCAATCCCTACGACCGGAGCGGCAACTCCGAACGCGAGATCCTCTCGAAGAAGCTGAAGGTCGTCCCGCCGCCCATCGGGACGCCGGAGGTGATCTACGAGAGCGGCTGGTACGACGAGGAGACCAACGCCGATTCGCCCCTCAAGAAGTGGCGCTGGACGGCCAAAGAGGCCAAGTGCGTGATCGACAATCCCCGCCGCGACGCCCTTCTCGTGATCAAGGGCGGCGTGAACCTCGACGCGGTCAAGGACCAGAAAGTCGTCTTCAAGATCAACGACACGGTCCTCGACGAGTTCACCGAGCCGAGCGGCCTGTTCGAGAAGAGCTATACGATCAAGAAGGGCCAGGCCGGCGACAAGGACGAGTTCACCCTGACCATCGCGGTCGACCGCACCTGGACCCCGGCCAAAATCGTGCCCGGCTCCAAGGACGAGCGCGAGCTCGGCGCCCAGATCTCGTTCATCTATTTCCGCTGAACGCCGGAAGGGCTCCCGGCCCGGCGGCCTCCGGGGGGATGATCGCGGCCGATCCTACTTGATTCCCACGGCCGCGGCCTTGTCGCGCGCGGCCAGCTCCAGGAACGCGTCGAGGTCGGCTTTCGTCTTGACGGTGTCCGCGCCCGCGGCCTGGAGCATCTGATAGGTCTGGGCGATCTCCTGTTGGACCTGGTCCTTGGTCCGCATGCTGTCGAACGTGTAGAATCGCTGCTGGAGCGACCGCATCTTCAGGTCCAGGAGCTCGGCCCGCTCCTTGGCCTTGGCCGCCTTGTCCTCGAGGTCGGCCTTCATCTCCTGGAACTTCTTGTCGATCTCCGCCTGCCGGGCGTCCGCGTTCGCCGCCGCGGCCGCGTCGCTCCCGGGCTTGGCCGCGGCCTCGGCGGCCGGCCCGGCCGCGGAGGCCTTCTTCTTCGTTTTCGACAGGTCGGCGTTCGTCACGACGACCGCGCCCTTGTTCTTGAGCTCTTCCCGGCGCTCTTTCTCCTTTTGAGCGGCTTCGGTCAGGGTCTGAGCGGAGGCTTGCGCCGCGACAACCGCCGCGAGGAGGAGCGGGACGAGGAATCGTTTCATGGGCGTATTCCTTTTTTCATCTTAAGCCCGGCCCGGCACCGTGTCAACGGACGCGGAGAAGCGCCCCCTCAGGGGGTGCCTCCGGCGTCTTGACATCCGCCGGCGTGGCCCCTAATCTTGTTCGCATCGGCGTTCGCGAGGAGGGCATCATGCGTTCCAGGTTCCTGGCGTTCGGGGTGATCACGGCCGCCGCATTGTTGACCGCGCTCGGGCCGGCGGGGATTCCTTCGGGGGCGGCCGGCCGGCACGGCGGCCGGGTTCCGGCCGGCGCGTCCGACCGCGAGGGCTGCACGGTGATCGGCGTCGGCCGGGGGGCGACGGTCGACGGCTCGGTCCTGACGTCGCACACCGACTGCTGCTCCGAGTGCCGGATCCAGGTCGTCCCGGGAGGGACGTTCCCCAAGGGCGCGCGGGCGCCGGTCCATTGGGGGATGGTCTATTTCGGCGCCGGCGACGCCCGGCGGCCCCTGCCGCTCGGAGACTTCGGCCCGGTCATCGGCAGCATTCCCCAGGTCGAGCGGACGTTCACCTATTTTCATACCGGCTATTCCCAAATGAACGAGAAGCAGCTGGCCATCGGGGAGAGCACATGCTCGCAGCGGGCGGAGCTCGACGTCCCGTTCGTCGAGGGCCTGACCCGTCAGATCATGACCGTCGAACAGGCCCAGGTCTTCGCCCTGGAGCGGTGCGCGACGGCGCGCGAGGCGGTGAGGCTCATCGGCGGGCTGATCGAGACGTATGGATTCCTGCCCTCCTGCGGCGGGTCCGAGGCCCTTTGCCTCGCCGATCCGCGGGAGCTCTGGGAGATGGAGATCTGCAGCGTCGGCCCCGACTGGGCGCCCGGAAGCGGGAAGCCCGGCGCGATTTGGGCGGCCCGGCGCATCCCCGACGACCAGGCCATCGTCATCGCCAACTACTTCCGGATCCGGGAGATCGATCCCCAGGACCCCGGCACGCTGGTATCGCCGAACTACATGGCCGAGGCCGTGTCGCGCGGCTGGTACGACCCCAAGGCCGGCCGGCCGTTCATCTGGCAGGAGGCCTATGCGCCGCCGGCCCGCGAGGGCAACCTCAGCCGGATGTGGCTGATCACGAGCACCCTCGCCCCGTCGCTCAAGCCCTGGCCCCGGCGCTCGCTCGCCGACGTCGCCGGCCCTTCGACGCTTTACGCCCAGGACTTCGAGGGCGCCGCGTATTATCCCTATTCCTTCAAGCCGGAGAAGAAGATCTCCGTCCGCGACGTCATCGCCTTCCAGCGCTCCGCCTTCGAGGGGACGATCTACGACATGACCCAGGACCCGGCCTGGATGGTCCCCGGGAGCGAGGGGAAAACGGCCAAGAGCCCTCTGGCCTCCCCGTTCATCTCGCCCGATCTCGAGAGGGTCCTGCGCATCCGCCACCACCGGACGATCGCCACCGAGGGATACGGCATGGTGGCCCAGCTCCGCGCGTGGCTTCCCGACGCCGTGGGCGGGATCTACTGGTTCTATGTCGACAACCCCTTCGTCAGCCCTTACGTCCCGGTCTACGCGGGCGTCACGGACGTCTCGCCGCTCTACAAGACCTACGACTTCTTCGCCTACAGCGAGGACTCGGCCCGCTGGGCGGTCGACTTCGTCGAGAAGCTGATGCTGCTCCGGTGGCAGGCCGCGGTCAAGGACCTGGCCGAGGCCCGCGATCCGGTCGAGGCCGGCTTCTTCTCCGAGCAGGCGGGCGTCGACGCGGAGGCCGTCGCCCGCTCGAAGAACAGCCCGTCCGACGCGGCCCGGTACCTAACCGAGCTGACCGTGGGGAGGATGGAGCGGCTCGTGCGCATCTACCGGGCGCTCCGGCTGAAGCTCCTGACGAAATACTCGGGCGACGGCGTCTGATCCGCCCGGCCCGTCGGCCCGGGACGCGGTTCCCGGCGGGCGGCGGTCCGGACGGCGATGTCCCTTCCGTCCGACGTGATTTCCACGGCGCCGTCGCGGTCGGTCCTATAGACGGACGCGCCCGCGGTCTCGTAGCGGGCCAGGACGTCGGCGTGCGGCAGGCCGAACGAGTTCCCGGCCCCGACCGACACGACGACGATTTCCGGCGCCACGGCGGCGAGGAATCCGGGCGTGCTCGAGGTGCGGCTCCCGTGGTGGGGCGACTTGAGGACGCGGCTGCGGATGTCCGGCGGGCCTCCGGCCAGGATTCCAGCCTCCGCGCTCGCCTCGATATCGGCGGCCAGCAGGAACGACGCGGTCCCGTAGGCGATCCGGATCGCCAGGGATCTGTCGTTCCCCGAGGGCGGGGCGGGGGGCCCGTTCGCCGGCGGCGACAGGACGTCGAGGGCGACCTCGCCTTCGCGCCGGCTGAAGCCGCGATAAGCGCGGACGGTCGGCACGCCGCGGAGCTCCGTCTTGAGCTTCTCGTAGACGGGATCCATGGGCGGGCTGTCCGCCTCCCAGAATTCGCCGATCCGGAAATCGGCGGCGATCGACGGCAGGCCGTAGAGATGGTCCGCATGCCCGTGCGTCAGGACGAGGACGTCGATCGCCTTGATGCCCTTGCTCCAGAGGAAGGGGGCGACGACGCTCTCCCCGACGTCGAACGAGCCCGTCTGAAGGCCGCCGCCGTCGACGAGCATCTTCCGCCGGCCCGGGAATTCGACGAGGATCGAGTCGCCCTGGCCGACGTCGATGAACGTGATCTTGAGGTCGGGCGTCGCGGCCGAAAAAGGATACGTGATCAGGAGCCCGAAGAACAGGGCGAGGCCGGCGGCGGCCGCGGCCCGGACCGCGCGGAGCCTCGCCGGCAGGAGGAGAAGGAGCAGCCCGGCGTAATACCCGAGGACGACCGCGGCGGGCGGCGTGGGGATCCGATAGGAGAAGAGCGGCCATCGGTCCAGGAGATGGGTCGAGAGCATGAAGACCTTGGTGAGGAAGGCCAGGGCCGCGGCGAGCGGGCCCCCGGCGGCCGGCCAGACGACGGCCGTCGGGAGATAGACGTAGCCGGCGGCCATGATCAGCCCGACGAGCGGGATGCCGAGGAAGTTGAGGAGCAGGCCGGAGAAGATGATCCGGTTGAAGGCCAGGGCGATGAGGGGCATGACCCCCGCCTGGGCCGCGAGGGACATGGCCAACGTCTCGCCGATGCGGAGGGGCAGGGCCGGGAGGAGGGCGGCGATCCGGGGCGTGAAGAGGATGATGGCCAGCGTGGCCGCGAAGGTCAGCTGGAAGCCGAGCTCGAACAGCTCGAACGGATTGGCCAGCAGGAGGAGGAACGCGCTGGCCCCGATGCCGTTGAGGAGGGACGCGTCCTTCTCGAAGAGCTTGCCGAGGAGGAAGGCGACGCTCATGATGACCGCCCGCAGGACCGAGGCCCGGCCCTCGACGAGGAGCTCATAGAGGAGGAGCAGCCCGATCAGCAGGGCGTAGGACGTTCGTTTGGGGCAGCGGAGGGCGCGCAACAGGCCGAACAGAAGGAACGAGACGACGCCGATATGCGCGCCGGAGATGGCCAGCAGGTGGTAGAGGCCGGTCTTCTGCATCGCGGCCGTGGTCTCGGGCGTCAGCCGGCCCCGGCCGCCGAGGAGGAGCGTCTCGAGGATCGCCCCCTCGGCGGTCAGCCCCGAGGGCGAGGCCTTCGAGGCGAAATCCCGTTCGAGCGTGCGCTGGAACCTGAGGCGCAGGCCGGAGACGATCGCCCCGGGCGCGGCCGGCGGCGCGGATCCGAGCTTTTCCACGAGGAGGGGGCTCTTGGTCGAGGCCAGGTTGTGAAGGGCCTGGGTCTTGAGATACATCCGGGTGAAGGGCTCGCGGAAATTCCTGTACTCGCGGAGGGGGACGATCTGAGCCGCGACGCGGAGCCGGTCGCCGGCCCGGAAGGGCAGACTCGTCGGGAATTCCGCGGATCGCGGGACGGAAACGCGGAGATTGCCCGAGATCCGGGAGCGAGCCCCCTTGACGTCGACCTCGTCGACCCGGAGGAAGAGGAAATCGCGATCGAGGGCCGGGGACGGCGTCTGGGTGAGCGTCCCGGTGAAATCGCCGTAGACGCTCTCCGCCAGCGAACGAAGGCCGTTGCGCTCATAGCGGGCCGTGGCTTCGGCGTAAAGACCCGCGCCCAGGAAAAGGGTCGCGGCGGCGAGGGCGGCCGCCGACCCCGCGGTCCTCTTCAGGGCGAACAGCGTCCAGGCCGCGGCCAGCGCCCCGGCCAGGCCGGCGAGGGCGGCCGCGGGGGGCAGGACGGCCGCGTCGGCGAGCCAGATCCCGAGGCAGAGGCTCGCGGCGAGAGGGAGGAAGGGAAATCCCATCGGGGGGCGCCGGGGGCGGGACGAGGGCGCGGGATCAGTCGGCGTTCTTTTCGAGGCGGCTCTGCTGCTCGAGGCAATCGAGGACGAGGTGGCCCAGGATCTTCATCCCGATGCCGATCGCCCGCTCGTCCGGATTGAAGGCCGGGCTGTAGAGCGACGTGGCGGGGAGCCGCGGATTCCGCGCGCCGAGGAGGAAGTAGACGGCCGGGATGCGCTGACCGTAGAGCCCGAAATCGTCGGCCATCATCTGGGGCTTGATCGGCGCCACCTTGCGGTCGCCGAGCGCCTCGTTCAGCGAGGGCAGCAGGAGATCGAGGAGCTCCGGATGGTTGCTCACGGACGGGATGTCCTCGTTGAAGGCGAAGGCGTACTCTCCGCCGCTTCCGTGGACGATGCCCTTGATGAGGCTGTCCATCAGCCGGGGAATCCTCTTCCGGTTGGCGTCGCTCAGGGTCCGGACGATGCCCTCGAAATGGGCCCGGTCGGCGACGAGGTCCGGCCGGGTGCCGCCCTCGATCCGGCCGATCGTCAGGACGGCGGGGTCGGTGGGATCGAGATTGCGCCCGATCAGAGACTGAAGGGCCGTCACCACCTGGGTGGCCAGGACGATGGCGTCGATGCCGTCCTGGGGCTGCGCCCCTTGGGCGCTCCGGCCCTTGATCGTGACGTCGAACGAATCGGAGTTGGCCAGCATCGGCCCGGAGACGGCCGAGACCTGGCCGAGCGTGTCGGGCCAGATGCGGAAGCCGAAGATGGCCCCCACGCGCGGATTCTCAAGGACGCCCTCCTTGATCATGAGGGCCGCGCCGCCCTCCTCGCCCTCGGGCGGGCCTTCGCTCGCCGGCTGGAAGATGAACTTGACGTTGCCCTTCATCCGGTCCTTGAGCTCGTTCAGGACGAAGGCGGTCCCGAGGACGATCGCCGTGTGGACGTCATGGCCCGTGGCGTGCATGACGCCGGGATTGAGGGAGCGGAACGGGACGTCGGCCGTCTCCTGGATCGGCACGGCGTCGATGTCGGCCCGGACCGCGACGGTCGCTCCCGGCTGGGCCCCGCGGAGGAGGCCGACGACCCCCGTCTTGGCGACGCCGGTCTGGACGTCGAGCCCGAGCTTGGCCAGGTTGGCGCTGATGGTCTTCGCCGTCTCGGTCTCGCGGTTGGCCAGCTGGGGATTCATATGGAGAAAGCGGCGGACTTTGACCATCTCCGGCTGGATTTTCGCGATCTGGCGGTCGAGGTCGGCCGCGGTCTTCTTGTCGACGGCGGAGGCTGGCAGAAGGCAGCAAAGCACGGAAAATAATATAGATAGCAAGAGAAACCTGGTCTTCGAAAGCACGCTTCATCATAAGGCACCGGGGCGGCGAAGTCAAATGAGGGCCGGAGGGCGCAAGAAGGCCGGGCGCGGCCGGCGTCTTCCTAAAATCGGCGCGCTCCGCGATATTTGATATCGGAGGGGCGATTTGATATCGTGAAACCAAGGAGATGAATCATGACCCAACCGGCCTCGCCCGTCTACCGGGCCACCTATAAATCGCCGATCGGCAGGATCGAGATCACGGCCAACGAAACGGAGATCCTCTCGCTGGAGTTCGTGAAGGGCAGGACATCCGCGAAAACGACGGCGCCTTCCCCGGCCCTCAAGGCCTGCCTCGAGCAGCTCGACGAGTACTTCGCCGGGAAACGGAAGGTCTTCGAGCTCATGCTCCGCCTGGAGGGGACGGCCTTCCAGTGCGATGTCTGGCAGGCGCTCCTCGACGTTCCCTACGGGACCACGGTCGCCTACGCCGACGTGGCCAAGGCCGTGAAGAAGCCCAAGGCGGTGCGGGCCGTGGGCTCGGCCAACGGGGCGAATCCCATCTCGATCGTCGTCCCCTGCCACCGCGTCGTCGCCTCCAACGGCGGCCTGGGCGGCTATGGAGGCGGACTCTGGCGCAAGGAATGGTTGATCCAACACGAGTGGAAATACCGCCCGAGTCCGCACCGGTAGCGCCCCGGCTTTGCCGTGGATCGCGCTGGCGCGGGCTGTGGAGAAAAGAGTGGCTGATCGAACACGAGTGGAAACACAGCCCGTCCAGGTAGCGTCCGCATCGGTTTGCGCGGGACGGACTTTGGCGCAAGGAATGGCTGATCCGGCACGAGGGAAAGCACAACCCGCCGGCTGCGCCGAAGGAGAAATCGGCTAGATCGAAATCCTCTCCCGGTATTCGCCGAACGCGTCCTTGAGGACGCTCGTGATTTCGCCCAGCGTGGCGAGGTTCCCGACCGCGGCGATGAGGGGCGGCATGAGGTTCGCCCCGGCGTCCAGGGCGGCCCGCACCTCCCCGAGCGAGGATTCGGCTTTGCCCTTCGGCCTCTTCGCCCGCAGCTTCCGCAGGCGCTCGGTCTGTTCCCTCTCCAGCCGTTTGGGCGCGGCGTGGATCTTGAACGACAATCGGTCGCCGGCCGCGGTGAACTCGTTCAGCCCGACGATAATCCTCTTCTTTTCCTCGATCTGGCGCTGGTAGGCGTAGGCGCTCTCCTGGATCTCGCGCTGGACATAGCCCGACTCGATCGCCCGCAGCGTCCCGCCCATCGCCTCGATTTTCTTCAGGTAGGCGAGGACGCCGGCCTCGATGCCGTCGGTCAGCGACTCGACGTAGTAGGATCCGCCGAGCGGATCGGACGTCCGGGCCGCGCCGCTCTCGTAGGCGAGGATCTGTTGCGTCCGGAGGGCGATCGTCACCGACTCCTCGGTCGGGAGGGCCAGGGCCTCGTCGCGCGAGTTCGTGTGGAGGGACTGCGTGCCCCCGAGCACCGCGGCCAGGGCCTGAACGGCGACCCGGACGACGTTGTTCTCCGGCTGCTGGGCGACGAGCGTCGAGCCGCTCGTCTGGGTGTGGAAGCGCAGCTTCCAGGAATTCGGGTTCTTGGCCCCGAAGCGGTCGCGGGCGATCCGGGCCCAGATCCGGCGCGCGGCCCGGAACTTGGCGACCTCCTCGAAGAGGTCGTTGTGGGCGGCGAAGAAGAACGACAGGCGCGGGCCGAAGGCGTCGAAGTCGAGCCCGGCCGCGGTCAGGGCCTCGCCGTAGGCGATCGCGTCGGCGAAGGTGAAGGCCAGCTCCTGGACGGCCGTCGCGCCCGCCTCGCGGATATGGTACCCGCTGATGCTCATCGTGTTCCACTTGGGCACGCGCGCCTGGCAGAAGGCGACGAGGTCGGCGATGATCCGAAGCGAGGGCTGGGGCGGAAAGATGTACGTCCCGCGGGCCACGTATTCCTTCAGGATGTCGTTTTGGACGGTCCCGGACAGGGCCGCCCAGCCCACGCCGCGCTTGTCGGCGAGAGCGAGATACATCGCCAGGAGGACGGCCGCCGAGGCGTTGATCGTCATCGAGACGCTCACCTTGTCGAGCGGGATGCGGTCGAAGAGGACGGCCATGTCTTCGAGCGAGTCGATCGCCACCCCGACCTTCCCGACTTCGCCCGCCGACAAGGGATCGTCGGAGTCGAGGCCGAGCTGGGTCGGCAGATCGAAGGCGACGCTCAGCCCGGTCTGGCCGTGGGCCAGGAGGTAGCGGTAGCGGGCGTTGGATTCGCGGGCGGTGCCGAAGCCGGCGTATTGGCGCATCGTCCAGAGCCGGCCGCGGTACATGGACGGATGGATGCCCCGGGTGAACGGGAATTCGCCCGGCCGGCCGAGGGCGGCCGCGGGATCGAATCCGGCGAGGTCCTCGGCGGCGTAGGAGTCCTTGACCTCGGGGGCTTTCCCCCTCCTGGATGGATCCATGGCGCTGCCGGGCCTCAGCCGATGTACTTGGCGAACGGCTTCGTGCCGGCGTAGACGGCGCGCCGGCCGAGCTCGGCCTCGATCTCGAGGAGGCGGTTGTACTTGGCCACGCGCTCGCTCCGGCAGACCGAGCCGGTCTTGATCTGGCCCGTGCCCAGGGCGACGCTGAGGTCGGCGATGAACGTGTCCTCGGTCTCCCCGGAGCGGTGGGAGATGACGGCCGAGAAGCCGTGGGCGTGGGCGTAGTCCACCGTCTCGATCGTCTCGGTCAGGCTGCCGATCTGGTTGAGCTTGATGAGGATCGAGTTGGTGATGCCCTCGGCGACCCCGCGCTTGAAACGCTCGATGTTGGTGACGAACAGGTCGTCCCCGACGAGCTGCTTGGTCTTGCCCATGACGTCGGTCATCGTCTTCCAGCCGTCCCAGTCGTCCTCGGCCAGGCCGTCCTCGATCGAGACGATGGGATAGGCCTTGGCGAGCCCGGCGTAGAACTCGACCATCTCTTCCGCCGTGCGCACGGCCCCGTCCGACTTCTTGAACACGTACCTGCCGTCCTCGAAGAACTCGGACGCGGCGGGGTCCAGGGCGAGGAAGACGTCCCGGCCGGGGACGTAGCCCGCCTTCTGGATGCTCTCGACGATGCACTCGAGGGCCTCTTCGTTCGATTTGAGGTTGGGGGCGAAGCCGCCTTCGTCCCCGACGGACGTCGAATAGCCGCGCTTCTTGAGGATCTTCTTCAGGTTGTGGAAGACCTCGGCCGCGGCCCGGATGGCCTCGGCGAACGTGGGCCGGCCGGCGGGGGCGATCATGAATTCCTGGATGTCGACGTTGTTGTCGGCGTGGGATCCGCCGTTGAGGATGTTGATCAGCGGCACGGGCAGCGTGTAGACGTCGTGCTTGCGGAGCGAGGCGTAGAGGGGCAGGCCGGCCGCGCGCGCGGCGGCGTCGGCCGCGGCCATGCTGACCGACAGGATGGCGTTGGCCCCGAGCTTGGACTTCGACGGCGTGCCGTCGAGCCCCAGGAGGAGCTTGTCG
>Ga0335071_10008796_pt1 | contig 10347 bp, 10 predicted proteins | sample Lox_Sample_15_FD_206724 | JGI IMG/M metagenome (GOLD analysis project Ga0335071, IMG submission 206724) | Soil microbial communities from Loxahatchee National Wildlife Refuge, Florida, United States - Lox_Sample_1.5 | ecosystem: Environmental > Terrestrial > Soil > Wetlands | place: USA...
GCCGTTCATCCGTCTGACGGGCGGGGCGCCGACCCCGAGTGGCGCCGACCCGACCGGGCACTCGCTCCTGCTGCAGGAGATGCTGCCCGACGTCTACGAGAAGACGACGGTGATCCTCGAGCCGGTCGACTACCTTGGCCTGCGGTTCACCGGTCGCGCCGCCGCCACGCCGGCCTCGATGATCGCCTCGTGGCTCACCGACAACCGCATCGGCGCGCCGGTCGGCTACGTCGACGACCTGGTGCGGCGGACCCGACGCGACCCGGCGAGGCTGCCCGAGTTGCTGCCCACCGGGTCAATCCTCGGCACGCTCCTGCCCGAGGTCGCGGGCGAGCTCGGCGTCGCGCCAGGGGCACCGGTCGTCTGCGGCATTCCCGACGTGCACGCCGCCGTTGTCGGTTCTGGCAACGTCGCCCCGTACGAGTCCCACATCGCGGTCTCAACGACGGGGTGGGTCGGCTCGCGCGTGCCCTTCAAACGCACCGACATCTTCCATCAGATCGCGACCGTGCCCGGTCTCGACCCGCTGCACCCGGTCGTGATCAACAACCAGGACACGGCCGGCGCGGCCCTGCATTGGCTGCGCGAGCAGATCGTGGCCCCGAACGACGGCCTCGCGGGAGGCGGCAGCGGCATCGGCGCGAGCGGCGCAGCCGACGAGCGCCTCTCGCCCTCGTTCGACGACCTGCTCGCGCTGGCGGCCACCGCGCCAGCCGGCTGCGAGGGCCTGCTCTTCACCCCGTGGCTGAACGGCGAGCGCAGCCCGGTCGAGGACAAGCTGGTGCGGGCCAGCTGGATCAACCTCTCGCTGCGCACCGACCGCGCAATGCTGGTGCGGTCGGTGCTCGAGGGGGTGGCCTTCAACTCGCGCTGGCTGCTCGACGCCTACGAGAAGTTCATCAAGCGGCCGGTGCCGAAGATCCGGCTGCTGGGCGGTGGCGCGCAGAGCGACCTGTGGTGCCAGATCTACGCCGACGTGCTGGCGCGGCCCGTCGAGAAGATCGCCGACCCGCGCAACGCGCAGCTGCGCGGCGTGGCCCTGTGGGCGCGCGTCTGCCTGGGCGAGCTCAAGCTCGAGGAGGTGTCGCGGTGCGTGCCGGTGCCGGCCGCGTTCGAACCGTCGATCGAGAACGAGGTCTACGCCGAGCGCTACGCCGAGTACCGCCGGCTGTACGGCAGCGTCAAACGTCTCTATCACCGGCTGAACAGGGCGCTGAAGGAAGCCTGACGGGGTAAGGGACGTGACGATGACTCAGGGCCGCTCCGACGACGAGCTCGAGGCCTACCTGCCGGAGGTGACGATCGGCGAGGTCGAACGGCCGGCCGACGGCGTGATCGCGCTGGCCGATCCCGACCCGGCCTGGGCGGCGCGGTTCGCCGCCGAGGCGGCGGCGATCCGCGCCGCCCTCGGCAAGCGCGCCCTGCTCGTCGAGCACGTCGGCTCGACCTCGGTCCCCGGCCTGCCCGCCAAGCCCATCGTCGACGTGCTGCTCGTGGTCGCCGACTCGTCGGACGAGGCGGCCTACGTCCCCGCCCTCGAGGCCGCTCGCTACGTGCTGCGCATCCGTGAGCCGGACTGGTACGAGCACCGCATGTTCCGCACGCCGGGCGGCGACGTGCAGGTGCACGTGTTCTCAGAGGGCTGCGTCGAGATCGACCGCATGCTGCTGTTCAGGGACCGGCTGCGAAGCCAGGCCGACGAGCGCGACCTCTACGCGCGCACCAAGGGCGAGCTTGCCACCCGCTCGTGGCCGACCGTGCAGCACTACGCCGACGCCAAGACCGAGGTGGTCGAGGTGATCATCGGGCGGGCGCTCGCGGAGCGCGACGTCGGAGGTTGAGCCATCGCGTGCGTCTCGCCCTGGTCAGGCGGGCGCGACCTTCCGTGCGACCACGAGCCAGGCGCAGCCGTTCATGACCTCGTGGGTGGTCACGTCCTCGGTGCCGTCGGGCAACGGGGGCATCGGCTCGAGGAACCCAGGGTTCATGCGCTCGAGGGCGCGGCGCCGCCAACCGGTCGGCGCGCCCTCGCCGAACCCCTCGTCGCCCCACGCGACGGTCGCGCCCGGGCGCGCGACGCGGACGAACTCGCGGAGCGCCCCCGCCGGGTCGCTGAACAGCTTGACACCGCCGAAGTGGAAGACCGCGTCGAAGACGTCGTCGGCGAAGGGCAGACGGGACGCGTTGGCCTGGACGAGCAGCGGTCGGCTTCGGTCCCGTCGCGCGAGGCGAGCACACTGGCGCAGCATGCCGGCCGACAGGTCCAGCTCGACGAGCGAGCCGCTCGTCTCGATGCGCTCCAGCAGGAGACGCTGGTAGACCCCCGGGCCGGGCGAGACCTCGAGGACCCGCATGCCGGGCCGCAGCCCGAGTCGTTCGACGATGGCTGCGCGCTCGGACACGGTGTGGACTCCCAGGGCCCGCCCGCCGATCCGCTCGTTCCAGTCGTAGAAGGGCGCGAGCCGATCGTAGAACAGGTTCCAGCGGGAGTCCCGACCCTCCATGTCCTCGGGCCGCACGAACGATAGGACACCGCCGGCCACGGGCACGTCGTGCCCCTGCTCGCAGACCAGCGTGGCTCCGGCGTCGCGACCCGCGCCTCGTCGTAGGGGCTCGGCGTCGATCGGGCACCGCAAGTCGTCCAGCCACTCGTCCATGAGCTCGGCGCTCACGTCGCCACCACCGAGGACCTGCTCGGCGGCGCTCCAGGGGAAGGCTCTGCCGTGGCCCGGGTAGACGGTCGTCACGTGGAGGCCGCGCAGCTTGGCCATGCTCGCCTCCCAGGCGGCCGCGTCGTCGCAGATCGGCACGCTCGGCCGGCGCCAGTCGTAAAGCAGGTCGCCGCAGAAGAGATCGCCACCGGCTGTCAGCACGCCGATCGAGCCGGCGGAGTGACCGGGCAGGTGCAGCACCCTGGCGTCGAGTCCGTAGCCGCTGAGGTCGAAGCCGTCCTCGACGAGGAGGTCGGGTTCGAACGCCTCGAGCCCGCCGCCCCGGCGGGTGGCCTCCATCACCTTGCCCATCACGCGGATGAACCGGCCGGCTGCGGTCATGCGGTCGGGCTTGGGCTTGCGCCCCCAGCCGGTGTCGCCGGTCCGGACCATGCCCGCTTCGTCGGGATGGACCGCCACCTTCGTGTCCAGACGGTCGCGAAGCCAGGCCGCGTTGCCGGCGTGGTCGAGATCGCCGTGGGTCAGCACGATGAGCCTGAGCCGGTCGGCCACGCAGCCGGCGCGCGCCAGGGTTGTGTCGAGGACGTCACGTTTGGTGGCGAGGCCGGTGTCGATCAGGACGAAGCCGTCGCCCGCGGTCAGCAGGTAGCAGTTCACGCCGCCCAGGCCGATGGTCGTGATCGCTGCCGCCATGGCGACCTCCTCCTCGGGAGCCGTATTTGACCGGGCCCCAGTCTATTCCCGTGGACTTCGCAGCGGGTCCTCTCCGCCCACACGTGCGCGCTCGGTCCGCTCTACGTATGGTCTACGGTCGGCCCCGGGCGCCGCGACACGATAGGCTGTGTTCATGTCTGCGGTCTCGCTGCTGGTCGTCGTCGGCGTCGTCCTGTGGGTCGGCCTGGTCGTCGTCGCTCAGCTCCTCACCCCCGAGCAGAGCGCCCTGCGGATGGGGCTGAGTGGGCTGGCGACCGGACGACACGGCTGGCTGATGAAGCTCGCCTACATCGTGCGCGGTATCACCGCCGTCGCGCTGGTCGTGGTCCTGGTCGGTGCGCTGGCCGCCGGGCCGGTTCTTGTGGCCGGCATCGTGCTGCTCGTGCTCTGGGCGGTCTGCTCGGCGCTGCTGATCGTCTTCGACACGGACATGCCGGGCGACGAGCCGACCCGGCATGGAGCGCTGCACGCCCTCCTGGCGGGCGTTTCGTACGTGGCTGTGGCCGTCGGCATGCTGCTGGTGTCGTTAGGGCTGCGCGGTCAGGCGACCGCCGTCGCGCGATGGGCCCTGCCCATCGCGCTCCTCGCGGCGGTCGCCGTGTTCGTTCAGTTCGCCGGCTTCGGGGCCGCGGCTCGCGCCGCGGCAGCGGGTGGCGTCGTGATGGACGACGTCGATGCGGGCGGCAGCGTCGTCGCGGGGGCGCCCGGCGACACGACTCGCGGCGTGTCCGTGTCTGGGCTCGGCCGCTACGCCGGCCTGCTCCAGCGGGTCTTCCTGGGCCTGGTCATGCTCTGGACGGCCGTCGTGGCCGTGGGGGTGTAGATCGTGAGGCACGGCCAGCGCGGCGCGGCGTTCGCGAGAGGGGGGGAGCCGGGGAGCATCCGGCTCTGCGGCGGCGCCGAGTTCGACGCCGTCTGGTCGATCATCAACGCCGCCGCGACCGCCTACGACGGCGTCATCCCGGCCGACCGCTACCACGTCCCCTACATGCCGGTCGACGAACTGCGTCGCGAGATCGGCGCCGGTGTGCGGTTCTGGGGCTGGCATGAGACGGCGCCGGCGGCGTCTTCGGCGCGGCCGGGTCCGGCCGGCGGTGGGTGGGCGCCGGCCGGCGACAGGCTGGTAGGGGTCATGGGCATCCAGGACGTCGACGATGTCACCCTGATCCGCCACGCCTACGTCGAGCCGACACGCCAGGGCACCGGCGTCGGCGGCGCGCTGCTCGCTCACCTGCTCGCGCTCGCTTCGCCGGACCGGCCGTTGCTGGTCGGCACGTGGGCGGCCGCGAGCTGGGCGGTGCGCTTCTACGAACGGCACGGCTTCGCGCTGGTGACCCCCGACGAGAAGGACCGCCTGCTGCGCCGCTACTGGAACATCGCCGACCGTCAGGTCGAGACGTCGGTCGTGCTGCGTCTGCGGGAAGAACCCAGAGACACGGCGAGCGACGCTGCGACAGACGAACGCATGGGGCGAGGCACGGGGCCGGACACGGAGCCATGCACGAGGTGACGAGATGACGACGGGCACACGGTTGGGCGCGGCCGTAGTAGCCGCCGGAGCGGCGGGCTGGGCGGTCCACCGCCTGGCCCGCCGCTCCGGCGTCACGGCCGCGGAGACCGCCATGGCGCTGCCCGGCGACGAGCTCGTGCCGCGTCCGATCTGGGAGTCGACGCGCGGCCTCACCCTCAACGCCCAGCCCGAGGCCGTCTGGCCCTGGATCGTGCAGATGGGCTATCCGACCCACCGGGCCGGCTGGTACACGCCGCACTGGCTCGACGAGCTCATGTGGGGCAGTCGCCCGCACAGCGCCGATCGTATCGTGCCCGAGCTGCAGGACCTGCGACCCGGCGACCGCGTGCCCGACAGCGACGACTGGTCGGTGTTCTACGTGGTCGACCAGGTCGCGCCCGGCAGCCACCTGGTGCTGCACTCGACGAGCCACAACGTCGGACCCATCGAGACCGTCGACTTCAGCTGGGCCTTCGTGCTGCTGCCGGCGCTGCGCGAGGCCGGCGCCCTCGGTGTGGGAGCCGGCGAGCCGGGCGCCACGCGGTTGCTCGTCCGCGCCCGCGTCGCCTACACGCCGGTCTGGCTCTACCCGCTGGTCGAGGCCGTCATCGGCCTGGGGGACTGGGTCAACGTCTCGGTCATGCTGCGCGGCATCCGGGCGCGTGCCATGACGAGCGCCGCCGCGTGGACTCCCGGGCCGCCGGCCCAGGAGACGCTGGCCCCGGACGCGAGCTCGCCGCCGGACGCCCCGGCCCCGGACGCAGGCTCGCCGACGGACGCGTAGGCGCCGGCGACCGCCCTGGCCGCGCCGCTCGCCCTCCCTCAGGATCGCTCAGGCTCGCTCGCGCCAGGTGGCGACGTACTCGACCCCGGCATCGGGCGGCAGCAGGTCGGAGGGCTCCTCGACGACCCACTCGCCGCTCCGGCCCGCCTCGCGCGCGACCAGCTCGAAGTGGCACATCGCGATGCCCAGGTCGACGCGCTGGAGGTCGGCCAGGCGCAGCATCGTGAACACCAGGCTGCCCTGACCGTACCCCTTGCTGCGTGCCAGCAGGAAGTGCCACTCGCCGCCGCGCCGCACGAGCCGCCACGGCTGCTTGTTGGTGGCCGACGGGGCCATGCGGACGGCGGTGAGGATCGCGGAGAGATCCGCTTCCGCTGCGCCGTCGCTCGCGACCGTCGTCTCGAGCGGCTCGCCGAGCCGGCCCTCGAAGAAGAGGGAGGAGGCGGGCAGCCTGCGGCTGCCCGCCTCCCTCTCCCGGATGCGCGCCGCGCCGCCGTCGTCGCCGGGGTACCCCAGCGCCACGACCGCCGGCATGAGCTCTTCGCGCCGCAAGCTGCCCAGGCGCCGGGCGAAGCTGCTCCTGGTGAAGGTGCCGCCCAGCCAGCAGCTCTGCAGCCCGAGGCCCGTGGCGCGCAGGATCGCCTGCTCCACGAGGTAGCCGTAGTCCTCGCAGTCTTTTGGGCCGCGCTCCACGGCTCCGACCAGGAAGGCCTGCGCACCCTTGATGAAGCCGTAGGTGCCCAGTCGCCGCAGGGCTCGCGGGTCGCTCGGCGCGGCCGCCACGACGGCGAAGCGCGCCCGCGAGCCGAACGGTCCGACCGTGTGCGACTCGAGGAACGACATGAGGTCGCGCAGCGTCGCCGGCGCGACCGGCTCGTCGCGATAGAGGCGGCATGAGTAGCGGCGGTTGATCAACTCGAGGGCCGGCGCCCCCAGAGTGGCGCCCGGCCGGCGACGCTCGCCGGCGTCAGACAAGGCGGCCGATCACCTCGTCGGCGGTCACGATCTCGGCGAAGCCGGCGCCCAGGGCGGTCACGGTGTGGCGCAGCACCCAGTCGTGACGGACAGGCCGGCCCGACTGGTCTTCGAGGTCGGGCCCCTCGTTGGCGTCGGCCACGAAGAGCACCTCGTAGTCGCGGCCGTGGGCGTCGCGGGCCGTCGTCTCGCAACAGAAGCTCGTCATGAGGCCGCACACGACGACGGCCCGCGTCGCCGCGGTGCGCAGCACCGACTCGAGGTCGGTGCCCCGGAAGGCGCTGTAGCGGCGCTTGACCACCCGCACGTCGCCGGGCTCGACGTGCAGTCCGTCGACCAGCTCGACGCGCGGCGTGCCCTCGACGAACGAGTCCTCGTCGTCGGGTCCGGCGAAGTCACCCATGCGCCCGGCGTCGCTGCCGTCGCTGCGGTTCATGTGCTGTACGAAGACGATCGGCAGGCCGTGGGCCCGAAAGGCGTCGATCAGGCGGTTGACCGCCGGCAGGATGTCGTCGGCGTGCTCGACGAAGGCCGGCCCCTCGGGATCGAAGTACTCACGCTGCACGTCGATCACGAGCAGCGCCGTATGCCCGTGACGCAGGTCGTAGATCATGGTCACCCCTCCTCGCCGAGAACGGTCGGTGACGTGGGCCGGCCGGGCTTCGTGGGCCGGGCGCGCTCAGCGCACGTCGTCAGGCGGCGTTGCGCTCCCGCGTGCGCCGCTCCGACTCGGTCTTGAGGCTCCGCAGTCCCTGCTCGATGCCTGTCTGCAGCGTACGCTGCAGACGTCCGTGAAGCACCCGGACGATGGCGCCCTCCCACGACTCCTCCTCGACCACGAGCGTGCGGCTCTCACGCTCCTCGAGCCGGAAGACGTCGATCGCGCGGATGCCGAACGTGGTGCCGGTCCAGGCGATCCCAGCGGGCGCGTCGACCTCGCGCAGCGTCGACTTGATCGAGCCGGGGCCGGCCTTCCAGACGAAGGTCGTGCCCGGCGCGAGCGGGCCTCGCATCGAGAGCGACGAGACGTCGCTCTTCCAGCTCGGCCACCGCTCGAAGTCGGTGAGCGTCCGCCAGACCGTCTCGCGGTCGGCCTCGATCTCGATCTGCGCCCGCGCGATCGCGGGCGCCCGCGTATTGATCTCCATGCCTCGTCCTCCCTGCAAGCGACGGCCTCAACATACCCGGACGCCCCACTTGTGCTGCCAACGGCCTGACGGACCCGTCGGTCCGTGCGCTACGATGCGCGCATGGACGACGACCTGCTGGGCCGCTACCAGACGCTGCCGTACCCGCTGGCGAGGACGGCGGGCCTCGACCTGTTCCGCATGGCCAAGGGCAAGTATTACGTGCCCGTGCTGCTCGAGACCGACGTCACCGAGGCGCGGGCGGCCATCGGTCGGCACAAGCAGGAGGGCGACGACCTCTCGTTCACCGCCTGGGTCGTCAAGTGCGTGGCCCAGGCGGCCCGCGACCATCCGCGCGTGCACGCCGTGCGGTCCGGCCGGCGGCGGCTCGTGGTGTTCGACGACGTCGACACTGCCCTGGCGGTCTACCGGCGCCTCGCCGACGACGAGACCGACGAGCGGCTGCCCATGCCCTTCGTGCTGCGCCGGGCCAACGAGAAGAGCGTGGCCGCCATCAGCGCCGAGGTGCGCCGTGCCCAGAGCCTGCCCCTCGAGCCGCGTCAGCAGTGGCTCGAGGGGCGCGGCTTCGCGCCGCCGTCCTGGCTGCTGCCGCTCGCGTTCCGCACGCCGGTCACGCTGCGGCGCTGGCTGTACTGGGACCGGCTGCTGCGCAGTCCACAGCGCATCAAGGAGACGATGGGCACGGTGATGGTCACCTCGGTGCCGCTCACCAGCCGCTCGGGGGGCGGCGGCTGGGGGATCCCGATCGCGATCCACCCTCTGGTGGTCGCGATCGGGGCCGTCGGCCGCCGCCCCGGCCTGGTCGGCGACGCCGTCGAGCCGCGCGAGTTCGTCAGCCTGACGGTCCTGTTCGACCACGAGGTGACCGACGGGGTGCCGGTCGCCCTGTTCCTGCGGCGCCTGACCCAGCTCATGGAGGCGGCCTTCGAGCTTGTGAGCCGTGACGGCCATAGCGAGCCGGCATCCTGTAGGCTCTGACAGACCCATGAGACTGGCCGATCATCTCGACGCCGACGACCGTCTGTCCGTGAGGAACGGCGTGCTCTTTCTCGAGGAGTGCGCTCTCACTGACGTGGCGGACCGCTTCGGCACCCCGCTGCACGTGGTCTCGCAGGACCGCCTGCGTCTGCGTGCCCGCGAGTTCGTGCGCGAGTTCGGCGCGGCCTGGAGCGAGGGTCCGGTCCAGGTCCTGGCCTCGCTGAAGGCCAACTACTCGCTGGCTCTGCGACGGCTGCTCACGCTCGAGGGGATCGGCTGCGACACCTTCGGCGCGAGCGAGCTGCGGGCGGCACTGGCCTGCGGCGTGCCGCCCGCCCTCGTCTCGGTGAACGGCTCGTCCAAGTCCGCCGGGCTGGTGCGCGAGGCGATCGCGGCCGGCGCCCACCTCACGCTCGACAGTCGTCGCGAGGCCGAGCTCGTCGTGGAGGCCGCGGCCGAGCTGGCCACACCCGCGACCGTGCGTGTCAGGCTGCGGCCCGACTTCCACGGCCTCGACCTGCCGAGCGAGTTCGCGGCCGGCGAGCGCACGGTGGCCGACGTCGCCGACCGCTACAAACCGGGCATCCCGCGCCGCGACCTGCCGGCCGTCGCGCGCCTCCTGTCGGCGTCCGACCTGGTCGCCGTCGTCGGCTGCCACGTGCATGTCGGACGCCACCGTCCGGACCGGGCTCTCTGGGAAGGGATGATCCCCCGCGCGGTGGCCGAGATCGCCCGCTTCGCCGCGGCGATGGGCGGCGGCTGGCGGCCCTCGGTGATCGACCTCGGCGGCGGTCTCTCGCCGCGCCGCGACCCGGCCGAGCTGGCCCATGCCGGCCGTCGCGGCGGCGAGCCGCGACGCGTGCCGTCAGTCCGCGACTACGCCCGCTGCATCGCCTCGAGCCTGCACGTCGCGCTTGCCCGCGTGGGGCTGCCGTCGGCCGGCCTGACCCTGCAGATCGAGCCCGGGCGGAGTCTGTACGCCAACGCCGGGCTGCACCTGAGCCGGGTGACGAACCTCAAGAGTGAGCCGGGGCCGGACGGGACCAGGCGCTGGGTCGAGACCGACACCTCCGAGGCGTTCCTGCCCGACGTCAACCTCGAGGGCGCGCGCTGGAGCGTGGTGACGGTGCGCGAGCCCGACCGTCCGCGTCGGGTGAAGGCCGACATCGTCGGCATCAGCTGCGGCTTCGACGTGCTCGTCGAGGACGCCCTGCTGCCGGCGGTCGAGCCCGGAGAGGTGATCGCCTTTCTGGACACCGGCGCCTACCAGGACGCGGGCGCGAACAACTTCAACGCCATGCCGCGCCCGGCGACGGTCCTCGTGGCCAGCGACCGCGCCGAGGTCGTCAAGCGCGCCGAGACCCTGGCCGACGTCTTCGCGCGCGACGTCGTGCCGGAGCGCCTCGGTCCGGTCGCGTCCCTGACGAGCGCGCCGGTCGACGACGGGTCCATCCACGGGGAGGTCACGTGACGCCCGGCCGGCTCCACCACGTCGGCCTCGTCGTCGCCGACCTGGAGCGGTCGCTCGCCTTCTACTGCGACAGGCTGGGACTCATCCTGCTCGGC
>Ga0335071_10008798_pt1 | contig 10345 bp, 7 predicted proteins | sample Lox_Sample_15_FD_206724 | JGI IMG/M metagenome (GOLD analysis project Ga0335071, IMG submission 206724) | Soil microbial communities from Loxahatchee National Wildlife Refuge, Florida, United States - Lox_Sample_1.5 | ecosystem: Environmental > Terrestrial > Soil > Wetlands | place: USA: Florida...
AATGCCGCGCCGTCGTTGCGCTGCATTTCTTTCACGGGATGAAGTGCGAGGAGGTCGCCGAGCGGCTGGGATTTTCGATTGATTCGGTCAAGAGATACGTGAAGCAGGCGCTGCGACATTGCCGGCGGCGCATCTCCCGATTGCATTGGACGGACGCTGATGAGTGATACCAGGTTGCGGTGGAGGAGCACGCTGCGGCGGATGAGTCGTCGCGAGGAACATGTGCGCGAGCTGGCGGCGCAGGACGCAGCCGATTGGTACCAGGCCAACCGCGACGGCCTGGATGCCACCCAGGAGCGGCAGTTCCAGGAATGGCTGCGGAAGTCCCCCGTGCACATACGCGAATATCTGGCGATCACGGCGATCGGCGATGGCCTGCGCTCCTTTCCGGCCGAACAGTCCGTGGAGGAATTGATCGCCGAGGCCCGCGCCGACGAGGGTCCGGACGACCTCGACACCGTGTTCGTGGACCGAAATCGCGCCCCGCTGGCACGACGCCCCCCCTCCTGGCTGTGGGCCGCTGCCGCGACCGTGATCCTGGGTATCGCGGCGGCCCTCACGTGGTCGTCGCTAGACCATGAATCGGCGACCGTGGGGACGGTCGCGCACTTCGAAACCCGGCACGGGGAGCGCTCGACCCGGGTCCTCGCGGACAACTCGGTAGTGCTGCTGGACAGCGACAGTGCCGTGTCGGTCCGATATGGTCGCGCGAGCCGCGACATCGAACTGCTGCGGGGCCGGGCCTATTTCGAGGTCTTTCATGATCCCGCGCGGCCATTCCAGGTGCACGCCGGGCAGGCATCGATACGCGACCTCGGCACGAAGTTCGACGTGCGTCTGCAGAGCCCTCAGCGGGAAGTCACCGTGACGGTGGCCGAGGGACGGGTGCGGGTGAGGCCGGCATCGCTCCTGGATCGGCTCCAGGCCTATGCCGGAGGGAACACCGCCGGCGGAGCCGTCGAGCTCGGTGCCGGTGAGCGCGTGAGAGTGCTCGCGGGTCGACTCTCGCAGCGCGAAACGGTCGATCTCGCGACCTCGACCGCCTGGGTCCGGGGCCGGATCATCCTGCAGGCCACTTCGCTGGCAGAGGCCGTGGCGGCCTTCAATGCCTACGGTGCCGTTCCGATCCAGATCGATACCCCGGCGCTGGCGACCTTCAGGATCACGGGCTCGTTCCGCACCGACGACACCGAATCCTTCCTTGCCTTCCTGCGCGGACTGCAAGGTGTTCACGTGCAGACCACGCCGGATGCGATACGGGTCTCAAGACCCTGACATCATGCGTGGCCCGATGCTCGCCGTCCTGGTTGCGCTTCTGGCCCTGCCCGCGCAGGCCGAAGTGCGCGCACCGGACGGACCCACCCTGAAGACCCGGATACCGCGGGAGCGGTTGAGTCTCGCCATTGCAGCATTCATCAGCCAGACCGATCTGTCATATGGCCAGACGATCGTGGACTTCGGCGCTCGAATGTCAGATGGCGCCGCCGCAGGCCTTGGTCCTGCCGCAGCGCTGAAACAGCTGCTCAAGGGTACGGGACTGACGTTCCGTTTCGAAAGCGCCCGCGAGTTCACGATCTCCCCGGATCCACCCGCGAAGCTCACCCCTGAACCCCTGCCTCAGCCGGAGGAGGACGCACTGGAGCCGATCATCGTGACTGCGATGCGCCTCACGCAGCGCGCGGATCAGCTGCCCATGTCGATCTCCGTGCTCACGCAAGGCGAAATGCAGGCCTTCGGCATTGAAAGCAGCGCTGACGTCGGCGCGCGCACGCCCGGCATGGAATACGACTTTCTCTCCCACGTGGGCGCCGGCGTTTACACGAACCTGGCCATGCGCGGTGTGAGCGACCGGCACGGTACCGTGACGGAGATCTTCCTCGATGACATGCCGATACCCGAGGTCCGCAGCAACACTTTTGGTCGTGCCCTGCCCTCGACCTATGATCTCAACCGGGTCGAAACCCCGCGCGGGCCACAGGGCACCATCATGGGGGCGAATACCCAGGGCGGAGCCATCCGTTACGTCCCCAACGAGCCGACGAATGGTCCGAGCGTGACGAGCGGGGCCCAGGCCGAATGGGCGCTGACCGAAGGCGGCAAGCCGACCTACGCGGCCGGCTCCTGGATCGACGCGCCCCTGGGCGGTGAGGCGATCGGTCTGCGGGTAAGTGCCTGGTACCGCTCCGACGGAGGATTTGTGGATCTCGTCAATCCCTTCAGCTGCGTCGATCCGGTATCAGGCCGGGTCGAGCCTGCGCGATGTCAGGTGACCGATGCCAACGACGACCGGGTGACGAGCCGCAGCATGCGCGCCATTCTCACGTACAGGCCCGGTGCCGCACTCAGGATCACTCCGGCCGTGGACTACGAGTCCAATTCGGCCCGGGATTCCTCGGCCTTCTTCACCTACCTGTCGGATCCGGCTGCCGGCGCGCTCTACAACGGCAGCCTTTCCCGCCAGCCCGCGAGCGATTCGTTCTTTCTGCCCAGCCTCAAGGTCACGGCCGACCTCGGCATCACCGAGTTCAACGCCGTCACCGCCTATTTCGACCGCAGCGGCAGTCTGCGTGTGGAGGACAGCGAGTCCTATGGCTGGGGCGACCGGGGCAATCCCCTGGGGTTCGATTATCCGCGCAGCTACGCCGATGCCATAAGCACCGGCATCACTCTGACGCAGCGGACCTTCTCGCAGGAGTTTCGACTCTCCTCCGCGGACTCGAAAGGCTCGCAGAGCAGTGCCTTTGCCCCGCCGGAAGTGACCGGGGACACTCCGTACTCCTGGTTCATCGCGGCTGCCTACTCGAGTGCCCGTTACCAGGAGGCCGACCGCGTCACCGCACCCTCCTTTGATCTCGACGTGGCCGACACCACGACCACGGTGCAGGATCACTGGGCACTCTTCGGCGATCTGGCCCACGCGCTCGGCCGTCATTTTTCCCTTGCTGCCGGGCTGCGCCTGGAACGCGACAGCTACGACTCCCATGACCTCGGAATCACCGCACCGGTGGTACACCCTGCATTCAGCCAGCATGCAGCCGAGACCAACTTCGTGCCGCGCTTCGACCTCAATTACTGGACGGGTGAGAACCACGTCTACCTGTCGGCGGCCAAGGGGTTTTCCCCCGCCGGCGTCGATGCGGCGCTGCCGACCTGCGATCTGTCGCCGACCCCCTACCCGAGAGATACGCTGTGGAGCTACGAACTGGCGGACAAGAGCACTTTCTTCGAGGAGACGCTCCACGTGACCGCCGCCGTGTTCGACACCCGCTGGAACAATGGCCCGACCGTCACGGGCAATTGCCTGTTCAGGCACATGCCGGGCACGGCGCAGAGCGACGGCTTCGAATTCGAGGCTCAGTGGCACCCGAGTGCGAGCGGCTTTACGGCGGGCATCGCGACCACGTACACGGACTCGCGTTACACACAGACGATCCTGAACAGCGCCGGTGCAGTGCTCGTGCGCGCCGGGGATGCGGTCGGAACGCCTCCGCTGGTCGCGGCTCCCTGGACTGCGCGACTCACGGCGGACAAGCGCGTGAATTTCCCTCAGGTGACGCTGAATCTGCGCGCCGAGGATATCCTGCGCACCCGCAATCCCGGCCCGTTCTACACGACCTCGCCGGACTCTGCGTACTATGCACCGCGCCTGCGCCCCGATCCCACCACGAATCTTGTGAACCTTCGCCTGGAGCTTGCCCACGGGCGGTTCAGTGGCCAGATATACCTCGACAACGCGCTCGATTCCCAGCCGACGCTGCTGAGTCGCAACAAGGGCAATGACGCCAATACCCTTCTGAATGCCACACTCCTCTATGCCGTGACGCTGCGCCCCCGCACGCTCGGCATGTCGTTGACCTGGCGCTCGAATTAAGCGAGCGGGGAGTACCCGCGGGTCCGGCTTTTCCCTCTAGTACCCTTGCAACCCATTGCAACCATACCGGGGGGAACATGAAGACGAGTCAGATTGCCGCACACCTGTCGCTGTTCATTGGCGCGCTGGCCACGGGGCATGCATGGGCTCAGGAGCGTACCGGAGCTCCGGCCCTCGCACTCGGCGACAGCGTCGTGTTCGGCTACATCACGCAGGCCGGCCATGAGTATGTCAACGCGGCCAATTTCATCGGTGCTCCTGAATACATCGGACCCCGCCTGCACCTTGACACGGTCAACGCCAGCTGCCCGGGTGAGACGACTGGAAGCTTCCTTTCGGCCGCTGCGCCGGACAACGGCTGTCGCGAGTTCCGCGCGGCGTTTCCTCTGCACGTCAGCTACGGCGGCACCCAAATGGACTTCGCCGTACGCTTTCTGCGGCAACATCCCGCTACCCGACTGGTTTCGATCGGACTGGGCGCCAATGACCTGTTTCTGCTGCAGACAGGATGTGAAGCGGATCCGAATCCGTCCGCCTGCATCCAGGCCGGCCTGCCGATGGTGCTCGCCGAGGCCGCCACGAATCTGGGGAACATCCTTGCCGACCTTCGGGGCACGGGCTACGACGGTACCATCATCGTCAGCAACTATTACTCACCCGACTACTCGGACGCGAATGAAACGGCCATTACGGGAGCGCTGAATCAGGTTCTGGGGCGTACGGCCGCGGCCTTTGGCGCCAGCATTGCCGATGTCTTCAGCGCCTTCCGCGCCGCGGTGGCAACCCCCGCGCTGGGAGGCAAAACATGCAATTCAGGGCTGCTGAACGTGAATCCCGAACTGCAGAGTGCCTGCGACGTGCATCCGAGCCAGTCGGGCCAGCGGCTGATCGCGCAGACCGTCATGGCGGCCTACTTCAGAAGCGGCGGTCACACGAACGATTGACACTGCAGGCGCAATTGGCTGCAATGCTGCCTGTCCATCTCCCGGACCCAGGGTACAAAGGCAGACCAGTCCATTCTGCGCCGATCGCTCATCCGGCCGATTGTGCTCATGGTCGTCGCCGTTGGCGGCGTGGCTCAGTGGAGCCAGGGACTCGCGCAGACCGACGAAATCCAGGTCTACGATGCGCGCATCGCAGCCCCGGGTGTATTCAACCTGACCCTGCATGACAATTTCACACCGGATGGCCGCACGACCGCGGACTTTCCCGGCGGCGAAGTGCCCGATCACGCCCTGAACGGCGTCCCCGAATGGGCCTATGGCATCGCTCCATGGATGGAGGGCGGTCTGTACCTGCCGCTGTACAGCTACACTGCGGACGGCAGGGTGACGTTCAACGGCATCAAGTTGCGGGCGCTGTTCGTGAAGCCGGACGCCGCCCATGAGTCCTTCTTCTACGGCGTCAACTTCGAGTTCAGCTACAACACCGCGCACTGGGACCCGGAGCGCTACACACAGGAAATCCGCCCCATACTCGGCTGGCACCTGGGCGCGTTCGACGTGATCCTCAATCCGATACTGGACAACTCCTACAAAGGATTCTCGCATCTGGAGTTCGTGCCCGCGACGCGAATTGCCTACAATATCAATCGGCAGTGGGCAGTCGCCGCCGAGGAGTACGCGGACTTCGGCCCGCTGCACAGGTTCCTCCCCACATCGGCCCAGACTCACCAGCTTTTTGGCGTCGTGGACTTTGGCGGCGCGGCCTGGTCGCTCGAGGGTGGTATAGGATTCGGATTGACTGCCGCCGGCGACCGGCTCGTCGTGAAGTTGATTCTGTCGCACGACCTCTAAAGAATGAGACACGACTACTGCGTCGTCGGGGGCGGCATCGTGGGCCTCGCCACCGCCTACGAACTGCTGCGCCAGCGTCCGGGTTGCAGCCTGGTGCTGCTCGAGAAGGAACCGTCGCTTGCGGCGCACCAGACCGGGCACAACAGCGGCGTCATCCACGCGGGCGTCTACTATGCGCCCGGATCGCTCAAAGCGCGGCTATGCCGCGCCGGCAATACCGAAACGCGGCAGTTCTGTGCCGAGCATGGCATCGCGGTAGAGATTTGCGGCAAGCTGATCGTGGCGACCACGCCGGTCGAAGTGCAGCGGCTCGATGAATTGCGCGAGCGCTGCAGGCTCAATGCCATTGCCACCGAAGACGTGAGGGGTGCCGATCTGGCAGCTCTCGAACCCCGCATCACGGGACTGGCGGCGCTGCGGGTGCCGAGCACGGGTATCGTCGATTACAAGCGGGTGTCGGCGGCGCTTGGCGATGAGATCGTCAGACGCGGCGGCACGATCCGGACCGGTTCACGCGTGTGCACGATGGTCGAGAGCTCCGAGCAGGTCGACATAGCGCTGGCAGACGGTGAGGTCATTCAAGCCACCCGGCTGATCGCCTGCGCGGGATTGCAATCCGACCGCCTCGCACGGGCGGCCGGCGTGCGCACGGCGCTGCGCATCATCCCGTTTCGTGGCGAGTACTTTCGTCTCCCGCCCGAGAAGTCGCAGATCGTCAGGCACCTGATCTACCCCGTTCCGGACCCGTCGCTGCCGTTCCTGGGAGTGCACCTGACGCGGATGATCGGCGGATATGTCACGGTCGGTCCGAACGCCGTGCTCGGCTTTGCGCGCGAGGGCTACCGGAATTTCTCCTTCGACCTGCGTGACACCGTGGAAACACTGCGTTTCCCGGGGACATGGCGGGTGCTGCGCAGACATTGGCGCTCGGCCCTCGATGAACTGCAGGGATCGGCGTCGCGGCGCCGCTATCTGGCGGCGTGCCGCAAGTACTGCCCGGCGCTCGAGCTGTCGGACCTCCAGCCCTACCCTGCCGGAATCCGTGCCCAGGCGGTACTGCCGGATGGCACGCTGGTGCACGACTTCATGTTTGCCGATACCCCGCGCATGGTCCACGTGCTCAATGCGCCCTCGCCCGCAGCCACTGCGGCGCTGCCCATCGCCCGCACCATCGTGGCCCGCGCCCTGGGCCAGCCCCCCCTCTAGCTGCAGTGCAGTACGGCCCGTGATTGCGCATAATCGGAGGTTTGAGGGGGATGACCATGAAGAAGACCTTGTCGGCCGCCGAGCAGACCCTGTCCGACGCGGCGCTCGATTATCACCGGCTGCCGACACCGGGGAAGATCACGGTCACGCCGACCAAGCCCCTCTCGAACCAGCGCGACCTGTCGCTCGCCTACTCCCCCGGCGTCGCCTACCCCTGCCTCGAAATCGAAGCCGATCCGAAGACCGCCGCGCAGTACACCTCGCGCGGCAACCTCGTGGGAGTCGTCACCAACGGCACGGCCGTCCTCGGACTCGGTGACATCGGGCCGCTCGCCGCGAAACCGGTGATGGAGGGCAAGGGGTGCCTGTTCCGAAAGTTCGCCGGCATCGATGTATTCGACATCGAGCTCGCCGAAAAGGACGCCCGCAAGCTGGTGGACATCATCGCCGCCATGGAGCCGACCCTCGGCGGCATCAATCTGGAGGACATCAAGGCACCCGAGTGCTTCGAGGTCGAGCGCCTGCTCACCGAGCGGGTCAACATCCCGGTGTTCCACGACGACCAGCACGGCACCGCGATCATCTCCGCCGCCGCCATCCACAATGGCCTGGAGCTGGTCGGCAAGAAGATCTCCACCGTCCGGATCGTGGTCTCCGGGGCCGGCGCCGCGGCCATCGCCTGCCTGGACCTGCTCGTCGGGCTCGGACTCAGCCGCGAGAACATCCTGGCCTGCGACTCCAAGGGCGTGCTGCACCTCGGACGCAAGGATCTGAACGAATCCAAGGCCCGCTACGCGCAGCGCACCGAGGCGCGCACGCTTGCCGATGCGATCGTCGGCGCCGATGTCTTTCTCGGCTGCTCGACCGGCGGGGTCCTCACCCCCGCGATGGTCAAACAGATGGCCGCGAACCCCATCATCCTGGCCCTGGCGAATCCGGAGCCCGAGATCCGTCCGGAGCTCGCGCTGGCCGCGCGCGGCGACTGCATCATCGCCACGGGCCGCTCGGACTATGCCAATCAGGTCAACAACGTCCTGTGCTTCCCCTATATATTCCGTGGCGCGCTCGACTGTGGCGCGACGCGCATCACGGCCGAAATGAAGCTCGCCTGCGTGCGCCAGATCGCGGACCTCGCCAAGGAGGAGGTCAGCGAGGAAGTCGCCAGCGCCTATGCCGGGCAGGAGCTGGCCTTCGGCCGGGAGTACATCATCCCGAAGCCCTTCGATTCGCGGCTGATCCTGCGCATCGCACCGGCGGTCGCCGCCGCGGCGGCCGCCTCGGGCGTCGCGACCCGCCCCATCGCCGATCTCGACGCCTACCGGCAGCACCTCACGCAGGTGTTCGGCGCGGGTGGCCTCGTCATGCAGCCGGTGTTCACGGCCGCGCGGGCCTCGAAGAAGCGGCGCGTCGTGTTCGCCGAAGGCGAGGACGTGCGCGCGCTGCGCGCCGCGCAGTTTGCCATCGACGATGGCCTCGCCGAGCCCATCCTCATCGGCCGCCCGGCGGTCGTCGAGCAGCGCATCGCCAAGGCCGGACTGCACCTGCGCCCCGGCCACAACGTCGCGCTGGTCAACCCGGACGACGATCCGCGCTTCAAGCAGTACTGGCAGGCCTATCACCACCTCATGGGGCGCCGCGGCATCAGCCCCGAGGCGGCCAAGAACGCCGTACGGCGCTCCTCCACGACCATCGCCGCGCTGATGGTGACTCTCGGGGATGCCGATGCCATGCTGTGCGGTCTGCATGGGCGCTTCGATGCCCATCTGGCCAAGATCGGCGATGTGATCGGCCGGCGCAGCGATGCACCCTGCCTCGCCACCCTCAACGGTCTGATGCTCGACGGCCGCACGCTGTTCATCGCCGACACCTACGTCAACGAGGTGCCCTCGGCGCAGCTGCTGGCGCAGATCGCCCTGCAGGCGACCCAGGAGGTCCAGCTGTTCGGGATCACGCCCAAGGTGGCATTCCTGTCGCACTCGAATTACGGATCCTCGCGCCGCGAGTCCGCGACGAGGATGCGCGAGGCCTACGAGATCTTCTCGGGCCTCGCACCGAACATCGAGTGCGACGGCGAGATGCACGCCGATGCGGCGTTGTCGGCGACGATCCGCAGCGGCAACCTCATGGACAGCCGCCTCAAGGGCGAAGCGAACGTGCTGATCTGCCCGAACCTCGACGCCGCCAACATCCTCTTCAACACCATCAAGGTGCTGAACCGCGACGGCTCCACGATCGGTCCGATCCTGATGGGCGCGGCAAAGCCGGCGCATGTCCTGACCCCCTCATCGACCGTGCGGCGCATCCTCGCGATGACCGCGCTCGCCGTGGCACAGGCGCCGCGGGTCGCGCTCGCGCGCTGAAGCGGGGTATTTCAGCCATCCTCCGGATGCGCCGGAGTCTCCAGGATCAGCTGATAGAACCCCAGGTCCAGCCACCGTCCGAACTTGAAGGCGGCCTGGTGGATGGTGCCGGCCCAGGTGAACCCGAGGCGCTCGTGCAGCGCGACGCTGCCGCGGTTCGCGATGTCGATGCCGCCGACCAGCACGTGGTACTGCTGCTCACGGGCGGCGCCGATCAGTTCACGCATCAGCGCCGTGCCGGTGCCGCGGCCCCGGTGGTCCTTGTGCACGTACACCGAGTGTTCGACGGTGTACTTGTAGCCGGCGCGGGCGCGGAAGGTGCCGTAGGTGGCAAATCCGACCAGAGTGCCAGCCTCCTCGGCGCCGATCACCGGAAAGCGTCCCGCGGCTTTTTCCGCGAACCAGGCCTGCATGCTCTGCGGCGTGCGCGGCTGGTATTCGTACACGGCGGTGGTATGGGCGATGGCCTCGTTCAGGATCTCGAGGATGGCGGGGGCATGCTGTTGTGGCGTGCAGGCGACGAACTGCATGGCCGCCGGACTCCGTACCGTTCAGTAGATCTCCGGCACCAGCATATCCGGCGGCACGGGGTGCCGGGAATAGTCCTCGTGGCGCTCGCGCTCCGGCAGCACCACCGTGCTCTTCTCGACCTCGGCGTAGGGAAACTGCTGCAGCAGGTGGTGGATACAGTTCAGGCGCGCCCGCTTCTTGTCCACGGCCTGCACCACCCACCAGCGCGCCTCGGGTATGTGCGAACGCTCGAGCATGGTTTCCTTGGCGCGCGTGTAGTCCTCCCAGCGACGCCGGGACTCCAGGTCCATCGGGCTCAACTTCCACTGCTTCAGCGGATCGTGGATGCGTCCGAGGAAGCGCACGTGCTGCTCCTCATCGGTGATGGAGAACCAGTACTTGATGAGATGGATGCCCGATCTCACCAGCATGCGTTCGAAATCCGGCACCGATCGATAGAACTCCTCGTACTCCTCGGGCGTGCAGAAGCCCATCACGTGCTCGACCCCCGCGCGGTTGTACCAGGACCGGTCGAACAGCACCATCTCGCCGTGTGCAGGCAGATGGTGGATGTAGCGCTGGAAGTACCACTGCGTGCGCTC
>Ga0335071_10008800_pt1 | contig 10344 bp, 6 predicted proteins | sample Lox_Sample_15_FD_206724 | JGI IMG/M metagenome (GOLD analysis project Ga0335071, IMG submission 206724) | Soil microbial communities from Loxahatchee National Wildlife Refuge, Florida, United States - Lox_Sample_1.5 | ecosystem: Environmental > Terrestrial > Soil > Wetlands | place: USA: Florida...
GAGCGTGAGGAGCAGCGAGCTGATGAGCCCGCCGATCAGCGCCCACGCGAGGCCCGATTTCCATTCCGCGCCCGCCGCCGTGGACAGGGCGATGGGCGCCATGCCGAACACCATGGCGACCGTGGTCATGAGAATCGGCCGGAGCCGCGTGCCCCCCGCTTCGATGACCGCGTCGTGCGCGCTGAGCCCCGCCTCCCGCATCTGGTTCGCCCGGTCGACGAGCAGAATGGCGTTCTTCCCGACGAGTCCGACCAGCATGATGATCCCCAGGATGGAGAAGATTGACAGCGTCTTCATTGTCAGGGCCAGCGCCAGGAGCGCCCCGATCATCGCCACCGGGATGGAGAAGAGGACGACGAAGGGGTAGATGAAGGAATCGTACAGCGCCACCATGATCATGTACACGAAGAGGATCGCGGCCAGGAGCGCGAGCCCCAGGCTGCCGAACCCTTCGGCCTGGTTCTTCAGGTCCCCCTGGTACATGATCGAGATACCCGCAGGGAGCTGCGTGCGCGCCAGGCGCTCCTTGATGTCCGCGCCGATTGACCCGCTCGGGCGCCCCACGGCCTGCGAGAAGACGGTCACGGCGGAGTTGCGGTCGACCCGCTCGAGCTTGGTGGGCCCGCTTGACTGCGTGATCTGCGCGAACTGCTTCAGCTCCACGAGCTTCCCGTCGCGGCTCATGAGCGTCAGGTCGCCGAGCGAAGAGGTGCGCGACCGGTCGAACTCGTCCAGCAGTATCCTGATCGCGTATTCGTCCGCCCCGTCGCGGAATTTCGAGTTGTCGTCTCCCGAGAGGGCCACGCGCAGCGTGGCGCCCACGTCCGCGATCGTCAGGCCGAGCGCGGCCATCTTCTGCCGGTCGATGTCGATCCGTGTCTCGGGCTTTCCTTCCTCGCTGGACAGGCGGACGTCGCCCGTGCCGGGAACGGACCGGACGATGTCCGCCACCTGGTCTGCCGCCTGCCGCGTCGCGGCGTAGTCAGGCCCGTTCACCACGAGCTGGATCGGCGTCTGGTTCGCGGTCCCGAAGATACCGATCGGGTTGACGCGGACCTTGACCCCGGGGAGCTTGACCAGGTCGGCCTTGATGGCCTGGCCCACCTCGTCGGTGGAGCGCCTCCGCTCCTCGCGGGGCACCAGCGACACGTTCAGCTCGGCGTGGTTGTTCGAGCTCTGCCCGATCAGCCCTTCGCTGGACACGCCGACGTTGACAAACATCTTGGCCACCTCGGGCATGGCGCCGATCGCCCGCTCGGCCTGCTGCGTGACGTAGTTGGTGTTCTCGAGCGTCGCGCCGGGCGGGAGCTCGAGCGTCACGGTGAATTCCCCCTGGTCGGCGACGGCGATGAACTCGGACCCGATGAACCCGAGGGGAACGAGCGCCAGCGAGAGCACAAACGCCGCCACGGCGCCGACCTGCACCGTGCGCCTGTGCGCGAGCCCCCAGCGGAGCGTCTGCTGGTAGAAGGCCGTGAGCCTGTGGAACAGTCCCTCGAACCAGAGCGCAAAGGCCCCCATGAGCGTGGCGCGCGTCGGGTGTTCCAGCCGCGTGAACCGGGACGCCAGGAGCGGCGTCACCGTGAAGGAGACGAACAGGCTCATCAGCGTCGAGAAGACCACGACGAGCGCGAACTCGCGCATGATGTTCCCCACGAGCCCGGTGACCAGGCTCAGCGGGAGGAACACGACCACGTCCACCAGCGTGATGGAGAGCGCGGCGAAGCCGATCTCGTTCCGTCCCTTCAGCGCGGCGCCGCGCTGGTCCTCGCCCATTTCCAGGTGGCGGTAGATGTTCTCCAGCACCACGATCGAGTCGTCCACCAGGATGCCGACCACCAGCGAGAGGCCGAGGAGCGTCATCAGGTTGAGCGACAACCCGGCGGCGTACATCGCGATGAAGGTCGACACCATCGACGCGGGAATGGCGACCATCACGATCAGGGAATTCCTCACGCTGTGGAGGAACGCGAGCATGACGAGCGCCACGAGCACGACCGCCACCGCGAGGTCCTCTTTGACCGCGTTGACCGCGTCCAGCGTGAAGCGGGAGCCGTCCTGGGCGACGTTGAAGTGCAGGCTCAGGCGGCCGTAATCCTTCTCGATCGCCGGCAGCTCCTTCCGGACGATGGCGCTCACGTCGACCGAGTTCGCGTCGGACTGTTTCTGCACCAGGATCCCGATGGAGGAGACACCGTTGATCCGTGAGAGCGTCGTGTAGTCCTCCTGGCCGTCCTGGACCTCGGCGATGTCGGAGAGCGTAATGTCGCCTCCCTGGCGGGTCCTGCCGACGACCAGGGCGCGGATGTCGTCGATGGAGGCGAATTTCCCCGCCACGCGGACGACGTACTGGTTGTCTCCCTGCTTGATCGTGCCGGTCGGGAAGTCCAGGTTGGCGTTCCTGACGGCGCCCGTGACCTGCAGGAGCGAGAGTCCGAACGAGCGGAGCTTCGCCGGGTCGACATTGACCCTGATCTCGCGCTCGTCGCCTCCGACCAGCGTGATCTGTCCCACGCCGGCGAGCTTGGAGAGCCGGGGCTGTATCCTGTCCTTGACGAACTGCGTGAACTCGCGCGGCCCCATGGAGGATGTCACCCCCATGCGCAGCACCGGAAGCTCGTCCAGGGCGAACTTCGTGATCACCGGCGGCTTGGCGTCCGCCGGGAGCCGGTTGACGACTTCGTTCACTTTCCGCTGCGCGTCCTGGAGCGCGACGTTGACGTTCGCCGTGAGGTCGAATTCGATCTGCACGAACGAGATCCCCTCGCCGGAGGAGCTGCGCACGGTCGAAATCTTGTCGATCCCCGAGACCGCGTCCTCGATCACTTTGGTCACGGACGTCTCCACTTCGTCGGGAGACGCGCCGGGGTAGATCGTGGTGATCGTGACGAACGGCGTGTTGATCTTCGGGAGCAGCTCGACCTTGAGCTGGTTGAACCCGAAGACGCCCAGCGTCGCGAGCGCCGCGAAGATGACGACGATGAGCGTGGGACGCTTGATCGAAAGCTCGGTGAGTGTCATGTCTTCCCTTCAGTCATTCCTTCAGTCATTGCACCAGATCCCCTGTCATTGCGAGGGGCGCCGCAGGCGCCCCGAAGTCCGCTTTTTGGACCACGCCGCTCTCTGGCGTGGCAATCCCGTCATTTCAGCACCTGCACAGCCACCGAGTCCTTCAGGTTGTTCTGACCGTTAACGACGACCGTCTCTCCCTCACGCAGGCCCGCGATCACCGTCAGGTCGGTGCCGGTTTCGTCGCCCACGGTGATCGAGCGCTCGCGCGCGAGGGATCCATCGACCACGTACACCCGAGGGTCCTTCATGCTCCCCACGAGCGCCTCCCGGGGGATGGCCAGCGACGCGCCGGATGCAATGGAGGTAAACGACACGCGCCCGAACATCCCCGCCTTCAGCGGGTGCTCGCGGCTGTTCTCCATCGTGATCTCGACCGGGTAGGTGTGTCCCTCGTCCGCCTTGGCGCTCACCGACGTGATCTTTCCCGTGAACGTGACGCCGGGGTAGACGTCGGTCGTGACCTCGACCTGGTCGCCGGTGCGGATCTTGAACGCGTCCCGCTCGGCGACGTTGAGCTTCACCTTGAGCCGGGAGATGTCGACGACGTTGCCGATCACCATCCGGTCGTTCACCATCGTCCCGAGCTCCACGTTCCGCGCGGAGAGCACCCCGGCGATCGGGGTGGAGACCCGTGTGTCGTGGAGCTGGCGCCGCGCGACGATGTACTGGGCCTCGGCCACCTTGAACGCGGTCCAGGCGTTCTCCTTCTGCGACTCCGTCGCCGACTGCTCCGCGCGCAGCGACTTGAACCGGTCAAAATCCCGCTTCGCCCGCTCGTAGTTCGCCTCCGCCTGCTCGAACGCCGCCTTCTTCAGCTCGTCGTCGATCTGGACGATCGGCGCGCCCGCCGCAAGGTGGTCGCCGACGCCGGCCAGCACCGCGGTCACTTTTCCCGCGACCTCGGCCGTCACGGCCACGTCGTTGATCCCGGTGATGGTGCCCACGAGCGAGAGTGTCTCGGACAGCTTCTGCGTCCGGACCTGCGCCACCGTGACAGGGATCGCGCCCTGGAAATCGTTGCGCGACTTCGCGCTGATATTCGCCCTGTTGTTGAGAAGGACGACAATGATGATGCCCAGCACAACTGCCGCCCCGATAATTGCCCGCGTCTTCGTCATTGCTCTTTCTCCATTGCGATGGACAATAGTCTATAGTCCATGGACCATAGTCGAGTAATCTTATTCAGCACCGATGCTCTTCGACAGCCGCGCCTGCGCAAGCTCGAAGTCCACCAGCGACTGCGTGTACGTCGTCCGGGCGGACGTGAGCGAATACTGCGCGTCGATCATCTCCGAGTTCAGCACCAGTCCCTCCTTGTAGCGCTGCGTCGTCACGCGGTGGTTTTCTTCCGCGCGCGCCAGCGCCTGCTTCGCAACCGCTACCCGCTCGCGCGCCTGCTTGAGCGTCAGGTAGGCCTGCGTGATATCGAGGGTCACGGCATCCTGTGTCTGCCCGAACGCCTCGCGGGTCTGGGCGAGCTGTGCCTGGGCCTGGTCCGTCTGATGCAGCGTCGTTCCCCAGTTCCAGATGTCCAGCGAGACGCTGACGCCGACGTCCCAGGTGTCCTTCCAGATCGCCTGCGTCGGCTGGAGCCGTATGTTGGGATTGGCGTAGTAGTAGTTGCCCGTCAGGGCGACCTGCGGCCACCAGCCCGCGCGCGCCAGCGTCACGCCCGCGTCCGCCGCCTGGACGCGCGCTTCCATTCCCCTGATCTCCGGACGGGCGTCCAGCCCCTGCCGGACCAGCGTGTCGAGCCCCGCAAACTGCCGGGTCGTTTCCGCAACGGGGGAAGCGATGGTGACCTCCGTCGCCAGGGGGATGCCGAGCGTGTTGTCGAGCGCCACCTGCGCGAGCTGCACGTTGTTGTTGGCGTCCACCTGCCCCAGCAGGCCGTTGGAGAGCTGCACTTCCGCGGCCAGCATGTCGTTGGTGGTCGCGAGCCCCTGGTCCTCGAGGTTCTTCACGTCCGTGAGGTGCGCCTGGATCTGGGCCACGTTGTCGTCGGCGAGCTTCTTCAACTCGCGGGCGCGGAAGAGCGCCCAGTACGCCACCTTGATGTTGTAGACAAGGTCCGACCGGTCCTTGGCGTAGTCCTGACTCGAGGCGTCCACGTTCCTGCTGGCGATCTCCTTGGAGGCGTCCAGCCTGAATCCCGCGAAGAGGGGATGCTGCGCCGCGATCCGCATGTTGTAGTTGTCGAGGATCGTCGGGGCCAGGACGAACGAATTCGGGATGCCCGGGATCGTGAAGGGCAGCGTCAGCGTGAAGGGAGTGATGTCGGACACGCGCGTGTAGGCGCCGATCGCCCGGATGCTCGGGAGTGCCGCGGCATTCGCTTCTCCCGATTTGGCGTCCGCGTAGGCGACTTTGCTCGCGGACTGCCGCAGCATCTTGCTGTTGTCCAGGCCGATCTGGATGGCCTGTTCGATCGTCAGCGACTGCTGTGCGTGAAGGACCCCGCCTGCCATGACGGCGGCGGCGAGGAGGTGAAGACGGACGTGCATTGTCATGTGCTCCTTCGGTGTTCGATCGTCAGTGTGGGGTATTCCGTTTTTGAACCTCGTGCCGCAGGACGTCGGCGACCTTCCCGAATTCCTGCGTCTTGTCGAAGAAATACTCCGCGCCGGCCTCTTCGCTGCGGCGGCGGAGCTGGGGAAGAGGGTGGTTCGTGAGGATCACCACGACCGTGGACGGCCTCTCCCTCTTGATCGCTTCCAGAACGTCGATGCCGCTCCCCCCGGGCATGAGCAGGTCGAGCACCACGACGTCCGGCGCCTCGCGGCGGAACGTCTCGATCCCCCCCGGCACGTCGCCTGCCTTCCCCGCGATCTCGATTCCCTCGATGGCTCCCAGGCGGCAGGAGAGACGCTCGCGCAGGAGGAGGGAATCATCGACGATCAGTACGCGCACCATGGGAGTCCGATGTTCTGTGAACGGATGACGCAAGATAGAGTTTCACAGCGCAACGGACAATTGGCAAAAGGCGGTTTTTCCTGTAGTCCGGGGACTACAGATTGCCTCGCCGCAGGCGGGGCAATCTGCTCTGAGAGATACGCAGAAGGAAGGAATTTATTGCAGGAACGCTTACCGTGAGACCAGCCTGTTCTCCAGCGCGTAGCGTGTGATCTCGACATCGTTGGAGAGCGCGAGCTTTTCCATGATCCTGTCGCGGTACGTCCGGACGGTCTTGACGCTGATCGCGAGCTCCGCGGCGACATCGTGCGCCGACTTTCCTGCGGCGATCGCGAGCAACACCTGATACTCCCTGTCGGAGAGAAGCTCGTGCGGGGGGCGGTTGGCGCCACCGGCGAGATCGGCGGCCAGCTTCTCCGCGAGCGCGGGACTCACGTACCTGCCGCCGCCGTGCAGCTTGCGTATCGCGTTGACAAGCTCCTTCGGGGCGCTCTCCTTCGTCAGGTACCCGGCTGCCCCCGCCTTCAGCAGCCTCGGCGCGAGCTCTGCTTCCGGGTGCATGCTCAGGACGAGCACCGGGAGGGCGGGACGATCCCTGCGCAGCTCCTTCAGAACGTCCAGTCCGCTCTTCCCGGGCATCGAAAAATCGAGGATGAGGACGTCCCATTCTTCCCGGGCGACGCAATCTAGCACGTCCTGGCCGCTCTGAGCTTCCCCCGCAACGCGCATGTCGGGGGACTTCTCGATGACCTGTTTCAGTCCCTCCCGGACGATCGGGTGGTCGTCGGCAATGAGCACCTTGATCATGCGGACCCCGGCGTCGCAGGGCGGACAGGGATTCCCGCTGCGGCGCTCAGCGGGAGCGTCAGCGCGACGGTCGTCCCTCCCCGCGGGTCGGCAGTGATGGTCAGCTCGCCTCCCAGGATCAGTGCGCGCTCCTTCATGCCGATGATCCCGAATGAGCCGGCGGCGTCCCTCTGGCCGCCGGAAATCCCCCTGCCGTTATCGTGCACGGAGAGGCGGAGCGTCGCGCCGTCGCTTTCCATGATGAGGTCGACCCGCGTGGCCCCCGAATGGCGGGCGACGTTCGTCAGCGTCTCCTGCACGATCCTGTACACGGCGGTGGCCCGGTCGTGATCCCCCGTAAACTCCTCCCCATGAATCCGTGTCCGGCAGGCGATGCCGGTCCTGTGCTCGAAGTCCTCGGCGAGCCACTCGATTGCCGCGCTGAGGCCCAGGCTGTCCAGGAGCACCGGGCGGAGCTGCGTGATGATGCGCCGCATCGTCTGCACGGTGCTGTCGATCAGCGAGGACATTGAGTCGATTTTTTCCGTCAGGGCGGCACGAAGCCCCCCGGCCTCTTCACCAGGGAGCACGTCCTCGAACGATGCAAGATCGAGCTTGAGCGCTGTCAGCGCGCCCCCCAGCTCGTCGTGGATCTCCCGGGCGATTGCGCCGCGTTCCGATTCGCGGACGGACTGGAGGTGCGTCGACAGGCTGCGCAGCTGCTCGCGGGAGGCGCTCAGTTCCTCGTAGGCGCGCACGCGGTCGCTGATGTCCCGGAGGATCACCTGCGCTGCCGGGACGCCGCGGTACATGATGCGCGAGCCGAGGGCTTCCAGAAAGAACTCCTGTCCGTCGCTCCGCGTGGCTTTCACCAGGAGAGGACCTTCCTTCTGTGCCTCTTCCTGGGGGGCCCTGATGCGGCGGGTGACTTCGTCCTTGTACTGCTCGGGGACAAAATCCAGGAACGAACGGCCGATCAGCGCCTCGCGTGAAGGTGCCCCCAGGAGCCGCACGGTCGCTTCGTTTACGTAGACGATGATCCCGCCGGCATGGACGACGATTGCCTCGGGGGAGAGGTCGACGAGAGCCCTGTAGCGCTCCTCGCTTTCCCGGCGGGCTTCCTCCAGTGTGACGCGCTCCGTGACGTCGCGGACAACGCTGATGATGAGCGTCCCCTCCGGAGTCCGGTACGGGCTGAGGCTGATATCCGCGGGGAAGACGGATCCGTCGCGGCGCCGTCCGGAGAGCGTCCCGTGTCCCCCCATTTGCCTGACCGCGGGGGTATCGTAATAGAGGGACCTGTGCTCCCGGTGCCGTCCACGCTGCGCCTCGGGCACGAGGAGGTCGATTTCCATTCCGGCCAGCTCTCCGGGCGCATACCCGAAGAGCGCCGCGGCCTGCGAATTGGCCCCCGCGATGCGTCCCCGTGCGTCGGTGAGGATCACCGCGTCCGGCATGTGCTCCAGGATCTCTGTAAAGGGAGGTGTCATTGCGAGCGCCAAGCCCCCGTCATTGCGAGGGGCGCCTGCGGCGCCCCGAAGCAATCTAGCAAAATCCGTGCTGAATCTCCAAAACATCCCCCCATTTTCATATATTGTCCACTCCCCTCAGGGGCGCCGTCAATCCTCCACAATCACAGGACCCACGCATGGTCTCCCGATGTGCGATCGCTTTCGCGCTCCTCACCGTGATGACGCTGGGCGCCTCGGCCCGGCAGGCGGACGCGCGCCGGGATGCTTTCGGCGCAGCGCTGCGCGCACAATCGGACACGCTCGTTGCCGCGCAGCATGCATACGTGGATACGCTCATACGCCATGGCAGTGCCGCCACCGCCGGCGCGCTGCATACGCTGCAGACGTGCGTCGATTCGCTCGTGCGGGCGGCTGGGGACTCGCTCGACGCCGATGCGCGCGCGAATATCCGGTTCACGGAACTGGGTATGCGCACCACGATCGGCGTCATGGGGTACCCCGTACGGGGACAGCTCCAGAGCCTCCTCGGAGCGTTCGACCGGCAGATAGCCGTTCTCCTGGGAACAACACTGGTCTGTCCGGGCTGCTCCTCGAAGGAGCAGTTCGACCATGCACGCGACGAGTTTGCCGAAGCCGCCGACAGCATCGCCCGGACGAGCGGCGACTCGATGGCGACGCTCGTGGAAGCGTGGGAGGATGCCCTGGACGATTCCGTCGTCGCGTTCACCGATTCCGTCCTCGCGCAGATCGACGGCATGAAGGAAGAAGCTGCCGAAGACAGGGAGTCACACACCTCGCGTCTCGAACTGAGCGGGACCTACCAAGCGCACGCCAGCTACAGGGGAAGGGACAACGGCATCGCAGAATCGGCGTTCGGTCCCTCGGTGACATATCACCACCGGTCCGGCTTCTTTGCCGGGGGCGCGCTCGGCTGGACGAGCCAGCCGACCCCGGGTCCCGACGACGGCGATCTCACGGCAGGGTATGAGTTCGACCTCTCGTCGCGACTCGACGGCGTGCTGTCGTATACGCACTACTGGTACTCCGACAGCAGCACGAAGCCGCAGGCGGTCACCAACCAGTCGCTCGCGGGGATGTTCACGTTTGACGCGGACGCCGTGACGCTGCTGGCCGACCTGTCATACGATTTCGGCGGAGGGAGCGGCGCGGCGGAATTCACCGCGTCGCTCGACGTCTCCCACGACATCCTGGTGCCCGGCAGGACGCTGGGAGGGACGCTGCTTCTGAGCCCGACGGTGAGCGCGACATGGGGGGACCAGGACGAACGACTCCTGGCGAAGCGGCTGGCGCGCGCAAAGAAGAAGGTGGTTGTCGTCAAATCGGTGAAGCCCGCGTCGATCTTCGGGATCATGGCATACGAGTTCTCGTTTCCGGCCCGCCTCCACGTCGGCAGGTTCGCCTTTGAGCCCGAGTTCGACTATGTCGTCCCGGCCAACGTGCTGGGGACCGGGAAGTCGCTGCTGAACAAAGACCCGAGCAGCACCAATCCCTTTGCGAGTGCCACGTTCGTGGTGACGGTGACGGTGTGACGCGCCCGGATCGCAGCGGGAAATGCGGCTGGACGGGCACATCGACCTGTTGAACACACAGGAGGGATGATATGACACGGATCTCACAACACATTGTGTGCGTTGCCGCCGTTGCGGCAAGCGCATGTTTCCCGCCGGCCGCGGCGCAACAGGTCACGAGCCCTCCTCCCGATGCCCGGTTCAAGGCGGACATCCTCGTCGTCGTTGCGCATCCCGATGATGAGTCCCTGATTGCAGGCTATCTGGCACGGGCCGCGCTTGACGAGGGGAAACGGGTGGCGGTCGTGTTCACGACACGGGGCGACGCAGGCCAGAACCTCGTCGGTTTTGAACAAGCGCGCGCGCTCGCCGACATACGAGAGGCTGAGGCGCGGCAGGCACTTGGTTCACTCGGCATCCAGCTCGTGTGGTTTCTCCGCGCACCCGACACGCCGTATCCCGACGTGCCCGACGTGCTGAGGTCGCTCGGCACATGGAACCATGGCAATGTCCTGGGCGAAGTGGTGCGCTTCATCCGGCTGACGCGCCCGGAAGTGGTCATCTCGATGCTG
>Ga0335071_10008801_pt1 | contig 10344 bp, 11 predicted proteins | sample Lox_Sample_15_FD_206724 | JGI IMG/M metagenome (GOLD analysis project Ga0335071, IMG submission 206724) | Soil microbial communities from Loxahatchee National Wildlife Refuge, Florida, United States - Lox_Sample_1.5 | ecosystem: Environmental > Terrestrial > Soil > Wetlands | place: USA...
TGTCCCATTTAAAAATTGTTGTATAATACCGGCGTTATGAATCTTGATCATTGCTCTTACTACTATTATCCTCACCTTTAATACGCCGTTGCAGGTGGGGAGAACGCGCCTGCCGCAGCGGGCGCGTTTTTTTATTTCTTGATTTTGAGGTCCAGGAGGCAATTATGAACATCGATGAGCAGGTTGCCTTGCTGATGCAAGGCACGGAATATGGCGAAGAAGAACTGAAGAAGAGCATGGCCGCCGAACTGCGCCAGCGCTTGCTGGAAGCTGAACAGGAAGGCCGCCCATTACGCATCTATTGCGGATTCGACCCACGCACTTCCGATCTACATCTGGGCCACACCGTGCCGATGCGTAAATTGCGCCAGTTCCAGGAACTGGGGCATGAGGTTACCTTTGTGGTCGGCTCCTTCACCTCGTTGATCGGCGATCCCTCCGATAAGGATAAACTCCGTCCGATCTTGACCCAGGCGGAAGTGGAGTTCAACGCCCGCACGTATGCTGAGCAGGCCTATAAGATCCTGGATCGGAAAAAGACCAGGATCCGCTTCAATTCAGAATGGCTGGCTGAGCTTTCTTTTGCCGAGTTGATCAAGCTGGCCTCGAATTTCACCCTTCAGCAGTTCATCACCCGCGATAATTTCCGGAAACGCTGGGATAACGGGGATCCGATCTTCCTGCATGAGACCTTCTACTCTATTATGCAGGGTTATGACGCCCATGCCCTCCAGACGGATGTACAGGTGGGTGGCACCGACCAGTTGTTCAATATCGTTACTGCCGCCCGCAAGATCATGACCTTCCTGGGCGACCAGCCCAACATTGCCATCATCCTGGGTATCTTGCCCGGAACGGATGGGGAAGTGAAAATGAGCAAGAGCCTGGGGAACCATATCCCGCTGCTCTCCACCCCCGAAGATATGTATGGAAAGGTCATGTCCGTCCCCGACAAAGCCATGGGTTTGTACATGCGGCTGGTAACCCGCTGGACGCCTGCCCAGATCGCACAGATGGAAGTGGATCTGAAATCGGGCAAACTGCATCCGCGCGATGCCAAGATGGCCCTAAGCCGCGAGATTGTCTCCATATACCACAGCGAAGAAGCGGCTGATCTGGCCGAACAGGCTTTCCGAAAGGTTTTCCAACAGAAGGAAGCCCCGGACGAGATGCCGGAGTATGCCTTGCAGCCGGGCCAGACCGTTTTGGAGGTGTTGATGGCCGCGCAGCTGGTTTCCAGCAAGTCCGATGGACGCCGGATGATCGATCAAAAAGGTGTCAGGCTGGATGGACAGGTCTTGGATAAATTCGAGCTTCCTTTCCCGCACCCGGGAGTCTTGCAGGTGGGGAAGAGAAGGTTCGTGCGGGTCAAATAATGGCTAGGGCTGCATGGCTGCCAGAAGGAGACTTTGACCGATATGGACAGCCTGAGCCCGATTATTATCCTCCAATAGGACTACAGTAGCCAGTGGAGTACCCTGCCAGTTAGGCAGGGTACCTGCTAGCGCCCAGGTAATGGGCTTGTTTGTCGTTCCAGCCTGACCGGTCCACTGCCATAACGGCTGGCCTGTCAGCCTGAGAGCCTGAACAGCGACATTCGAAGTATCCACCGGCAGCGCCTGCACTGGCTGGCTTAATGTCGGCAGAACCACCCATCCTTGCAGGGGTATCCTGACGGCCATGGCCAGGCGGGCCGGTGGTCGCATTCCGCCGTTACTGAGCGCTGCCGCGGTAAGCGCCGCCTGGAGAGGGCTGATCCTGATGCTGCTGCCGGATTGGACTGCCGCCGCCGCTGGCAGGCGTAGGTCGGGCGTAGTAAAGAAGCCCAAGCTTGTGAAGATCTGCTCCGCCGTGCCGGCGGATGGATTCTGGCTGCCGCCAAGCCTGGCCAGCCAATTGTTCATGGCTGTGCCGATTGGATAGAGTTCCTGGGCGGCGCGGTCGAGCAAGGGCGATTTCGGATCCTTAATTAATGCGTTCGCCTGCTGGTTCAACTTGTTGGGATCGTAAGTGGGGTGCGAAGCGATCGCCAGGATTTCACCGCTTTTCGCATTCAGCAAGACGATCGCCCCGCTGTTGCTCCCCAGCAGGCTGTCTGCCTGTTTCTGCAGATCCAGGTCGATACTCAGCCGTACATCCAGACCCGGCGGGGGTTGGCCATATACCAGGTGGTTCCACCAGATACTGCTGGCCGGGTTCCCCTGCAGCCCGCGCAGGGTTGCGTCGAGGGTCGATTCCAGCCCGGCCTGTCCATACACCGCATCCGTATATCCAGTAATGGAAGCCAGGTTGGGGTATGCATAGATGCGCTGGTAATCCCCGATCTTCCCATTCGTAAAATCGATCGGGGTCTCATTACGGTCCATTAAGCTGCCGCGCTTGACGTACCGGTCGTCGATCGACCGCCGGGCGTTGTCGGTGCGCTGCAGCAGGTCAGGCCCGCGCCAGACCGCCCACCAGGCATTCGCAATGGCCAGGCTAAACAGCCCTGCGCCGATGAGGCCGGCCAGGATCAGGTAGGGCTGAGGCGTGGGGAGCGGGGCTGGTTCGTTTTCTGGTTGGCACGAAATAAAAAGCAGCATGAGCAGAGCCAGGAACGATGTCAGCAATGACGAGCCCCCATATGAAACGAATGGCAGCGTAACCCCGGTTAATGGGAACAGGCGGATGTTTCCGCCGATGATCAGGATCGATTGTGCCCCGATGTACGCCGTCAGGCCGGCTGCCAGGATGCGGCGGAAGCTGTCGGGCGCGCGCATGGCAGTCCGCACACCCCGGGCCACGAAGAATCCCAGGATGGCCAGCAGTCCGATCGTCCCAACCAGCCCGGTCTCCTCCGCAATTGCCACGAAAATAAAATCAGAGATGGCCACAGGTACCAGTCCGGGACTCCCCATCCCGGGGCCGCGCCCGGATGTTCCGCCGTTGGCCACCGCCATGAGCGACTGCACGATTTGAAAAGACCGGCCAGACGGGTCGAGCCAGGGATTCAGCCAGGCATCCACCCGCAGGCGTACGACATCGAAAAAGAAATAACCGGCCAGGCCGGCGATCGCCAGGCCGGCCAGGCTGATCAACAGTATCCTTTTCTTTCCGGTGGATATAAAAAGGATGATGGCGTAAAGAAAAATGAAAATGGAGGCCGTCCCCAGGTCGCGCTGCACGATCAGCAGCAGTAACGCAATCCCCATGATGACGATGGTGGGGGCGAGCAGCGGCAGTGGCCGCAGGCTGAACGGCAGGCGGTCTGCCAGGTAGGCTGCCAGGTAGACGATCAACAGCAGTTTGAGCGGCTCCGACGGTTGGAAATACACTCCGCAGCACCCCAGCCAGGCATGTTCATAGCCGCCCCCCGGATCGGTGCCAAAAAAGATGGTCAGGGCGGTCAATATCAGCCCGCCGGTGAGCCAGATATATTTATATCGGCGCAGGAAGCGCAGTTCCGGCGAGAGCCGCAGGCCGAACAAAAATACCAGCCCGCACACCCCCAGCCAGATTGTTTGTCGGAGACCAAAGCTGGGCAAGAGCCGGTAGATGGTCAGGATCCCCCAGCCGCTTAAGATGGCTGCCAGCGGTAATAAAAATGGGTCGGCCTCCGGGATATGCCGCTCGATCTGCGTGTGGGCAACGCCGATCACTCCCAGCCATACACCCAATCCCACCCATTGCGACCAGTGGTACGATACATTCCACGAGCGTGCCCGGGCTGCCGGCGCCAATGTCATGACAACCGCGTAGATGAACAGGAAAATTCCCGCCAGCATCAGCAGGCGGGCCTGGATTTGTGACCGGGAAAGGGGGATGGTATGCGCGCGCAAGGGCTTGGATCAGTTCAGGTACTTTTTTATCAAAAGGTCGAGCTTCTTGCGCGTATCCGCTGGCACAGCCACCGGGTTGGTGATGAGCGCATTCGCCAGGGCATGCTCACAGGTGCAGTTGCGCTTGCTGGACAGCCCTCGGACCAGGTTGTGCACGGCCTGCTGAGCCGTTGCGGTATTCTGGTTGAGCGTCTGGATGATCATATCGACGGTCACTGCCGCTTCGCTGACGTGCCAGACGTCATAATCGGTCACATGGGCCATCACGCTGTAACATATTTCGGCTTCGCGCGCCAGGAACGCTTCCGGGGCGGCCGTCATCCCGATGAGGGACATCCCCCAGGCCCGGTAGGTATTCGACTCGGCTCTGGTGGAGAAACGCGGCCCTTCGATGATGATGAAAGCCCCGCCTAGATGGTAGGTCGCTCCGGTCTCCCGTACCGCTGATGCCAGCGCGGCTGAAAGGTCCGGGCAAAATGGATCGGCCACGCCGATATGCGCCACCAGCCCTTCGCCGAAGAATGTGCGTTGGCGCTCTTTGGTATTATCGAAAAGCTGGTCGGGGATGACTAAGTGGCCGGGAGCATAATCCTGGCGGAGCGAGCCGCAGGCATTAATGCTGACGATGCGTTCTGCCCCAAGCTCCTTAAGGGCGTAGATATTGGCCCGGTAGGGTACATCCGTGGGCATGATGTGGTGGCCTATGCCATGCCTGGCCAGGAAGGCCACGCGTTGCCCTTCCAGGGTGCCTACCACGATGGGGGCGGATGGTTTACCGAAAGGGGTGGCAATATCTTTCTCTTCGGTGTCGGTCAATCCGGCCATGCTGTACAGACCGGAGCCGCCAATGATCGCTAGGGATGGTTTTTCTGACATGGGATTTTCCTCTGGCAGAGTTTGCCTTGCTTTCTTACGAAAAAAGAATACCAATTTGCCGGGTCGGCAAATTTCAATGGCCGGGATCTTCTTCAGTCGCTGGGATCAGGATATCACCTGCCAATGAGATTGTGAATAGCGTGCTGCCGCATCCAAACTCGTCGCCGGAGATGACCACGGTCGGGAGGCCGAGTTTTTCCTGGTTAAGCGTGGTGCCATTGGTGGAATCCAGGTCTTCCAGCCACCACTGGTTATGATGGAAGCTGAGCCGGGCGTGCCGTGCCGAAACTGCCTCATCCTCCACCGGGCATTCACAGGCAGGGTCGCGGCCGATGGTCACTTCAGCCTGGATGAAGCGCCGAATGTGGACCGCCTGTCCGTCTCGCGCCAGCGTGAGACTGATGGGTGGGATCTTGCGCGTCGCCAGGAGCGCACTTTGCAGACGGATGTCGCGCCATAGACACGTCAAAGCCCAGGCGAGGAAAGCATACAGGCTGGCGGTAAGCAGCAGGCGCAGAACGAAAACAACCGGCCCGCTCATTTCTTTTTGTCTTTTGTTCTTTCGAGGAAAGCCGTGGTCCGGTCACCCGAAACATTGGAGCCCGGTTCGGTCTGTCCTTTGTCGATGAGACGCCCTGTTGCCAGGTCTTGGCCGAATATGAGTGTCACACCCGCCAGGCTGATCACATCGCCCGGATACAGGACAGACTGGTTGGTGCGTTCTCCATTGACAAAAGTACCCCCGCTGGAATTCAGGTCGAACAGCACAAAGCGGTCTCTCACGGTCCTCAATTGGGCATGTGCCCGGCTGACGCGCGGATCGTCGATAACGACATGGTTATCCAGCCGCCGCCCAATATTGATGACAGATCGATTAAGTGGGACGATTTTGGTTCCACCTATGATCAGGAATGCATTATTTGGGATCTTGACGGTGGGTTCGGCTGGCGTTCCGGTTCCCATCCCGGTGGTCTCTCCGACGTTTTCCTGGCTGAATGAGGCTGTGACGCGTAATTGACCGGCCGGCATGTCTTCGTTTGCGGCTGTGGTGACGGTCGGCTTGGTCGAGAATTGGAATCCAGCCTCTTTTCCGGCCGAATAGAGTGTCTCCGCTAGGTTTTCGAGCAATTGCGTTTTGGTCTGCCAGTCTACCAGTGTGGAAGGATGCCCCATAACTGCATAAATGTTGGGTGCCAGGGTCTGCCCGTTCTCAACTTTCAGGTTGGCATGCATCGCAGATGCCATCTGTTGGGCAAGTCCATCTTCGGCCTTGTAGCCGGGCAGCAGCTTCAACAGGTGAACTTCGAGCAGGGACTGCAAGTGCGATTCGAACGCGTCTAGGGTAGCCATATCGTCGTTATTATAGGATCGTGAGAAAGATAATGCAAGCCCGCTCAATTCGATTATTTTTCATGTTGCCCACCCGGATGTTCCTCTAGCGCATTTGCGTCGATCTATGAATGATTAAGCAGCTTGGACAGGTTGCCCGCAATTTGGACAGAATTTCTCATCGTGCGCCAGCACGTAGCCGCATTTATTGCAGGTCTTGGGCTGTGCCTTGCCAAGCGGGGCTCCACAAGCCAGGCAGGTGGCTTGTCCGACAGGATTTGCCGCTCCGCAGTATTCACATGTCAGGCGGGATAACCTTTCGGATAACTGTTGGCTCGCACCCGCCTCGGCTGCCACTCTTGCAATTACCTGCCAGACTTTATCGTTCATTTGCAGGCTGGATACATCTTGCGCAATATCGTCCAGCCGGCCCAGCAGGTTCATCGGGTTGATCAATGCAGCCATGGCAGTCTGCCCGAGGCTGGCCGCGATTCCCAGCCACTGTTGTTGCCCCAATTCCACCATGATCCCATCTTCGACTTTCTGGATATTGACGGATAGGGCTGTCCTTCCGCCAGAATGGGACCATTGCGATGAAGCGATCTGGATGGTCAGGTTATCGCCCTCGCCGATCAGGTGGGTTTGGGTATTGCCTTGGTTGAATTCGGATTCGAGTGCCTGGGCAATTTCGCTTGGGTTTATGTTTCCGTGGAAGATTCGTCTGTCCATATTTTTTTAGATTATAATCGTTTTGTCAAAAATTGACCTTGATCTTAAATTGCGAATTTATTCTTATCTATCTACGAAGGAAACGAATTTCAAGTTGCGGAACCTGCATCCGATTAGAATTGGAACCTGGATCGTATTGAGCTTAGGCTTTGCAATTCTAATATTCTTTGAAACTTCTTCGCACCTGGTTGCGGCGCAACAACTGGCGACGATCACTCCTTCCCCGACGATGACTCTGACCGTTGCTGCCGGGATGCCTTATATCACCGTAACGTACATTGAGCCGATCAACGTGCGGACCGGGCCAAGTTCGTTTGATTATCCCGTGGTCGGTACCCTCCCGGTGGGTGGCACAGCCGCCGCGATTGGCCGTTCGCCCGCCAGTGAATGGGTCGAGATCGAGTTCCCGGCTGCTCCGCGTGGCACCGCCTGGGTCTATGCTGCCAATGTATCGATTTCACCTGCCAATGCTTTGCTTCCGGTTGTCGAACCGCCTCCCACACCCGCTCCCTTGGTGACGGATACCATCAACCCCACATTTGTTGCCGCTTTTCCGGTCATCCCAACCTCCACTCGCCTGCCAACATTTACTGCTCCGCCCACGCTCGCTATCCCCACCTATGTGACCAATCCTCCGGATGCCTCCGGCCGGGTCACGCTGGCCTGGTTGATGGGCGGGCTTGGCCTGGTGGGTGTGCTGGGATTGGTAATTTCCGCTTTCCGGCGTCGCTAGGCTAAAATTGCCTGGACACACCCATGTTCTGTTCCATCACGGCAGTTCCCAATTAACCCATGAAAACACAAGATAAGTCAGGCAAGCGCTGGATAGGAGTGGCATTGATCGTCATGGCAGTTGCCTTGATGGCCTTGCTGGTTCTTTCCGGCTTTCCGGGTGAAAGCGTCTCTGCCCAGCAGCCTACCGGGAGCATACCAACCGTGACTGGCACACCCACCGGCCCCCAGGTTACCGTCTATTCCGACCAGACCTTTATTGATGTTTATGCCGGTCCGAGCATGTACGATTATGAGAAGATCGGGATTATGGCAGCCGGCACATCTGCTCCTGCGCTTGGTCATACCCAGGATGACAATTGGATTGAGATCGTGTATGTGGGCGTAAAGGGCGGTGAGGGCTGGGTATATGCCCCCTTTGTCAGGATTTCTCCCGGAAGCATTCCAATATTGAACCCGCCTCCCACGGCTGCACCGCAAACGACGCCGACCCTTAATCCCACCTTCGTGGCCGCCTATGGACTGAAGGTGGTACCCACTCGCCTGCCCACCTACACGCCGCCTTTCCCCTTGAAGATCCCAACCTTCGCACCCAATGCACGTGTCCCCTCCAAAGTGCCCTATGGCCTGATCATCGCGATCCTGGCGTTGCTTGGCATCTTTGGTGCGGTTGTTTCTTTCTTGCGCGGGAACCGGTAATAGGGATTTTACCGCGCTTGATCCGCTGGAATAAAAGCATCGGGGCCGGCTAATTTGCCGGCCCCGATTGTTGTGTTTAATCCTGGCTGCAGCCGCAGCCGCCGCCATCACTTCCACATGAACAGGCCGGGGCTGCATTCGGGTTGTCCACCAGAAAGCCCTTCCCGCGTTCATCGTCGATGTATTGAATGGTCGCGCCATCCATATATTGCATGGAGACCTCATCGATAATGACTCTCAGCCCTTCGCTCTCGAAGATCGTATCGGTTTCAGCGGGCTTGTTTTCAAGTCCCATACCGTATTGGAAGCCCGAGCAGCCCTGTCCCGAGATGAACACACGCAGGCCATAGCTTTCGTCCAGGTTTTTCTGGGTGAGCAAGTCCCGTACAACATCTGCCGCTGCAGGTGTAAGGGTTACGGAAGTCGTTTGAACAAGTGTTGTCATGGGTACCTCTATCTTCAAAGTAGACCTATCTTATCAGAATTAGAAATTCCTGTCAACGGGTTGGGTTCGCAGGCAACCGAAAAATCTCTTTTTTCCGCCGCAAGCGGCGGGAGTCAGGCTGCTGCTTTCACAAAACCAGTGACTATGTGAAAGCCGTGGGATATCATACCCTGCCTATTGACTTTCCTCCCTGCGCTTGCTAAGATGATTACGTAAGATTGGTTCTTCCGAGTTGTTTTTCAGAGGAGGTTATGATGGCTCAACCGATCTATAAGCTCTATACAATGCGGTATACACCGGAATGGTATGCTTTATCCTCTGACGACCAACACGCTATCCTGGCCAAGGTAGAGGCCTCGCGTAAGGCGGTTGGTGGGGAAGTGATATTGATGGCTGCCTCACTGGACGAAAAATGGAGTGGCTGGGGTGTCGAAAAGTACCCAAGCTTGGAGGCCATCGGTCAGCATGCCATTACCTTGTATATGATCAAGTGGTTCACCTACGTTTACAGCGAATCCGTCTTAGGGATGGATATCCCGCCTTCAGTCATGTAATCCAGGCTGGGGATCATTTCCCCGGTCTGCGCTGGATTGGTTTGCGGATCTATTTCCCCATTGGGGGAATAGGGGATGGTTAATTGCGTCTTGTTATAATCCCATCGGTAGAAATATCAGATCCCCTTGTGCAAAAAGGTGCTTTGGAGAGGTGATTATGGCTGATCCTGTCAAACCGGTATATCGAATTACAGACCTAGATACGAATGAACGGCCGCGTGAACGGCTGGCTCATCTGGGCCCCCAGGCGCTCGCCACCTCGGAACTGCTTGCTATTTTATTGCGTGTAGGCGTGCCAGGAGAGAATGCCGTTCAGGTGGGCCAGCGCCTGCTGAAGGATTGTGGCGGACTGTCAGGGATCCAGCGTGTCCCAGTGGAAGAGCTGTGCAACCAACGCGGCATCGGGAAAGCCAAAGCCGCCCAGTTGAAAGCGGCCATCGAGTTGGGCCGCCGCCTTGCCCTTGAATCTCCGGAAGAGCGTCCGGCCGTCAATAGCCCTGCTGATGCCGCCGCTTTGGTCGCTTATGAAATGTCCGCCCTGGAGCAGGAGCATCTGCGTGTGATCCTGCTCGACACGCGTAACCGGGTGCTGGAAATCGTCGAGATCTATAAGGGCTCGGTCAATTCCTCTCAAATCCATGTTGGCGAGATCTTCAAGGCAGCCATCCGGCGCAACGCGCCTGCGCTGATTGTTATCCACAACCATCCCAGCGGCGATCCGACTCCCAGCCCGGATGATGTGGCGGTGACGCGTGCCATCGTGCAGGCCGGCAAGCTCTTGGATGTGGATGTTCTCGATCACATGGTGATTGGGCAGGGCCGCTGGGTCTCTCTCAAGGAACGCGGTCTGGGCTTTTCCTAATCGTCCCCCAATTTCCTTCTTATCCCCGCGAATCTTGGTGAATCAAAACTCAGCTGTCCCTTTTTGGCGACGGCTGAGTTTTTTTATGGTTCGAATTGGAAATTCTGGCTCTTCAGTTTTTAGCGGGATGAACTCCGTAATTTTGGGTGTTTGGCGGCGTAGCCTCCCACACACCCAAGATTTTGACTCCTTTCCCGTTCGATACGGGAGAACCGATATTCTTTATGGGTGGTAAGTCTGTGCGAGGTAGGTGACCAGGGTTTGCTCTTCAGTGGGCGATAATTGCGCCCCGTTATTGAT
>Ga0335071_10008802_pt1 | contig 10342 bp, 10 predicted proteins | sample Lox_Sample_15_FD_206724 | JGI IMG/M metagenome (GOLD analysis project Ga0335071, IMG submission 206724) | Soil microbial communities from Loxahatchee National Wildlife Refuge, Florida, United States - Lox_Sample_1.5 | ecosystem: Environmental > Terrestrial > Soil > Wetlands | place: USA...
CCATCCTCCATACTAACGATTTGCACGCCCGCTTCCAGCCCCTCGAAAACCGCCACGGCGGCTTTGCTTATCTCGCCGCTGTCGTCCGCCGCGAACGCGCCAACTGCACCGACTGCGTCCTCCTCAACGCCGGCGACCTCGTGCAGGGCAGCCCCGTCTCCTCCATCTTCCACGGCCTGCCCATCTACGAAGTGCTCAACCTGTTCGGCTATGACGCCGCGACCCTCGGCAATCATGAATTCGACTACGGCTGGCCTCAGGTCAAACGCTTCATCGATACCGCCAAATACCCCATCGTCACCGCCAACCTGGTCGATGCCCAAGGCCGTCTGTTCACACCCAAACCCTACGTCATCCTCCCCGTCAACGGACTGCGGGTTGCCATCATCGGCGGCATGACCGAGACGCTCCCCTCCCTGGTCAACCCGCGCGCAATGGGCGACATCCACACCGTGCCGCTCATCGAAACCGTCCGCAAGTACGCCGCCGAGCTGCGTCCGCAGGCCGATCTGATCGTTTTGCTCGGGCACATCGACGCCCCCGAGGAGCAGGCCATTCTCCAGCAGGTTCCCGATGTCTCCGTGCTCGTCACCGGTCACATCCACGCTGGGCTTCCCAAGGCCGGTATCGTCGATGGCCGCATCCTGGTGCGCATGAAAAGTTACGGCGAAGAACTCGGCCGCCTCGAACTCCGCGTGGACACCGAAAAGAAAGCGCCCGTCGCCTGGTCCTGGAAACAAATCCCCGTGGATTCCACCGCCATCCAACCCGATCCCGCTGTGGCCGCTGCTGTGAAAAACTGGGAAGATCAGGTCACCAAGCTCGTAGATCGCCCTCTCGCCACGGCGACTCGCGCGTTCACCAAGCCCGAAGTCAAAGCGCTCATCGAGAAAGCCCTCTGCGACCAGACCGGCTCCGACCTGGCTTTCATGAACCTCGGCGGCGTCCGCGATATCCTGCCCCAGGGCCAGTTGCTCGAACGCCACATCTGGAACATTCTCCCGTTCGACAACATGGTCGTCGTCGGAACGTTCAAGGGCCGCGATCTCCCCGAGGCCGTCACCAAGGGACGCACCATTGATCCCGGCCGCGAGTACACGCTCGCCGTCAGCGATTTCACCGCCGCCAATCAGTTCACCGGAGAGAACCTCCGCACCACCGGCCTCCAATTCCCGCACGAAGTCGGCCCCATGCGCGACATGCTGATCGATTGGTTCCGCAAGAAAAAGGTGATCGGCGAGTGACGTTCGCCCGCTGCCTGATCGTCCTCGCCGGCCCGCCCTGTTCCGGCAAAAGCACGCTGGCCGCGGAGTTGGCGCGCCGGCACGCTCTGCCGCATCTTTCCATGGATGCCACCCGCCGGCGCATCATGCCCGCCGCGGCCCACACCCGCGCCGACCGCGAAGTCGCCTACCGCGCCATGCATTTCGCCGCTGAACTGCTGGTGCAAGCCGGCGTCGCCGCGATTCTCGATGCGCCCTACGGCCACCCTGAAGACCGCGCCGAACTGGCCCGCATCCGCGAATCCACCGCCGCCGGCCTCCGCTGGATCGAGTGCCGTGTCTCGCCTGAGACCGCCGTCCGCCGCTTCCTCGAACGCGGTCCCGACCCCATCCGCCTCGACCTCACGCCCGAGCTCGTCGCCCACATGGTGAGCGAGTACCGATACACCGAAGCCGGCCTTCTCCTCGATACCGACCAGCTCGACGCCGCCCAGTGCCTCGCACGCGCCGAAGCCTGGCTCGCGTCCGCTCCGCCGAACCCGTGAGCTACGATAAGTTCTTGCCAACCGCACCGCAGCCGCCCGCCGCGTCGAAAACGCCGCTTTCCCCGGCCGACGGTCTCTGCTTCGCCGCCCTTCTCCTCGAGGTCGCCCTCTTCCATCGCCAGGTCCTCGTCGCCAAAGGCTTCCTCTTCCCCTGGGATTTCCGCGGCGTCCACTGGCCGCTCGCCGCATTCCTCTCCGAGTCTTTCCGCCACGGCGCGTTCCCGCTCTGGGACCCCTACACCTACTGCGGCAGCCCGATCTTCGCCAACATTCAGGCCGCCGTCTTCTATCCGCCAATGCTCATCGCCACGCTGGCCGGCAGCTGGCTCGGTGTCGACGCCCTCCCTCGCCTGCTCGCCGTCTCCGCCGCCCTCCACATTTTCTTCGCCGGTCTTTGCACGTACTTCCTGCTGCGCCGCCTGGGAACCGATCGCGCCCCTGCCTGGATCGCCGCCACCGTTTATGAACTCGGCTGCTTCTTCGCCGCTCACGCCGAGCATCTCGGCGCCACACAGGGCGCCGCCTGGCTGCCGCTTGCCTGGCTCTCAGTCGTCGAACTGCGCCGCCGATTCCGTTGGCGCTGGCTCGCCGCGCTCAGCCTCGCTCTCGCCGCCAGCATCCTGGCCGGGCTCCCCCAAGTGGCTGTGGCGGCCTTCGGATCGGTCGCGTTGCTGGCGGTCGTGCTAGCCGCCTTCCGCCTCGCGCCCCGCACTCTCCCCCTGCAAGCCCTCGCCGCCTGGTTCTGGGGGCTGGCGCTCGCTGCCATCCAGCTCATCCCCACTTTCGAGCTCACGCGCAACAGCGTCGCCAAATATCGCGCCGAGTGGTTGAAGTCCGGCGGCGGCATCCATCCCGGCGCGCTGCTCTCGCTCATTCTGCCCAACCACTGGAACGTTTTCGACCCCGCCCATTTCACCGGCCCCACTGACCTCACCTTCTGCTATCTCTACTCGAGCTTGATTGGCCTCGCGTTGGCGGTCGGGGCCGTGGTCTGGAAACCCAGCCGACTCACCCGCGCTCTCTCGGTCGTCGCGCTCGCCGTGACCTTCTGCATGCTGGGCGATTCCACCGTTCCCGGCCGCGCCGTCCTCGCGGCGCTACCCGTGAGCCTCCGCATCGGCATTCACCCTGAATACTGGATGTTCGTTTTCTCGCTGTGCGTCGCGGTACTCGCCGGCCTTGGCGCGCAACGTTGTCTTCCCGGTGCGAAACTCCCTGTGCTGGCAGGCGCCCTCATCGCCTTCGACCTGATCGCCGTCAGTTCGGGCCGCCCGTTCAACGTCTCCTCGCTCGCCGCCGAGCCCAACCTCGCGAATACCGAACTCGCCGCCCGCCTGCGATCCCTTACCGCTACGGCGCTTCCCCCCAGCCGCATCGATATGGCGCGCGACGTCCCTTATAACTGGTCGAGCAGCGCGCCGCTCCTCGCCATTCCCACCGCTAACGGCTGCGATCCTCTGGCACTCGAACGCATCATCCAGGTGCGGCTCTCTTTCGCGCCGGGCCCTCGATGGGGCACCTGCTATCAAGTGGTGAATCCCGCGTCTCCGGTGTTCCCGCTCCTCAACGCACGCTATCTGCTGACTGCGGCGCCGTTGGCCGACCCCGCCTTCCGTCCCGTTTTCGAGTCCACCGGCCTGCACGTATACGAGAACCCTGCCGCTCTCCCGCGCTGCTTCCTGGTGCATCGCGTCGAACTGGCCGCAAACCTCGGCGCCGCCGCGCAAGCCCTGCACCGTCCGGATTTCCGTCCCGCCGAGTCGGCCATCGTCGAAAACGGCCCCGTATCGCTCGAACCCGCTGGGACGGCTCCCGAATCCGCCGCGATCGTCTCCGATCGGCCCACGCGTCAAGAGATCAGCGCGCACACCGCGACCGCCGCATTGTTAGTGATTAGCGATTCCTACTATCCGGGATGGCAAGCCCGCGTCGATGGCTTGCCCGCCAACATCTATCCCACCGATGTTGGCTTCCGAGGCATTCGCGTCCCCGCCGGCACTCATCGCGTGGAACTGCGCTTCATCCCGCGCTTCCTGCTGCTGTCCGGAATTCTCTCCGCCGCGGCGCTTGTGGCGCTCGCCGCCGCGCTCCTCCGCTGACTTCCCAAGGGACTGGCACCACAGTCCCAAGGCGCCGCTTTTGCGCCGCGTGGACAGTGGTGCCTGTCCCCCTCCCGCATCCACTCTTCGTCGCTTCCCTAAAACGGATTCTCATCCGCCGACGGTCCATAAACCGACGGCACCGGAACGTCGTTCAACCGCAGATACACGGTCAGTTGCCCGCGATGGTGTATGGTATGGCTCATCACGAATGCCCGTACCACCGCCACCTTAGGCAGGGTGAAGATCACCTTGCCGCCGGCTTTGAGCGACCACGGCTGTCCAAACACCCCATTTTCCGCGGCGGCGAGAGCGGCACGCGCCGCCGCGATCTGCTTGTCGAACCGCGCCACCAGTTCCTTCGTCGATTTCGAGGGCGGGTCCGGCTTCGGCCCGTTCGGGTCTCCGATATCCACCGAATCGCCGCCAAGCGTGTAAGGCAGCCAGCCTGGAATATCCGCCAGATGCGTGGCCAGTTCGGCCATGGTGAATGACTTCGGATGCGGTCTCCAATCCAGCTTGTCCTCCGGCACCCGCTCCAGTACCTTGCGGGTGTTGGCGGCTTCGAGATCGAATTCGGGAAGCAGTGCGTCGCGAATCAACATAGATGTTAGGGCTCCTTGTTTCGTTATGTTCGCCTTTTATTCGCCGTATGTCAAGTGAAAAATCCGTGACTCCTCAGGCACGGACCAAGGCGCGAACAACCTCCAGCGAACGGTCGATCTCGGCGGGGCTGTTAAAAATGTGAGTGCACTGGCGGACTCCATTGCCCAGCGAACGCGGACGCAGCCGCGCCCGATTCCACATCTCGTCCTGCAGTTGCGCGCCGGTGACTCCCTCCACCGCATAGACCGTGATGCCGGCGCTCATCGTGGAATCCTCGGGCGTATAAATCGTGACTTTGGGAATGCGGCGCAACCCGGAGCGGAGATAGTCGCCGAGATACTTGATCCTCTGCTGAATGCGTTCCGGGCCGAGCGAGTAGTGGAAGTCCATGGCAGCTTCGGCGCCTACGAGCAGCGACATGCAGCCTGTGCCGCGCTGCGTCAGGCGGTAGCCGTCATCTTCGTGGTTGTTCCACTGCGCGGAGGCCAGACATGTCCAGACATCTTTGGCGCGGTCGCGGCGCACGTACAGAAAGCCATTGCCGGCCGGTGCCAGCAGCCACTTATGGAAACAACTGATGTAGACGTCGCAACCCATCGCCTTCACGTCTACCGGCACATGTCCCAGAGCCTGTGCGCCGTCGATGACGGTGAAGATGCCGCGGCTGCGGGCTTCGGCGCAGATCTCCTTGACCGGCAGCACCGCGCCCGCGCCGGTGATCACGTGGGAAAGGAACAGAACCCGCGTGCGCGGCGTAAAAGCCTTCGTCACCAGGCTGATAATCTCGTCCGGGCCGTGCGCGGGCCTCGGCAATGTAACTTTTCTCACACTTCCCTCGTGGCGCTTGGCGGCATTCAGCCAGGGGGATTCGCCGCCGGGATGCTCCTGATCGCTCATCACGATCTCGGCGCCTTTTCCGAGGTCCAGACCCGCCGCGATGTAACTGTTCGCGCAAGTCACGTTCTCGGTGAGCGCGATTTCCTTCTCGTCCGCATTCACCAGCCGTGCGGCTTTGCCGCGCAGGGAAGCCATTTCGTCATAACCGCCGATCCAGTTGACGCCCCGGTAATCCCAGTCCGCCACATCCACCGCCATCTTGCGAAGGTGCTCCACCGTGCGATCCAGCACCACTTTTGGCATGGCGCCGATGGTCCCGTTGTTGAAGAAGACTTTGTCGCGGGCCAGCAGGAATTGATCGCGGACTTTGTCCCAATATGCCGGGTCGCCCGCGGAGGGCATGGGAGCATCGTCGGCGGCACGGGCCGAACCGGGCAGCCAGGCTGCGGCGGCAGCCGAGGCGGAAATCGACTGAAGAAAGCGGCGGCGGTGAGTCATAGCACTTGACGTTATGCCCCGCGAGGGCCGGCTGTCAAGCGCGCGCCAGACGCTCCGGGCGCGGTAGGATGTTCGAGAGATGCCGCATGAAAAGCTGCTGGTCTCGGCCGGCGATTCAGTCCTGATTGTGGTGGATCTGCAGGAGCGCCTTTCGGCTGCGATGCCGGCCGCCGAGCGCGACCTCGCGATCGCCAACACGAGGCTGCTGTTGACTGCCGCCTCGCGATTGGGCGTGCCCGTTCTCCTGACCGAGCAATATCCGAAGGGCCTCGGGCCGACAGTCGGCCCCGTGGCGGAAGCGCTCCCTGCCGGCGCAACGCGGCGCGAGAAGACCTGCTTTTCCGGTGCGGCCCTGGACCAGAGCGGACGCAGCCAAGCCATTCTGGCGGGCATGGAATCACACGTCTGCATCCTGCAATCGGCGCTGGAACTGATCGAGACGGGCCGCCAGGTGTTCGTCGTCGAAGACGCCTGCTGCTCGCGCGCCGCACCTAATCACGCCAACGCCATGGAGCGGATGCGCGCCGGCGGAGTGGTCGTGACCAACACCGAATCGGTGCTGTTCGAGTGGCTCCGGGACGCGCGGCACGAACACTTCAAAGCGATTTCGGCCCTGCTCCGTTGAGGGCCTCGCGAAAAGCTTCGAACAGACGCGCATCGGCCGTATCCATCCGCGCTTCGGGATGCCACTGCACCGCCAGCACAAACCGTTTGCCGGGAAACTCGAGCGCCTCCACGACGCCATCCGGCGAGGTGGCCGTCACTCGCAGCTCGCTGGCGATACGGCCGGCCGCTTGATGGTGGCGCGAATTCACGACGTACTCGTCGGCCTCCAGGATGCGGTGCAAACCGCTGCCGGGCGCAATGCGCACCGCGTGGACTTCGCGCTGCTTCGGAACCCGGTGGCCGTCGATGTGCTGCACCAGCGTTCCTCCACACGCCACGTTGAGCAGTTGCAGACCGCGGCAGATGCCGAAAACCGGAAGATCGCGGGCCAGAGCTTCCTCCAGCAGGGCGGTCTCGAGGCCGTCGCGCGCCCGGTCGGGTTCGTCGGTGGCCGCGCCGCGCGCTTCGCCGTATCGCGCCGGATCGACATCCGTACCGCCCGCCAGACACAGCCCCGCCACATCTCCGAGCGCCGCCAGATCTTCCACGGGCTCAATCCCCGCGGCCGCCAGAGCGCGGCGGTAGGAATCGCGTTTATTCTCGGGTGTGCCGATGCCAAAGGGAAGTGCGACGCGGATCATGGTGGCTCCTCTTCAGTATCGCGCTCCATGTGACAATCGAATTTTTGAGAGGAGCCTGTTGACGAAATGGAGAAATTGGCGGCCGTCTCCGGTTTGTGGCAGGACGTGCGGCGCATTCGAGCGGAGGCGCCGCTCGTCCACAACATCACCAACTATGTGGTGATGAACACGACGGCCAACGCGCTGCTGGCCTTGGGAGCTTCGCCGGTGATGGCTCACGCCGAAGAAGAAGTGGCGGAGATGGCCGGCCTGGCACGCGCGCTGGTCATCAACATCGGCACGCTCAGCGCGGCCTGGGTGCGGTCTATGCTGCTGGCCGGGCACGCGGCGCGCGCAAAGGGAATTCCGATCGTGCTCGATCCCGTGGGCGCCGGCGCCACCCGTTTCCGCACCGAAACCGCGCTGCGCCTCATCGAGGAGCTGAACCCCGCCGTAATTCGCGGCAACGCGTCGGAGATTCGCGCGCTGGTCTACGACGAGCACGGCACCAAGGGTGTGGACAGCGCGCACGGTTCCGAAGAGGCGCTCGAAGCCGGCCGGGCGGTGGCAGCCAGGTACGCCACCGTGGTGGTGGTGAGCGGCGCAACCGACCTCATCGTGGAAGGCAGCGCCGTCGTGCGCATCGCCAACGGCCATCCGCTGATGCCCCGAGTCACCGGGCTGGGCTGCACCGCCACCGCGCTCGTCGGCGCCTTCGCGGCCGTCAATCCTTCACTGCGAGACGCCGCCGCGCACGCCATGGCCGTGATGGGAATTGCGGGCGAAATGGCGGGCGATCGCGCCGCAGGCCCCGGCTCGTTCCTGCCGGCGTTTCTCGATGCGCTCGCCAATTTGAGCGAAGACGACCTGCGCGCCCGCCTCAAGATGGAAACGGAATGAGACCGGCGCGCGATTGGAGCCTCTATCTGGTCACCGACCGGGACTTGGCCGGCGGGCGTCCCTTGCTCGACGTAGTAGCGGCGGCGGTGCGCGGCGGCGTGACCGCCGTGCAGTTGCGCGAGAAGACTTGCTCCACGCGCGAATTCGTGGAATTGGGCCGCGCGCTCCAACCCATGCTGTCCGAGGCCACCGTTCCTTTGATTATCAACGATCGCGTCGACGTGGCGATGGCCATCGGCGCCGAGGGCGTCCACCTCGGCCAATCGGACATGGACGCGGTGACGGCTCGCAGCCTGCTCGGGGCCGATGCCATCATCGGGCTTTCGGTGGAAACCATGGACCAGGCGCTGGCCGCCGAGTCTCTCGACGTCGATTACCTCGGCGTCGGCCCGATCTTCGCCACGCCCACCAAAGCGGATGCCGCCGCGCCCTGGGGGCTCGCACAGTTGGCGAAGCTGCGCGCGGCATCGCGCCACATCCTGGTGGCCATCGGCGGAATCGGCACAGACAATGCCGCGGGCGTCCGGCAGGCCGGCGCCGATGGCATTGCGGTGGTTTCGGCTATCTGCGCGGCGCCGGATGTCGAACGCGCCACGCGCGAGCTCAGTATGTCTGTTTGTCCGCGCGGTTGACCCACGCGCGGAAGGGCGCAGCCGCGCGCGGGCTGGCAAGCTGGATCATGGGGATCGAGCGCTCCGCCGGCGCCACCTCCAACTGGCGGTAGATCAGGGCGTCGTCAAAGCCGGCGGCGGCCGCATCGGCGGCGGAGGCGGCGAAATACACCCGCTCGGCACGCGCCCAGAAAATCGCGCCCAGGCACATCGGACACGGCTCGCACGAAGCGTAGATTTCGCAGCCCGGCAATTGAAAATCGCCCAGCACGCGGCAGGCTTCGCGAATCGCAACAACCTCGGCGTGCGCCGTGGGATCGTTGGTGGCCGTTACCTGGTTGCAGCCTTCCGCGATGATGCTGCCGTCTCTTACCACCACCGCTGCGAACGGCCCGCCGTTGTGGCGGACGTTGTCGAGGGCCAGCTCAATGGCCCGCTCCAGGAATTCCGGTGTCATCTGCGGTTTGCCGGGGCGCGCGGTGGAACTATGGCGCCACCAATCCAGCGCGAATCGCGTAGCGTACCATGCTTGCGGTCTCGTGTACGCCGAGTTTCTCCAGGATGCGGCTGCGATGCGAATCCGCGGTCTTGTAACTGATTCCTAATCGAATCGCCGTGGCCTTGGTCGAGTGGCCGTTGGCGATCATCACCAGCACTTGGCGTTCGCGCTCCGTCAAAGAGAAAACCATGCGGACCGATTCCTCGTCCGGAGTAAAGTAGGTCCTGCGCCGGTCCGAAACGTCCACCGCCGATCCAATGAAGCCGTCGAAATTCGCACCGTCCTCGCGCGGCAAAGCCTGGCACTCCACCCAACAATACTCGCCATCTGCCCTTTGCAGCCGATATTGCATGCGAAATGATTGACGCGCGCTGAAAGATTTCAGATAGGTTTCCAGGCACAGATCGCGGTCATCGGGATGCACACCTTCGGTCCAGCCGTTACCCACCTCCTGGTCCATGGTTCGACCGCGGAATTGCAGCCACGCACGGTTAAAAAAATGACATAACGCGTCTGCTTCCGACATCCAGATCATGACGGGCGAAGCATCCGCCAGGCGGCGGAATTGAGTGTCCGCCATTTCTCCGTCACGCTTGTAGCGGCCGATTTCTGCTTCCAACGCAGCCACTCGGTTTCGCAGCAGGCTGAGCTCATCACCTACATCGGCCGGTACCATTTCAAATCCGCTCATTTAGTCTGATAATAGACCGTATGGTACTAAGCGTAAAGTACCAAAAATGCGTTTTTCTAAGAAATGCAAAATCTTTTTCACGGTAATAAACGGCACGCCTTCGTCAACCGATGGAACTTTCCCGGCCGCGCACGGAACTAGATAACGAGAAGCTGATGAAGCCTCCCGAGACGGACGAAGAACTCATGGCTGCGGCGCGAAGGGGAGATGAGGCAGCGTTCCTGGCGCTGTACCGGCGGCGCCAGGGAGCTATCTACCGTTACGCCTTACACATGAGCGGTTCCGCGACCGCTGCCGAAGACATCACTCAGGAGGCTTTCCTGGCCCTTTTGAAGGGCAATTTCGGGTTCGATCCGGAACGCGGCACGCTGGCCAGCTATCTGTTCGGTGTGGCTCGCAAGCTGGCTTTGCGCCAGATGGACCGTGTTTATTCCGACGTTTCGTTGGATGAAAAAGGGGAGCAGGGAATCGAATCGGCCCGGAGCGCCGAAGTGGCGGACCCGCTCGAAGCCCTCACCGAAAAGGAACGGATCGAAGCTCTCCAGAAGGCCGTGGTCTCCCTCCCCCGCCGTTACCGCGAAGTGGTGGTGCTGTGCGACCTGGAGGA
>Ga0335071_10008803_pt1 | contig 10342 bp, 8 predicted proteins | sample Lox_Sample_15_FD_206724 | JGI IMG/M metagenome (GOLD analysis project Ga0335071, IMG submission 206724) | Soil microbial communities from Loxahatchee National Wildlife Refuge, Florida, United States - Lox_Sample_1.5 | ecosystem: Environmental > Terrestrial > Soil > Wetlands | place: USA: Florida...
CAACGGCCATGCCCGACGTGCAGCAAGTGGAGTTGACGGAAGGCCGTATGTGGACCGAATCCGAGGAGCAGCGCCACGAGAATGTGGTGCTTCTCGGTCACGATGCCGCCGAGGACCTCTTCCCCGGCGAATCGCCCATCGGCGAAAACGTGGAATGCGAAGGAGACGTCTTCACAGTGGTTGGCGTGCTTGACACGCTTCCGCAGGCCTTCGGCACGGGGCGCAACACGGCAGACAACGCCGCGTACTTTCCGCTCGGCGCATTCCGCAAGATTCATCCAGAAATCACCAATTACTGGATCGTCGTGAAGTACGACAACCCTGCCAACAAGAACCTGGTGACCGAGGAAGTGCGTGAGCTGCTGCGGATTCGCCGCGGGCTGCGCACCAGCCAGGACGACAACTTCGCCATCTTCAGCCCCGATTCGCTGATGCGGCTCTGGAACCAGGTCACCGGAGGGCTGTTTCTCTTCATGGTTGCCGTTTCCTCGGTGGGCCTGATGGTGGGCGGCGTGGGCGTGATGAACATCATGCTGGTCAGCGTGACCGAGCGCACCCGCGAGATCGGCGTCCGGAAGGCCGTGGGGGCAAGCCGCAGGGCCATCATGCTTCAGTTCACGCTTGAAGCCATCGCTCTGTGCATGGTCGGCGGACTGCTGGGCATTTTAAGCGGCGCGCTGCTCACGCTGATTCTGCATTTCGCCGTCTCGTTCCTGCACGCGGCATTGTCGATTGTCTGGGTGTCGATCGCCTTCGCGGTCTCGTGCTTCATCGGCCTCGTCTTCGGCATTTACCCGGCCTGGAAGGCGGCGAATCTGGATCCGATTGAAGCGCTGAGGTACGAGTGAACAGTGAACAGTGAACAGTGGACAGTGATTAGTGGTTAGTGACCATTGGTCGGGGTTCGCGAAATCCGCGGTCGAGTTTTTTCCAGAATCGCATAGGTCATCTTGCCGATTTCGCGCGACATCTTTTCCGCGCTACCGAGGTCCTCGGTGTTTCCAAAACCCAGCTTCCTCGCTATCTCAAGCTGGGTTTGCAGTTCGCAATTCGACCCTCGTGCTATACCGAGAAACTGCCTGAATTCGCCGGTGCTCAGCCTTCCTTGCCCCTCTGCGATGTTACTGGGGATGGAAACCGCCGTGCGTCTCATTTGCGCCGTTAAACCATAACACTCCTCCCGGGGAAAATTGCGCGTTAGCCGGTAGACGATAACCACTAAATCAATCGACTTCTGCCACACCAGAAGATCCCTGAAGGATTGCACCGCCGATGTTGTTGTCATCTTCCTATGGACCTTTCTCTTTCTCAAAATGGGACCGATCATTTCCTATCGTTCACTGTCCGCCGATCACTGATCACTGTTCACTGTTCACTGTTCACTGTTCACTGTCCACTGACCACTGACAACTGTAAACTGCCTCTATGCCTCATGCTCTAGCCCATGCCATCGAGATCGTCACGACCATTCTGGCCGTGGCCGGGATGGGCTACTTCGCCGCGGCGCTGATCGCGGCCCGCATATTCCTTGCCGCTCGCCGCAGGCCGTTGCCGGTATTTGCGCCGCCGGTGAGCATTCTGAAATCGCTCAAGGGGCTCGACCCCGGCATGATCGAGGCCTTTCGCAGCCATTGCCGGCAGAGCTATGCGGGTGAGTTTGAGTTGCTCTTCGGCGTGAGCTCGATGGAAGACCCCGCCGTGGCTGCTGTGAGCCAACTGCAGATTGAGTTCCCCGAGCGGACGATCTATTTGATTGAGTGCCCCGAGCGGCTGGGAACCAACGGCAAGGTAAGCACGCTCATCCAGCTTGCCCGCCACGCGCGCTCCGAATTTCTCGTCATCAACGACTCCGACATCACCGTGAGCCCGCGATATCTCGAGCGGGTGATGGCCTGCTTTGCGCTGGAGAAGTCCGGTCAGCCGCAGGTGGGCCTCGTGACGGCGCTCTATCGAGGACGAGCGCACGGCGGTCTGGCATCGATCTTTGAGGCGCTCGGCATCGCCACCGATTTTCAGGCCGGCGTTCTGCTATCGAAGGGTATCGAGGGCGGGCTGCATTATGGGCTGGGATCGACGCTGGCCGTAAGGCGCGAGGCACTCGAAAAGGCCGGCGGGCTTGAAGCGCTGGTCGATCATCTGGCGGACGACTACGAGATGGGCGCGCGCATCTCGCGCGCCGGCTTCCGCGTGGAGCTGAGCCCGGAGGTCGTGGAGACCTCGATCCCCTCCTACGGATGGCGCGGCTTTGCCGATCACCAGTTGCGCTGGCTGCGGACGGTGCGCGACGCGCGTCCGTGGGGCTATCTGGGGCTCGTCTTCACGCACGGCCTGGGATGGGTTCTGCTGAACGTGCTGGCCAGCGGAGCCAGCGCGCTCAGCCTGTGGTTGCTGGGGCTGGCTTTCTTTCTGCGCCTTGCGCTAGCCATGACGGTGGGCGCCGCGGTGCTTGGGGACCGCCAGGTGCTGGCCAATCTCTGGTTGCTTCCCATGCGCGATCTCGTCGCCATGGGGCTGTGGACGGCGGGTTTTGCTGGCGACACCATCGTCTGGCGCGGCGAGCGCTTCACGGTGCGCGGCGGCAAGCTGGAAAAAGCGGATCTGCCGCGCTGAGGCAGGCACGCGCGGGAGCGAAGCACCGCGAACGGTTCCCATTCTTCCCTAAATGGGCTTGTACGGAGATTAGGATCCTATTCCCTCATTCCCCCGTCTCTGACCCCTGATCCCTGACCGCTGATCTCTCTTTCTGGGTTACCCTGAATCCTGATGGGACGGATTCGTGTACTGAACGACCAGGTGGCCAACCAGATCGCTGCGGGCGAGGTGGTGGACCGGCCCGCTTCGGTGGCGAAAGAGCTGCTGGAAAACTCACTCGATGCCGGAGCGAAACGAATCCGGATCGAGGTCGAGGCCGGAGGCAGGCGGCTGATCCGCGTGAGCGACGACGGCGAGGGGATGAGCCGCGACGACGCTTTGCTGGCCTTTGAGCGGCACGCAACCTCGAAGCTCCGCACCGCCGACGACCTGCTGTCGATCGCGACGCTTGGCTTCCGGGGAGAGGCGCTGCCTTCGATCGCGTCTGTGGCGCGGGTGACGCTCGAGACAGCGGCTGCTACAGAAAAGGAGGGGGCGGTTGCCGGCGTCGGAACGCGGGTCGAGATCGCCGGCGGCAAGATCCTCCGCGTTGAGGATGCGGCTCTGCCGCAGGGAACCACGATCGCGGTACGAGATCTCTTTTTCAATACACCCGCGCGGCGGAAGTTCCTGCGGGCCGAATCGACGGAGCTGGCGCACGTAACGGCGCTCGTGACCCACTACGCCCTGGTGCATCCGGAAAAGCACTTCGAGCTGCTCTCGAGCTCGCACACCCTCGTGCTTGCGCCACCTGTGGCGCGGACAGCGGAACGGATCTACCAGATTTTCGGCAAAGAAACGCTTGAGCAGCTTCTGCCCGTGGCCGCCGAGCTGCGCCTGGAGCACGCCGGGCTGCCGGAGCCTCCTCCGTGGAAGCGCGAACCAGGCCAACCGAATCGCGAGCCCGGCGCGCTGCGGCTCACCGGCTTCTTCTCCAAGCCCGAGCTTCAGAAGCTGAACCGCAACTCGATTTACATCTTCGTCAACAAGCGGCTGATCCGCGACAGGCTGCTGATTCACGCTATTACCGAAGCCTACCGAAACGTCATCCCGCCAACGAGCTATCCGGTCGTGCTGCTTTTTCTCGAGATGCCGCCGGAAGAGGTGGATGTCAACGTCCACCCGGCGAAGACCGAGGTGCGCTTCCGGCAGCAGGCGCACGTTCACGACTTTGTGCGCGAGAGCCTGAGGAATGCTTTGATCAAGGCGCGACCGGCAGCCGCCTTCCTGGCCTCGCTGAACTCGGAGCCTTCGGCAAGCCCTTCCCTGATGCCGCCGCCCGCTTCTCATCTTCCGGGGCCCCCGCGGACAGGTCCAGCGCCGTGGAGTGGCCGACCAACTGAGATGGGCCAAGATCCTCTGCCCGGCTCCTTGGGGCAGAACTCGGACCACAATTTACCGGACTCCGATCCCGTTGGTCCCACGCAGGAGGCGGCTGAACCGTTTTCTCTGACTCCCCGGCAGGCGGAGCCTTTTGCCGTGCGTCTGCCCTTCACGGATCAGGGCACCGCTCCGGGCTCCTCCGGGCAGCAATTCGGCCGCGCGGCCTGGGGAAGCACGGCGAAGGCGCTCTTCGAACCCGCAGCCGGAGGCGGAGTGGACAACCTGCGTCCCGCACAGGAAGGAAGCGGGGCCGTCGAGTCAGCGGCGGCCACGGCGCTGATCGAAGTGGAACAGTCAGCCACGAATCTGAACCATCTGGGGGACCTCCGGCCCCTGGGCCAGCTGAGAGAGTCCTTTATTCTTGCCGCGGGCGAGGATGGGCTTTGGATCATCGACCAGCATGTTGCACACGAAAGAGTGCTTTTCGAGAAAATCCTGCGCGAAAGACAGACCCAGAAGATCGAACGCCAGCGGCTGCTGATGCCGTTGCTGGTGGACCTGAAGCCGGACCAGATGGCGGTCTTTTCGTGCATTGCCGAAGAATTGGGGCGCAATGGATTCGAAGTGGAGCTCTTCGGCCCGCAGACGCTTGCCCTCAGGGAGGCGCCTTCTGGACTCGAGGGAGCGGGGCTAGAGCGGGCGCTGGTGGAAATCATCGAGCAGACGGCTGCAGATCCGGATAAAGCGTCTCCATTTCAAGGACTTACCCGCCTAAGGGAACGTATTACAGCTTCTGTCGCGTGCCACGCCGCCATCAAGGTGAATACGCCTCTGGACCCGGAGCGCATCAGGTGGTTGCTGTCGGAATTGGCAAAAACCAGCCATCCGACCAGTTGTCCGCATGGACGTCCTATCGCTTTGTTGTATTCTTGGAGAGAGATCGATCGGGCCTTCCACCGGATTTAAAGGGCTTGGAGGGTGGTTGCGCTTCTCTCAGGAGCCAGGCGCAGCCCGGCGCGCTGTTTTGTCGAATTTTTTGCGCGCCTGCCTGGAAGCGAGGTAATTCTTTGACATCAGAGCAGTTAGAAGCATCCCGCGCCGAGAGGCTGCGGTTGAGCGGACAGCACCAGTTAAATCTTGACGATGCCAGGACGTGGCTGGAGGAGACGGGGCTGTGTCTTTTTGTGCCCCGCCGGCAATTCGCAAACTCGGTGGCCCCATCGTTTGTCGAGGCGGTCATCGGTAAGCGGAACCCCACCCCGGATGCCCACGAGATCGCGGCTTGCGAAGCGCTGCTCGTAAGGCTCGAGAACGACGGGGTTGCCGTCCGGCTGAACCTGCAAGGGCAACCCAGCGAACAGCCTGACTATGTGGTGGCAGCCTGGGTTCTGCCCTACGTCTACGCCCTCAGGGGCGATCGCGATTGGCGGCGCACCCCTCAACTGACCGGCTCGCGGCAGGTTTCTCCTTTGGCCATCCAGACTTACAAGCTTCTGGAGGCGGGCGATGCAGCCATTCCTGCTCTGAAACACACCTTGGGCCGAGAGGTCAGCGAGGCGGCGGTGCTTCGGGCCATAACCGAGCTGTGGCAGCAGCTCAGGGTGATCCCGCTGTTTGCCGCGCCCGGTGAGCCGGCCCGCTGGCAATTGCTGCGGCAGAGGTTTCAGAAGGCCATTGCGGAGGGTGCCTCGACCTCGCAGGTGACCGCGATCTCCGTGCTGGCTTCCATCTATCTTCAGGCTGTAATTGCCGCCACCATGGAAGAGGTGGAACTGTTCCTGGCGCCGCTCACGGCGCGCAGTAAAGTGCGCGAAGTGCTTCGGAGCCTGGTGGCAACCCGGCAGGTGCACACGATCGCGCTGGGGCACGCGCCTCATTTTTACGTGGCAGGAACGCTTCCCGAGTTTGCTCCAGCTCCCACAATCTATTCGAGCTCTTCGATGCCGGCCTCCGCCTACTTCCTGCATTCCTACGATCACGAGGAGGAAATTCAGGAGCGGCGCGAGCGGCATCCCGCTCATCCGGAACCGCCAGCCAGCCCAACGGCTGAGAGTCACAGCCCGGCGGCCGTGAGTCACAAACCGGCGTTGACTGAACGAGCGGCAGAGCGGCCGCGGTTCAGCCGCAATGCAGCCGCCCACCAGGACCGGAAACCCGGAAAGAGTTCGGGGAGCAGCCCTTCCACAGCCCGCGCCAGCACAGGGACACGCCGCGGGAGCGCGCGGCCGACAGCGGCGAAGCGGCCCGCTTCGGCGACCCGCCGGAGCAAGAACAGCTCAACCGACAGCCGCGGCATCAAGGGAAGACTCTCCGGCTCCGGCAGCGGCGCTCATCGCAAGGCGCGCGGCAACCGGCATGGGGATCACAGGAGTGCGGCAGCAAAGGCGGGCACGAAGGCGCTCAGCCACAAGACGGTTACGGCGGGATCCGGGAAGACCGGCAGCGGCAAGCCCTGCGGCCTCAGGAAGCGCGGATAGGCGCGCCATGAGCGAGCTGAGGGCCATGCGACATGGAATTGTGGCCATTGACGGCCCAGCCGGCGCCGGAAAGAGCACGGTCGCAAAGTTTCTTGCCCGGCAATTCGGACTGCTGACGCTCGAAACCGGCGCCATGTACCGCGCCTTCGCCCTGAAGGCGTTGCGGGCCGGCGTGCCTCTGAACGAAAGCAAGGCGCTCGAGGGCCTAGCTTTGGAAACCACGATCCGGCTGGAACAGGGCGACGAGGAAAACCGCGTTCTTCTCGATGGAGAGGATGTTACCGGGCTGATCCGCACCCGTGAGGTCACCGATGCGGCCTCGAAGGTGAGTGTCTTTCCCGCCATCCGCGCCTGGATGGTGAGCCTTCAGCAAAAGCTGGCCGCCTCGGGCGGAGTGGTGATGGAGGGCCGCGATATTGGAACCGTGGTCTTTCCCCATGCAGACGTAAAAATTTTTTTGGATGCCGCACCCGAGGTGCGAGGCCAGCGCCGCTTCGAGCAGCTTGGGGCAACCGGCGCTAAGGCCGGAGCACAGCCGGAAGCCGTGACCCGCGACCTGCGGGCTCGCGACGAGAGAGACCGCAACCGGGCTGATTCGCCGCTGAAGCCGGCGCCAGACGCCGTGCTGCTCGATTCGACCGACCTCACGCTCGACGAGGTGATGGAGAGGGCGAAAGAGATCGTGGCGGCGAAGCTGGGCGAAGTTCCCCAAAAAGCCTGAAGCGGGGTTGGCGGAGTTGGCGGAGTCAGCAAAAACGTGTTGCTGCAACTCCTAACTCCGCTAACACGCGCGCAGCGCGGCCAACCCCGCTAGCTCCGCTGCCTTACTGCGTCTCCTCCCGCGGCGTCTGAGAACTCTTCAGGTGGCGCACGCCGGGCGCGTTCGGCGCATTCGGCGCTTTGGGAACGGCCTGCGCAGCCTGTGCGGGAGTGGGGATGGGACCAAGGGACGGTCCCTTCTTGATGTGCAGGTCGCCATCGCTCGTGTCGAGCGCGATGCGAGCCGCGCCGGCGCCGATGCGTCCGTTGACGCTCTTGTCCTGCTCGCCGCTGACCGCCAGGCCGTAATCGGTTACGATTTCTCCGTTGTGCACGTGTCCGCTTACGTTGGCCGAGGCTTCGGGCGGCAGCGTAATCATTACGTCGCCTTTGCTGTTTCTTGCCTCGACGCCGTAGCCGCCGGCGGGCTCGACCGCGATGCTTCCATCGCGGTTCTGGACGCTGGTATCGCCGTAGATCTGGCTCAGGTCCACGTCTTTGGAGTGTGTCTGAACGCGCACGGCGCCCTTTGCCTGATTCACTCTCAGGTCGTCGGAGTCCAGCGTCAGGTCGCCAGGTAGCGAGGCCACATCGAGATCGGTGACCGAGGTGTGAACTTTCACCGCGCCGGCGACATTTTCCATGTGGACATCGCCAAAGATTTCTCCGTTTATTGTGATTCGCCCGGTGATGTTCGAGAGCGTCACGTCATTGGCATCGCCGTCGGCCACGAGATCCCCTGTGATCTGGTGAGCCGAGAAATCATGCTTGCTATTGGCAAAGTGTGCGACCACGGGCCCCGTAATTCCATTCAGCCGCGTGTCGCCGTGGGCCGCGCTCAGGGTGATCCCCGCTCCCAGCCCGGCCGCCGTCACGTCGCCGCGCTCGGCATTTACGGTTACCTGCGCGTCAGGTGGCACCGTGACGGTGAGATTCACCCGGCCGTTGCTGTTCCCCTGACTTCTTACGAGCACGACATTGCCGCTGACCGTAGTGCGCGGGGCCTCGGCGTCGTAAATCTTTTTAGCTTCTGCGTCCGAGTTGGCAAAAGCCACCTCGTGTGCCTGCACCAGGAGTTCCGTGCCCGTGCCGGCCATCACGCTGACATCGCCGCGTGGATCCTCAATTTCGATCGCCGCTTTAGCTGGAATCGATTGAGTCCCCGACTCGTCGTTGTCGTGCTCGGGCAGGCCGAAGGAGTTGAAGTTGAAGAAATTGTTGTCGTCGTTGTTCCAGTTGAACCACGGATGCGCTCCGTGCCATCCGGCGGCTAGCGCGCCCACAATCGCCAGCAGCACGATCAGCCCGACGAAGCTTCCGCCGCGTCGCACCGGATGCGGCCTCTTCAAGTCAATTGCCCACTCGGCCAGCAGCAGTGCGCCAGCTCCGATCAGCAGCAGCGGCCACCAATGGCCGTACCATGTCCAGAACGTCTCGGCAGCAATCCGGCCTGTGTAGAGGAGCAGTCCCACAACGCCGATCGCGACCAGAAGCAGCGGCCCAACCAGTGACGGCACCCGCGGCCCGTAGGCCTGTGCATAATGGGCCTTCCATGCGTGCCGCTGAGCCTTCCACGCATCGCGCTGGGCATGCCAGTAAGCCCTCTGCTGCTCGCGATAGGCACGCCACTGGGTCTTCGGATCATATGGCGGATAAGGTGGAGGATACGGAGGCGGCGCTCCGCCGCCGGGCGGATTCGGAGGCACGCTGCTCATAGCCGGCCTCCTTCAGGGGAGTTCTGTGCTGCCGGGGCAGACTCCGGGGCTGCGTTGATCGTTGGCGGCTGCCCTGTGGGCTGTTGCCAGGGGCCATCGGATTCGAGAGCCGCGCGCTCGGCCAGCTTCATCACGCCCAGCAAAATCAGGAGCAGAGGAACGAAAATTCCCCAGTGCACCATGTGCATTTGGTGCAGGAGCGCAATCACGCCCAGGAGCAGAAGGATCATCGGGCCTACCAGGCGACGGATCATAAAATAGCGATTCATTGCGAACCTCCTTGAGTACGCGAAATATGGCGGACGATCAGCCACACGCCCAGGCCGATCAGCAGTACCGGCCAGGTAAAGTCAAAGATTCTGCCGGAAAGCCAGTTGAGTTGCCCGGCTAGGAAGAGAATGCCAAGCGCAATCAGCACAATGGCGCCCACCGGCTCTCTGCGCCGCCAGTGGCAAGACGGCGGCGGAACCGGCCCAGTGCCGGGTGGCGGGGGGCCAAAGGGCGGAGGTGGAGGGTACGACGCCTGCGCCGGCCCCCCGTAGCTCTGCTGAGCGAATCCCTGGTAGGCGGCCGGGCCCGCGCCGGCTGCGCTTGCCGGGGTGTTCGCAGTGCCCTCCGCTACCGCTGTGGCAACGTGAGGCCGTGAGCCGAGGTTCAGCCAGCTTCCCAGTTCGTTGATCCCCAGCGGATCGGGAGGCTGCTGGCCTTCGAGCCGCGCCTTCGCCGTGTGGTAGGCCTCGAAAGATTGGTAAAGAATCCATGCCGCGATGAAGATGCCGAAGATCGGGTAGTGGTCCGCCATGCTGACCAGCACCGCGAAGATCACCACGTGGATCAATCCCTTGAAAAACTGGCCGTTGTACATTGCGCCTACGCCCGGAATCAGTCCCAGCACCGCCGCGGCCCCAGGACGCGGAATGCCGTGCGGATGAGGAGGAGGCGGTACGTAGGGAGGGGGCGGAACATAGGTCCCCGCCGCAGAGGCAGTGGCCGCCTGCCAGGCGTCTATGCAGTTACTGCAGGCGATCAGGCCTCGCGAAGCCGGGCGCATCGCACCCGAGGCGACGCACTCCGTGCAGAGCGGCTTCCCGCAGTTCTGGCAGTAGGCGGCAGCGCTTACTCCCGGATGATTTACGCAATCCATGACTTGCTCCTTTCCCCTCGCATCGTGGAGCTGCCCATCTGACCGGGCTCGGAATCGAGCCTGAGGAGAGCTTCCATTTTTCCTTGCAATGTACCTGCTGCCGGAGCAGCAACCTGCTGCGCGGGCGCGGTATGGTGCGGCTTTGTGGTTCCCTTCAAAGCTCCGGTTCCAGCCGGCTGCTGTGAGGGCGACCCGCCTTCTCCCGCGTCCGTGCCCTGTTGTGTGCGTTTGATCTCTCTCACCGTCGATTGCACCTGGTTTACAAGCTGAAGGTGGTCGTAGTATCGGATGAT
>Ga0335071_10008804_pt1 | contig 10341 bp, 6 predicted proteins | sample Lox_Sample_15_FD_206724 | JGI IMG/M metagenome (GOLD analysis project Ga0335071, IMG submission 206724) | Soil microbial communities from Loxahatchee National Wildlife Refuge, Florida, United States - Lox_Sample_1.5 | ecosystem: Environmental > Terrestrial > Soil > Wetlands | place: USA: Florida...
CCGCTGGGCGGGTACGTGCTGCTGCCCCAGCTGGCCGATCTGCGCGCGATGGAGGGCGAGTCCGCGGTGCCGGTGGAGACGCTGCCGCCCGTCGGCTACGCGACCCGGATGCTGGTGTTCGTCGCCGGCGCGGCGGCCAACATGGTCTTTGCCTTCCTGCTCGCCTGCGTGGTCTGGCTGGTGGGCCAGCCGACGCCCTCCGATTTCAACACGACCACGATCGGCCAGGTGCTGCCCACGATCACCCTGCCGGACAATCGGGAGGTGCCCAGCCCCGCCTCGCAGGCCGGATTCAGGGCCGGCGACATCGTGCGGGCGATCGACGGCATCAAGGTCGCCGACTGGTCGGAGCTGCAGCAGACCCTCTATGCCGGCGCCGGTCGCGCCGCCGACGGCCGGCGCATGGCCGTTTTCACGCTCGATCGGGCGGGACAAAAACTCGAGCTGACCGTCTATCCCCTGCTCGTCGGCAGCGAACGGACGCGCTTCATCGGCGTCGCTCCCGCCGAGGACTGGATCGTGGGCGCGGTCAAACCGGGCCTGCTCGGGGACAAGATCGGCCTGCAACCCGGCGACCAGATCCTGGCCTACGATTCCATTCCGCTCCTGTCGCGGAGCGCATTCCTGGAATACCTGAAGGACAACCGGGCACGGGCCGTGCGTCTCACCGTCCTGCGCGGAGCGGAGCGGCTGGCGCCGGAGATTCCTCCGCGGCCGGCGCGCACCGACTTCACCGATCTCGGTTTCCAGCCGCGGTTGACCATCGTGGTGCTGCATCCGGACCCCATCCGGCAGCTGCGCGACGACCTCGATCCGACGATCCGCGTGCTGACCGGCCTCTTCAATCCCCGGTCCGACGTGCGGGTCTCCCAGCTTTCGGGCCCGGTCGGAATCATCACCGTGTTCTATTTCACGGCCCAGAACGACGTCCGCCTCGTGCTCTGGTTCACCATCCTCCTGAACGTCAACCTGGCCGTCATCAACCTGCTGCCCATTCCCGTGTTTGACGGCGGCCAGATGCTGTTCGCCACGATCAACCGGCTGCGGCGGCAGTCGCTTCCGACGGATTTCGTCCTGACGACCCAAAGCGTCTTTGTGGTTCTGATCATCACGTTCTTCGTCTACGTGACCTTCTTCGACGTCCGGCGCTTCCGGCGCGACACCCAGCCCAATCCGGCGCCACCGCCGGCGGTCAAGACCGGGACCGCTCCGGCCGCACCCTGAGGGCCGCGACCGCGGCCCACCGCAGACAGCCATGGCCTACTGCGCGTCGCGCTTCCAGACGATCCGCCGCCGCACCGTCGAGGTGAAGGTGGGCGCGGTGGGCGTGGGCGGGGACCACCCGATCCGCCTGCAATCGATGACCACCAGCGACACGCAGGACGTGGCCGCCACCGTCCGGCAGTGCATCGCGCTGGCGGAGGTCGGCTGCGAGATCGTGCGGGTCACGGCGCCGAACGTGCCCGCGGCCCAGTGCCTGCGGGCGATCCGGGACCAGTTCACGGCCGCCGGCTTCGGGGCCGTGCCGCTCGTCGCCGACATCCATTTCCTCCCCTCGGCCGCGATGGAGGCGGTCGAGCACGTGGAGAAGGTGCGCGTCAACCCGGGCAACTACGCGGACAAGAAGAAATTCGCCGTGCGCGAGTACTCCGACGCCGATTACGCGCGGGAGCTGGAGCGCCTCCGCGACGCGTTCACCCCGCTGGTGCGGCGCTGCCGCGAGCTCGGCCGCGCCCTGCGCATCGGCACCAACCACGGCTCGCTGTCGGACCGGATCATGAACCGGTATGGCGACACGCCGCTCGGCATGGTGGAGAGCGCGCTGGAATTCGTCCGCATCGCCGAGGCGGAGGGATTCCACGACCTGATCCTGTCGATGAAGGCCAGCAATCCGAAGGTCATGATCCAGGCCTACCGGCTGCTGGTGGAGCGGATGGACGCGGCGCACCGGCCGTATCCCCTCCACCTCGGCGTCACCGAGGCGGGCGATGGCGAGGACGGGCGGATCAAGGGGGCGATCGGGATTGGCGCGCTCCTGCTCGACGGCCTGGGGGACACGATCCGCGTCTCGTTGACGGAGGATTCGGTCTATGAGATTCCCGTGGCCCGCGCCATCGCCGACCGCGCGATGAGCCGGTGGACGGCCGCGGGCCCGGGCCCCGCCGCCGGCGCGGCCGCGGACGCGATCAATCCCTTCGAGTACACGCGCCGGGAGACGTCGGTGCTGCCCCTCTCGGACTCTTGCGTCGTTGGTCCGGAGCACCCGCCGCGCGTGATCGTGCGGGTGGCGGGGCCGGCGGCGCTGGCCGCTGCCGCGGCCCAGCTGGCCGGCCCCGGGCGGCAGGACACGCCGGTTGAGGGCCTGCTGGTGCCAGTGGCCGACACCGCGGCGCTCGCCGCGCTGCGCCGCGCGCTGACGGGCACGGACCTGTCCGCCGAGTTCCTCGTGCTCGAGCTCGGCGGGGGACTCCAGGCTGCGGATCTCGAGGCTCCCCTCGCCACCAGCCGCGGCCGGCTGGTGCTGCTGCGCACGTTCCGCGCCGGGGACGGCGCTTCGCTCGACGCATTCGCCCGACTCGTGCGCCGCCACGGCCAGCTGCTGGCCGTCGACAGCGCGGCAGAGGATCTGGCCGCCATGGCGGACGTCCTCCGGAGACTCGGCGACGACCGGCTCCTGTTCACGCTCGGCGCCGCCACCGGCGCCCCGCCCGCGCCCCAGCATCGGCTCGGAGCCTACCGGCGGCTCGCGCACGAGCTCAGCCGCCTCGGCTGCCGGGCGCCGGTCTGGATCCGCAACACGGCCGCGGGCAGCCTGCTCCCCGACGCCAGCTTTCTCGGCCGTTTGATCGACGCCAGCTTCCTGACCGGCGGACTCCTCTGTGACGGCGTGGGCGACCTGGTGAGCGTCGAAACCGAGCCGGACGCCGGCCGCGCGCTGAAGCTCGCCTACAATCTGCTCCAGGGCGCCGGCGCCCGCTTCTCCAAGACCGAGTTCGTCGCCTGCCCGAGCTGCGGCCGCACGCTCTTCGACCTGCAGACGACGACCCAGCGCATCCGGGAAAAAACCGGCCACCTCAAGGGCGTGAAAATCGCCATCATGGGCTGCATCGTCAACGGACCGGGGGAGATGGCCGACGCGGACTTCGGCTACGTCGGCGGCGCCCCGGGCAAGATCAACCTCTACGTCGGCAAGGCCTGCGTGCAATACAACCTGCCCCAAGCGGAGGCCGACGACCGGCTGATCGCGCTGATCAAGGAGCACGGCAAGTGGCTCGAGCCGGCGGCCGCGGCCGAAACCGCCGCGCCGCGCTGAGCGTCGCGGGCCGCGTCACGGCACCGCCAATACCGGAGCGCCGGCGGCGCGGCGGCGCGGGCGAAATATGTAGTGGAAGTGCCGTTACGCGCGCGCCCGCGGGGGCCCGCGCGGCGCGCCGCGCGCGTGTGAATAACTTGTGGGAAAGTTGCTCTTGAAATGCATTTGGTGATTCACGTTACTCCGGCCTTCCGTTTTATTTCACGGACCCTCCGTTGTTCTTTGCCCCGTCCGCAGTGCGCGTCGGTTTGCCGACTCCCGAGGAGCTGCCTCCTACCTTCTGGTCTTCAACAGCTTATTTCCTCTCCTCATTCCACCCCCCATCCCTGAGGACCGGACCCGCCTTTCTCCTCCGAGCGAGCAACTGCATGCGACCCTGCCAGGCGCGTGGAAAGAACCCTGTTGAGGTTGTGTGAATAATCCCTTTCTCTTGCCCGCTCCATGCCTTCGCTGACCCTGCCGCCCAGCCTCTGGGAAACCGTCAAGTGCGACTTCAAGGGACTCTTCCCGGAGGACGTGTTCCAGATGTGGTTCGAGCCCATCGTCTGCCTGGAGACGGCGGAGGACGCGATGACGCTGGGCGTGCCCAATGATTTCGCCGCCATCTGGATCCACGACAACTATCTGGACCTGATCACGCAGCGGCTGCGCCTCACCGCCGGGCGCCTGGTCAACGTGGCGCTGAAGGTCCACCAGCCCGCCAGCCCGGCCCGGCCCGCGGCCGGCGGCAACGGCACGGGCGACGCGGCGCCGGCCGCCGTGCACCACGCGCGGGTCCGGGCCACCCCGCGGCGCGCCGGGCGGTTCGAGGACAAGGGGCCGTACGCCGGCCTGCTCAACCCGCGCAACACCTTCGAGAACTTCGTCGTCGGGGCGAACAACCAGCTGGCCCATGCCGCCGCCCTCGCGGTGGCCCAGTCCCCGGCCCAGGCCTTCAATCCCCTGTTCATCTACGGGGACACCGGCCTGGGGAAGACGCACCTGATGCACGCGGTCGGCCACAGCATCCTGCGCAACAACGCCGAGGCGAAGGTCGCCTACCTCTCGACGGAGAAGTTCACCAACGAGTTCATCCAGGCCCTGCAGGAGAACAGCCTGACCCGCTTCCGCCAGCGTTACCGCAACGTCGACGTGCTGCTGCTCGATGACGTGCAGTTCCTGAGCGGCAAGGAGCGCATCCAGGAGGAGTTCTTCCACACCTTCAACGACGTCTTCGAATCGGGAAAGCAGGTCGTGCTCACCAGCGACCGGCCCGCGAGCGAGATCGCCAAGCTGGAGTCGCGGCTCGTCTCGCGCTTCCAGTGGGGCTACGTGGCCGACATCCAGTCGCCCGACCTCGAGACGCGCGTGGCCATCCTCCGGACCAAGGCCGCGAGCCTGAAGTTCGACGTGCCGCCGGCGGTGATCAACTTCATCGCCCAGCACATCTCCAAGAACATCCGCCGCCTCGAGGGCGCGCTGATCAAGGTGGCCAGCTACTCGGCCCTCACCAACAAGGCGCTCGACCTCCCGACGGTGGAGATGCTGCTCCAGGACGTGCTCATGGAGCAGGCGCAGAACCAGCTCACCCTCGAGACCATCCAGAAGCGCGTCGCGGACCACTACCAGATCCGCCACAGCGACATGACGAGCAAGCGCCGCCCGGCCAACATCGCCATGCCGCGCCAGATCGCGATGTACCTCGCCCGCCAGCTGACCAAGCACTCGCTGCAGGAAATTGGCGAAGCCTTCGGCGGCCGCGACCACGGCACCGTCATCCACGCCTGCAAGACGGTGGAGAACATGATGGAGCAGGACGACGCGATCCGCGGCAGCGTCGAGTTCCTCAAGACGCAGCTCGCCAAGTAGCCGGCCGCCGCGCCCGCCTCCGCCCCGCCCCCCGGCGGGGCTTTTTGTTGTTTCCGCGCCAAAAACGCCCCTCTGCTCTATTGTTCTCACGAATTCGGTCTGGTTTTCGGATTTCAGCCCGCTATGCAATGGGACTCTTGCGTCCATCCCCATGAAAATGACCCCGGCCCACTTCCCCTCCATTCCGCCGATCGCCTACGAAGGCCCGAGATCGGAGAATCCGCTTGCCTTCAAGCACTACAATCCGACCGAGCGCATCGGCGGCAAGACGCTGAAGGACCACCTGCGCTTCTCGATCGCCTACTGGCACTCCTTCCGCGGCACCGGGGTGGATCCGTTCGGCGGGGGCACGATCATCCGCCCCTGGGAGGCGGGCCGGGATCCGCTCGCCGTGGCCAAGACCCGGATGGACGCCGCGTTCGAGTTCTTCACCAAGATCCAGGCGCCGTTCTGGTGCTTCCATGACCGCGACATCGCCCCGGAGGGCCGCTCGCTCGCCGAGACCAACCGCCACCTCGACAAGCTCGTGGCCCACGCGAAGGCGCTGCAGAAGGCCACCGGGGTCAAGCTGCTGTGGGGCACCGCCAACCTCTTCTCGAACCGGCGTTACATGTGCGGCGCGGCGACGAATCCCGACGCCCGCGTCTTCGCCTACGCCGCCGCGCAGGTGAAGAAGGCGCTGGAGGTCACCCTCGAGCTCGGGGGCGAGAATTACGTCTTCTGGGGCGGGCGCGAGGGCTACGAAACCCTGCTCAACACCGACCTGAAGCGCGAGCAGGCGCACCTCGCCGCCTTCCTGCACATGGCCGTCGACCACGCCAAGGCGATCGGCTTCCAGGGCCAGTTCCTCATCGAGCCCAAGCCGAAGGAGCCGACCAAGCACCAGTACGACTTCGACGTCGCCGCCGGCATCGCCTTCCTCAAGACCCACGGCCTCGACCGCCACTTCAAGTTCAACATCGAGACCAACCACGCCACCCTCGCCGGCCACACCTTCCAGCACGAAATCGAGACCGCGGCGGCCCACGGCCTGCTCGGCTCGATCGACGCGAACACCGGCGACCTGCTCCTCGGCTGGGACACCGACCAGTTCAACACCGACGTCAAGGAGCTGACGCTCGCCATGATGTCGATCCTGCGGGCGGGCGGCCTGGGCTCGGGCGGCTTCAACTTCGACGCCAAGCTGCGCCGGCCCTCGATCGATCTCGAGGACCTGTTCTACGCGCACATCGGCGGATTCGACGCCTACGCGCTGGCCTTCAAGCTCGCCCGCCGGATCCTCGCCGAGGGCAAGTTCACCCGGTTCGTGGCCGACCGCTACGCCTCGTTCGACACCGGCTTCGGCCGCGACATCGAGGCCGGTCGCGTGGGCTTCAAGGAACTGGAGAAGATCGCCCTCCGGAACAGCGAGCCCGTCCCGCGCAGCGGCCGGCAGGAGTACTTGGAGAACCTGCTCACCCAGTACCTCCACGGGTAGCCGGCGCGCCGCCGGCCGGTCAGGCGCGGTGCTCCCCGTAGAGGTGACAGGCCACGAGGTGGCGGTCGCCCGCCGCGTCCGCCAGTTCGGGACGCTGCTGCCGGCAGGGCGCGAAACATTCCGGGCAGCGCGGATGGAACGCGCAGCCGGCCGGCAGCGCGGCGGGATCGGCCGGCTCGCCGGCCAGGTCAAAGTCCATCCGCTGGTCCGGGTCCGCCCGCGGCACGGCCGCATGCAGGGCGCGGGTGTACGGGTGCCGGGGATTGGCGAACAGCGCCGTGGTGGGACCGAGCTCCACGAGGCGGCCGGCATACATCACCGCCACCCGGTCGCAGAGGTGCCGCACCACCTCGAGATTGTGGGCGACGAAGATGCAGGTGAGCCGCAGCTCCGCCTGCAGCGTCTTGAGCAGGTTGAGCACCTGGGCCTGGACCGACACGTCCAGCGCCGACACCGCCTCGTCCGCCACGAGCAGCGCCGGCCGGGTGATGAGGGCGCGGGCGATGCCGATGCGCTGGCGCTGGCCGCCTGAGAAGGCGTGCGGGTAGCTGGCACGATGCTCCGGCTTGAGGCCGATCTTCCCCAGCATGTCCGCCACCCGGTCCTCAAGCTCCCGCCCCCGGGCCAGCCGGTGGATGAGGAGCGGCTCGCCGACGATCTGCCCCACTGTCATCCGGGGATTGAGCGACGCGTAGGGATCCTGGAACACGAGCTGCATCGCCGGACGCAGCGGCTTGAGCGCCCGCGGCGCGAGCCGGGCCAGGTCCACCACCCCGCCGCCGGTGCGGAAGAGCACCTGCCCGCTCGTCGGCGCGAGCGCGCGGAGGATGCAGCGGACGGCCGTGGTCTTGCCCGCGCCCGACTCGCCCACCACCCCGAGGGTCTCGCCCGCGCGCAGATCGAAGCTGACGTCGTCGACTGCGCGGACGGCCCCGGCGGCCCGCCGGAAGAATCCGCCGCGCAGCGGGAACACCTTGCCCAGGCCGCGCACGCTCAGCAACGGCTCCGCGGCGTCCGCCGGCGGATTCACGGGATGGAAATTGGCGGAAGGCGGCATCCGTGATCAGCCCGGCGTTTCGGCGGCGGCGATCTCCTCCGCCCGCCAGCAGGCCACGACCCGTCCGGGTCCGAACGGGCGCAGCGCCGGGACGGCGCCCCCGTCGCAGCGCCCGGACTGGGCGTGCGGGCAGCGCGGATGGAAGGCGCAGCCGGGCGGGATGGCGCTCAACGCCGGCACCGCGCCGGGAATGGGCGCCAGGCGGCCGCTGGGGTTCAGGCTCGGCAGCGAACGCAGGAGACCCTGGGTGTACGGGTGCCTCGGGCGCTTGAGCAGGTCGCGCACACTGCCCTGCTCCACAATCCGGCCGAGATACATGACCGCGACATCGTCCGCCATCTGCGCGACCACGCCCAGGTCGTGGGTGATCAACAGCACCGCACATCCGAGGTCGCGCTGGAGGCCCTTGATCAAACCGAGGATCTGCGCCTGGGTCGTCACGTCCAGCGCGGTCGTCGGCTCGTCCGCGATCAGGAGCTCCGGATTGGAGGCGAGCGCGAGGGCGATCACCACGCGCTGCCGCAGGCCGCCGGAGAGTTCATGCGCATACTGGCTGAAGCGGCGCTCCGGCGCCGAGACGCCGACCTTGCGCAACAGGTCGACGGCCAGGCCGCGGGCCTCCGCGCGCGTGGCCGTCCGGTGCAGCCGGATCGCTTCCACGATCTGGCCGCCCACCCGGTGCACGGGCGAGAGCGCCGTCATCGGCTCCTGAAAGATCATGCTGACGTGGCCCCCGCGCACGGCGAAAATCCGGTCCTCGTCCTCGCGCAGGGCGGTGATGTCGATCCGGCCGGCCCGCCGGGAATGCAGCGTGATCCGCCCGCCGGCAATCCGGCCCGGCGGCTGGATCAGGCGGAGCAGGGCCAGACTGGTCAGCGACTTGCCGCAGCCCGACTCCCCCACCAGGGCGAGCACCCGCCCCCGCCGCAGCTGGAACGACACCCCGTCGACCGCGCGCACCTCGCCCTGCTCGGTGGCGAAACCCACCGCGAGATCCTCGACCGACAGCAGGAGGTCCGGCGCGGCCGGAACGGGCTCCGGGGAGGCATGGGGGAGAGCGGACACGGCGACAGGCGGGGAGGCAGGGTTGGCGGCCGGCGGAAGGCGGCAGGACCGTCGGCGACAGGCGATCACATGCGGCCCTCTTCGCGTTGTCATGCGAAAAAGCCGGCGGCGTGACCGCCGGCCTCGAGCCTGACCAAGAGGTTGCACCGCGCCGGCGAAGTCCGCAAAAGTGTCGGCGTGCAAACCCATCCGTCGCCCTCCCCCGCGCGCCCCGGGGCGCTCCGTCCCCGCCCGCCGGCGCCCCGCCAAACCGTCCCCGGCGCCGTCCGGCTGGGCCTCGTGCTGGTCGCGGCGGCCCTGGCCGGATGCGCCACCAGCCGCGCGACACGGGAGAAGTTCCTCGAGCGCGTGCCGCCGCCGCAGCCGCTGCTCAACGCCGCGGCGCAATTTGGCGGCGGGATCCTCACCGCCCAGGCGTGGCTCGGCCCCTCGGTCCGCCTGCGCAAGCCCGGCGAGCACGAGGAGGAGGCTGGGGCGCCGGGCCCGCGCGACCGCCTGCGCGGGCGGAACGAGGAACGGGACGACTTCAGCCGCTACACCGATCCGTTCGAGGAGGACAGCGGCGACGAGAACAAGTACTCGCAGGAGGAGATCGACGAGATGTACGGCCGCGTCAATTACCAGTACGTGCTGCCCCCCCGCCTCGCCCTGACCCTGACCTTCGCCAACACCGGGACCCAGCGGATGACGGTCACGGTCACCGAGATTAGCTCGACGCTGGGCAACTTCGCCCCCCGGCCCGAGCAGCTGCTCCTCGGCCCCGGCCAGGAGGGGGCGCTCGACCCGATGCTCTCCAACCTCGAGGACAACTTCAACGAGCTCGACGTGACGGTGGGCGTGCGGATCGGCGACCGGCGCGAGACCCAGGTGCTGAAACTCCGCCACGCGACCGGCCCGCGCCCCGGCGCCCCGGCGGGTCCGCCGCCGCCCGCGCCCGCAAAATAACTTTTTGCTGTCCTTTCCAACCCCCACCGCCACAATTCCGCCACTCACCCATGAGAACCGCCCTCGCCCTCATTCTGCTGGCCACGGGTTATCGCATCGTCGCGGCCTGGAATCCGGAGCTGACCAACTTCTCGCCGCTCATGGCGCTCACCTTTTGCGGCGCGGTCTATTTTCGCAACCGCTGGCTGTGGCTGGTGCCCTTTGTCGCCCTGAGTGCGTCCGATCTCTACCTGGACCACTACCACGCCACCCAATTCGGCTACAGCTGGGACCTGGGCGGTGTGCTGGTGCGCACGCTCTGCTTCGCCGCGGCGCTGGCCCTGGGCTGGATGGTGTCGCGCCGCCGGAGCTGGCCGGCGCTGCTGGCCGGCTGCCTCGGAGGCTCGCTGCTCTTCTACCTGGCGACCAACACCGCGTCGTTCCTGGGTGACGCCTTCTACGCCAAGACCCTGGGCGGTTGGTGGCAGGCGATGACGGTGGGCCATCCCCAGTTTCCGCCCACGCTGCTATTCTTCCGCAACACGGCGGCCAGCGATCTGCTGTTCACCGCGGCCTTCGTCCTGGTGATGGAGTGGGCGGCGCTGCGCGACGGTCAGCCCAGCCTGTTCCGCGGCCCGGTCCGGGCGGCGCGGACAA
>Ga0335071_10008805_pt1 | contig 10341 bp, 14 predicted proteins | sample Lox_Sample_15_FD_206724 | JGI IMG/M metagenome (GOLD analysis project Ga0335071, IMG submission 206724) | Soil microbial communities from Loxahatchee National Wildlife Refuge, Florida, United States - Lox_Sample_1.5 | ecosystem: Environmental > Terrestrial > Soil > Wetlands | place: USA...
CACCATTTTTGTAGCTTGTAAGTCTCCGCACAGCGATCGTTAAATTCTCATCACATTGGCGCTTTCAAAGGCACATCCGTTAGCCCTGACGGCCTGAGCAACTGCTGTTCACAAAGAGGAGTTCACCGCACAGAGGTGACGTCTTGGAGGAAAGAACGCGCCCTTGGGGCCACTCGCGTCGCGTTTCTTCAATCGTTCAGCTGTCCAACGGGTTCTATCTTCTCCAACCTGGAAACATTGTCCCTGGCGTGTTTACGCCGGTGCTCGCCAAACACTCAAAGTCGTTCTCACTGATCGACTGTATCTCGGTCGGTGTGGATCGAATGCAGCGAAACTTCGAGCCGATGCGAAAGCAGGTCGAGATGTGGCAGAGCAGTGAACTCACTGATGCCACAGCAAAGGTGGTCATCTACGAAGCGTTTGTCGAGGGCAAACTGGAAGCTCCCAAGCATCTTGCCCGAACCGTCCATGATCTGTATTTCGAGCCCAAGTACGAGGAATTCCGGCCGCGGACGATCTGGAGCCTCTCCAATGCGTTCACATCGGCATTCAAGGAACTGGAACCGATCCCGCAGTTCAAGGCGACAGCCAAGCTGAGCGAATTCCTGGAAGCCCGGCTTTCACAGTCGTTCTAACCGGCGGGGCGGTAAGGAGCCGGCCGCCCCACTTGTTCGCACGTGTTCCTTATGTCTCCAGGGTCTTCGTGAATTCGCGTACTAATTCAAATCCTTCTGGAAGTTCCATCGCCAGATTGCACTCCTTGGCCAGCGCATCGAACACCGGTTCCCATTCCCCTGGCGGTGGATCAAGTTCCTTGGGCACGTCGTGGGTCGCGCGTTTCTTGAACGTTGCACGGACCGCTGCAGCGGTTTTGCTTTTGTCGAGCGTCTCTCCCCTGATCAACAGCACCATGTCGATAAGGTCCTTGGTTCTGGTGTTTACGCGCTCACCTCGCGGCATCGTATACGCATGAAACTTTTCCGCAAATTGCTGCTCCGCCGAAATGATAGGGAAAGACGGCGGCGCTACGCCCCCGAAGCCAAGCCAGTCTTCGCCGGTGACGACCTCCAGAGGCTCGAGCACTTCGTCTCCAACACCGACGTCGACATGAAAGCGCGCAAAGTCTCGTCCATCCATTCGTGCCTGGACGGGATACCGGCTGCCGCCTTCCGGAGCCCCGTCGAGGTCCGCTCGCGCTTCTCCGACGAGGAATTCGAAATAGTCGTCAAAGGGCGTTGCCGCCGCTTCCTGGAGCAGGGCACGCACCTGTTCCCCCCGCTCTTTCGGATCTTTTGAGAGACGCGTGCCATCGTGCAGCGTCATGTCGATGTCCTTGGTCGTCCGCGCAGAATGCATCCGCAACTCCATGGCGTAGCCGCCCTTTAGTACCCATGGGTACGCCGCTTTCGGTCCCTTCGAAAACATCCGTGCCAGGAAGCGGTCGAACGCCACTTGCCGGCGCAGGCGCTGCAGGTCAGTGCCTTGCTCTCTCGCGCGCGTCTGCAACCGAGTTTCGAGCGCTGCACGAAAGGCGCCGGCTGTCTTGTAGGATTTCGCTCCGTCCCTCACGCGGGCTTCCCGGCCAGTTCGCGAAGCGAACGTTGCAGTTTATCGTCCGGCATGCGATCGATTTCTTTCCTTCCGATGAGGCCACGGCGCAGGGCTTCGTCGACGGCTAGCTTCAGTTGGCTTCGGTCCACGTGTCCGCTGCGCAGTAGATCCACGATGGTTCGGAACGGACGCGTCACCCGGATCCCGTGCATTTCCTGAACTTCGCCGGGGTCGAGTTGTGCGCGGTGAAGCACCAGAATCTCCGGAATCGTGCTGTTCCGGCGAAACTTTCTCGGCACGGTCATGTGCAGCTTCGAAGGCATGAGGTCCGATAGTTCATGAAGACTGAGAGCCGTGTCATGGCTGTAGGTGCCTTCCGGCACTTCTTGCCGATTTTGGGACCAGAGATACCAGAGCATCAGATCGGGGCGTTCCGGAGCCGGAAGATCGGCGAGGCGGTAGATCCCGCGGTGCTCACGAATCCAGTTTCCGACGTTCACATGGTAGGAGTGCGTCGTCTCGGCAAACCCCGACCGCGTGGCTTGCTTGGTGGTGAAGAAGCCCTGCTGGGATTGGGCTATTTCATGGAGCCGTCGGGCGGCTTCTTTATAAGGTCCTGGCATTACATATTCCCCCAACTTTCTTGGGGGATTATGCGCTATCGCTGTGGGGGTCGGCAAGTGACCCCACGTATCACGTTGTTTCTACAAGGTTTTACAGGGATTCGAGGGATTCAACCGATAGCATAATCCCCCAACTTTTTAGGGGAGTTCTGAGGTCTGGAAACCTGCATTCCCGTTTAAGGAGTAAAAGCCATGTTTCAAGAACTGATGCCACTGCTTGCGCAACGAATCTTGCTGCTCACCTTGTCGCGTGTGGGCGACGAACAGATTTCGGTCAACATCATCCCGAAGCCGCTGAAATCCGATCCGCAGGATAATGGTTCCGCCCTTACCACACCGCTGAGGGTCACCGGTACTCCCAAGGAGCTTGACGACCAGTTGCCGCCACAGTTGGCAGAGTTTGTCGAGACTCACCTGGGGTTGTCCTCAACCTTGAAGAGTGCCAAGGAACAGATGGAGGCTGCCGCCAAAGCAGCCAGGGAAGCGGCCAAGAAACCCACAAACTCGAAACCTCATAGCGGATCCGGCAAGAGTGCCTCTCCAAGTCCGGCGAAAGTGCAAACCGAGGCTGGCACGAAAGAAAACTCAGACGATCCGACATCGATGCCCGAGCTTACCCAGCCATCGACCGCTGGGGTTGGCCCGGACGCGAGTACCGGAAGCCTGTTCGACCTTGAAGCGAAGAACGACGAGTGAACTCCGCTGCCTGTCGTGTTTACAGATCATCCGAGAAAGGAGTCGTCATGGAAGTACATCGCCTGGAACGAGAATTTATCTACAACGGAGTCAAACTGCCTGATACGACCCCAACGATGACCCCGGAACAGGTCAGAGATACGTACACGCATTTGTATCCAGAAATAGCCACAGCTGCCATTGAAGGGCCTGAAACGGTCGCGGGTAAGCTGGTTTATAAGTTTGTTCGCGCGATCGGAGCGAAAGGGTGACGACCGTACAAGAAAAGCTCCACAAAACTACTCTACGGGTACTGGCACGCCCCGTTGCAGAAGGCCGAGACTGACCCTTACTAGCAACTTAATGCCGGAACCTGTCGAACTATTCGGCTCTAACGGTGGTCGAATTTCCGCGTACCAGCGAATACCATAATCACGGCCAAGTACGCAAAGGACCTCCCGCACCGTCACATCGGAGTCAGCCCTCAAAGTGTAGTTGCCCCGGTATATGATTGGAGTATCCGTCCAGATTGATGCCCACAAGCCTGGAGCTTTGGCGTTCAGGTAGGAGATCAACTCTGTTATCGAGCCTTTAAACTCGAACGAATGGATTTTCATGTTAAGCGGATTGTCTTTTAATTCCTGTGCAGCCAATGTTTGGATGACTATCACGCCGCTCTCTATGCTCCACCTGATTTCGGGATGCTGAAGTTGAAGGTGATCCAATACATGATTTAGAGGTTCATTTTCCTCCACGGAGAGCGTTACACCCGCCTCCAAAACTTGAGAGTCACTTCTTGTCTCCTCCACACAAAAGAGAATATTTGTGCGCCTTGAAAGATCTGCCACGAACTGATCTATGGACACATTTCTGGCGTCGAACGCACCCACTTTAACGTCACCTATACGGTGAGCCGGTCGTTGGGATGGTTGAGCAGCAGAAATGGTAACTGCTAAAAACAAGGGCAATATAAAAGGCAAATACTTTGGATGCATGAACATTTCTCCACCTACGGGCAATTTCCTTGCGTCTCAATCAAAATAGAGGGTTACTTGCTGAACGGGAGCGCTTCGACAGTAGTTTGGCATTACCGTCCATCCATGAACCGCAATTATCTGTCTTGCCCTGCAAACAAGAAAAGCTCGGCGGAAACGACGCCATCTGAGCGTATAACAGGCCGCCTCAGCGCGATTTTGACGGCGGTGGCTTGAGCCCTCAAGGCCGCGCAGGGTGAAGTCTACGAGGCTCTGCGCAATTGCCCCTTGAAGCTCGCTTTTCGTATCTGGTCCAACTCTTGGTACAGCGCCGTGAGTTTTTTGGAACGCACGCGATAGTCAAGCAGGTCCGAAGCATTCAAAGATGACGGTTGTCGCAGCGTTTCGATTTGCAGATCAACCAATTTGATGAACTTGACGTTTGACGGCGGAGGCTGGGTCAGTCATCATACGGTTCCTCTGCGGGAACTGTAGCTCATACCCAACAGCCTGCCCAGAGTGCAATTCAGCGGACATGATACAGGGGTCTCACATGAAGCGCAGGGAAGCAGACACCTCCGGCCGCCGGACCATCGATAAAGGCACGACGCGGGTCGTGAGAGCGTTGCAAGAAGCTAGGCATGGCCGCGTCAATACGAACGATCCCATCGTGGAGCAATTGAGACAATGTCCAGAAGCATTCAAAGTCGGGGAAATTCTCGGCAAGGCGTTCGACTCGCTCAAATACGCTCAAGACGGAGGCGAACTCGGAGACCGATACTTACCGCCCGCGGGCACGGTGCTTCCGCCGCTCGTGTGATCGGGCTGCCACTGGAGGTTACGTTCCCCAGGCTCAAGGGAATTCGGGGCCGGTACTGCACGAGATGGGATGAAGGGCCGGCCGCTGTTCTGGGAATGAGCCTGTTGCGGTTGGGAATTTGCTGCCCCAATGACTGGTCGGGAAGCGCAGTGGATTTTGTGGAACGCGGTTTCCGGAGGTTCTGCTCCCAGAATCGCGCCGCTGACGCGAAGAGAGTCTGGGTTGGAGACCTGCGGATTACGGACAGCCTTTTCGAACTGACCGAGCAAGAACGAAATCAGGTTGAAGCGGAAAGAGAAGGAATGACCGATCATCTGTATCTGATCGGCGACTACGAGGCCGCGGCCTCCATTCCAATTGGTGCGACGCTCGCACGCCTCGAAACCGAACATCCTCTGCTGCCAGCCGCTTTTTACGAGGTCTTTACAAAGAACCTTTACAAATGGATGCGCGTGTACGACTACGTCGATGCCCAGGAGCACGCCGAGACCTGGATGGAGGATCTGAACGACGAGGAGTCGGAAGTGTCGGTCTATCGCAAAGTGGATTTGGAGATCCCAGCCTGTATCAAGAAGCACTCTAAGACGCTCAAATACGGAAAAGCCCGGAAGTTGCTGCAGGAACTCCGGCCGCGTACAAGTATCGCTCGCGAACTGATTCGGCACCTGCTTGAAATGGATGCTCATGGCCAAGGGCACGAGCACGCGTGGCCCGGCCGGATCAGTGAGAAGGACGTACCCGGCATTGACGCTTGGCTCGCGGATGCGGAGTACTCAAGACCCGGATGTCTGATCACCTGGTACGAGAACGACGCGATCAACGCCTGCTTTGACGAAGAGGCGCAGCACATGGGCGAAAACGGCCCTTGCCAGCCGAATGTGGCGCTCCCGATTCCCTTGGATAAACCAAACAAAGAGCTCGATGAAGAAGTGCGGCGAGTCTTCGATCACGCTGGCGCGATGCTTCGGTCGTTAGCCTCCGCTGCGAAAATCGTCGAACTCGTCAGGGACCTCTACGATGAATATCTCCGTGAACATCGGATCGAGTCAGGATTTCCGGTTGAGCCGAGCCCTGCTGGTGTACGGGAAGAGCAGCTATGAAGGCTACCCGTATCGCCATCCCTTTGTAACTCTCCATGAAGTGATGCATGACGGCGACGCCGCACGACTGGCGGAGGGCCAGTTGATAACGCCACAGATGCTGCTCGACCTGATGGCCGGTTTGGGAAGATCAGTTCCAGCCGAGATCTTGCCGGCGCGCGTACTGGTGCGTACGGCAGAAATGCTCGTGTGGTGGAGTCCAGCGTGCGAGCGAACCATGTTCTTCAGCGACCACAGCAACGATCGTGTCTTGACCAACATGAATGGCAAGCTCTATCCCCACCCACCCTTGCTGTTCAAAGCGTGCGGCTCTCATTTGTGGGTTCGCGCTCTTGCTACGAACGAGCGGCCAACGGCGGAAACCAAGCTGTGCATGGCGCCGTACTGGAACTGCTATGACAACGGCGTGTGCTGCACCGGGAGCATGAAGATTCCGCAGGAGAAATCGGTCGCCGCGATTGATTTGTGGGAGGAGTCGTTCTTCCAGAGCGAATTCACGCACGCCTCCGGCGTTCGCAAGCACGTTCATTTTCGTGGCGGCTTCCTGGCGATGTGGCAATGTCTCGTGGGACAAAAAGCGTTTCCCGCGAAGTACCTGGTGAAGTTGCCGCAGACGCTTGGGGAATTTGTGAAAAACGATGACCACACCTATCGAAACGACAATCCCCGCGAAAATCGACCATGAGATTCCCAGTGTGCTGCTGCAGAAGAAGGTTCAGGTCACGGTAGTCGGCTGCGGCGGGACGGGAAGCGCCATTGCTGCCGGATTGCCATATCTGCACCAGGCCATGGTTGCTCTAGGACATCCGCATGGTCTCGATGTGACCCTGGTCGACGGCGACCGGATTTCCCGCACTAACTGTGTCCGCCAACCATTCAGTGAGAGTGAGATCGGGCTGCATAAGGCGACAGTCCTTGTCACGCGAATCAATCTGTTTTGGGGTCTGGGATGGAAGGGAGTGCCGCACTTCATCGATGAAAGTTGGGGGCATGAAACCGACATTCTCGTTGGCTGCGTGGATACTCGCGCTGCGCGCAACGCGATGACCCGCACTCCAACCTATTGGAATTGCCATTACTGGCTGGATCTGGGCAACAATGCCGACAGTGGCCAGTTCGTGCTCGGCCAGCCGGAAAACCAAAGAAATAAAGCGCGAGACTCGCGCCTGCCCACGGCTCCCGAACTTTTCCCCGAACTCGTTAACGCGAAGCTCGACAAGAAAGACAGACTTCCGCCGTGCAGCGCGCTAGAAGCGCTGGAACGGCAGGAGCCGTTCGTGAACCAGACCCTCGCGTACCAGGCGCTGGCGATGCTGGCACGGCTATTTCGCTACGGGCGGCTCCCCTACCACGGTGGATTCGTGAATCTGCGAACAGGGCGAACAACCTCGCTTCCGGTCGATCCGGTCCAATGGCAACGAATGAGGATCCAGTCATCAGGTTCCGAATATCCAAGGAACAGAAGGAAGAAAGAAGGTGGTTAGGCCATGAGCCAAAGTTTTCGGCCAGTGAAAGAAATCTGGAATACGCATTCCTCCTGCTTCGTTGAACCTGAGGAGTTGGTTGCGCTGCTCCACGATCTCGCCGCCAGAGTAGGCACGGCCAGCGACGGGCACGAATACGGAGACAACAAGACCGTGTGGCTCGAAGACGGCAACAAGGTTTTGGACTACATAGAAGCAGACAAGCGCTTCGATGCCGCCAGTTTCAAAGACAGCTTGGAAGAGCAAGGGGTAGTCACCGACCAAAATGACCTGACCACTCTGACTGCCAATATGCGGTGCCTGGCAAAACAGTGGCGGAGTTCCATCGGAGAACGCGGAGAACTGGTGTTCTACATCGATGCTTGTTAGGCGGAGAGCCGATCTTCCCCGAATTTGCATGACACTCGCTGAGGATGAGCTACGCCTATTCGCGCCTTTGCTTCGGGTCTTTTCCCGAGCCCTTTAACCGCGCTCGTCTCACTTCACGCCAAAAGGCTGTGCGGGCGGCGGTGTCCGTTATCTGAAGCACTCCGGCAATCTCCTTCCAATCGAATCCCCTGAGGCGGAGGCCCACCATAGCTCGAGTCTGGTCACTCACATTGCGACTCAGTTTCTCCAACTCCAACCAGAGTTCCACGAGAGCGGTCCAGTTGCCTGCAGTTCGCAGTTGTGACAACTCAGCGCTTCCACCCACGAGTTGCAGGCGCTTCAACCTCAGCGCATAGCGTCGAAGAGCTCGGCAGAAGGCGCACATAAGAACTCCACTCGTGTTCTGCGTAAAGAGGCCCGCACCGCTGCGATCTAGGTACCGGGAGACCTGCACCACGACCTTCTCCATCAGTTCCGGCGCTTCGCTCGCGTCACCCAGAAGAGACTGGACCCGCCTGCAGGCGCTGTCCCAAGTCTGGTGTGCCGCCGCCCGCACGTCGGCGCGAATTGGCCGGCCTGCGGAATCGCACTCCCTGTCCCACCAAACAGGGCCGTCGCTACCAAGAGAAGTCATACACAACGTCACGACAGCAATCTGCCAAGGCAAATCAGCTGTCCGGTACTGGGGCCAGAGTCCACACCACCGAAAACCTCGCAGCACTGAAATAACAAGGACTGCGAGGCTTCGCAAAGGGCCTGCTCGACGAAGGGCATCGACTCGGAGAACAATTCTGTACAGCGCTGAAATCGCTCAGGCGGGCGGCAGCCGCGGCACACGAACGGATGGCTTTTTGTGGTTGCTGGTCTCGGCTCGGTGAGGGCTGGCATGACCACCGCCGCAGTGCTCGCGGGGAGTGAGCGTCTGGCCGGGAGCACGTGAATCTTGTACTTTGGCTTATTAGAACCCGACCCCTCGCACTTTAGTTGCGCCGGCAGGCAAAAAATGTCCTCCCTGAAAAGCGAACTTGCGTGTCACAAATCCCGCGCTGGACGCCATATATAAGGTAGAGGAGGTTTTCTGGAAGTACAGGATGCGGGAGTGTGTACGGTCTTGGAGATTGACCGCCCAACTACGTGACTTCCAGAACCCGGGTTATGGGCGAATCGGACCGTACGCGCAAGCGTCAGGTATTCTGCTGGCCAAAAGAGGCTCGAGAACTGGTAAGAAATTACCAGGAAAGCGTTGGCAGAGGCTCGGAAGACAATGAAAGCGATAAGGAAGCGCTGCTGACAACGCTGGCCGAGCTTTCCGGAAACCCGCGGGATGCGTGTTTGCGTTTCTTGCGCCACCTTGGGGTAGTCCACAAGCGCACGTACCGCGAATGGACGAAGCCGGAGCAACAGAGGCTGCTCGACCTGATCACGTCCATCCCGGTGGAAGAGGCCGCAAATATTCTGCACCGGTCGCCGGGATCGGTTCGCTCGATGCTGCATCGCCTGGGCATGGGCGGGAGAACCGGCCGTGAATGGTTCACCAAGTTTTCATTGTCCCGAGCGCTACACACCCGCCCCGACGAAGTCCAGAAATGGATCGATGCTGGCTGGCTCAGGTCGCGCACCCTCACCACTGCCGGTGCGCACGCACGCATCATCTATGCCGATGATTTCTGTGAGTTTGTAAAACAACACGGGCGTGATGTCGTGGGCCGTCGCCTTACGTATGACGCGCTTTGGTTTGTGCGGAATTACGTGTTTCCGCCAAGCCACGCGGAACTGCTGTCGGTGAGAGGAACCTACAAAAAGCACGATGCAGGCGACGAGATCGGCGCGAACACGGACTCTCCATCGGCCTGCGGTTCCGAAGAAGGTGCGTAATGTCAGCAGCAAAGGAAATTGTTAGCGTCGAGCACAGCGATGAGCATTCTCAGAACGCAAGCAAGGAAGTAGGGAGAAACGGGTCGGGGGAGGCAAATGCTACGCCTGCCGCGCACGCGGACGACCCTCCAGCAGTGAGGCGACGGCTGCCGGACGAGCGCCACAGCTTGACCCATCACTTCTCGGTGGGCGGGCAGGAAGGCTATGTCACTGTCGGATTATACGAGGATGGTCTGCCGGGCGAACTGTTCATCAGGATGGCCAAAGAAGGGTCCACGGTTTCCGGGCTTATGGATTCTTTCGCAACCGCAGTATCCCTGGCGCTACAGTATGGCGTCCCGATGCGCGTCCTGTGCGACAAGTTCAGCCACACGCGCTTTGAGCCAAGCGGCTGGTCGGGCAATCCGAAGATTGGCTACGCCAAGTCTCTAACCGATTATTTATTCCGCTGGCTCGAACTGCGCTTCCTGAAAGGCGAGCAGGGACTGCTGTTTGAATTGCCGAAGCCGAAGCCGGCTCAGCCCAAGGGCGAGGTGAGCAGCGCGGTCGAGGGCCTGGGGCAGGTCGTAGAGCTGGGAGACGCGCCTCCGTGCCAATTCTGCGGCTCACTGATGGTGAGGAATGGCTCCTGCTATCGGTGTATGACCTGTGGCAGCACGAGCGGCTGCTCATAAATTAAAACGCCATTCTCGGCGTGAAAACCAAATATCTGTGCTTGGAATTGGGGAGAACGTGGACTGTGAGAGTCCTTCCCGCTTTTCCTTCGACCGACGCCGCGCTGAACCGCTCTGCAATACAACCCAGGCACCACGGGAGAACCGCCATGAGACTGCGTCCAAACGAATTCTGTCCGATTCACCGATCAACGTC
>Ga0335071_10008807_pt1 | contig 10340 bp, 12 predicted proteins | sample Lox_Sample_15_FD_206724 | JGI IMG/M metagenome (GOLD analysis project Ga0335071, IMG submission 206724) | Soil microbial communities from Loxahatchee National Wildlife Refuge, Florida, United States - Lox_Sample_1.5 | ecosystem: Environmental > Terrestrial > Soil > Wetlands | place: USA...
CCCGCTCAGGGGTACCCGCAACGAATCCCTGCGGACCGTGAGAAATCCCCGCACCACGTACCCGATCTCGCGCATGAGCATCCTCCAGTGTGCGAGCAAGACAATGGCCGGCTGGCTGATTCTGGCACCAGGGCCCTCCGCCGGAGCTGACAGGGACCTATGCCCCTGCCCGGTCAGCGCAGGCGGGGCCACCCTGTAGTCAGGCGGAAGGACGACGATGAGCGGTTATCCGGGGATTCGAGCATCCGATGAGGACCGGAGCCGGACCGCGGCCGCCCTGGGCGAGCATTACGCGGCCGGCCGGCTGACCCTCGAGGAATTCCAGGAGCGCCTGGACAAGGCCTACGCGGCGAGGACCCTGGGTGAGCTCGACCGCCTGACGACCGACCTGCCGGAAACCGATCTCAGCCGGCTCCCGCAGCGGCGCGCTCCGGGACCGGTGCAGGTCCCGGAGGGCGGATCCGTACTGGTGCGGCGGGCGGCCTTGCGGTTCTGGCTCTCGATCGGCGTCGTCGTCATCGTGATCTGGCTGCTCAGCGGGGCGAGTGGCGGCCCGTGGTTCGTGTGGGTAGCTGTCCTGCTGGGTCTGCTGATGCTGCGGCGCTGGGTCACGGGCGGCCCTCGCCATAGCGACCGCAGTGGGGGCAGCCCGGAACGTGGACACTTACCCCCCGGATTGCGCGGGTTCCGGTCCACGATCACGGGTGCAGCGGATCAGGATGCGCGCTGACGAATAAGGCCGGGCCGGCCGCGACGATCTTGAAGAAGTCGTCCACCAGACTCACCTGACGTTTGCGTCCTCAGGCGTGCGCGGGGAGATAGGTCTTGCTCGCCGCGCCGACGGTCATGCCCCATCGGCGGGCCCGGTCGGCCTCGCCGTCGAGCAGCGCGCTCTGCGAGCCGACCAGGAAGCTCTCCGGTGCGGCGACGAGCCGGTAGCCGTGCCGCCTCAGCAGCTTGGCTATGGGCCGGCTGGCGCGTCCGGTGAACGCGGGGACGCCGGTGATCCGGGTGTCAAAGGACGCGGCGAGGCCGTCCCAGCGCCCGAGATCCTTCAGCCAGTCACGCATCCCGGGGCCCTCGGCGTCCGGGTCCAGCCGCAGCTCGCTGCCGTCCTTAGCGGCGGCTTTCGCGGCTGTCCGCCGGGACGACGCGCTGGACAGCCCGTGCATGTGGGTCGGGGCGCCGGCCACCAGGAGATCGGCTGCGGCCACTAGCTCGGCGGTGGCCTCGGCCACCGGGACCAGGGTCACCTCGTAGTCGGCGCGCAAGCCGTCCGCGATGTTGCCGGCGACGGCGTGCGTGTTCCCGTACATCGATTCGTAAACCACCAGGGCACGCATGCTGATCACATCCCTCTAATCTCGTGTTCAGCGCAGCCGGCCGGGTGCCAGAAGGCCAGGAGCCTACGACCTTGATCCCCGGGACCAAGGTCGGGCGCCAGGGCGGTTCGTTAGAGCTTGTAGCCGATGGCGCGGAGAAGGTGGTGCCGGGCGGCGACGTCGGCCGAACGCTCGATGCCGAGCGGCGGCGATCCGTCGATCACGCCGACGATGCCCCGGCCCCGTTCGGTGACGGCGACCAGGACGTCGACCGGGTTGGCGGTGGCGCAGAACACCGTGCAGACCTCGGGGACGGTCTTGACCGGATTCAGCACGTTCACCGGGAAACCCTCCTCGAGCAGGATGACGAAGGCGTGTCCGGCCCCGATGGCCAGCGCGTTGGCCGCGGCCAGCGCGGTCAGCCGCTGGTCGTTGCCGGACCGGCGCACCAGCCGCGCCGAGGAGGCCTCACAGAACGCCAGGCCGAAACGCAGCCGCGGGCTCACCCCGGCCAGCGCCTCGTGCAGGTCCTCCACCGTCTTGATGAAGTGGGCCTGCCCGATGACCACGTTCATGTCCGCCGGCTTGTCCACGGTGACCACCTCGAGGGTGACCGAGCCGGCCATAATGACGCCTCCGGTATCCCGATGTCGTCGATCGCGTAGCCGAGCTGGCTGTCCACGTCGATGACCCCGTCCACCGCTCGGACGGCCCGCAGCGCCGCGGGCAGCATGCTCTTGCGCTCGAGCTCGCCGGCCAGCCTGACCACCCCGTCGGTGACGTCGACCTGGACCCGGGCGGGGTCGATGCCAAGGTAGCGCGACAGTACGTCCCGGCTGATCTCCGCCTTGATGGCGTCGTCCGGGCGGAGGAAGACCCGGAGCAGGTCCCGCGCGGTCACCACGCCGAGCAGCTTGGAGTCTTCACTGGTCACCAGCAGGAAGCGGGACTGATGGCGGTCCATCAGCCGGCCCGCCTCCGCCACGCTCGTATCGGCCGGCACGGACGCCGGGTAGCGATCCATGAGCTCTCCCGCGGTCTCGGCGGTGGCGATGTCCCGGCGGATCCGGTAGGGCAGGTCCGCCGAGTGCCGTCCGTCCGGGTCCCGCTGGAGCTGCTCCTTCCGCAGCAGGTCGCCTTCGGCGACGACGCCGGCCACCCGGCCCTGCGGGGTGAGCACCGGCACCACGCCGATCCGCCCCCTGACCAGGATGTCGGCCACGTTCTTCAGGGGTGTGGCCGGGGTGACCGTCAGGGGGCTGGCGGTCATCACATCCCGTACCCGATAGTGACGCATCGTGCGCTCCCTTCGATCGGCCACTGTCGACTCGGTCCTCAGCTGCCATTACAGTGACGCGGGGAGACTCCCGGTAGGGGCGCACATCCCCGGCCCGGCGGCCGAACAGCCCGGCGGCCGAGGGCCTTCGACTCTCCCGCGGGCCGGTCATCGAGACCGACGTTCGGGGCATGAGCAGTAGTACGCGCCGGCTGACCGGAAGCGTCGGCCGGTGGAGTGCGAGTCACCCGTGGACGGCGATCGCGGCGTGGCTCGGGGCGGTCGCGGTGCTGCTGGTGGCCGGCCACCTGGCCGGGACGATCCAGCTGCCCAACGGCGCCCAGAACGTCGGGCCATCCGGTCAGGCTGAGCAGATGATCAGCCGGGACTTCCCCCGGCACGCCGCCGAGGACGTGCTCTTCGACAGCCCCACCTTGCGCGTCAGTGACCCGGCCTACCAGGCCGCGATCCGCGACGTGCTGAGCCGTATCCAGGCCACCGGGCGGGTGACCCAGGTCCAGTCGCCGCTCGATCCCAGGTTCGCCAACCAGATCTCTCCGACGCGGCACGCCGCGCTGCTCCAGTTCCGGCTCACCGGCAGCGTCGCCGACTCCGCCACCCGCGTGGTCCCGGTGCTCGCCGCCGTCCGGGCCGCGGCGGCGGACCACCCTCTGGTCCAGATCGCGGAGACCGGGGACGCCAGCATCAGCAAGGCGGTCGATGACACCGTGCTGCGCGACCTGCACCGGGCCGAGCTGTTGTCCTTCCCCATCACGCTGGTGGTGCTGCTGATCGCGTTCGGCGCGGTGGTGGCCGCGCTGCTTCCGCTGGGGCTGGCCACGGTGGCCATCCTGGCCGCGAGCGGCCTGGTGGCCTTCACCTCCCGGCTGTCCGGCCTCGGCGTGCAGGCCACCTCGGTGATGCTGCTGATCGGCCTGGCGGTGGGCGTGGACTACTCGATGTTCTACGTCAAGCGGCAGCGCGAGGAACGCGCCGCCGGACGGCCGGTGCTCGAGGCGATCGAGACGGCCGCCGCCACCTCGGGCCGTTCGGTACTTATCTCGGGGCTGACCGTGCTGCTGGCGATGTCCGGCATGTTCCTGACCGGCAGCACAATCTTTTACGGCATCGGGCAGGCCACCATGCTGGTGGTCGCCGTCGCCGTCATCGCGTCGCTGACCCTGCTGCCGGCCCTGCTCGCCTTGCTCGGCGACCGGGTGGACCGGGGCCGCCTGCCGTTCGCCGCCCGGCTGCGGCAGCCGGCCGGCCAGAGCCGGTTCTGGACCGCGGTGCTCGACCGGGTGCTGGCCCGCCCGGCGCTGACCGCGGCGCTCGCGGTCGGCGTACTGGTGGTGCTCGCGCTGCCGGTGCTGCGCCTGCACACCGCTACCCCGGGCGCCAGTGACCTGCCGCAGAACACTGCCGCTCTGCAGACGTATAACCGGATCCAGCAGGTGTTCCCGGGTGGTGGCAGCCCGGCCGTTGTGGTGGTCGAGGCACGCGACGTCACCGCGCCCGCAGTCGTCGCGGCCGGCCGGGCCTTCGAGCGGGCCGCGCTGGCCAGCGGGCAGATGAATCAGCCGATCACGTTCATCGTCAACCAGGCGCGCACCGCCGCGATCATCCAGGTGCCGCTCGCCGGTACCGGGGAAGACGCGGCCTCCATCCGCGCCCTGGCCACCCTGCGAGACACGGTCATCCCGGACACGCTGGGCCGGGTGCCCGGCGTCCGGGTCGCGGTCACCGGGGAGACGGCCGGCACCGCCGACTTCAACGCGCTGATGGACCAGCGCTCCGCCTGGGTCGTCGCGTTCGTCCTGCTGTTCGCGTTCGTGCTGCTGCTCGTGTCCTTCCGCTCGCTGGTCATCCCGGCCACTGCCGTGCTCCTCAACCTGCTGTCGGTGGCCGCTGCCTACGGCGTCGTCGTCGCGCTGTTCCAGTGGGGGTGGGGGCAGTCGCTGCTCGGCTTCACCAGCGTGCACTCGGTCGCCAGCTGGCTGCCGCTGTTCTTGTTCGTGGTGCTGTTCGGGCTGTCCATGGACTACCACGTGTTCATCCTGAGCCGGATTCGGGAGGCCTACGACCGCACCGGTCAGACCGAGGTGGCCGTGGCGTCCGGAATCAAGACCACCGCCGGGGTCGTCACCGCCGCCGCCGTGGTCATGGTCTTCGTCTTCCTCACCTTCGCGACGCTGTCCATGATCCAGCTCAAGGAGATGGGCGTCGGCCTGGCCGTCGCCGTGCTGCTCGACGCGACGGTCGTCCGGGCCCTGCTGCTGCCGGCCACGATGAAGCTGCTCGGACCGCGTAACTGGTACCTGCCCCGCTGGCTCGGCTGGCTGCCGCAGCCATCTCGGCCGGCCGTGCCACCGGGTGGCCCGCCCGCCGTGTCGCCGGGTGGCCCGCCCGCCGTGTCGCCGGGCGGGCCGTCGGCCAGGCCGCCGGTCGGCGCGCTAGGCCCCTGACCTCAGCGGCGACCGTCGCGACGAGCCGCAGCGTAGGGCCGGTCGGCGTCCTGCACGGCCCAGATCGCCGACGTCAGCGTCTCGAACCGGCGCAGGTGGCAGCGCAGCTGGGTGAAGTCCCCCGCATCGGCCGCGGTGATGGCGTCGTCGGCCGCGACCGCGAGCCTGCTCAGCCGCGCGCTCAGGAAGATGCCGGTGCCCGGGCTGCCCAGACCGCCCTGGCCGCCCGGGCCGCCCCCCGTCACGGCCCGGACCGCCGCTTCGACCTCGGCCAGGATTGCCTTCGTGGCCTGGGTGACCTCGGCAACCGCCAGCCACGGGAGCAGCGCCTCCGGTGTGTCGCGGGCCATCATCCGCAAGGTGAGCAGATGCGGAAGGCAGCGCGCCTGATGGTCTTCTAGCTGGTCGGCGACGTCCATGGCAGCCCCTCCCTTCGGGTGCCAGCTTTCCCATTGCACGGCAGCAGGCAGTGGCCGGCCAGGGACCAAGGTCCCGAATAGGCGGATCCCGCAGGTGGCCAAGGGCGCTCCCGGCGGAACTGCTGCCCGGGACCTTAGTCCCGGGATTTCGGTGATCTTGGTCTCTGCCGTCCGCGGGCGGTCCCGGCTCAGGCTGAAGCATGGACGAGAGAGCTTGCTGCTGCTCCGCCCCGCCGGTGGTACGAGTGCTCATGCCGGCCACCGCAAGCCGGCCGTACCGGGTGGACCTGCTGCTGTGCGGCCACCACTATCGCCTTTCTCAGTGGACCCTGGCGGCCGCCGGAGGCGTGGCTCAGATCCTGCCGGGCAGGCGCATCGCGGATGTGTCCGACCTGGTGCTGTTCTGACGCACCGTGGCGCTCCACCGGGACCAACGGCCCTAGCGCGGGTGGCCGCGGCCTTCCAGGCTGACAGTCACGACAACGTCGCGAGGAGGTCCATCATGCGAGCAGAGGTGGGAGACGAACTGACGGTCAGAGGCATCCACCAGGGCGACGGGGACCGTCACGGGGAAATCATCAGGGTCGACGGGGCGGACGGAGCGCCACCGTATGTGGTCCGCTGGCAGGACGGGCGCGAGACCGTGTTCTTCCCGGCGTCCGGCACCGAGGTCACGCACCACCCGGCGTCGCGTGCCGGATAGGAGCGCGTCATGATCACCCGCGCCCAGATCGAGAAACTCGGCGGGCTGCACGCGGTGGAGCCGACCATGCTTTCGCTCTACCTAGCCATGGCACCGCGCGCAAACCTGACCGCCCGGGCCGACGAGCTCATCGCCGCGGCCGACGCGGCCTGTGACCTGCCGCTGGAGGCGCGGGACTGGGTCCTGCAGAAGCTGCCACCGTGCGCCCGTGACTGCCCCGGGCGCACGGTGGCTGTGTTCGCCTGCGCGGGCTCTGGCCTCTTCGAGGCCATTCCGCTGCCGTGTTCGCTGCCGGAGCGCGGGGTGCTGGGCGTCCGGCCGCACATCCGGCCGCTGCTGATGGCCCTACAGCGCGGTTCGGCGCCTGACCCGGCTACGCCGGACGTGGCCTGGTGGTCCGACGTGCCGGCCCGCCGCACGGCCGCCACGATCCTGGCCATGCCGCCCGTCGGCCGGCCTGCTATCGGCCTGCCCGGCTGCCTGGCGGCGGTCAGCGCCGGGCCTGTTCAGACCCTGGTCGTCCCGGCCGACATCCTGGTCCCCGGGTACGAATGCGGCCGGTGCGGCACGCTGAGCCTCGACGCCGACACCTGCTGCCCGGACTGGGGCACCGCCGCGCTACCGGTGCCGGACGTCATCGAGGAAATGGTCAGCCGGGTGCTGGAGGACGGTGGCGACGTCCTCGTGGCCGGTGGCGGCTGGTTCCCGCCTACGCGATCCCGGTGATGATCCGCGGGCCGGGCACGCTGACCGGGCGGACGCCGGTGACCATGAAAGTCTCAGGTGCCGGGGAGCGTGCCCGGCGCGACGTGGCTCACGTCGATCACCAGCCGGTCCGGGCTGGTGAGCGGGAAGACGTGGTAACCGCCCTGGGCGGCCAGGCCGATACCGAAGGACAGGACTCCCTCGAAGTCACCGGCCGCGCTGACGGTCAGCAGCTCCGGATAATACGGCTTGAGCACCGCGGGTCCGGTATAGGTCCGGTGCAGCGGTTGCGGGCAGACCGCGCTCGCGCCGCGGAAGACTACCCGCAGGTAGGACTGGCCGGCTAGCGGGACCGGGGTCCCCTTGGGGTCGCTGTACACGGCCTGGACCCGGCCGACGGAATAGCCGGGCAGCCTTCCGGAGAACTGGAAGACGACCCGGTCGTAGCCGCTGTGCTCACCCGTCCTGACCGCCGTCAGGTAGGTACCGGCCTGCGAGCAGGCCTGCGCCGGACCGCCCGGCTGCACGCTCGGGGTGGCGGTCGAGGGCGCCGGGCTGGTAACCGAGGGGCCGGTGGTCGCCGGGGCGGGCGACTGCGTCGCGCCCGGCGAGCGCGCCGAGGTGGAACCGCATCCAACCAGGGCAATCAAGCCCGCCACCGCCGCAAGCCTCGCGTATCGCATGAACGCTGACAAGGCACTCACCTCTAACCAGAGAGCTACCTTCTTAGACCTCCGCGGTGCCGTCGGCGAGCAGGGCCCTACGACCCGTTTCCGCCGCTATTGGTCACGACCTTCTCAGGGATCACGAACCACATTTCAACCATGCGTACCTATTTCGCGGAGTGGCGTTTTTCTCCCGGGAAATGTCATAGCCCACCGATAGAGTCGAATTCAGATCCTAGAGGTGTGTCAATGGATGAGGAGAACCGCTAGCAGCAGCGACTAACCCCGCGGAGGAGGTGACTCAGGTGGGTATTGCCCCGGCTTGTGCCCGTGAAGCGCTGGACATGGTCCGCGCCGGGCTGGGTTACCTGGCCGCCGCGGACGCGGCCCAGCTATCTGCCGCGACGCAAGCGGAATGCCTGCGCGAGCTCGAGCAGGCCGATGCGGTCGCGACCGCGGCACGGGCCTTGTTCCTGGCCGCATTCACCGCCGGGCAAGGATACGCCGCGGACGCGGACTACAGCGCGCGGGCGTGGCTGATCCACAAGACGCGGATCAGCAAGGGCGCCGCGGTGGCGCGTACCGCGTGGGCCAGGCGGGCCCTGACGCACCCGCGGGTGGTCGCGGCGCTGGCCGCGGAGGAGCTGTCGGAGTCCTACGGGCGGACGATCTGTCTCTGGACCGGCAAGCTCCCGGAGGACTGCCGGGAAGCGGCGGATGCGATCTTGCTGTCCGCCGCGAAGGCGGGGATGGAGCTGCGGGATCTGGCCGGGCTGGCCGCGGAGATCTACGAGCGGTCCCGCCGGGACCGGCCCGATGAGGATCCCGGCCGGGCGTTCGAGGACCGCGGCGTGCGGCTGGAGACGACCTTCCAGGGCGCCGGGGTGCTGGCCGGGGATCTGACGCCGGAGTGCGCCGCGGTGGTGGGCGCGGTGCTGGACGCGCTGTCCGCTCCGGCCGGGGCAGAAGATGACCGGACGCACGCGCAGCGCTATCACGATGCGCTCCACGAGGCCATGCGCCGGCTGTGTTTTTGCGTCATGATGGATTCATGCGTGACATTCAGGCAGACCGGGCCGAAGCCCAGCTCCGGGCGGGCGTGTACGCGCGCCTGAGCGAGACGTACGACGCGGCGGAGTCGGTGCCGACTCAGCTGGACCGCGGCACTGATCACGCGCGGCGGCGCGGCTGGGCCGTGACGGCCACCTTCAAAGATGACGGGTTCTCCGGGTTCAAGGAAATCACCCGGGACGGGTTCGGGGAGCTGATCGCGGCGATCGAGGCCGGCCAGGTCGACATAGTCATCGTCCGCGACATCGACCGGCTGACCCGGAACCTGACCGACTGGAACGCCTTCGAGAAGGCGTGCGTGCGGCACGGCGTGCGGTTGTCGGCCTATACCGGCGGGGACCTGGACCTGTCCACGGCCGAGGGCGCGTACTACGGCGGGATGGAGACGCTGCGGGCGCGGCGGGAAAGCGCGGTCAAGAGCGCGCGGGTCCGAGAAGCGCAGGACCGGGAGGCGCGCAAGGGCCGGCGGACCGGCGGGGGGCAGCGGTGGTTCGGGTACACGCGCGTCTACGCCAATCCGAACGAGCCGAACCGCAAGAAGCGGCACATCCTGCGGGAGGAGATCAACCCGGTAGAAGCCGAGGCGATCCGGGACGCGGCGATACGGCTGCTGGATCGCGGGGAGTCGGTTGCCTCGATCGCGCGGGACTGGACCGCTCGCGGGATCAGGCCCGTGACGGCGAAGCAGTGGTGGCCGACCACGATCGTGGGCATGCTGATCTCGCCCCGGCTGGCCGGGCTGCGGGAATGGCAGGGGCACAAGTACCCGGCCGAGGGCTGGCCGGCGATCATCGATGTGGACACCCATGAGCGGCTGGTCAAGCTGTTCGCGGACCCGGCGCGGCGTAAGCACGTGGTGCGCGCTCCGGGGCATCTGCTGTCGAAGATCGCGACCTGCCCGAAGTGCGGCCGGGGGCTGCAATACCGGCGGCACGCAACGAAGCGCGCGGATTCCTACGGGTGCGTGAAAGGCCCGGCTGGCTGCGGCGGGACGGCGATCAAGGCGGGCCTGCTGGAGGAATACGTGACCGGCGCGGTGCTGGACGCGCTGGAATCCCCGCGCGTGCAGCAAGCGCTCCGCGCGGGCGAGGACCAGCACGCGCCGCGCCGCGCGGAACTCCTAGAGCAGATCAGAGATGCCCGGGAACGGCGGGAGGAGGCGCGCCGCGACTACTCCGACCGGGTCATCGACCGGGCCGACTGGCTCGATATCCGGCAGCGCACCGAGGGTGACATCAGCGCCGCGCGGCGGGAATACGACCGCCTCACCGGGTCGGCCACCGTAATGAGCGACATTCTCCCATCCGAGCGAGTTCGCGACGCGTGGGAATCGTGGGGCACCGACCGCAAGCGCGCTGCCATCCGCGCCGTGCTGAACCGCGTCATCATCAAACCGCTTCCCCCCGGGGCAAATGCCAACGTCGCGGGCAACAGCAAGAACATGGCCCTGCGCCGGGATCGGGAACTGGCGGTCCTGCGGCAGCGCGTCGAATTCGACTGGCGCGTGTAACGGTCACGCCGCATGAGCAGCGGCGCAGGCCAGTCAGTTAGGCCGCTGGCCTGGCCGGGCGGCGTCCTGTCTGGTTGCGCGGCGGCGGGCGGGCATCCCGCAAGAGCGCGGCGAGCACCGCGACCGCGGCCGGGTCCTCAATGCGCTCCGGGAACCCCTGCTCGGCCCGGGAGCGCCGCGCATCCTCCGCGCCGGCCTGCCGGA
>Ga0335071_10008809_pt1 | contig 10339 bp, 8 predicted proteins | sample Lox_Sample_15_FD_206724 | JGI IMG/M metagenome (GOLD analysis project Ga0335071, IMG submission 206724) | Soil microbial communities from Loxahatchee National Wildlife Refuge, Florida, United States - Lox_Sample_1.5 | ecosystem: Environmental > Terrestrial > Soil > Wetlands | place: USA: Florida...
ATTGTCTTTTTGATTTCTTTTTCCGGCATTCTCTTAACTCTTTACCCTACACCCTGGGCCCTACACCCTATACCCTGTCTTCCTACTCTTCTTCGTCCTCTTTAATGATTCCGTAATGCTCCCCCAGCTTCCTCACTCGCCCTTTCAGCCAGTCCGTGAATCCCGGTTCTCGACCATGTGAAGGACGACGGCCGCTTTCCTCCTCGAGGCGCATGGCAATACGCTTTTCGGGGGGAGGCATTCTTTTGACCTTGTCGTAAAACGTGACGATGGACTTGGGTTTCGTAGGGCACTTCTTCTCGCAGGCGTTGCAGCCCGTGCAGAGATCCTCCAGGACGACGGGATAGATGTCCTTCTCGAGCTTGATGGCGTCGTAGCGGCAGGCATCGAAGCATCGTGTGCACTTCTCCTCGCCCGTCCATGTAATGCACGTGTCCCGGTTGATGACGGCATTGCCGATGTCGATTTCGTCACGGGAAATTTTGGCGATGGCCCCCGTCGGGCACTCCTTGATGCAGGCCATGCAGAAGATGCACTTCTTGTGTTCGAGGACAGGGGTGCCGAAGCTGACGATGCCGCCTGCGATGCCGGCAGGCTGGATCGCATCGACAGGGCAGACATCGACGCAGCGGTAGCAGCGGGCGCAGTACTCGAGAAAGGATTTTTCTTCGAGGGCTCCGGGAGGGCGTGGCAGGGCCTTCGCCCCGCTCACCTTAAACAGGCTGAACAGGACGGCCGAGACGGCGCCGCTGACGAGAAGTTGGATCGTGTCCCTTCGTGAAAAGGCCATGGGTGCACTTGTGCCCTGATCGTTCCATGTTCCGTATCACCGACCCCTCTCCTCCGCGGTTACGGACCGAACGTACTATAATGATTGCAGATAAAAAATGCAAGGGCGGGTGAGCGAATCACCCGCCCCTGCAATCGAAATCGAACGGTTAGATGTTGTACTTCTTCTTTGCCGCGTTGACGTCGGCGATCAAGAAATCGAGGCCATAGGCCTTAAGCGATGCCTCCGTCGGAATGCCCTTGGCGTCCCAGCCGAAGAAACTGTATGTTGCCTCGTGCATCTTCTTGAGATCCTCGTCGGTGAAGACAGCGTCCTTCCGCGGTCCAGCGGGAAGCTTTTCCTTCCTCATGCGGGGAGGCAGATCATCCTGCTTGGAGCTGATGCCTTCACGGACGTTGAAGGCACGCTCGGCCGTCATGATCCTCTTCGCCGTCGTCCAGAAGTCATCCGGAGTCATGGCCCAGCCGCACAGCGGGTTGAGCAGACCCGTGGAGATCTTGTCCATGTTAGCGCCCCAGACAAGAACCGACGTGAAGGTGCACATACAAAGCGAGTCGGCCATGACGATATCGCCAAGGTTCTTCGCGCTCGCGCCTTCGTGGTGGTCGGCGCCGTTCGTGCCCATGGAGTAGCTATAAGCCCGGGCCTTGTCGCCGCGCGGGTCGTGTGCCGCCAGCTCCCTGCCTTTCACCGTGTTTGCGTAAGCCTCGGAGCCTTTGCCGATCTGCTTGGCCATCTTGTCAACACCCTGGGCCATGAGCTTGCCGGCCTTGCCTTCCTTATAGGCGATCTTGCGGATCATCTCCATATAGGTGTCGCCGTCTCCCCACTTGGGCTTCAGGCCGTCTAGGTCTGCCGGCTTCAGGGCGCCTTTTTCCATGGCCTCCGTTGCGAAGCCGAGGACACCGCCCGTCGAGATGTTGTCGAGACCGTAAGCGTCACAGGCCTCGATGAGGGCGATCATCTCGTCGAACTTTGTCATGCCCAGGTTCGTACCCAGCAGGCCGCCGGATTCGTACTCGGGACCTTCGGCGACCAGGCCTGCGTACTTGCCTTGACGGATCACGCCCAGCTTCAGGCAGTGCGTCGGGCAGTTGGTACAGGCTGCATGCCTCTTCCAGAAGGTTCTCATCGCCTCCTCGCCGCCGAGTTTCACGACGTCGGGGTACCAGGTCGTCTGGTAATTCTTCGTAACGAGCGAACCGTGCAGGAAGTTCTTGAGCTCCATAAGACCGCCGGTGCCCCAGCGCTTGACGCCTTCCCAGCATTCGCTGTTGAGATTGATTTCCTTCACCTCCCGGGCGGCCGCAAGAAACTTTGCATTGTCCGCGACAGGTACGGCGTACTTCGTGCCGCGAATGGCAAAGCCTTTCAGTTTCTTGTTGCCGAACACATTTCCGGTGTTGCTGCGGGCGGAGGCCCGGAAACGCTCGACGATCATGCAGGCATAGGGGACCCCGTTCTCGCCCGCAGGGCCAATGACGGCCGTCCGGATCAGGGGATCCTTCATCTCCTTTACCATCATCTCGTGGGTCTCGTCGGTTGTCATGCCCCACATCTTCGATGCGTCCTTGAATTCCACCTTTTCATTCACGATGGAAAGCCAGACGGGTTTCTTGGCGCGGCCCTTGATGTAAAGGCCGTCCCATCCGGCGAACTTGATCTCGCTGGCAAGGTGGGCTCCGCATTCGGAGTGGTTCAGAAGACCCGTGTAGGGATTCTTGTTCACAAAGCAGGTCCGGTGGGAAACGGCCATGGTCCCCGACAGGGGCCCCGGTCCCACGAACACGAAGGAGTCCTCGTCGAGGGGGTTCTTTCCCGCTTTGTATTCTGTCACGGCATAGTAGGCCCCAAGGCCCCGGCCGCCGATCCATTTCTGAAAGATTTCATCGGAAACCGTCCGCGTTTTGTATGTCTGTGTGCTCAGGTCGATTTCCAGAACTTTGCCAAAATTTCCACCTTTGGGTGTTGCCATGTTATCACCTCCCCTTCTTGGTCTTGGTCTTCGCGGGCACGACCCTCTTGCCCTCGACGTTGGGATAGAACAGGAGGTTCGCGAGGTCTTTACCTGCCTGCTCGGGCGTCACATCTCTGAAGGCCATGTTCACGCCGATTCCGAGCGGCCGTCCCGTGAGGCAGGGTCCCTGCGGGTTGCCGGACTGCTCCATGCACGCTTTCACGCACTGGGGATCGCCGTTGCAGAGATCGCAGATCAGGGGTTGACCCGTGTCGACGTTGCCGCGGATGTACTTTGCAGGGCAGGCCTCGGCGCACTTCATGCACTTCGCACCCAGGCAGATCTTCGGGTCCAGGACGATGCCGTTGGTCTTGGCGTCCTTCTGGATTGACTTCGGCGTTGTCGGGCAGGCGGCGATGCAGGGCGCGTCGTCGCAATGCCAGCACATGACCGGGAAATCGACAATGTCATGATACTTGGCGATGTAAATCCGGGAAAGGGCAGGGCGGACGGTTCCGGTGTGAAAAAGCGAGCAGGCAAACTCGCAGCTCCGGCAGCCCGTGCAGTTCTGTCGCTCGGCGAAGCGGTACTTCTGCGCATAGGGCTTGGTGCCCGGCGCAGTTTGAGTCGTGTACTGGGCCTCGGCCTTCTTCGGTGCGATGCCGCCGACCGCGGTCAGCGCGATGGCGCTGCCGGCCGCCGTGGCAGTTCCCCTCAGGAAGTCACGACGTGTCGTTTCCTTCTTGAGGACATCAGGCAGTTTCTTGTCTTCCATGTCTAACCTCCATTGAATTGCCTTGTGTTATCGGCTTGACTCATCAATCATTCGAAAAATGAAACCAGGCATACCCCCTTTCACTCTTTCTTTATATACATTCCTAAATTCTCGTAGTCGGCCCGAAGGATCGGGCTATTTCAGCTTGCTTGTCCAGGTGTAGTCATTGGTCTTCTGGGCCTCGTGGCACTTGATGCATTCATCGACCTTGCCTTCCGAGTCCACCTTGCCGCTCGGCTTGAGCTGCGCCCAGAACCAGTCGCCGCCCTTGGGGTTGTAGCCCTTCACCTTGTACATCACATCGACCCACTTGAGTTTCTTGTCCTTGCCGAAGTTGTCCTGGACGATCATGGCCCCCTCGGGGAGCTTGCCCTTCTTGCCCTTGATGGCGTCGAAGGCTGCGGCATTTACGTAGGTCGTCAGGAAGGCGCCGTGGGGGTCGGGACCCTGATACTGGGCCTCGGTGCCGGGCCACATCTTCCAGCTCTGGTACTTTTCCTTCTGGATGAAATCCCAGACGGCCTTGCCTTCGGCGGCGGGGCCCTTCTTGGCCTGGGCGAGAAGCATGCCCGAAAAAACCAGTGTGACAGTAAAAATGATGGCGAGAACAAGCAATCCTTTCTTCATCTCAAGCTCCTTTCAGAATGTGAGCAGACCCTCCCGGACTGACGGGGTGGCCGCAGGCGTGCTCTATCGTGCGATGGTACGGACGTGGAGGACTGGTTGGGCGATTTGATCTGGTGAACATTATGAGAATTGTGAGATGTTGCAACCATCCGGGATCCGTCGTGAACTCCGTCGTTCTGTTGTTCTGCGGATAGCATACATCCGTTCAGCCGCTTCCAAGCAGGCTTTCCGAACAACGACTCCCTCTGACTGCTGCCTCTCCCTGACAAGGGAACTCTTCGGAAGGAACTGGACGAGAACCCTTGGCTGATGAACGAGGATCCTGAAGTCTTCCTTCGTTCGGCGTGCACTATAATCGCAACAAAGGAGTGAAGTCAAACCTTTTTTCGATAAATGAACAATTAAATCAAGTACTTATGTCATGTTTGACATAAGTCATCTGATGATCAGTCATTTAGGGCTTTGGAGAACCGGCCCATCCATGCTGCCTATGCACCGCATGATTGGAATAAAGGCAGGCATATCGACGGCTTAAAGAAAAAGGGCGGGTGATGAACTCACCCGCCCCTCCGTTAAATTATCCTAAAGATTATACTTCTTTCTAGCCGCGTTGAGATCGTCGATGAGGAATTCAAGGCCATAGGCTTTGAGCGATGCCTCCGTCGGAACGCCTTTTTCGTCCCAGCCCAGGAACTTGTAGGCTTCGCTCTCAAACTTCTTCTGGTCCTCCTCGGTGAAGACGACACCCTTCTTCGGGCCCGCGGGTAGTTTTTCCGCGTACATGCGCTTGGGCAGCCGGTCGTCTTTGGAGCTGATGCCCTCGCGGACATTAAAGACACGCTCGGCTGTCACGATCCGCTTGGCCGCCTTCCAGTAGTCCTCGGTCTTCCACTCCCAGCCGCACAGCGGGTTGAGCATATTGGTGACGATCTTATCCGTATCGTTGCCCCAGACCCCCGATGCCGTGAAGGTGCACAGGCACAGCGAATCGTTCATGGCCACTCGGCAGAGTTCGCTGCTGCTTGCTCCCTCGGCGTGGTCTGCACCATTGGTGCCGATGCAGTAGCTGTAGAATCTGGGCTTGTCGCCACGCGGGTCATGGGCCGCCAGCTCCCGTCCTTTGATTACGATGGCATAGGCATCGGTTCCCTTTCCGATCTGCTTGGACATCCGGGCTACACCTAGGGAAAGGAGCTTTCCTGCCTTTCCTTCTTTGTAGGCGATCTTGTCGATCAGCTTCATGTAGGTTTCGCCGTCGCCCCACTTGGGCTTCAGGCCGTCGAGGTCCGCCGGTTTCAGGGCGCCCTTTTCGAAGGCTTCCGTTACGAAGCCCAGCACCCCGCCCGTGGAGATGTAGTCGAGGCCGTAGGCATCGCAAGCCTCTATGAGGGCTGTCATCTGGTCGAAGTCCTTCATGCCGAGGTTGCTGCCCAACAGACCGCCGGATTCATACTCGGGGGCCTCGGCAACAAGCCCCTTGTATTTGCCTTCACGCAGCACGCCCAGTTTCAGGCAGTGCGTAACGCAATTGGTGCAGGCCACGTGCCGCTTCCAGAACGTTCTCTCGGCCTCCTCGGCCCCGAGTTTGACGATGTCGGGCCACCAGGTGCTCTGGTAGTTCTTTACGACCAGCGAGCCGAGCACGAAGTTGTTGGTCTCGAGCGAACTGGCCGTGCCCCACACCTTTCTTCTACCCGCTCCCGGGTCATTGATGTTGGTTTCCTTGGCGACCTTGGCGGCCGCGAGGAACTTGGCGTTGTCCACGACGGGCACGGCGTACTTCGTGCCGCGCACGGCGAAGCCCTTGAGTTTCTTGTCGCCGAAGACAGATCCCGCGTTGCTGCGCGCCGCGGCGCGGAATCGCTCCACGATCAGGCAGGAGTAGAGAACGCCGTTCTCGCCTGCCGGGCCGATGACGATCGAGCGGATGCGGGAGTCCTTCATTTCCTTGACCATCATCTCGTGGGTGTCGTCCGTCGTCCTGCCCCACATCTTCGAGGCATCGCGGAATTCCACCTTGTCGTTCACCACGGAGAACCAGACGGGCTTCTTCGCACGGCCCTTGATGTAGATGCCGTCCCAGCCGGCCCACTTGAGTTCGCTCGCCAGGTGGGCACCGCATTCGCCGTGGTTCAGAAGGCCCGTGTAGGGGTTCTTGTTCACGATGCTGGTCCTCGGGGAGACGCACATGGTCCCTGACAGGGGCCCCGAGCCCACGAAGACGAAGGCATCTTCGTCGAGGGGATTTTTCCCCGCCTTGTATTCCGTTACGGCATAGTAGGCCCCGAGGCCGCGGGCGCCGATGTACTGCTGAAAGATTTCGTCAGAGACAGGCCTTGTCTTGTACGTCTGTTTGCTGAGGTCGATCTCCAGCACTCTACCGAAATTTCCGCCTTTGGGTTCTGCCATGGTGATCACCTCCCTTTCCTGGCCTTGGTGGGAACGACCCGTTTGCCGTCGACGTTCGGGTAAAACATCAGGCTTGCGAGATCTTTGCCCGCCTCTTCCGGCGTGACATTACGGAAGGACATGTTCATGCCGATACCAATGGGCCGGCTCATAAGGCAGGGTCCTTGGGGATTGCCGGACTGCTCATGGCACGCCTTGACGCACTGGGGATCACCGCCGCAGAGATCGCAGATCAGCGGTTGACCTGTATCGGGGTTGCCGCGGACGTACTTGGCCGGGCAGGCCTCGGCGCATTTCATGCACTTGGCGCCCAGGCAGATTTTTTCGTTCAGGACGATACCGTTGGTTTTGGCATCACGCGTTATGGCCGTTGGAGTTGTGGGGCAGGCCTTGATGCAGGGCACGTCATCACACTGCCAGCAGATGACCGCCACGTCGACAATGTCCTTGTACTTCTCGACCCAGATGCGGGCAAGATCGGGCCGGACGTTGCCCGTGTGAAACAGCGAGCAGGCCAGCTCGCAGCTTCGGCAGCCCGTGCAGTTGGCACGCCCGGCGTAGAGGAATTTCTGCGCGAAGGGCGTAGTACCCGGCGAATTCTGGACCGAATACTGGGCGTCGGCCTTCTTCGGTGAGATGCCTCCGATGGCGGTGACGGCCAGCGCACCTCCCGCCGCCGCGGCCGTTCCTCTCAGGAAGTCACGACGGGTCGTCTCCTTTTTGAGGACATCAGGCAGTTTCTTTTCTTCCATATGATACCTCCATTGAATTGTGCTTCGTCAGAACGTTATGTCATGTTGATGCAGCGAAGCTGAAAGGCTCGGAAGATCTCTCGGTAATGATGACTGGCAGCATCGTCCGGATCGGCATCCGGTCCTGAAAAAGAGAGAGAACCTTTTCTGGCTGACTTCGCTCGGACATCACTATAAGAGGAGCCTTCAAGAGATGTCAATGCCGATTCGATAAAAACAATAATTATATTCTATAGTTATGCCACGTTTGACATAGCGGGGTTTCTGTTGCAAAATAACGCGACCGTTTGTCGGAAAGAACCACTCATAGGAAAGAGACAAAAGAAAAGAAGGAACCCATGGAAATCAAATACAAGTTGTGGCTGGAAAAACAGGGCCGCGTGATCTTCGGGCCCGGTCGATTCGAATTGCTGGAAGCCATCGAGGAGTGCCAGAGCCTCAGTGCGGCTGCAAAGAAACTGAAGATGTCGTATCGCGCGGCCTGGGGTCGGTTGAGGGCTTCCGAGGACCGGCTCGGAATGCCGCTGGTCGAGCTGACGGACAACCGTCAGGGCATGCGCCTCACGGATGAGGCGAAGAAGCTGAAGAATTCCTTTATCGAAGTGGAGAAAAAGATTGACAAGATTCTCGGGGAGTACCAGGCGAAGCTGCCGTAAAGAAGTGGCGGAAGTGGAAGAAGTGCGTGAGTGCTTGAGTGAGGGAAGTGAAGGAAGTGAGGGAAGTGTAAGACCTGCAAGAAGTGAAAAATCGAGATACCCGACGCACCGGCGTCGGGTGTTTTTTTTCTGCAGTGAAAAATGTCGATTTACAGGGCCGCCGCGAATTGATATTTTAATTGCACGAAACGATTGAGCACGGTAGCAGGCGAACTCAGAATCGGGAAAGGTCCAACGGATTACAGGAAAGAGAAACGAAGATGAAAAAGGAACACAAATTTTCGCTGTTCTACATCCTTCTGGCAGTGTGGGCCGTCCTGCTTATCCAAAGCTACCTCGCCTCAATGATGAGCTCCCAGGTGATCCCTTACAGTCAGTTCCTGAAACTCCTCAAGGAGGGGAAGATCAGCGAAGTGGCCATCTCGGCCAACCGCATCGAGGGGAAGATGAAGGTGGAAGGAAAGCCGGGAGAGACACAGCCATTCCGGACGAACCGGGTGGATCAGGACCTCTCAGAGCTGCTCGACAAGTACCAGGTGACCTTTAAAGGGGAAGTCGAGAGCACGTTCCTGCGGGATCTCTTCTCCTGGATCTTTCCGATCATCATCTTTTTTGGCATCTGGTACCTGCTCATGAAGCGCATGGGCGGGCAGCAGGCCGGCTTCATGACGCTGGGGAAGAGCAAGGCCAAGATCTACATGGAAAACGAGATCAAGATCACGTTCAAAGATGCGGCCGGCGTTGACGAGGCAAAACAGGAGTTGATGGAGGAAATCGAGTTTCTGAAAAATCCCGGCAGGTTTACGGAGATCGGCGGCAGAATCCCGAAAGGCATCCTGTTGGTGGGCCCCCCGGGGACTGGGAAAACACTGCTTGCCAAGGCTGTAGCCGGCGAGAGCGGCGTGCCGTTCTTCAGCCTGAGCGGCTCCGAATTCGTCGAAATGTTCGTCGGCCTCGGAGCAGCACGGGTGCGCGATCTTTTCGAGCAGGCCAAACAGAAGGCCCCCTGCATCATCTTCATCGACGAGCTCGATGCGCTCGGGAAAGCAAGAGGCTTTGGGGGATATCCCAGCGGGGGAAACGACGAGCGCGAGCAGACGCTGAACCAGCTTCTCAAAGAGATGGACGGGTTTGACCCCAAGGTGGGGGTGATCCTTATGGCCGCCACGAACCGGCCCGAGATCCTGGACCCGGCGCTTTTGAGGCCGGGGCGCTTCGACCGGCATGTGCTCGTCGATCGTCCGGACAAGAAGGGCCGTGAGGAGATCCTCAGGGTGCATATCAACACTGTAAAGCTCGGTCCGGACGTGGATCTGGAGAAGCTCGCCGCCATGACGCCGGGCATGGTTGGAGCCGACCTTGCAAATCTCGTCAACGAGGCCGCGCTTCTCGCTGTGCGGCACGACAAGAAAGAAGTGGGAATGACGGAATTCGTCGAGTCCATCGAGCGGGTCGTTGCCGGCCTCGAGAAGAAAAACCGCCTCATCAATCTGCAGGAGCGCGAGATCGTGGCCTACCACGAGGTGGGCCATGCTCTGGTTGCCCTGTCGCTTCCGGGAACAGACCCTGTCCAGAAAATCTCCATCATCCCGCGAGGAATCGCGGCTCTGGGATACACCATGCAATTTCCAACGGAGGACCGTTTTCTTTTGAGAAAGACGGAAATTCTCAACCGGATCGCGTCCCTTCTCGGCGGGCGTGCCGCCGAGGAAATTGTCTTTGGTGATGTCTCGACGGGGGCGCACAACGACCTGGCCCGCGCCACGGATATGGCCCGGAGCATGGTCAAAGAGTACGGCATGAGTAGCCAGGTCGGGCAGGTCTATTTCGCCCGAGAAAAACGCGCTCTCTTCATCGATACAGGCGTCCCGGAAGGCGGGGACTACAGTGAGGCCACGGCGGAGCTGATCGATCGGGAGATCAGGGCCATCATCGACGGAGAATACGGCAAGTCGAAATCGGTCCTCTCGGGCAAAAGGGATGTCCTTGATCAGGGTGCGAAGCTTTTGCTGCAGAAGGAGAAGATCGAGGGAGCAGAGCTCAAGGCCCTCATGGAAGGGACGGCCCCGGTCTCCTAGGAGCGCCCGAGGCATTGACAGAGCGCTTTACCGATAGAAAATTCGCGTCATCCGCCCGTGAAGATTGGAAGAGCGGAATTACGAGGAACGCGGAGACGAATCGTTGCAGGAAAAAACAAACCCGTCAAAAAACTCGGTCTGGTCGTTCTTCTCGTCGGTCAGACTGACTCTTTTTTTGTTAATCATCATCGCGTTGGCCGCCATTGTCGGGACCGTGGTCCCTCAACAGGAGGCGGCGCCGGAAGCATTTCAAAAGTACCCGCCGGCCTTGGCGGGCATCCTCAGAGCCCTGCAG
>Ga0335071_10008810_pt1 | contig 10339 bp, 7 predicted proteins | sample Lox_Sample_15_FD_206724 | JGI IMG/M metagenome (GOLD analysis project Ga0335071, IMG submission 206724) | Soil microbial communities from Loxahatchee National Wildlife Refuge, Florida, United States - Lox_Sample_1.5 | ecosystem: Environmental > Terrestrial > Soil > Wetlands | place: USA: Florida...
GGACGAGGCGCTCGAGTGCCTGCGCCGGGACCACAACTACCTGCTGAAAGGCGACGTCTTCACCGAGGACGTCATCGAGACCTGGATCCAGTACAAGTACGACAAGGAAGTGAATCCGGTCCGGATGCGCCCCTCGCCCCTCGAGTTCCAGCTGTACTTCGACATCTGAGGGCCGTTCCCCGCGCAACACAATGCCCTCGCAGACGCGCTCCTGCCGCGCAGGGGAGCTCCGTGCTCGCTCCTCGATGTCCTCGAGCCGGATGGTCGAGGACTATCGCGCGGGGTCGAAGGTAGCCCGCGTCCAAGACCGACCGATAACGAGCTGAAACAAGACCGCCGCCACGCCGTCGATAGAGAGGGCGGCCCGGACGCCCAACGCGTGCACGGCAACGCCGCTCAGCACGGCGCCGAGCGACAAGCCGCCGCGCATCGACAGCATGAACATGCCGACCGAGCGGCCGAGGAGGCGCCGGTCGGCGGCGGCCTGCAAGAGCGAATTGGCCGAGATATTGGTGATTGCCATCGAGGTTCCGGCAACCACCATTACGACTGGCAGCGCACGCTGCGAGTGGAGAGCTGCGGAGAGTGTAACCGCCAGACCGTACACTACTGCCGCACGAGAGCTCCACCGCCGTTGGTCGGAGCCCGATGGGACGGCGAGCAACAAGAACGCACCGAGCAGTCCGCCTATCCCGAACGCTACGACGGCGGCACTGTACTGGCTTGAGCCGCCCCCCAGCGCGTCCCTCACGAGGACGGGAGTGAAGGTGACGAGCTGCGCCGACAGCACGCTGGTCGTGAGCACCGTTAGTAGCGCCCCACGGAGGAGCGGTGATGCCAAGACGTCGCCCAGACCAGCGAGGGGTGGTCCTCGATCCTGAGCGCTCCGCACCGCGGTGGCGGGACGGGGCGGTAGGATCCACAAAGCTACCCCTATGAAGGGGACATAGGACGCTGCGTTCAGCGCAAAGCAGGCCACGGGGCCCACGGTTGCCATCAGAGCGCCCGCGATCGCGGGCCCGACGATGCGAGACAGGTTGAACTGAGTCGAGTTCAGCGCGAGGCCCCTAGCGATCTGTTCGCGCGGCACGATCGATGGCACGATCGACTGGAATGAGGGCATCGAGAGTGCGTCGGTGATGCCGACGACAAGCGACAAGGCGATCACCACGAGCGGGTGGACAGCGTGCACCAGCAGCAGGACCACTAGGGTCACTGGGCACAGCATCTGGACTGACTGGAACGTCGCGATGACGCGTCGCCGGTCCGACCTGTCGGCGAGCACGCCGCCCGCGACGGTCAACGCTAGGACCGGCGCATTCAGGGCGAACGAGTCGAGACCGACAACGAACGGAGACGCCCCGAGCGTCAGCAGCAGCCACGGCTCGGCAACCTGTTGAGCCCATGTCCCGATGCTCGACAGCAGACTCGCGACCCAGAAGGTGCCGAACCGCTTCGTTCGTAGCATCTGCAGCGAATTGCGGAGCTCCTGAGCGGCGAGCCATGCGCTGGACGTCATCGCGTGCAGCCATATCCCAGCCCGGCCCTGCGGGGGGATCGTTTTCGACGCAGCCAAGCCTGGTGACGGGGCGGCCAAGCGCCGTCTCTCGTTGCGGTTATGAACGCCGAACGCGGATGACGAGGGAGGCGGGATGGGCCGGGGGCTTCGTCTAGTCATTCCCAATCGGCGGTGATTCCCATGCAAGTTCTCTCCGTCCTTCCCTGCGGGGAGTTACCCAACGTGGGAGGCGATCCATCCACCCAGTTCCCGACTGACACCGATCACGATGAGCGCTACAATTAAATGTTTGATCATCTCCGGCCACGGATTTACCCGCCGGATGCGAGCCACCCCATAGGTGAGCGCTCCAAGCAGTAGCACGCCCCACGCAACGGAGATGGCAACCACGATCGATGGAGGAGAGAGGAGCACAAGGCCGACGAAGGTGATGGCAATGATCAACCTGGCGAGGAAGTTCGTGAGCGTAGCCTTGGTAGCAGCAAAGACCTCTCTGTTCTCCGACTCCTGATAGATGTGGATGCTGAGTGAGTCGCTGATGTTGTCTGCTAGCCCGATGATGAGGAGTCCGCTGACAAGCGCCGCGCGCGAGACCGCTGCGGCGCCGAACCCCACGACAAGCCCCAGACTCGTCACGATCGCCGAACTGCTGCCGAAGGCGATCTCGCGGGCCGCTGGTCGAGTCAGGTGCTCGGCCCGCCCTCTCGGCGTTACGACCGGCTCGGCCTTGGCCGCGCGATGATGTCGACGAGCCACATTCATGGAACCTCACCTGATCGCGTCGTCAGTGGGTCAGATGGCACCCGAGAGCCTCGGAGACAGCGCTCGCCAGGATGCGGTCCACGTCGAGAATCCTCGCCGACCGCTGGCCCTGGGGATTCGCCGTCGTCATCAGTTGCTGATGGGCCTCCACAATCCACCGCACCGCCAAGTCCGGAGACACTTTGTCGGTATCGACCGAGAGATCGAACGCACGAGCCGAGTCCCATCGCACCTTGTAGTAGTAGGCGACGAAGGCGGCCCGCGCCTTGTCATGCTCGCTGACGAATGCCTCGGCCTTCGCCGGATCGGGGAACTCATGATGCCGCATGGCCCACTGGACGCGCGCCGAGATTGAGGCCTGGATTCGGACGTTCAGGACGTCGCAGAGGCCACCCAGGATTGCAAAAGCACCCCCTTCGAGGATCACGCTGTTTCCGTGGCGTGCCAGCGCTAGGTTGACCTTATCAAGGCCCTGGACGAGCTCGGCCTGGCGCTCATCGAACCTCGCAAGGAGGTCGGGTTTCGCTTCGTAGACGGCCTCGAACTCGGTGTAGCCATACTCGAGGGCGACACGCTCCATGACCTCCTTGTCGATCAGATGGTAGTTAAGCGCGTTTGCGACTTTCCCGGCGATGTACTTGCCTTCGGTACCGAACTCCCCAGACACGGTGATGATGGCCATTGCCATGCCCTCCTGCCCCATTTGGTGTTGCGATGCGAAGCCGAACGAACGCGCGAAGGGTACAAGGGGAGCGGTTCAAGGTGCATTGCCCTGGGCGACGGAACACCAGACCCGGTGCGCCAGATCAGGCGCCTCTCGGCGGCTCAAGCACGTAGGCCGAACCCACGGCCCCGTTGCGCATAACGTTGAGGGAGATGAAAAGTGGCCCGCAGAGGAGGGCGTGGGAGTTCGAACATCCAGGTGATAGCCAGCGCACCAGGACGTTCAGGGAGAAGGGAAGGGCGAATGCAATCGACAGGGATGCCGCACGCGGCGAGCATCCACTTCTCCGCACCCACAGCGGCGGAGCTGGATAGCGGTGGCCATCGCCGCGATTTCCGTCGGGACCGCCCACATCGCGATGACAACAAGGCCGCACCGCGTTGATATGGAATCAGGTAAGGTGGGGACGCCTGTGGCGACGCTTGCCATCCCGCTAGCGGAGGTTTCCGTCGAACTCGGCAGCACCTGGTGTGCTCGCGCTCGGAAGCTGCGGCAACTAGGTGCCGAGTGCTGGCACGCCTCTCGACGACGTTTCGACAACGTCCTCCTCGAACGCAACCCCGTCGCCCCGGACCAGCTGCGCCCGCAGCTCCGCCATCCGTTCATCGAGCGGACCCACGGCGCTCTCGGAGATCTGGCCGACCACCGCGAACTTGCCCGGCGTGAGGTATCGCTCGACCTCGTTGAGAAAGTCCCCGTTCACGCCCATTTGAACGAGGTCCCTCCATCGCCCGGCGGTTGCTCCGAGGGCGGCGTCGACGGGGCCCCCGAAGAACACGAGCAAGGCGCCGGCTACCGCGTCGAGCTCCGCTCCGAGAAAATCGTGACGGTTGGACCTGAGGATCGAGACTCCTCCGTCCGCCCCGCGCTGGAGAACGTCCGTACCGTGCATCGTCAAGCTACCGACGGTCTGCAGCTCTTGGAGAACGTGGAAGCCCTGACGGGCTGTCTCCTCGTCGGGAAGCACCATGGCGAAGGCGATTGGGGCGACCTTGCTCAAGGACGTACCTCGTACTCGACCATGACGAGCGTACGGTCAGAAGAGCCGAGCTGCATTGTCCCGCGCGACGAAACGACAGATGCCGGGCGCCAGACGAGGGCGCCTTCTCCCCGGCGATCTTCGTGGCCCCGGGCGCGCAGCGGGTCGCGCAGCCCAGGGCCCGCTCCATGGCGACGCTTGCGGCGGAACCTCACGCGCGCCTGCTCGCTCGCTTGGCGTGGGGGGTCAGTCGTTCCGTCGTCCACGGCAAAGCCAGGTTCAGGGCCAAATCGGTATCCTTCCGGCCCTGGAAAACGGAAGACACTGAAAGTGCAGGTGTGCAGTGACCAATTCGGCACGCAGAGCTTCGTCCGAGGCCCTGGCAGCTGCGCATCCTATGCGCCAAGCCCTCGCCGCGCCCCTCTCGCCAGTTCGAGGCGGGGGGTCGGGATCCCCCGCGACGGCATGGAGCGCCGGCGAATGGTGGGCGATGGCTGTCGGAGACGTAGCGACCCGCCTCGCCACCGGCTTCGGTGGTCTCTCCACGGCCGAAGCTGCCGAGCGCCTGCAGACATACGGAAGAAACGAGGTCGAGAAGCGGCGCCCACCAACACCGATGAGCGTTCTGGCGCGACAGCTCCGCAGCCCGCTCCTCCTGCTCCTCGCCTTCGCCGCGGTCGTGTCCGCGCTCACGGGCGAGTGGACGGACGCCACGATCATATTCCTCATCTTGGCCGTGAGCATCGGGATCGGGTTCGTTCGGGAGTACAGGGCCGAGCGCGCCGCGGAGGCGCTTCGTTCGCGGCTCCAGACGCGTGTCAACACCGTTCGTGATGGACAAGCCATCGCCGTACCCATCGAGGAGATCGTTCCCGGGGACGTCGTGCTGCTTGCGGCGGGCAGCATAGTCCCGGCGGACGCGCTGGTCGTTGAAGCGGCCGAACTCTACGTCAACCAGGCGATCCTGACCGGAGAGAGCTTCCCGGCCGAAAAGCGCCCGGGACCGGTCGCGCCGGGCACCGCGCTCGGGGAGCGCTCGAACGTCGTGTTCCTCGGAACAAACGTTCGGAGTGGGACGGCGCGCTGCCTGGTCGTCGAGACGGGACCCTCGACCCAGTTCGGCTTCATCGCGCACAGACTCGCCGCCCGTTCACCCACAACCGAGTTCGAGCTGGGCCTCCGGCGGTTTGGATCGCTTCTCACCGTATCGATGCTCGTTCTCGTGCTCCTCGTCTTCTTGGCGCACGTTGCGCGTGGACGGCCGGCGATCGAGACGCTGCTCTTCTCGGTGGCACTAGCGGTCGGGCTTTCCCCAGAGCTTCTGCCCGCGATCCTGAGCATCAACCTGGCGCGCGGCGCCCAGATGATGGCCAAGCGCGGAGTGCTGGTGCGGAGGCTCCAGGCTATCGAGAACCTAGGCAGCATGGACGTGCTCTGCACGGATAAGACCGGCACGCTCACCGAGGAGGTGGTGGCGCTGGCCGGAGCCTACGATGCCGCCGGTGCGCCCTCGCCCTTGGTCCTCGAACTCGCCGCGCGCAACGCGGCGCTGGAGACGGGGATCACCACACCGCTCGACGACGCCATTCTGCGCGATGCACGTCCCGATCTCTCGCGCGTGCGGAAGCTGGGCGAGATCCCGTTCGACTCGGTCCGCAAGCGCGTGAGCATCCTCGTCGATGGACCGCAAGGCGCGCAGCTCGTCATGAAGGGCGCATTCCGGAACGTCCTCGAGACATGCACCACGATCGCCGGCGGCATTGCGCTCGATGCGACGGGTCGTGCCCAGCTGGAAAGGCGGTTCGCCGAGTGGAGCGAACATGGAGTCCGTGTCCTGGCGGTCGCTACGGCCAACCTCCCGGACCACGGTCCATACGGTCGGGCCCACGAGCACGATTGCACATTTCTGGGGTTCCTGACCTTTGTGGAGCAGCCGAAGCAGGGTGCCCGGCAGGCGATAGCCGATCTCGCTGCGCTCGGCGTGTCGGTGAAGCTCGTGACGGGTGACGCCCGCCTGGTCGCACAGCACCTCGCGGCCACGGTCGGGCTCCGCGCGGACCGCGTCCTGACGGGTCGCCAGCTCGACGAACTGCAGCCAGAGGCGCTCTGGCACGCTGCAGAACAAACCGACTTGTTCGCGGAAGTGGATCCCGACCAGAAAGAGCGGATCCTGGTGGCGCTCAGGAAGACGGGGCACGTTGTGGGATTCCTCGGCGATGGCGTCAACGACGCGCCCGCCATGCACGCGGCCGACACGAGCATCTCGGTCAACGATGCCGTGGACGTGGCCAGGGAGGCCGCGGATTTCGTGCTCCTCGAGCCCGACCTCGACGTCATTCGCGGCGGGATCGAGGAGGGCCGCAGGACTTTCGCGAACACCCTCAAGTACGTACTGACGGCCACGAGCGCGAACCTCGGGAACATGCTGAGCATGGCAGCAACCTCTCTCTTCCTGCCGTTCCTTCCGTTGCTCGCGAGCCAGATCCTGCTCAACAACCTCCTGTCGGACGTGCCGGCGATCGGGATAGCGGACGACGGCGTGGACCCGGAGCTCGTTGCTCGTCCGCACCGGTGGGACATGGCCTTCATCGGCCGGTTCATGGTCGAGTTCGGGGTGCTGAGTTCGATGTTCGACTTCCTGACATTCGCCCTGTTGCTCACCGTCTTTCATGCGGCTCCGGAGTCCTTCCGGACGACCTGGTTCGTTGAGTCGCTCTTGACGCAACTCGTCATCGCGCTCGTCGTTCGGACCCGGCGGCCCTTCTTCCGGAGCAGGCCGGGCAGGCTGTTGCTCAGGTTGACCCTGGCGATGATCGCGATCACGTTCGCGATCCCCTACCTTCCCGGGGCCCGGCTCCTGGGGTTCGTCCCGGTGCCCCCGGCACTCCTGGCCTGCGTGTGCGGTTTGACCGTCCTGTACGTTGCGGCCACGGAGCTCCTGAAGCGTTGGTTCTATCGGCGGGCCGCGTGAGGCCTCAACTTAGTTGGAGCAGACGCCATGATGGTCGAGAGAGTCGCCGGGAAGAGCTGTGGTTCGCCGTTTCCTGTGTATACCGGCCTCGTCGACGCACTCGCTGGCGCGAGTAGAGTGCCCGAGCGCGACGCGACGGTCGCTCACGTGCTGGCGATGTGCGCTGGATACGCCTACGCAGATCTGGACACGGTTGCGACCGTGATGTCCAGGATCGGATTCGACGCCGAGGCGTGTGTCCGACTGTCCCAAACTGTCGACGCGATGTACATCTACTCGACCGCCTATCTCGTCCAGAGCCGCTGCGGGCGCGTGGCGATCCTATGCTACCGCGGTACGGAGACCCGCAACGTCGGGAACTGGCTCGGTGACGCGGAGATCGGATCCGAGTCGAGCCTGCTTTCCGGCGGCGAGGGTGCTCCCCCGCTGAGAGTGCATGCGGGGTTTCATCTCAACATGCGCGCCACGTGGTGGCTCGTCCTCGAGGAACTGATGCACGCGTTACGAGCGAGGTCCCTCCTAGATCCGGAGCGGAGCGTCGAGCACCCACTTCAGGTGCTCTACGTCACCGGCCACAGCCTCGGCGGGGCCATGGCGATGCTCTTCGCACTGGGCTTGCACGGCCAGGTCCAGCATCGGGGGATCACGGATGTGTTGCGGGCCGTGTACACGTATGGGCAGCCTATGGTGGTGTGTGAGCCGGTTCCGGAATGGACGGACGAGGTCGCGCGGAAACTGCTCCGGCACGTGATCCCGACGGACCCGGTCCCGGCGTTGCCTCCCGTTGGTTGGGGACCGTTCGTGCACCTCGGGCGGGAGTTCCAACTTGTGGATGAGCGATGGCTCGGGGTCGAATCATCGGTGACCCAGGCGGCGAGCGCGCGGCAAGTATTACGGTCGATCCTCGATGCGCTGGGGCCAGAGAGGCGCCGGGATTCGTCTCGCTACCTGGCCGGAGCGCACGCGCCCCAGCACTACATCGAGGCACTGAGACCGAAGGGCAGGGTCACCGAGCTTGGCGACTAGCGAATCGGGTTCACGGCCCGAGGAAGGGCAGCTGGTCGATTGTCTGCGGGATTCTGCGGAGCAGCCGATCGTACGCGCCCGCCGCGTCGCGCGCCTCGCGGCCGACGAGCGAGACATCTGCCAGGTCGGTCAAGTCCTTGACCGAGAGCCGCCTCGATTCGAGCGGGTTGCGACCGTCGAGTTCGAAGATGATGCGCTGGTCGCGCGCGGTGAGTGCGAAGCGGTAGGCCCGCTCGTTCACGCCGCGGAAGCTGAGCGCGGCGCGGGGCCCGAGCGGAGCGGTGGCCTCTCGGCCGGAGGGTAGGCGCGTCTGCAGGGGCACGCCCTCGAACACGCCGGCTTGCCTGACCCCGAGGCCGTAAAGCACCGTGGGCATCACGTCAATGAGAGAGAACACGTCGTCGAAGTGGCGCGGTGCCATGCCGGGGATCTTCATGGCGAATCCGACCTCCACCTGCTCGCGGGAAAGGTCGGTCCCATGGGTACCGGCACCGTGTTCCCAGAAAGCCTCGCCATGGTCGCCTGTGACCACCACGTATGAAGAGTCCATCCTGCCGGAGGTCCGGATGGAATCCAGCGCCTGGCCCAGCAGGAGATCGACCCAGGCAACCGCATTGCGGTAGCGGTTGTGGAGCGCCGCGCGCGCCCACACGTCGACCTCGTAGGTACGAGGATTGGAGGCGGTCGCAAGCGGTGTGAATGGTGGGTGGAACTGGAGTCCCCAGTTATAGTCGAAGTGAGTGCTGTCGAGCGCCACGACGTACACCCCGCCCCCACGGGGTTGGGTAGCCATTGCTCGGGCAAACGCGGCGACGACCGCCTGGTCGCGCTCGGCCACATCCGGCGCCTCCGGGTGGACCTTGGTATCGAGCAGCGCGCCCCGGTCTCCGAACACGACGTCCTGGATACCCTGATAGTCGGTGTTCGGCGTGGCAAAGAGGTGGATCCGGTACCCGAGGCGGCGGAGGACACCCAGCGGCACCGAGCCATGCTCCGCAGGCGAGGCTCTCGCCGCTTCAAAGAAGATCGGCAGCTCCGCGCAGAACAGGCCGTACCAAGAGTACTGGGTCACATTCCCGGTGGTGATCGGGTGCTCGAACGTCCATGACTGAGCCGCAAAAGCAGAAAGGCGGGGCGCGATCTCGGGCGTGACCACGTCCTTTCGCAGCGATTCGATCATGAAGATGATCACGTCGGGCTTCTCATCCGAGGGCGCGACCACCACGGCAGCGGAGCGCTCTCGCGCTGATGAGGGGCGCCGCAGGGAGGCGCGGAACGCGGCCAGCTCCGCCTCCGGCCGCACGACAGAGAAGGCCAGCGGCACGCTCCGGATCTCGCGTTCCCACAGCCAAGGATTGCGCGCGTGGTAGGAGACGGTTTCCAGGACGGCGATAGCGACCACGGAAAGCGCAACCGCCTGGAATGCCGTGCGGCGCTCGAGCTTCAGCCCCGCCCGCGCGGAGAGCCGGCCTGTCAGCCTGGAAAGATACACGGCGACGGCCACGGCCGCCGCCGCACTCGCAACTCCGGCGGCGACCATCCACGGCGAGACACCGATGGCCTCGATGGACTTGCCCAAACCGCGCGGCCCGCCGGACAGGAGGATGCCTGCCCCGGTGGTGAGATGGTACCCGGCGAAAGCAAACACGATGACGTCGAGGAGCAAGCAGATGCAGAGAAGCACTGCGCCCGCCCAGACGACGTGGAGCCCCACCCGGTGACCCTTGCCCAGAGCCTGGGTGGGGTCACCGGCGCGCAGGAACAAACCCTCGAGCGCCAGCCCGACCGAGGTGAACATCGCCGTCCGGCCGAAAAGCTCAATAACCCCCAGCGTCGAGTCCCTGTCGAGATGGTGGTGAAGGCGGGCAAGGAAGTAGCCGCCCACCAAAAGCGAGCTCGCCGCCAGGGCACTCCAGAGCACGAAATTAACCGCCCGATCGGGTTCCGCCGAAACGGAGCCGGAGCTCGGGGCTGTTGCGAAATTGAGCGAATTCGAGCGCATCGAAGTGGTCCGTTGACTCACGTCGCCCGCCCCGGCCCGGCGCGCCATGGCATCCGTTCACCGTGGCGCGCCGTTTCGTGGCGAACTCATCTACCCAACCCTCACCTGGATCGTTTTCGGCTTCGCCTCGGACTTCTTGGGCACGGTCACAATGAGCACGCCATTCTTGCTCTCGGCCTTGGTCTTCTCGGCGTCCACGGAGCCCGGGAGCGTGAAGGCGCGGCTGAACGCACCGTACGATCGCTCCACCCGGTGGTAGTTCTCCTTCTTCTCCTCCTTCTCCAGCTTCCGCTCGCCCTTGATAGTGAGGACGCCATTCTCGAAGCGGATTTCCACGTCCTTGGGATCGACCCCGG